>Ga0208389_1000158_pt1 | contig 37036 bp, 29 predicted proteins | sample CryBogCBH12Aug09_FD_184625 | JGI IMG/M metagenome (GOLD analysis project Ga0208389, IMG submission 184625) | Freshwater microbial communities from Crystal Bog, Wisconsin, USA - CBH12Aug09 (SPAdes) (version 2) | ecosystem: Environmental > Aquatic > Freshwater > Lake | place: Crystal Bog... | reverse complement strand
ATACGACAAGTTCACGAGGTCAGCGGGCTGCCCGGCCGCGACGTTGTTCGTCTGCGTGTCCGAGGCACCAAACGAGTTGGAGAAGCTCACGCCCTGACCAGCGGGCGTCGCCGCGAAGGCCGTCTCAAGGGCGCTAAACACGGGGCCCACGACGGAGTAGCCCACCACGTTGACCGGCTGGCTCGCCGCCTGGGCGACGCCGGTGGTCGAAGCCACCGCGCCCAAGGAGACCATGAGGGCGATGGCGGCGCGGGTACGAACTGATCGGGGGTTGAGCATTACGTTCCTTTATTTCTACTATTTCACTAATTACTAGTGCCTAAGTAGATAATAGCACAAGACGTAGACCTTGGAGAGGAGGCTATGGTCCACTACTCAGCCGTGAGGCCGAACCAGGTAGCGATGGGCCGCCCGGAAATGCGCTCGTACGCAGATTCGTATCGTCCGGCGGTGATGGCAACAATGTCGCTCGGCACCGCTGGCGGGGGCGGGGTCCGATCCCAGTCGAGCGAACTCAACCAGTCACGGAAAGGTTGCTTGTCGAAGGACGGTGGCGTCTGACCGGAAACAACCTGGTCACTCGGCCATATCCGTGATGAGTCCGGGGTGATGACTTCGTCACAGACCACCAGTTGCCCGTCGACGTAGCCCAGCTCAAACTTGGTGTCGGCCAACGTGAGTCCTTGCTCCGCCAAACGCTCACTCGCTTTGGCGAACAGGTCGAGGCAGATCGACATCGCCTCGTCGAGCACTGCGTCGCCGACGATTGTGGCGGCCGTCTTCAAGTCGATATTCATGTCATGGCCGGTCTCGGCCTTGGTTGAGGGCGTGAACATCGGTGTCTCGAACGCGTCAGTCAACTGCATGCCCGCGGGCACATCCATGAAGTGGACCGTGCCACTGATCCGGTACTCGTCAAAGGCCTGGCCGGCGAGTCGAGCGCGCACGATGCACTCGAGCGGCAACATCTCCGCCTTGCGCACCAGCATGGTACGTCCGTGCCAGTCACTAGCCTCCGCAAACCCGGGAACGAACGTCTCAATCACGGCGGGGTCACACGAGACCAGCGCCGTGGGCACCGAAGCGAACTCGCTCACCCAGAAGTGCGTGAGGCCGGTCAGGACACGGCCCTTGTTGGGGATGGGCTCATTCATGACCACATCGAAGGCACTCAGACGATCGGAAGCCACCATCAAGAGGTGGTCGTCACCCACGCGGTACAGGTCGCGCACCTTGCCGCTGTAGAGGTGTTCGAGGCCGAGTGTCATGCGAGCCACGTCAGAGCGTCGATGTAGCGCTGCTGGTGCGCCAGCATGCGGGTGGCGTCAAAGATCCGGTCGAACGCCGCCTCGTCGAGGGTGACCGACTCATCTTCGGCAACAATCTCGCGGAAAGGCCGACGCTGCTCAACGGCGCTGCGGGCCGCCGACTGCACGATGCGGTAGGCGTCGTCGCGGGACAACCCCTGTTCAACCAGGGCGAGCAAGACGGACTGGGAGAAGACGAGCCCCTGCGTGCCGACCTGCAGGTTCTCGAGGGCTCGCTCAGGGAACAGCACGAGTCCATCAGCCAAACCGGTGGCCTTGCGCAACATGTAGACGGTGAGCTGCAACGCGTCGGGAAGAATCACGCGCTCCACACTGGAGTGCGAGATGTCACGCTCGTGCCACAGTGCCACGTCTTCGAGGCCAGCGAGCAGGTAGCCACGCAGCACCCGACTCAGTCCACACAAGCGCTCCGACAAGACGGGGTTGCGCTTGTGCGGCATGGCCGACGACCCCTTCTGGCCAGCGGCGAAGGGCTCTTGCGCCTCCATGACTTCGGAGCGGGCGAGGTGGCGAATTTCCAATGCGAACTGCTCCATAGCGGTGCCGAGTGCGGCACAGGCGTAGAGGACTTCGGCGTGACGATCGCGGGCGATGACCTGGGTCGCTGGGACGGGGGTCAGACCGAGGCGCTCGCAGACGTAGGCCTCCACACTGGGATTGATGTTGGAGTAGGTGCCCACGGCCCCCGACAGCTTGCCCACGGCAATGCCGTCGCGAGCGCGCTTGGCGCGTTCGAGGTCGCGATTGACCTGCAGAGCGAAGAGCGAGAACTTGGCGCCGTAGGTGGTGGGCTCGGCGTGCATGCCGTGGGTGCGACCAGTGATCGGCCACAAAATCGTTTCCTGCGCCCGCCGCGTAAGAGCATCACGAAGCGCCGTGGCTTCGGAAATCACGATGTCCATGGCTTGCGTCAGCGTGACGCACAGAGCGGTGTCAACGACGTCAGACGAAGTGAGGCCGTAGTGAATCCACGCTCCCTCGGGCATGCCGATCCGCGACTGGACGAGGTCCACGAAGGCCGCGGTGTCGTGATTGGTGATGAGTTCACGCTCTTCGACTTCGCGCACGAAGTCGGCGTCAATCACGGGGCGACGCGGGCGCAGTTGGGCCACTTCGTCGGCCGGCAACACGCCAATCGACGCCAGTCCCTCCGCGGCCAGAATCTCGACTTCGAGCATGGTGTCAAAACGGTGTTCGTCACTAAAGAGTGCAGCGACGTCCATGGGGGCGTAACGGGGAATCATGCGAGGCCTTTCGTTGCGAGTTCAGCAATGTCGTGTCGCAGCACACGACCAGGGAAGTCAATCTGACCAACCGCCTGGTAGGCGCGCTCGCGCGCCGCGACGAGGCTATCGGCGTGGGCCGTGACCGCGAGGACGCGACCACCGTTGGTCACGAAGCGGCCCGCATCGTCGAGCGCCGTACCGGCGTGAAAGACGGTGACACCGGCAATCGGTTCAGCGAGTTGGCCAGTGGCCGCGAGTCCCGTGATGATGTCACCACGACGCGAGGATTCGGGGTAGCCGTGCGACGCCAGCACCACCGTGACGGCCACGCCCGACGGGGTCGCGTCGACCGAGCCCAGACGGCCAGTCGCCGTGGCGAGCAGCAGCTCGGCGACCTGGTCGGTGTAGAGAGGGATCAGCACTTCCGTTTCGGGGTCACCGAACCGGACGTTGTACTCGAGCAATTTCGGGCCATTGGCCGTGAGCATCACACCGGCGTAGAGCACGCCTCGGTAGTCAATGCCACGCCGCTGCAGTTCGTTCAAGGTTGGGCCCAGGACGCGGTCCATCATGTCGTCAGCAACCTCGGTCGCCACGTGAGGCATCGGACTATAGGCCCCCATACCTCCCGTATTGGGGCCGGTTCCGCCGTCGCCAACTCGCTTGAAGTCCTGCGAGGTGGCCAGCGCCCTGACGGTGCTGCCATCACACAGCACCATCATCGAGCACTCTTCGCCGATCAGTCCCTCTTCAATGATGATGGTCGCGCCGGCTGCGCCAAAGGCGTCACCACTCAGTTTGTCGCGCACGTCACTGCGAGCCTCATCAAGGGACTCGGTAACCAAGACGCCCTTACCGGCGGCGAGGCCGTCGGTCTTAATGACGTAGGGCGGGGCCATGGTTTCGAGAAAGGCCAAGGCCGGCTCGACGTCACTGAACGTACCGTAGGTCGCAGTTGGCACCCCCGCCGCGGCGAGAAAGTCCTTCATGAAGGCCTTCGATCCTTCGAGTTGTGCGCCGTCAGTATTCGGTCCGAGGACAGCCTTGCCCTGCGCCCGCAGTCGCTCGGCGAGCCCCTCAACGAGTGGCTGTTCGGGGCCAATCACCACGAGGTCGGCGTCCAGTTCGGTAGCAGGCGTCGTCGTACAGGTCAGTCCGTGCGCCGCCATGCCGGCGTTGCCGGGTGTGACGATGACGTCAGCGGATTTCGAGAGCCCCCAGGCGAGGGCGTGTTCGCGCCCGCCCGAGCCAACGACGACGACGCGCATCACGAAGGGCGAACGAACTGCTCGCGTCCGGGCCCGACACCGACGACGGAGATCCGTACACCAATAGTGTCTTGCAAGAAGGCCACGTAGTCACGAGCGGCCTGCGGCAGCTGGTCGAACGACGTGAACGCCGTCAGGTCACTCTGCCAACCGGGCAGGGTCTCGTAAATAGGAGTGACGTCGTGCAGCGTGGACTGGTGGTACGGCGGGTAGTCGTAGCGCACGCCATCGGCCTCGTAGCCGACGCAGACCTTAATCTCGTCGAGCGTGTCCAGCACGTCGAGCTTGGTTAGGGCAATCTCGGTCAACGAGTTGAGGCGGGCGGCCTGGCGGGCCATCACCGCGTCGAACCAGCCAACGCGGCGTCGGCGCCCCGTATTCGTGCCGTATTCGTGGCCACGATCGACGAGCAGGTCGCCGAGTTCGCCGTCGAGTTCAGTCGGGAAGGGGCCGGCACCCACGCGGGTGATGTAGGCCTTGGCGATACCAACAATGTCCGACAGGTCACGTGGTCCGAGCCCCGAACCGGTGCAGGCGCCACCGGCGACGGGGTTGGACGACGTGACGAAGGGGTAGGTGCCGTGGTCCAGGTCGAGGAAGGTCGCCTGCGCACCTTCGAGCAGGAGGCGCTGGCCGGCGGCCAGGGCGTCGTGGACGAGGCCCACGGTGTCGCCGACCATCGGCGCAATGCGGGGCGCGAGTTCGTCGAGGTACCGCTCGCAGATTGAATCGAGCGTGATCGAGGGACGGTTATAGATCTTGTTCAAGATCAAGTTCTTCTCGTGGAGAACAATCTCGAGTTTCTGGCGGAAGATCTTCGGGTCGAGCAGGTCCTGGACACGGAGGCCCACGCGGGCCGACTTGTCGGCGTAGGTCGGACCGATGCCGCGCTTGGTGGTGCCCAGAGCGTTCTTTCCGAGGAAGCGCTCGGTCAGTCGGTCAATCTCTTGGTGGTACGGCATGATGAGGTGGGCATTGCCCGACACCACCACGCGTGACACGTCGACGCCCTTGGCGGCCAAGGTGTCGAGTTCGGTGAGCAAGACGCCGGGATCGACGACCACTCCATTGCCGATGACCGGTGTGATGTGGGGATAGAGAACACCCGAGGGCACGAGTTGCAGGGCGAAGGCTTCACCCTCGACGACGATACGGTGACCGGCGTTGTGGCCGCCCTGGTACCGCACGACCATGTCCATGTCGCGCGCCAAGAGGTCAGTGAGTTTGCCTTTTCCTTCGTCGCCCCATTGCGTTCCTACTACGACTGTTGCGGGCACGTGGCTCCTTGCGACGGGTACTTCTCCGGAATAATCCTAGTAAAAACTGCAGAAGCGCCGATAGGGGCGCCCACCAACCTCGAGCTACTTGTTAGAGCGTGCGCTTTCGTGTTTGGGCGTCAATAAAGACCGCAATAGTGTTCTGCACGGGTACCAAGTCCCGCCGGTACTGGCGGTGAGTCGCGGCTACCGTGGCCTGCGCCTCATTACGTAACTGCGTTAGCTCGTCTCGCAGCGCGGCCATCTCGGCTTCAATCTTGACAATCCGTCGAACGCCTTCGAGATTGACGCCCTCGTTCGTCAATTCCTGAATTCGCCGCAAGGTAGCCAAGTCGGCGTCGGAGAACCGACGAGACCCGCCACTCGTCCGACCGGGGCGCAACAGTCCCGTCCGTTCGTAGTTTCGCAACGTCTGAGGATGCACTCCCGCCAATTCGGCGAAGACCGAAATAACGTAGACCGGACGTTCGTGGCGACTCATCACACGTGGTCCTCACCGAGGGACGCGGCCAATTTCTCGATCATCAGTCGCTGGTCCTTCGTCAACTTCTTTGGAACGGAGATGTTCACCGTGACCAGGAGATCTCCTTCGGCGTGCTTCCCATCGGCGGGAGTACCTCGACCTCGCACGCGCATGGTGGTACCGGGCTGGGTGCCGGCGGGCACCTTCAGCGTGACCGGTTCATCGAGCGTGGGCACCGACACGTCAGTGCCCAACAGGGCGGCGGTCACCGGCACGGTCACCGTGGTCGTCAGGTGGCGCCCACGTCGACCGAAGCGGGCGTCGGCAGCTACGTGGACATCGACGTTGAGATCACCGGCGGGGCCGCCATTGACGCCCGGTGACCCCTTGCCCTTGAGGCGAATGCGCTGCCCGTCGACCACGCCCGCCGGAATGCGCACGTTGACGCGCCGCGACGATGGTTCGCGTCCCGAGCCGTGGCAGCTGGTGCAGGCCTGAGTAATGCGAATACCGCGACCGTGGCACGTTGGGCACATCGACGACATTGCGAAGGGGCCCTGGTCGTCATTGATCGAGCCGCGTCCGCCACAGGTCTCACAGTTGTGAAAGCCACCAGCGGCCGCACCGCGACCCTGACAGGTACGGCACTTCTCGTTACTCGGCACCGCTACTGACGTTGTCACACCAACAACGGCGTCGCGAAAGGCCAGATGCAAGGCTGTTTCGATGTCGCCACCGCGCTGCGCTCGGGACCGTCGCTGACCGCCGAAGAGGCCACCGAACAAGTCGCCGAGGTCGCCGAAATCACCCGTTTGGAAGTTACCGGGACCACCCGTCGGACCCTGACCGAAGCCGGCCGCGGCCGGTCCCAGTCGTCGCACCTCGTCGTACTCCTTGCGCTTCGCGGCGTCGCCAAGCACGTCGTACGCAACGGAGATTTCCTTGAAGCGGTCTTCCGACCCCTTGTTGGTGTCGGGGTGGTGGGCCTTCGCGAGTTTGCGATAGGCGCGTGTGATTTCCTTCTCCGTCGCACTCGAGGAGACACCTAGGACTTTGTAGTAGTCCGTATCGAACCACTCTCGTTCGGCCATTTAGCCCTTCACTCTCACCATGGCGGGACGGAGCACCGTCCCCTTCCAGCGGTACCCAATACGCAGCACGTCGTCGATAACCTGTTCGCCACCGTCGCCATCAACGTGCATAACAGCGTCGTGGACCTGAGGATCGAAGGCCTCGCCCACGACACCCAGTCGCTCGAGGCCTTCTTTGCCCAGCGAGTCCAGCAGCAACTGACGTGACTGCAGCAAGGCCTTGGCCTCATCGCTAGCGCCCTCACCGTAGTGCGAGGTCGCCAGGTCGAAGGCGTCCAGCACGGGCAAGATGGCGTTGATCACGCGAGCACCACCGGCAGCTCGCGCGTCGTCAACGTCACGCACCACGCGCTTCTTGTAGTTCTCAAAGTCCGCCTGCAGCTGTTGGGCCAGCGCGCGATACTCGTCGCGCTGCTGCTCGGCCGCGAGGACCTCGTCGTTCTCCACAGTGGCGGCGTCTTGCGACGCCGCCACTGCTTCGTTGAATGTCGCTTCGTCCACGACTAGTCCACGATCTCCGCGTCGACGATGGTCTCATCGTCGTCGGGGGAAGGGGACGTCGCACCACCGGCGTTGGCCTTTGAGGCCTCCTCGTAGAGGCGCTGGCTGAAGCTCTGGCTCGCGGTGAGCAACTTCTCCGTGGCGGCGGTGATGGCAGCGTTGTCGGTCCCGTTGAGGGCCTCCTTCAAGCCGGCCAATGCGGACTCGACGTCTTCGCGCTCGGTGCCCTGGAAGGACTCCGCCTGATCCTTGAGCAACTTCTCGGTGGAGTACACGAGACCGTCGGCGTTGTTACGCACTTCGGCGTCCTCTCGGCGCTGGCGGTCCTCCTCGGCGTGGGCCTCGGCGTCGCGGACCATGCGGTCGATGTCTTCCTTCGACAGCTTCGAGCCACCGGTGATGGTCACCGACTGGCTGGTCCCGGTGGCCAAGTCCTTGGCCGACACGTTCACGATGCCGTTGGCATCGATGTCAAAGGTCACTTCGATCTGGGGCACGCCGCGGGGTGCGGGTGGGATACCGACCAGCTGGAACTTACCCAGCGTCTGGTTGTACGAGGCCATTTCGCGCTCACCCTGCAAGACGTGGACTTCCACGCTCGGCTGATTGTCGTCGGCCGTCGTGAAGGTCTGCGACTTCTTGGTCGGGATAGTGGTGTTGCGCTCGATGATCTTGGTCATGACGCCACCCTTAGTCTCAATACCGAGCGACAGGGGGGTCACGTCGAGGAGCAAGATGTCCTTGACGTCACCGCGCAAGACACCGGCCTGAACGGCGGCACCGATGGCGACCACTTCGTCAGGGTTCACGCTCTTGTTGGGCTCCTTGCCCGTGACGCGCTGCACCAGTTCCTGGACGGCGGGGATACGGGTCGAACCACCCACCATGATGACGTGGTCAATCTTGTCGAGGGTCAGACCGGCGTCCTTGATGGCTTGGTCGAAAGGCTTGCGGCAACGCTCGACGAGGTGCTCGGTGAGTTCGTTGAACTTGGCGCGGGTCAGCTTGAGGTCGAGGTGCTTCGGGCCGTCGGCCGTGGCGGTGATGAAGGGCAGGTTGATCTGCGTCTCCTGGACGGCCGAGAGCTCAATCTTGGCCTTCTCGGACGCCTCCTTCAGTCGCTGAACGGCCATCTTGTCGGCCGAGAGGTCAACGCCTTCGGTGTCCTTGAAGGACTTGACGAGCCACTGCATCACGGCGTCGTCCCAGTCGTCACCACCGAGGTGGGAGTCACCACTGGTCGACTTCACTTCGAAGACGCCATCGGCGATGTCGAGGACCGAAACGTCGAACGTACCGCCACCGAGGTCGAAGACCAGTACGGTCTCCTCCTTGCCTTCCTTGTCGAGGCCATAGGCAAGGGCGGCCGCGGTGGGCTCGTTCACAATGCGCAAGACGTTAAGACCGGCAATAGTGCCAGCTTCCTTGGTGGCTTGACGCTGGGCGTCATTGAAGTACGCAGGAACCGTGATGACGGCGTCAGTGACGGTGTCACCGAGGTAGGCCTCAGCGTCGCGCTTCAACTTCATCAAGATGCGGGCCGAGATCTCTTGCGGGGTGTACTTGGTGCCATCGATGTCGATGGTCCAGTTCTCGCCCATGTGACGCTTCACGGAACGAATCGTGCGCTCCGGGTTAGTGATGGCCTGACGCTTGGCCACTTCGCCGACGAGCACTTCGCCGGTCTTGGAAAAACCAACGACGGACGGGGTCGTGCGACCACCCTCGGCGTTGGGAATAACGACGGGCTCTCCCGCCTCAAGGACACTCACCACGGAGTTGGTGGTGCCAAGGTCGATACCGACTGCCTTCGCCATAATGCTGCTCCTATTTCTTGAACGTTCAGTGTGCGGACCTTCCGAACGCCAAACCGTATGGAAACAGTGTACAAACTTGAGTCACCTCTTGTCAAGAAAAAACTAACAAGTCGTAGTAGATTTACTTACATGATGGAGTTGCCAAGAAAATAAAGGGTTTTGGTAGCGTTTTCCCAAAAATTAGTACGATAGTGAAATGCCCGATCTCATACTTCTCCGCCACGGACGCTCCGAATGGAACGAGCGCAATCTCTTCACCGGTTGGCACGACGTTGATCTCAATGCCCAAGGTGAAGCGGAAGCGCTCGCGGCGGGTGTCCTGTTGGCCGCCGAGTCCGATCTTGACATTCGCATGCTGCACACCTCGTTGCTCACCCGAGCGATCCGCACCGCGCAACTGGCGACCTATAGCGCTGGTCGCTCCTGGCTCCCCGTGCGCCGTTCGTGGCGCCTCAACGAGCGCCACTACGGCGACCTCACCGGCAAGGACAAGAAGGAAACCGCAGAGAAGTTCGGCATGGACCAGCTCAAGCTGTGGCGCCGCTCCTACGACGTACCACCACCCCCCATGGCGGCTGGTGACGAGCGCTGGGAGGGCACCGACCCCCGATACCGCGACATTGACCCGAGCAAAATTCCCTTCACCGAGTGCCTCAAGGACGTCGTGGCCCGAGTGACGCCCTACTTCAGCGAAGTCATCGCCGAAGACCTGCGTCGCGAAGCGGTTCGCGGCGGTGCCGTCCTCGTCGTCGCCCACGGCAACTCGCTGCGCGCCCTGCGAAAGATTCTCGAGAGTATTGACGATGACGCCATCGCCGAGCTCGAGATCCCGACGGGTATTCCTTACCGCATGAAGCTCGACAACAACCTCGACGTCATCGACGGTGGCTACCTCGGTGACGCCGCGGCCGCGGCCGCGGCCGCCGAAGCGGTCGCTCGCCAAGCCGGCTGACGGCCTCCCCTTCGCGAGACCTAGGCCACGACACGCAACACGACCGGCGTCGTGGCAGTGAGGTCACCATACGTTGCCCGCAGCGTAAAACGGTAGACGCCCGATTTCAAGGGAGTGCCCGTCAACAGACCGGCATGCGGGGCCAACGCGATGCCCTTTGGTAGTGCGCCACTCGCGAGGGACCACACCACCTGCGTTACACCCGCGATAGAGAGCGGGAATCGAAACGGCGTCGCTTGCGTGGCGTTCGTCAGACGCTGGAGCGGGATCGTCAATGCTGACGTCGTGCGCTGCGTCATTGCTTCATTCGCACCGGTGGCGTCGACGAAGAATCCGGCCGCGACGCAGTTCCGGAGCGAGACGCAAGCAACACTGGTAAAGCTGTCGTACGGATTTGGATTACCAACGATCGGCAACACTGACGCTGGCACCACGGGTTGCCACACGCCATTCACCGAGCGATCAGACATGGCTTGACGATTACCCGAGGCATCGACGAAGTAGCCCACCGCCATACACGAACTAGCGGTGGAACACGAGACGGCAGTAAAGCCGTCGTTCTGATTAACCCCTTGCGCCCCGGAGGGGATCGTTGCCGTAGTCAATCCCGACCACTGACCCGCAGATTGACTCCATATCACCGCCCCATTGTTTCCCGAGGCCACTGTCGACCACCCAACGGCGGTGCAGTTCCCCACCGAGGGGCACGAAATCGAGGTGAAGCCTTGGTTCAGGGACGGCAGGTTCGTTGAAACGGATGAAGGAACCCCCTGGGCCCATTGACCGTCAGTTTCGGTTTGAATGAATGAACGTTGTTGTCCACTCGCAGACAAGAACCACCCGGCGGCGGTGCAGTTCGACGCCGACGGGCACGAGACTGAGGTGAACTCATCGGCGGGAACATTTTCCGCCCCCGCGGGAATGATGGCCGCAGCCACGGGCGTTATCTGACCACTGACGAGAGATTCGGTCATGGCCTCCTGGTGGCCACCTTGGTCGAGAAACCATCCGGCGGCCGTGCAGTTACCGACGCTGGCGCACTCAATCGCGGCGAACCCATCATTCGGCGTACCGTGTGGTGCATCCCCGAAGACCGCTGGTGCGACGGCCTGCCATGCACCATTGACTTGGGTTGCGGTCATCGCTTCAACGTGGCCCCCGGCGTCCGCAAACTGTCCAGCGGCGCTACACCCGCCAGCGGCGGGACAGGACACCGACGTGAACAGCGCATTCGGAGTGGCACTGGCCACGCCCGCCGGAAACACGGCGGGCCGCGCGGGTGACCATACGCCGTTGGCTTCGGACATGGTCATCGCTTCTTGATTTCCCGCGGCATCGAGGAACCATCCAACGGCCGTGCACGTGGCGGTGACGGCACAGGACACCGCGGTAAATTCGTCGTTCGGGTTCCGGTTTTCGATACCCGTGGGAAACACCGCAGCACGAACTGGCGACCAGACACCAGCGGTATCCGTCTGGGTCACCGCCACTTGAACTGCGGGGGCGAGCGACAACTCACCCACGGCCACGCAGTTGCCCGGCGTCGTGCAGGCCACGTCAGTGAATTGGTCATTCGTCACGGTTCGAGGAACACTCACGATCGCGGGAATGACCGGCCCTGTTCCAATGGCTGGCGCCGCCGGCACGATGCCTGACGGCCAAAGAGCACCAATCACCAGCCCGACCACAACGACGATCGTTCGACCCGCGCGCATTACGAGATTGCCTTTCCGTGGAAATGCACGACGATCATGGGCTGACCGGTACTTGAACTCAATCGGAAGTTGCCACCGAAATCACCGGGCGCGGTGGGTGTGAACGTCACCACCTGATTCAATGTCATACCGGGTTCAATTGATTGATCCGGCAGTACCGCATTCGTTACGACAAACGGCGGCGTGGGCAGACTTATTTGCGCCAACAGCAGTGCGATATTTCCAGTGTTGGTCAGCGTCTCAGTCAGTGTTGCCGCCTGCCCCACGTGCACCGTGCCGAAATCGAGGGTGGTGCTCCCCACCTCCAAGTGCCCTTGGCCCGTTACCGCACTGCCCTGGAGCGGGATGGTGACGTTGCCTCCGGTTGAGTGAACCCCAATCGCCAGCGGAAAATCGCCAGCACGTACTGGAGCGAACGACACGGAGAGTGGCACCGCCTGTCGCGGTGCCAGAACTGTGCCCGGTCGTGGTCCATTGACAACCCGGTAGGGGCCTCGCGGGAGTACGACGCCAGTAATCCTTTCGGGGACTGACGACGAGTTGGCGACGAGCAGCCCCATCACTTTGGGGGCCACTCCCGTTTCACTTGTTCCGAATGACAGTGTTCGCGTCGTCGTCAAGAGACCAGGAGCTGATCCGTACCCGGAGACTGGTATGTACTGTGGCCCAGCCGACGTGGGTAATTGGAGCGACCCCACCATCTGACCAGCCTGTGTCGGGTGATACGTGACCTGCAACGTCAACGTCTGACCCGCCTGGAACTGTGTGCCCACGGCGGGCTGGTTCACCGCGACCTCGGAAGCATCGAGCGCCACGTTTTGGGTCGGGGGCAGCACCGAAGGACCCGCCGTCGGTACCGTCGTGGGCGTAACCGAGGGCGTTGTACCCGATGGCGAGGTAGCTGAGGTCACCGTGGCACGCCCGGCGAGGGTCTGCTGACCCACCGCGACCACGTCGCCGGTGACGGTCAATGGCTGTGCAATGTTGGCGCGGACCGACACGGTGACCGAGCCACCCACCGGTACTTGACCGAACACCACCGGCGCCGACGTCAATGGTCGGGTTCCCGAGAGACCGAAGCAGTAGAGCACCCCATCACGCGTCCCGACGTAGACGTGACCGTTCCACGCGGTGGGAGTAGAGAACTTCGAGATGGTGTTGACCGACGCCGACCAGAGTGGCGTCAATGTTCCGTTAACTGGCAGTGCGTTGTAAGCAATGAGGCGACCGTTCGCGCCACCCGATTTCGCGTCGCCGGAGAGCGCCCAAACCACGGCCGAACCCGCCTGCGTTCCATTCGACGTCACCATCGCCGAACCCGACGCGTACCCGAAGGAGTTCGTCGAGCTCGCCGCCGGCGTCAGTGACGGATTCGTCCCCGCGGTACCTGGCGAATAGGCGAAGGCCTGCAGGGGGCCACCACCCGAGTCAACGATGTACACGTACCCGCCTTGGCCACCGTAAGCCGCCGGGTGCCCCCAGACGCCCGCAGTCGCGGTCACTTCACTCAGCACGGCGTCGCCGTGATTGGGGCCTTGTTGGTAGCCCCCGAGGTTGCTGGCGTCGAGTAGAAAGACGCGCGCGTCCTTACCGACCTCAACGAACATGTTCGGTATCGCGGCCGTCCCGAAATAGCGCGTGGGCAACGCGATGGGTCCACCAGCCGACAGGTCGAGGTCACTGGCGTTCAGCGAGGTCGCGTTGGCGGGTGCGAAAAAGTTCGTGGCGGCAACCTGCCCCCCCTTCCCGACACTCAGGGCAATGACCGCTTCCGAGAGCGTGGGTGGTGGTGACGCTGATGGTGCCGGCGTGGGTGCGGCGCCGTTGCCCGAGGCCACAACAATGCGTCCCAGCTGGTCGCCAACAATGCCCCCGCCACCCTGCCAAATGCCGCCCATGGAGTACGGATGGGCGCCAGCCCCCGCCTCGTCACTCCACAGCGTGGTCATTGTCGCGTTCGTGGTCGATACGCCGGCGACAATGCCGCGGTACGGGTTGACGTCGCAGTTGGAGGCGAAGGCCATGTACACCACGTGATTGAGCAGGAGGAGGCCAGGTCGCTGCATGGCGTTGGTTGCCACGAAGGGAATGGTCGGTGTGTTGTAGGGGGTGCCCACAATGTCCACTCCCTCAGTGGGCCACCCACTCACCGGCTGGCCATTCGTTACGTGTATGGCCTGAAGAAACCAGTGAGAATCACTCTGGTTGGTACTGCCGGCGGGCACCTCGAGGCGCGTGGTCAGGTAGAGAATGCCGGTCGCGGGATCGATCACTGGCGTCGACGTCGAGCCGAGGTCCGGCGCCAGGTCGTTACACCCAATCGTGGCGGCCTGGAAAGGTGACCCCCAGGTCGTGCTGCCGTCGAATGAGGTACCCCACGCGTGTTGCCACAGAATTGCGCCCGTTGACGCGTCAATCCCGTAGGTAATCGCTTTTTCGGTCGTCACCACCACGATGCCGTTAAACACCAGGGGCTGCCCGTAAATTGAACCGCTCAGCTGCGTCGCGAACTGCTGACCAAAGGCGGAAGAAGCGACCGTTGTCGGGTTGAGGAATGGCTCGTTGGCATCCCAGTTGTCGCGGAGCGCGGAATAGCCGGCCGTGATCACGTTGCTCGGCTGACCCGCCGACCCCTCGGAGACGGGCCAGACGCATGACAGCGCAAAAAGAACTGCGGCCAAGAAGAAACTAACGAGTCGAAATGACCCGTGGCGAATGTGCATCGGAGAAGTCCCTTTGGTCGGAAAACGTCAGTCACCGAAGTTAGTGGCGAATCCGGGTGACGGTGCGCCACTGGCCCTCTTTCTGACGCGTTCGCACGAACGTCAGTGAGTGACCGCCCGGCACTCGCACCATGACGATGCACCGACACGTGGTCGGTGCATCGTCGGGTACTCGGTCTGGGGGAAACCAAGATCTGGTGGACTACACCGCCTGCGGGCCACGCTCGTCGGTACGGAGGCGAACGACGTGCTCGATGTCAGTCACCCAGGCCATGCCGTCGCCCACCGTTTCGGTGCGCGCAGCGTTGGAAACGGCGTCGACCACAGCGTCGGCCATTTCGTCCGTCGTGACGATCTCCACCTTGAGCTTGTCGACGAAGTCGAACTCGTACTCCTTGCCGCGGTAAATCTCGATGTGACCACCGGTACGGCCGAAGCCGCGGACCTGCGACACCGTCATTCCGGTAACGCCAACCTCACGAACAGCCACCTTGACTTCGTCGAGCTTGAAGGGCTTGATAACAGCGGAAACTAATTTCATGATCTGGTCCTTACTTGTTGTCCGAGTGGGTGTGGCTAGGGGTTAAGACCGGCTCACCGAAGGTGGGCTCGGGGAACGCTTCTTCGTCGTGGATAGCGATATCACCAATGGCGAGCGTCGCGTCATCCTCACGCAGACCAACGAGTGCCTTCACGATGTAGAAGATAATCGCGGTGCCGACGGCGGTGTAGCCAATAATCCAGGCGGCGGCGATGGTCTGCTCCCAGAGCTGGTGGAACGAGTGGCCGTTGTAGAACCAGCCACCCACCGAGAAGGAACCGGCCGCGTCGTAGACCTTGCCCTGCACCCCGTATTCGATCATCTTCGGATCGGCCAGGACGCCCACCAGAAGACCACCGATGAGTCCGGCAATGCCGTGGGTGTAGATGACACCCATGGCGTCGTCGACCTTGCTGAAGGGCTTGATGCGCGACAGGTAGTTCCACGCAAACCAGACGACCACGGTGGCGATGAAACCAACGGCCATAGCGCCGAGTCCATTCACCCAGCCAGCCGAGGGCGTGATGCTCACCAGACCACACAAGATGCCGTTCAGGGCGCCGAGGAACGTGGCCTTCTTCTGCTTGGACAAGAACATGTCCATGAAGAGCCACGTGAGCAGACCGACGGCGGTCGCGACGTTGGTGTTCAAGACAGCGGCCGCGGCGTCGGCACCGGCGTAGAAGGGGTCACCACCGTTGAAGCCGTTCCAGCCCAACCAGATGATGCCGATACCAACGGCCACCATCATGAGGTTGCTCGGGAACGCGTTTTCGCGGTCCTGCCAACGGCGTGGACCGACAATCGCCGCACCCACGAAAGCCGCGATGCCAGCGCTCAAGTGGATGACGTAGCCACCGGAAAAGTCGACGGCACCCTTTTGGGCGAAGAAGCCACCGCCCCAGAGCAGACAGGCGTTGATGCAGTAGATCATGGTGATCCACATCGGCACAATCAACAACCACGCCTTGAACTTCAGACGACCGACCAATCCACCCAGGAAGAGCAGTGGGGTAATTGCCGCGAAGACGAACTGGAAGTAGGCCAGTGTCGCGGTTGGGAAGTGGAAGGGGATCAGCGTATTGGCGCCCGATACGGCCTGGCCCTGTTCCGAGAAGGCCGAGGTCAATGGCGAAAAGTGACCGACGAAGCCGCTCCAGAACGATCCGGTCGGACCGAAGTGCGAGAACACACCAAAGGCCATGTTGTAGCCCCAGAGCATCCACACCACGAGAGTCAACGAGAAGCCCGCGAAGCACATCAACATGGTGTTGACGATCCACTTCTTGCGGACGAGGCCACCGTAGAGCACGGCCAAACCGGGCAAGCTCATCAGTCCCACCAGTGTGGCCGAGACCAACTGCCAGGTGTTGTCAGCAGGATTCAGCCAACCGGGATAGGGGATATTTGTCGCGGCGTACAGCACTCGCGCTCCTTTTCACTCCAGGAGGGCAACGCTGGCCTCAATCGATACCTTCACCTTGCCAAGTGAGCATTTCACCACTGTTAGCGGAATGTTTCGGTGGTGTGAATTCGACTACTGAAACGAACGCTCGATGACCTGCGCGATGTCCAACACCTCGACATCATCACCTCGCCCCTGCGCCTTGACGCCATCGTCGAGCATGATGATGCAGAAGGGACAGGCCGCGGCCACCACGTTGGCCCCCGTGGCGAGAGCCTCGTCGACGCGATTGGCGTTGACCCGAGTGCCGATCGATTCCTCCATCCAGAGGCGCGCACCACCCGCGCCACAACAGAAGCTCTTCTCGCGACTGCGGTCCATCTCCACCACGGTGCCACTGGCGGCGGCTACCGCATCGCGCGGCGCATCGAAGACGCGGTTGTGTCGCCCGAGGTAACAGGGGTCATGGTAGGTCACGACGTCGCCCGACTTGCCGAGTCCGACACGACCACTCGCCACCAGGTCGTTCAGGAGTTCGGAGTGGTGGAGCACCTCAAAGTGGCCGCCGAGTGCGGGGTACTCGTTTTTGATCGTGTTGAAGCAGTGCGCGCAGCTGGCGATAATTTTGCGAGCCTTGGCAGCCTGCAGGGTGGTGATGTTGGCGGAGGCCAACTCTTGGAACAAGTACTCGTTGCCCAGTCGTCGGGCCGGGTCACCACTGCAGGTTTCGCGGGGCCCGAGAATGCCGAAGGAAATGCCGGCGCGGTGCAGCACGCGCGCCGTCGAAACAACCTGACCACGACCACGTTCGTCGAGAGCTCCGGCACAACCAATCCAGTAGAGATACTCCACGTCGTCGGGAATCTCGTTCTCGAAGACGGGCACTTCGAACTCGAGGGCGGTGAGCCAGTCGAGGCGCTTGGACTTTCCCATCCCCCACGGATCGCCCTGGTTCTCAAGGTTGCGCAACATCAGTCCGGCTTCCGTGGGGAAGCGAGACTCCATGAGAACTTCGTAGCGGCGCATGTCGAGAATGGTGTCGACGTGTTCGATGTCGACCGGGCACTCTTCTACACAGGCGCCACAGGTCGTGCAGGACCAGAGCACATCGGGATCAATAACCGTCGGCACCAGCGTCGGGGCCTCACCGGCCTCACCTGAGAGGAGTCGATCGGCCGACGCGAACATCGTGTCGCGAAGCCCCATAATAAGGAGCTTCGGACTGAGCGGTTTGCCCGTCGTCCAGGCCGGACAGACCGACTGACACCGACCACATTCCGTACACGTCGAGAAATCGAGCATTTGTTTCCACGTGAAGTCTTCGACTCGTCCCACCCCGAAGACCGTGTCTTCGGTCACGTTCTCCATGTCCATGGACGGGGTCTTGTCGAGGGCGCCGAGGGCGCGCGGGCGCCGGGCGAAAGCGACGTTGAGTGGGGCCAAGAAAATGTGGAGGTGCTTAGAGTAAGCAATGAACACCATAAAGCCCGCAATGACGGCCACGTTGGCGAGGACGAAGATGGTCTCTAACGCGTTATTCGCACCAATGCCGAGTGGCCCCAGCAGGTGAGCGATCCACTGTGATGCGAAGGCCCAGGGTGAGGCCTGCAGTTGATGGACCTGGACGAGGGTGAGGTGACCGGCGGCATCGCCCGAGTAGCCGACCTTCGAGAAGGGAAAGTGGCCCGTGTTTATCTGCGCGCCACGGTAGACAACAAGCGTGACCACCACGGCCCCGATCATGCCCAACACCGCCCACGCGGCCCCGGTGTGGGAACCGTAGAAGCGACTCGCTCGGTCGCGTCGCGCGGGCGCCTGGACCAATCGAATGATGCTGAACACCACGAGTGACACGGCAACGGCCGTAGCGAAGAAGTCCTCTGTCAGAGCCAGCCAGTTACTCTGACCAATTAGCGGCAGGTGAAAGGTCGGCGAAAACAGGGCCCCGTAGGCTTCGATGACCGTGGTCAGCAGGACGATAAATCCCCACATCGTGAAGAGGTGGGCGAGCCCGGGAACGGTCCAGCGAAGCAACTTGCGCTGACCAGCCACTTCCACTACTTCAACCTCTGCCGTGCGGCGCACACCCTGCCAGCGACGATCGTCCGGCTGGCCCGAGCGGATGAGGCGGTAAAGCCAAAAGAACCGGCGCCCGGCAATGCCGAAGGCAAATGCAGTGACGAGGAAACCAATGAGAACACGAACGAGCATTACGCTCCCCCCTCGTGCCAGCGACGGCTACTTGTTGAAGTTTTCGTAGTAGCGACTAGGTGTCGGGCCACGTTGCCCTCGGTACTTAGAGCCCAGCCCACTCGCGCCATAGGGGCGGTCGGCGGGGGTCGTCATTTCGAAGAAGCTAATTTGACCGATCTTCATGCCGGGATAGAGCGTGATGGGCAAATTGGCCAAGTTCGCCAACTCCAGCGTGATGTGACCATCCCACCCTGCGTCAATGAAGCCGGCGGTGGAGTGGATCACGAGACCGAGTCGACCCAGCGAGCTCTTACCCTCAAGGCGAGCCACCAAGTCGTCGGGAATTGCCACGCGCTCGAGGGTCGAGCCGAGCATGAATTCGCCCGGGTGCAGAATCATCGGGTTTTCGGGGCCGACGTCAATCAGTTCCGTGAGGTCTTCCTGCGGCGTCCGAACGTCAATGACCCGCTGGGAGTGATTGCGGAACACGCGAAAGAGCTGGTCAATGTGCAGGTCAACGGACGAAGGCTGAATGCACTCGTTCCCGAGTGGCTCAATGATGATGCGGCCCTGGTCGATTGCTTCTTTTATTGAACGGTCGGAGAGAACCATAGACAGACCAACGTTACTCCGAAGTTCCACACTTTCGTGGTCGCCCACCTCGCGAGTAGAATCGCCTCTACGCGGGCGTAGCTCAATGGCAGAGTTCCAGCTTCCCAAGCTGGCCACGCGGGTTCGATTCCCGTCGCCCGCTCTAAGGCCAATCGGCACTTTGTGAATCGCGACGAGTTTTCCGGAGACTAAATCGTTTCCAAATCGGCCACGCATCACCCGATGCTGCCCTTCGATACCAGCACTCGAAGCTCGAGCAGGACAACTTGCTGGCTTCCAAGTTGGATGCGATTTAGGGACCTCGTGAGAGAGAAGCGCCCAAGCGAGTGTCACCTAAGCGAACTATCTCGACTTTGTGGTCAGTATGCAGGCGGTGTATTTTCGAAAAACCGATGGAACCGAGCCGGTGAACGATTTCATTGATCAGCTCGCCCCCAAGGTGCAGGCATCCCTCGATCTTCAAATCGATCGACTCAATATGCTCTCGCCCAAGGATCCGCCCTTGCCCTTTCCGCACAGCAGTCAGGTCCGGGGTGAACTGCGTGAGCTCCGTTGCCATTACGGCAATTCGCTCTATCGAGTCTTTTACCAGCGGTCGGATCGACTCTTTGTACTTCTGCACATCATTCGAAAGAGCTCGCAGAAGCTACCTGAAGCCGACATCGTGATTACCCAGAAGCGTATGGACGAGTTTCGTCAACGTATGAATGAAAAACCACGGCAGCCACCTCGCGCGGCTGGACGGGATGCGCCGTGACGCCATTGACAATAGTTCGCAAAAATGCTAACCTTCAGCCATGACCAAGAAAAGCCCCATCGGTTCTACCGCCGTCGAATCAAGCACTCGCCGCTCTCGTAACAGTGCCGCCTACCGGGACGAACTCGCTCGCTTACAGCCTTTTGAAGACATTGCTCGCGAAGTAATACGGCTTCGGATGGACGCCGGGCTAACACAGGAAGCATTCGCACAGAAGCTGGGAACTACGAAGTCGGTAATTTCACGACTCGAGTCTGGTCATCACGCACCAAGTGTCAACACCCTCAACAACATTGCCACGGCGTTTCACAAAACCTTAAGTGTCTCGTTTCAGCCTCCCAAAGTCAAAGCTGCTTCAACAGGAGCAAAGTCGTGATTGACATTCAAAGCCCCAGGATAAGCAGAGGCCTTGCACTTGCCACTTCCTGGATGAATTTCGATGCCGGCTGCACGTTCATGCAAGCCGTCCAAGACGACATGCTCACTGAGGAGTAGCTCAAATGGATCGACGATCCGCTCTTGATTCCCGAGTAGCAGCTCTCGAACCCCGGCATCATTGAACGTCAGATCAAGAGCAGCAAGGGGCATAACAAATAGCCAAACATTTGACCTTCTTCAATGAGGCGCCCGTGAGGTGCCGATAGGATTTTTCGACGATAATCCAATTCTCAAGTAGCGTTTGTTGAGGTTTATTCCACCGATCGTTACTTACTTTGGTGCGGTTGCCAAGCTGGCCACGCGGGTTCGATTCCCGTCGCCCGCTCTCATGTGATGTTTCACGACATCGCAGACGCCTGAACCCTTGGGCCAAATAGCGGTGGTGCCTCTTTTCTTCATGCAGGTTGCCATCCTGTGTCAACCGATTGTTTTCGACCGAGGCCAATAACACAATGGGCCGAGCCTCACTTCTCCATCAGGGGAAAGGGAGACACCTTTCGAAAAACAACTGGGCCCCACTCACGTCAAACGCCCTACAACTAGCGGTAGGGAGATGTCATTTTGTGATGGAAGTACTCAAAATGATTGAACACAACAACTACTATTTGTTGTGTTAGTTTTATTTTTCGTGAAGCGCAACAAACTACATCGAGGCCGTCCGAGCCGTGAAGCCATTTATGAGCGGCTTCGCGAGGCCGTTGCTGAACTCAGTGAGCGCATGGGTGGCCTTCCATCGCCGCTCGAGGCTGAAGATATTTGGGCTTCGATTTGGCACCAAGAAGTTCACCACTCCACCGCACTCGAGGGCAATACCCTCGCGCTTCATCAAGTTGCCTCACTCCTTGAAGAAGGCATGGCACTCGGTAATAAGGAACTTCGCGAGTACGTAGAGGTGACTGGGTACGCGCATGCGGCGAAGTGGGTCTACGAGCAGGCACGTGATCCACACCATTCCTCTTCGGGTGCGCCAATAACGCTCACTGAAGTGCGCTACGTGCACGAGCTTGTCCTCAGACCGGTGTGGGACATCGCGCCACATCCCAATGCCACTGTCGAGGAACGACCAGGGAGCTTCCGGCGACACGAAATCAAAGCGTTCCCCGGAGGCATGAAGCCACCTTCGTGGATCGAGGTCAATGCGGCAATGACCGATTGGGTGGCTACGCTCGCCGACCTTCAACCGGCCACGTTCTCGGTTGAAGTCGTGGCCGACGCGCACGCGTCTTTTGAGCGTATCCATCCGTTTCTCGATGGCAACGGTCGCACGGGACGACTCCTCACCAATCTTGTGCTGGTTCGGATGGGGTACCCTCCAGCAATCATCTACACCCGAGATCGAGCGCGTTACCTTCGAGCATTACAAGCCGCCGACAGAGGCGATGCGGGGCCGCTCGGTGAACTCTTTGCTCGTTCCATCACCGATAATCTCTACCGCTTCATTCTCCCCGCCGTGGCCGCCCCCGATGCCCTGGTGCCCCTCACGGCATTGGCCTCCGAAGGACGAAGTGTCGCCGCTCTGCGGGCGGCAATTGAGCGTGGGCGACTCCGTGCTCACAAAGGAACGGGTGGCCAATGGCGGAGTAGTGAGTCCTGGCTCAACGAGTATCTCCAAAGTAAACATCAACGCCACAAGTAACGACCATCTCGCGGGCGCATTGTCGAGAACGTGGTCGCCGAGCACTACTCTAGGACTTCTCACAACTCCAACGACACGACATCGTGATGTTCTTTCGGATGTAGTGAGTTACAGCATGAAGATAACGCTCGGCGGCCCGAAGTAGAGGGGACGCATGAGTTCTTCGAGGAATTACGACGCTTAACTAGACTGCCCCTATGACTGAAGGCCTCGAAAGCACAACGCCCGTCAACGTCCGCTCCGCCGGAAATCCAGGTCGCGATGTCCAGCGCGTCGGAACGGCCACCTTTCTTGGTGAAGACCCAGCCAAGATTCACGACCCCGTCTGGGCCGTACTCGGCAATCTTGGCGACAGCCAGTGCTACCTCGGGGTGCAGGCCAAAGTGGCCGCCGTCCAGGCCGCCATGTCACGGCGCATTGCCGCGGATCAGCGCGCCAATCGCCTGATCGCCCCCGCCTTCACCGTCGGTGTGTCCGATGGTCAACTCAATGGCACCCCCGAGATGCGATTCTCACTCGTTGGTCGCGAACTCGTTAACGACGTAGCCTCCAGTCACTTCGCCGCCAACCGCGTGGCCGGTGCCATCGCGGTGGTCGCCTGCGACAAGCCACCGGTGGGCACCATCGCCGCCATGCTGGAACACAACGTGCCGGCAGTCATTCTTTCCGATGGTTCCATCAAACCGGGTCATCTGCCCTCGAGCGGCGAGCGCATTGACCTCGTCACGGCCTTTCAGTACGCGACGAGCACCGACGACGAAGCCCGTGCCGAAGTCACCATGAACGCCTGCCCCGGCCAGGGCAGCTGTGGGGGCATGTTCACCTACAACACCATGCAGACGTTCATCGCGGTACTGGGCCTCGAACCGCTGCGCATGGTCGCGCCCCCGTCGGACGACCCTCGTCGCCTTAACGACTTCCCCGACGAACTCGTGCAGTGCCTCGTCACGATGACCGAGCGCAACATTCGACCGCGTGACATCGTGACGCCGGCTTCGCTCCGCAACGCCCTCACCGTCGCCATGGCAATGGGTGGCTCCACCAACGTCATGCTGCACAGCGTCGAGATCGCCCGCGCGGCCGGACTCGACCTCTGGACGGATGTCCTGAGTCAAGACGAATTCAACGAACTCTCACACCGCCTACCCGTCATTGTGAATATGCGTCCCTTCGGCGAGTTCTCCATGGTCGACGTCGAAATCGCTGGGGGACTGCCGAGCGTGGTGAGGGAACTCCTCGCCGCTGGTTTTCTCGACGGCTCCACAATGACCTGCACCGGTGAAACACTGGCCGAGCAGGTCGCTCGCCTGGCGCCACCGGCCGCTGACCACCACGTCATGTACTCCGTGGCCCAGCCCTTCAAGAGCACCGGCGGCCTGCGCCTGCTTCGCGGCAATCTCGCCCCCGACGGTGGGGCCATCTTGAAGTTGGCCGGCGTCGAAAGCGGCATTGTCGACGGGGTCTTCACCGGTCGGGCTCGCGTGTTCGACTCCGAGCGCTCACTCATCGCCGCGCTCGATACATCACCCGAGAGCTTCGTGGACAACGACATGGTCGTCATCCGCTACGAGGGACCTCGGGGCGCACCGGGTATGCCCGAAATGCTCGATCCCACTTCCAAGATCACCTCGCTTTGTCGCAAGCAGGGCATCACGATTGCGCTGATGACGGACGCGCGATTCTCCGGTGGCTCGGTGGGGCTCGTCATTGGTCACGTAGCGCCCGAGGCACTGCTGGGCGGGCCCATCGCGCTCGTCGAAGATGGTGACACCATCACCGTCGACGTCAACAACGACCGCCTCGATTGCCTCGAGTTAAGCGACGCAGCGCTGGCGACCAAGCGTCAGCGAGCGTGGCACGAGCTCGTGGCGACGAACGGTGGCGTGCACCCCGCCGTGACACCAGTGACGCACCGCGTGCTCAAGCGGATGCGACAGACCGCCAACCCCGCCCTCTTAGGCGGCGGCATGGCGTCGAACGACTAGGCCCACTAAGCAACTCCTCGCGAGTCGCTACACGCTCGCCAGTTCTTCAGCGGCCACGAAAATACCGTGTCGCCGAAACGCCGCTGGAGCGGTGTTTTCTTCCCACTCGTGCAAGACAGGATTCGACAAGAAATACCAGGCTGGTGCAACGAAGCGACGGCTGTCGTCCACCCAGCGTGGAGGGGTTTCACCCCGCTGATCACACGATTCCTCTACCGTTGCAGCCAGAAATGCGTCCCAGCGGCAATCACCAATCAAACTCGGCGCTTCCGTCACCAGAGAGGAAAAATCGTTCGCGTTCACCGTTTGGAGGACGTCACGAAAACTTAGAGCTCGCCTGAGGAGCGCATCGTCGATAGCAGTTTTCTCGGTGCCATCTCGCAGAACGTTCCTCATGTGCCGAGCTGCTGTTAGCGCCGAGAATGGTGAAGCTGACGTGACTTCCAAGCGAAGGACGTCGCCGGTGGCCTCGAGGATACGACTTAGAAGTGACAACGAGGGCTCACGATTTCCCGATTCAATTGAAGCAATTGTCGGCTGCGGAACGTCGGCCATGTGCGCGAGTTCTCGCTGGGTCAAGTGATGCCGGTCTCTCAACTCTCGAAGTAATGCCGCCGCAGCATATCTTCCGTCCATAGCACCATGATACTTAATTCAGTATCACAATGGTCTTAGTGTCACTGGTTATCAGGTCGGCGATGCCTCGTTGCACTGCAGGAAATACTAATTCTCGTCAATCGCTTGCGGGAGATTGAGGTCGAGAAAAATCCCAGCCAATCGAACCACGAGGCAGGTACCCACGGCCAGCGCGTACCAGGCGAGAGAGAGGGTCTTCAACGCAAAACCGAGCACCACGAGCCCCGAAGCGAGGAGTGAGGGGACGGCGTAGAGGCCGCCACGCAAGACCTGGGGGACCTCATTCAACAAGAGGTCGCGAATGACACCCCCGCTGACCCCCGTCGCCATGCCCAGCAAGGCGGCGGCGAGCAGCCCCGAATGGTGACGGAGCGAAATATCCGCACCAATCACGCTGAAGAGTGAGAGCCCGATGGCGTCGAGGATCTGAATCGGGTAGTGCAGTTTGAGGAGTGGCTCGTGCGCCACGAAGGACACAAGACCCGCGGCCCCCACGGCGACGACGACCCGCCAGTCAAAAATGGCGACCGCCGGAATCCCGAGAAAACTGTCGCGCACGGCACCGCCCGCCAGGCCCACGACGCCCGCCAACACGATGACGCCAAAGAAGTCGAGCTTCTTCAGCACGCCGGCCAGTCCACCACTCACGCCAAAAACGAAGGCGCCACATATGAAAATCGCGATCATCGAACGCCCGCCGATAATTGAGGTCACGCTACTGGTCGCAGTCCCCACGAGAGCTGTCATACCGACCTCCGACGTCACTAACTCTCGCTCAGTCTACGACTGCCCCTCAACTAGCCTTCGGAGCAGTTAGTCAAAAACGCAGGTCCGATCGCCGAAGACCATAATGCGTCGCTCAAGGTGCAGGCGCAGGGCGGTGTTGAGTACCGAGCGCTCGACGTCGGCCCCCAAATGCACGAGGTCACGAACCCCGTCGCGGTGCGAAACCGGAATGACGCCTTGGGTGATGATGGGGCCGGCGTCGAGTTCGCTGGTCACGTAGTGCGCCGTCGCACCAATCAACTTGACGCCCCGGTCGTAGGCGCGGGCGTAGGGGTTGGCACCGACGAAGGCGGGAAGAAAGGAGTGATGGATGTTGATCATGCGACCCTCGTAACGAGCGATCAACCACTCGGGAAGCACCCGCATGTACCGGGCGAGGACCACCAACGTTGGGTTGAGCGACTCGAGCGTGGTGGCGAGTGTCTGCTCCTGGGCGGTGCGGTCGTCACCCACGGGTACGTGGTGAAAGGGAACGCCGTAGCGACCAGCGAGATCGCGTGCCACCTCATGATCACTCACGAGGCCAATGACGTCACCATCCAACTGTCCGATGCTCGCGCGCGCCAGGATGTCGCTCGGGCAGTGCAGGGTCTTTGAACACAGCACCACGATGCGCTCACGAGGGTTGCCGAGTATCGAAAACTGCATGCGCGCATTTAGATCCTGAGCCACCGCCTCGAGACGATGCTCGAGGCGGTCGTGGTCAAAGCCGTGGGCAATTTCTATACGACAGCCGAAATCGTTACTCTCGGTATCCGAATGCTGGTCGAGCTCAACAATGTTGCCGCCCGACTCGGCAATGGCGGCGGCGATTCGGGCCACGATACCCGGCTGGTCCGGCGCTCGCACGGTGAGGACGTGGGAGGGTGGTTGGTCGGTGGGGTGCGACATGGACGACTCTCATTCCTAGTGACGGCGGGCCGACCGGCAGTGTCCGCCGTTCGTTAGCCTACGACAGTCGCTCGCGGCGGTGGGGCCGATACGGAGCGAGGGGGAGGCCGGGAATCCCGATGTCGACGCTAAAGAGACGACCGGCATTCGGCTCCGCGGCCAACTGCGCTTCACTCATGTCCTCCTGTGCCGTTGTGATGTAGAGGGTGGTGCCATTGGCCCCACCAATCGTGCAGCAGGAGGGCTGTGAAGTGTCCAGCCGCACCGTGGCGAGTCGCTCACCCGTGGGCGCATACTGACGGACTTCGGCCCCACCCCACACCGCGACCCAGAGTGTGCCATCGGCCGCCACGCACAGGCCGTCGGGGGCGCCCTCGGTGGCGACATTGAATCGTGCGAAGAGACGTTGTCCGCTAATCTCGCCGGCCTCATCCACGTCGTAGGAGTGAATGGTGCCCGGCCCCGAGTCCACGAAGTACATCGTTCGCGCGTCGGGACTCCACCCGAGACCATTGGCAATGGTCAGTTCCTCGAACACCGTTTCGACGGGGGCCGACTCGTGGAAACGATAGAGACTGGCCCGACCCACGGCGACGTCGCGGGCCATCGAGCCAATCCAGAATGAACCCCAGGGATCGGCCGCTCCGTCATTGGTGCGCACCGCCCCTTGGTTGTGGGCTTCGGGTCGAGCGAGCACCGAGTACGAACCATCGAGGGCGAGGTGGAGCAGGGCATCATCACAGGCGACAATCCAGCCGTCCTCACGTTCCTCGTACGGAGCGACCGCCGTGAGCGATCCCGGCAGTGTGTACTGGGCAACGATGGTGATGTCGGACCCCGAGGCGTGGGCCCGGAAGAAGGTACCGTCGGTTCGGTCAATGTTGACCCAGTAGAGCTCCTGTCGGATCTCGTCAAAGCGGGCCGACTCGCCAAGGTAAAAGGCATCAGTGGTGCAGGGAACAGCCTGGAGCGGTTGCACGATGGCCCTCCGCTACGCCGTCCGCGCGTCGTGCACGGGCGACACGCGAAAGGTCTGGATGCGGGCCGGCACGATGGGGCTCAGACGTAGTTCACAACGCAGCGCACCCGTGAGGCCCGGCACCGTCCACGTCAGGTGCAGCGGACTATCACTCGTCGTGTCGGACAGGTCAATCGAACGTCTCGCCGCGAGACCGCCCACTTCCTCGATTGCTGCGTCACTACGGTAGCGACGCTCGTCGTAGGGGAAGTCGAGGGCCACGTTGGGCTCAAAGAGCACGTCGGTCTCGTCATCCGACCACGAATAGAGCATCTCGGTCACGCGTTCGGCCATGGCCACGGTTTCGGAGAGTGGACGGATGGGTGACACGTGGTAGCCGAGCCCCTTCACAACCGTCTGCATCATCGTGATACCGGTGCCGGTGGCACCGGAATACGTACCATTCTCGAGTACCACGACACCGATACCGGTGTCGGCGTGCCAACGAATGTGCGAGCTGAAACCCGGGTACCCACCCGAGTGGGCAACGAAGTGACCCAGGGCTGCGTCGTGCTCGGCCATCAAGCCAAAGCCGTAGCCCACCGAGCGACCGGCCAGTTCGCCGACCCAGAGGTCGTCCCCACCGGTAATTGCCGTCACGATCTGCTGCATCTCCCGTCGGGACGTAGGCGAGAGCACGTCTGATGGCGAGTCCTCGTCGCGCAGCGCTTCGGCGAGCCAATTGACCCACGTCATTAGGTCTCGAGCACTCGAGAAGAGACCGCCGATGCAGGAGAAGGCGCCGGGTCCGGCGTAGGGAACGGGGACCCAGTCTTCCAGACCGCGCCGATAGCCACGGGCCAGACGTTCCTCCGGCACGACCGATGCCTCGTACCCCGTACTCGTCAATCCCAGGGGCACCAGGATCTCCTCCGTAGCGACGTCGTGAAAGCGCCGACCAGTCACCGCTTCAACGACTTGCCCGACGAGGGCGTAACCAAGATTCGAATACTGGAACACGGTGCCCGGAGCCGTCGTTAGGTACACCCCACCGGCGACGAAGGCCCGGAGTTCTTCGTTCGTGATTGACTCCTGTCGGTCGGCCCACGGGTCGTCAGTGGGCAGACCACCGCTCATCGACAGCAGCTGCCGCACCGTCGGTGGGCTAAATCGAGGTCCGGTGCCGCCCTGACGAAAGACCGGCACGAAGTCAGTGATCGGGGCATCCAGGGACAACATTCCTTGATCCCGGAGGCGGAGCACCGTGGCGGCGGTGAAACCCTTGGATACGGAGGCGATGCGATAGACCGTGTCGAGGTCGGGCGACCCCTCACCGCGAACGGCCTCACCAACCGTGTGGGAAAACACGATCTCATCGCCACAGAACACCAAACCAACCACCGAGGGGCAGGCATTTGAGGAGACACGGGTGTCAAGTTGCTGGCGCAGAGATTCCTGGAGGTCGTCGCTTAGGGAGGTGACAAAGGGTGAGGGCATCGGAAGGCTCCAAACGGTCGGTACTCCCGTCTAACGGTAGTGAGCCGACGCGGTGGACTGCGACCATCACGTGATTGTTCCGTTGAATTAATCTAATAATGGATTCAGTCCATATTTCTGTCGTAAGATATTCGTCGTGGTAACCGACCCGCACGAGAAACTTCACGCCCGGGGCCTCTCGGCAACGGCGCAGCGACTGGCCGTGTTTCGTGCCGTTATGGCGTCACCCCACGCGACCGCCGACACGGTGCTCTCCCTGGTCCGCGCCGATATCGGTACCGTGTCGCGCCAGTCGGTCTACGACGCACTGACACTCTTCGTCGAGCAGGGCATGCTTCGACGTATTCAGCCCGTTGGTTCGCCGGCCCTCTACGAGGGGCGGGTGGGGGACAATCACCACCACGTTATTTGTCGACTGTGCGGTCACGTCGCCGACGTGGACTGTGCGGTCGGAGAAACACCGTGTTTGACGGCGGCCAACGACCACGGCTTCGTCATCGACGAAGCCGAAGTGGCCTACTGGGGACTCTGTGCCCAGTGTCAACACGACTATCGCAGTACCGCAGTACCCAGTATCTAAATCGCAGTCACTACCCACACGGACATCCCGTGTGGCGTCCGTCACAAGGAGCAATCATGACCAACGAAGCACAGTGTCCCTACAGCGGCGGTGCCAACACCGTCGTTGCTGGCTCGACCCGAAATGAAACGTGGTGGCCGAACCAGTTGAACCTTCGCCTCCTCCACGCCCACTCCACATTGTCGAACCCGATGGACGACGACTTTGACTACGCCGAGGCCTTCAAATCGCTCGACCTCGATGCCGTCATCGCCGACCTCAATGCCCTGATGACCAGCTCACAGGACTGGTGGCCGGCCGACTGGGGTAACTACGGCCCGCTCTTCATTCGCATGGCATGGCACAGTGCCGGTACGTACCGCATCGGTGACGGCCGCGGTGGCGCCGGCGCCGGTGCCCAGCGTTTCGCACCGCTGAACAGCTGGCCCGACAACGGCAACCTGGACAAGGCCCGTCGCCTGCTCTGGGGCATTAAGGCCAAGTACGGTCGCGCCCTGAGCTGGGCCGACCTCATGATCCTGGCCGGCAACGTGGCCCTCGAGTCCATGGGCTTTAAGACCTTCGGCTTCGCCGGTGGTCGCGCCGACATCTGGGAACCGCAGGAGGACATCTACTGGGGTCCCGAGGGCGAGTGGCTCGCCGACGAGCGCTACAGCGGCGACCGCGACCTCGAAAATCCGCTCGGTGCCGTTCAAATGGGCCTGATTTACGTAAACCCGGAGGGCCCCAACGGCACCCCCGATCCGTTGCTGGCCGCCCGTGATATCCGCGAAACCTTCGCCCGCATGGCGATGAACGACGAGGAAACCGTCGCCCTTATCGCTGGTGGTCACACCTTCGGTAAGACGCACGGAGCCGGCCCCGCGTCCAACGTTGGCCCCGAGCCCGAGGGCGCCCCTCTCCTCGAGCAGGGCCTCGGGTGGAAGAACAGCTTCGGCACCGGTAAGGGTGGCGACACCATCACCAGTGGCCTCGAGGGCATCTGGACGACCAAGCCCACCGAGTGGAGCAACGACTACTTCGACCACCTCTTCAACTACGACTGGGAACTGTTCCACAGCCCCGCTGGCGCGCAGCAGTGGCGTCCCGTCAACGGCGGCGGCGAAGGCACGGTGCCGGCCGCACACGGGGGTGGCACGACGCACCCGACCATGTTGACGACTGACCTGGCCCTACGCTTCGATCCCGCCTACGCCGTCATCTCGAAGCGATTCCACGAGGACCCGCAGGCCTTCGCGGACGCCTTCGCCAAGGCGTGGTTCAAGTTGACGCACCGCGACATGGGCCCGTACGTTCGAGGACTCGGCTCACTCGTTCCCGCCGAGCCTCAGCTCTGGCAGGACCCCGTTCCCGCGGTCACGCACCCGTTGATCAACGACGAGCAGTCTGCGCAGCTCAAAGCCGCCGTCCTCGCCACGGGCCTCAGCGTTGGGGACCTCGTCTTCACCGCGTGGGCATCAGCCTCGACGTTCCGAGGCACCGACAAGCGCGGTGGTGCGAACGGTGCCCGCATTGCGCTGGCCCCGCAGAAGGACTGGGCCGTCAACAACCCTGCGCACCTCGCAACGGTGTTGGCGACCCTCGAAGAGGTCCGTGCCACGTTCAACGCTACGGGGGCCTATGTTTCCCAGGCTGACCTGATCGTGCTGGCGGGCGCAGCGGGCGTTGAGAAGGCCGCGGCCGACGCTGGCTTCCCCATTGTCGTGCCTTTCGAGCCTGGTCGCACCGACGCAACCCCCGAGCTGACCGACGAAGCCTCGTTCGCCGTGCTCGAGCCGAAGGCTGACGGCTTCCGCAACTTCTTGCACCCAATCAAGGGCAAGGCCGTCGAACAGCAGTTGCTCGAACGAGCGCTCCTGCTCACCCTGACGGCACCAGAAATGACGGTCCTGATCGGTGGTCTCCGCGTCCTCAACGCCACGACGGCCTCCAATCCCGCGGGTGTGTTCACGGATCGCCCTGGTGTTCTCACGACGGACTTCTTCACCAACCTGCTCGACATGGGCACCACGTGGAGCCAGGTCGACGAGTACACCTTCACTGGCACGCGCTCGAGCGGCGACACCTGGAGCGCTACGGCGAATGACCTCGTCTTCGGCTCAAATTCACAGTTGCGGGCTATCGCTGAGGTGTACGCCAGCGATGACGCCAAGGAGAAGTTCGTCAAGGACTTCGTCGCGGCGTGGGACAAGGTCATGACGCTCGACCGTTTCGACCTGGTCTAACAACGCAGCAAGGACACCCCCCCGCGGGTGGTGTGGTCGGCCTCCGCCGTCGGCCATCCACTCGCGGGGGGTGTTCGTTTTAAGGCGTGGCGCGCCACCACGCCCGTCAATTTCCTACGAATAAGCATCACTATTTCGTACTTTTTTATTGCCTTACTGCAACAATTGAATGAAATTTTTGCACCTATTTATTGATTTATTCGTGACATTTTCAAGGCCAAGAGAACCGGCCCTCCGTCACGATGCCCCCGACGAGCACCCCGGGACGCCGACCCTTTGTGACGCCACGGTGATCCGCGAAGGTGAAACCACGACGCAATCGAGTCACCAGAAAAATAAAGGGCTTACGGGCTGATTAACTCACTAAAAGTTAATGTAACGAGTTCGTAATAGAATCGTTTTGTCACGAAATCGTAACCTACTTTTTCTAGGTTTGGGAGGTGAATGTGCGCGCCATCCGTCGACCCGTACTGGGCCTACTGAGTCTCGCGCTTTTTGCCATTTCGCTGACCCTCCCCGCTTCGGTGGCCGGAGCCGCTGGCTGCGGTGCCTACGGCAACTGCCCACCCGCCGTGCAGCCGACGTTGATTGCCGCACCTACGGGCGTCGTCGCGTCGCAGGTTGTCGTGCAAGACCAGCCCCTCGCGGTGAGTGTCGCGCCGTCAACGGCGACCGGTGGCGCGACCCTGCAGATCACGGCTCCCGCCAACGTGATACCCGCCGGAGCGACGGTGGACGTCGCTGCCGTGCCCTCCACCTTCATCGCGTTGTACCGCGTCAACGGTCGCCTCGAAGTGCTAACCAAGGACCAAGTCCGTCGCCTCAACGCCCACGTGTCAAGTGCGGCCGCTCTCCCAGTGCACTTCGCCAACATCGACTCGTTCTACGTGGGTGTCTACCAGGGCACGACCGAAGTCACGAAGTTCAACGGCTCGCTGACCGTGACGGTCCAGAATCCCAATATCGCCGCGTCAAACATCGTGTACGAGACCTACGGAACGTCGTGGAAGCTCGACAAGAAGGCCGTGGTCGCACCCGGCTCCGTCACGGTGTCGCTCAACACCGACCGCGCCTTTGACGTCATCAACCTTCTAGGCGCAAACGTCACGTTGACCTACAACGACAACGGTGGTGCCGGCATCATCGCACCCGTGACGGTCGCCTCGGGTACACAGGTCACCTTGTCGAACGGCAGCACCATTACGCGTAAGGGCTACCAGTTCGCCGGGTGGAGCACGACGGGTCAGGCCCCGGCGCTCACCAGCCCCTACCTGTTGATGACGTCGCTTACCGTGAAGGCCATCTGGCAATTGCAGCACACCAACGTCTTGACCTACGACGACAACGGTGGATCAGGTGTCGTGCCACCGTACCGGGTGAGTGGAAACGCCAACGTTATTTTGAATAGTGGCGCCACCCTGCAGCGCAGCGGCTACGTGTTTGCTGGGTGGAGCACGACGGGTCTCTACCCCGCCCTCACCAGCCCCTACTTTTTGACGGGATCAGTTACCCTAAAGGCGATCTGGAACAAGGCCACCACGGTCTACTTGTTCTACCAAGTCACGGCCCCAGCGACCGGCAAGGTCAGTCCCGTTCAGATTCACGGCAGTGGCATCATTCGACTGAACGATGGTCGCACGCTGAAGAACCCCGGCTTCGTCTTCGGTGGATGGAGCCTCAATGGTCACCTTCCTTCGTTGACCTCACCACTCGACCTCACCTCCACGACCACGGTGCAAGCCATCTGGGTGAAGCCAACATCGTTCACCCTGCACTACAACGCGAACCGGGGCCGCGGGTCGGTCCGCCCGGTGAAGACGCGGGGCACCGCGTTGGTCGAACTCGACAGCGGCCTGGGTCTCCACCGTAAGGGGTACACCTTCGTTGGGTGGAGCACCACCGGACAGGCCCCCGTGCTGGCGGGCACCTACTACCTCACCGGCAACGTCACCCTGAAGGCCGTGTGGGCCAAGGTGGTCTACATCCACGTGCGCTACAACCTCAACGGTGCCAACGGTGTGATTGAGCCCGTGACGCTCCCCGGCAGTGGCGTTATTCAGCTCGCTTCCGGTGCGCAACTCCATCGCCTCGGATACCAGTTCGCCGGTTGGAGTCTCACGGGTCACCTGCCGGCCTTCACCTCACCTCTCGACGTCACACGCACGATCACCCTGAAGGCCATTTGGCAACGCAGCGCCGTCAAGACCACCACACCGACGTCGACGGCCAAGAGCCCTCGGTCGTCAACCTTGCTGCAAGTGCAGTACGACTTGAACGGTGCCATTGGCCAGATTGAACCGACGTCGCTGGCCACACCGACCACGGTGCAACTCCCCACGCCGAACGGCTCGTTCCTTCACCGCTTCGGTTACCAGTTCCTCGGATGGAGCACCACGGGACAACTCCCCGCTCTACCCGCGTTGTACCACGTCACCAGCACCACGACCCTCAAGGCGATCTGGAAAGTGACGACACCGTGATGGCCCCCTCGATGCGTACTGACTGGCGAAGGGATACGTCACGACGATAAATCGCCCCCACGTATCCCGACCCCCCTTGTTTCTCTCACTCATCTAAAGGAAGACCAATGAAGTTTCTCCAGACTAAAACCCAGAAGTTAATTACCCTTTTCGTCGTTCTTGTGCTCGTTGGCGCTGGCGCTGCCGTGGCCCTCAGCATGTCGAAGAAGTCAAACTCAGCCGCATCCGTGAAGCCGTTGTCAATCTTCCCCGCGCCGACTGGCATCATCGGTGGCACCGCACCCACCCCCACTGGGGAGTTGTTCGTCTTGGTGAACCTCAACGGGAAGGCCAACGTCCAACTACTCAGTGGCGCCTCGAAGACCCCACTCGCCACATTCCCTGTATCGAACGCCGCGACCGGCATTGCCAGCAATGGCAGCTCCACGTTGGCTATTTCCCAGGGCACCTTGAACGCGGGGTCGGTGGCCTTCTACACCTCGACCTCCCACAAGCTGTTCAACACCGTGCCCCTGCCCGGGCCGGCAATTGGTATCCAGAGCGGACCGAACGCTTCATTGTTCTACGCCCTCGTCCAAGTGAACAACAATGACTCGCTCGACCTCGTGAGCCCGAGCTCGCGGAAGGTCCAGGGCACCGTCCCCATGCCGGCCAACACGACCTCCTTCGCTCTCAGTGCCGATGGCTCGACCATCTACGCCCTGCAGGGCAACGGCACGGTCTCGCTCATCGGTGTCACCAGTGGCAAGGTCCAGTCAGCCTTTAGCGTCGGCACTGGTGCTCGTAGCCTCGCGCTGAGCCAGGACAATTCGCACCTCTACGTCTTGAAGGGCAGCGTCGTCAATGACAACGTCAGCGTCGTCGACGTGGCCAAGCAATCCGTCAAGTACGTGTTGCCGGCTCCCGCCTACGCCGTGCAAATCCAAGTTGCCCCGAACAACACGGAACTCTACGACATCGTCGGTAACCCCAACTACGGCAACATTCAAATCTTTCCGACCAACGCCTAAGTACGCTTAGGAAGTGCAGATACGCGACCAAGTGGAGTCACACGCCAATCGATCCGGATGGATTGTCGTTGGTGTCACCATCATCGCGTGGGCCTTCCTTCTCTTTGGCTACAACGACGCCTACCCCTGGTTGGCGTACGTTGAGGTTGTTACCACCCTGGTAGGAATGGGCATCGTCGTCGTGTCACTCTGGCACGTCGACGATGCCATTCCCCGAGGCCTCGGCCTCGTCGGACTCGTCGTCTCCTGTTTTGCCTTTCTCACTTGGTGCTGGGTGCAGGTTCGCGTCGCCCCCGCCTACGGTACCGACGAAGCGGCCTTCGACCAGTACGCCGCGCAACTATTCGTCCATGGTGTTAATCCCTACACGCACTCGATGGCGCCGGCCTTCAATATCTTCCACGTGTCCCCAAACGGTCACACCTTCCGCATTAATGGCACCTCAGTCAATACGCTCAGTTATCCCGCTCTAAGTTTCCTGGTGTACGTTCCGTTCCTCTGGCTCGGCCTGGGCAATCAGCTGGCCATCACGTTGAACGTGGTGGTGTGGCTACTCGGCGTGGTCGTGTCGTACTTCTTGCTCCCGCGGGCCGTGAAGCCCCTCGCCATCGTCGTCGGATCCCTCGCCATTTACACCGGCTTTGCCGTGGGTGGGGTGACGGACGCTATCTACACACCATTACTTATTGCCGCTCTCTACCAGTGGGACCGTTTCGCCGACCGCGGCCGTCTTTCCTCGTGGGTGTCGCCGGCACTCATGGGGTTGGCGATGTCGGTGAAGCAGACGCCCTGGTTCATTATCCCGTTCCTGCTCCTCGGGCTGGCCCTCGAGGAGATCACGCGTAAACATGGGTGGCGTGTTGGCGTCTCGATTGCCCTGTCGTATCTCTGGCGACTCAGTGCCGTCTTCTTCCTCGTGAATCTCTATTCACTGCTGCAGAATCCGGTGGCGTGGCTCCGAGGTGTGGTGACCCCATTCTTTGACCACCTGGTACCGGCCGGTGAAGGTTGGATTGCCATTAGTGACTTCCTCGGACGGGGTGGTGGCAACCTCCTGCTTTACACCATCTTCTTCGCGACGGTGGGGCTGTTATGTTTCGTCGTTTTTACCCTGACCTACCCTCGATCACGCGGTCTGCTGGTCTTCTTCCCCTCCGTCATGCTGTTCTTCGCGACCCGCTCCTACTCGAACTACTTGGTCATGCTGATTCTGCCGGCGCTGGTGGCCTTTTGCTCAGTGCGCCCTTCACCTCCCGATGCTCCGCGTGTGCGCGTTCAACTACTGAGTACTCGCCCCCGCGCCCTCGCGTTCCTCGGTGCCCTCGCGCTCATCCCACTCGCCGCGATTGCCGTCTCCGTCTACCCCCAGCCCATCAGTCTTCACATTGACAGCGTGCAAACGACTGGTCAGCTCGCCACGGTTATTGACGTCACCATGACCGTCACCAATCACCTCGACACACCGGTTACCCCGGTCTTCGCGAGTCAAAGTGGTGGCGCAATTACGGCCCCGTGGAATATTGTCGCCGGCACGCGTCGCATTCCACCACACAAGAGAGTCGTTCTCTCGCTGCAGGCGCCAAACTTCTTCGCCCAACCGTCGCTCAGTGGCGGCTTTCAGATGGTGGCGCTCACCTCGAGCCCCCAGGCCATGAGCGTGTCACCGCCCTACGTGCCAACTCGATTCCATATCAACCTCACCCCCGAGGCCATCGACCGACCGGTCGGTATTGGTCAGCAAATCACGGTCAAGGCTGAAGTCCTCAGCCCTACCGACGCGCCCATCAATCTGGCCGGGATTCCCGTCTACCTCGGGCAGATCAGTTACGCCCAGAGCGGCATCATCTACACCCAGGCGGTAATCAACAACAGCCAACCCGGGGCCACCCCCGTTGAGGCCTCCACCGATAGTCACGGTGTCGCCACCTTCACAATTTCCGACCTCACAGCGAGTCTGAACCCGGTTTACTTCGAAGCCAACCTCGTCAACGGCGCCTCGTCCTACCCCTACGGATACTCGAATATTTTGACAATTCGGTTCAATT
>Ga0208389_1000157_pt1 | contig 37612 bp, 37 predicted proteins | sample CryBogCBH12Aug09_FD_184625 | JGI IMG/M metagenome (GOLD analysis project Ga0208389, IMG submission 184625) | Freshwater microbial communities from Crystal Bog, Wisconsin, USA - CBH12Aug09 (SPAdes) (version 2) | ecosystem: Environmental > Aquatic > Freshwater > Lake | place: Crystal Bog... | reverse complement strand
CGTCATCGACAAATATTGTTAACTCTACCGGAGCGGGTTTTTTAAATACCTCAAATTGCGCATCCGCTACCGCTAGTCAGGAAAATAAAGCTTAGGCTAATTACAAGATAAAAGCCACTGAAGATGTCAACGTAAAATTTGGCGCCGGATATAGCAATCGAAAAACTCAGTGGGATTCATCTGCTCTTACCCAAATGCCTGGACCAAGTAGCTCACAAACTAGCACTACACCAGGATATAACGGCGGAAATTACAATGGTTTCATGCCCTTCTTTGAGGCTAGTCGTAAACAGTTTGTTGGTAAAGCTAATGCGAATTGGCAGGCAACTGAACAGTTAGGATTTAATTTGGGTGGTAAATATACGAATGACACCTATCCAGATTCTACTTATGGCGTTCAGAATGGTTACTCGTGGAGTTTAAACCTTGATAGCACTTATGCTTATGCAGAAGACGGAAATGTTAGCGCTTATGCTACACAGCAAAATATGCAGAGAACTCTGAACGACTATTATTTTAAAGCTGCTTCTGGTAGTGGTGGCTCTGCAATTCCTGCTTATGGCGGTGGTTGGAATAATACTTTGACGACTAACGCAACTACAGTTGGTTTGGCTGCTAAACAGGGGGGGTACTTGTCTGGGAAGCTTACAGTAACTGGTGACGCAACCTTCTCATTCGCTACGTCAAATTATGGCACTCAGGTCAACTATACGCCGCTAGCAGCCGGAGGCGTTGCCAACCCATGTAATGCGCCAGCAAATATGACTTGCGGCAACTTGCCTGGTATTAAAAATAATATGGCCGCCATAAAAATTGGTGGCATCTATCAAGTCGATAAAAATAATAGGTTTGGTCTGCAGTATTGGTTCCAACACTTGTATAGCAATGACTATTACTACAACGGGTATCAAGCAGGTACAAACCCAGCTGGCATGATGCCAACTCAGCAGACAAACCCAAGTTACAACGTGAATGTGTTTGCTGTTAATTACACCTACACATTTGATTGATGCTTGATTTGTGCTTTCGGAATACCTTTAAATAAAAGAACGGATTAAATTATGGAAACTAAACAACCAGGCGCCATTAAGAGGTTTTGGGCCTTCGTTAAGAAGCCTAGTGCCAAGTATTCCATCCTAGCTATTTTTTCCGTTGCTTTTATCTCGGGTATTTTGTTCTGGGGTGCATTCAATACGGGAATGGAAGCGACTAATACTTTGGCTTTCTGTACCACCTGTCATGAAATGCGTGACAACGTGTATCAGGAATACAAAGAGACCATTCACTATAGCAACCGTACTGGTGTGCGTGCTATTTGCTCTGATTGTCATGTGCCAAAAGACTGGACTCATAAGATGATTCGCAAGTCACAGGCTGCATTTGAAGTTTGGGGCAAGATTACGGGTTCTATCGATACGCGTGAGAAGTTCGAGGCTAAGCGTATGGAGTTGGCTAGCCACGAATGGGCACGTATGAAGGGTAATAATTCACGCGAATGCCGTAACTGCCATGATTTTGATGCGATGAGCCCAGAATTGCAGAAGCAGACCCCTTATAAGAAGCATATGAAGGCAAAAGAGTCTGGCAAGACCTGTATTGACTGCCATAAGGGTATTGCGCATCAACTACCTAAAGAGTATGAAGAGTCTGACGATTAAGGTTTGACAGCCTGTTAAGGCTCTTGGACAATGGCTGGGATGGTTCAATCCCGGCCATTTTCTATTCATGACTACTCATATTTCAGAACCTCCTCATTTGTCTTTGAATCCATCCTCACTGCGCGCCAATGCATTAACCTGCGTTCGGGGTGAGCGCACCCTTTTTACGGGTTTGGATTTGGAAGTTTCTGCTGGTGAGTGGCTGCATGTTCGCGGCGAAAATGGCATTGGCAAAACCAGCCTTTTGCGGCTCTTATCTGGTTTAACTAAACCTGCTGCAGGTGAAATCTTTTGGAATGAGCAATTGATTTCTGCTGATCCTTCTGAGTACCATCGCAATCTCCTCTTTTTAGGTCACCGAGATTCTTTAAAGGAAGATCTGACTGCGCTTGAGAATCTATCTATCGCCACCGCATTGGATGGCATTATGGTTTCTGGGGAAGAGATCTTGCTTGCCTTGCATCGCTTTGGTTTACGAGGGCGAGAGGATTTGCCCGTTAATTGTTTATCAGCTGGCCAAAAGCGTAGGGTGCTTCTGGCCAGATTGCTGTTACGCCAGGCAAAACTGTGGATTTTGGATGAGCCCTTTAATGCCTTAGATGTGCGTGCTGTTGAGATGCTCTCCGAATTGATCTTGGAACACATTGCTTCTGGCGGTATGGCAATCATGACTAGTCATCAAGAGATTCCGATGCCGAACGGCAGGGTAGTACAGCTATGAGTGCATTCTTAGCCATCATTCGCCGGGACTTGCTCTTGGTAATGCGCCGCAAGAGCGAAGTGCTCACTATCTTGTTCTTTTTTGTAATTGTGACTAGCCTATTTCCACTGGGAATTGGGGCAGATACAGCGCTTCTGCGCAAGATAGCCCCCGGGGTGATTTGGGTCACTGCCTTGTTATCGACCATGCTAGGCCTACAACGCCTTTTTGCCACGGATTTTGCCGATGGGACCCTGGAACAAATGGCACTTTCACCAACTCCATTGGCCCTGCTCGTGGGGGGTAAAATTGCTGCACACTGGTTGGTATGCGGTTTGCCATTGGCCTTATTGGCACCGGTGATCGGCATTCAGTTTGATCTGGATGCCAGCACCTTAGGAACTGTGATTTTGACACTATTAATAGGTACACCGATTTTGTCTTTGATTGGAGCGATTGGCGCTGCATTGACTCTGGGTGTGCGTGGTGGTGGCGTCTTATTAAGTCTTTTAGTTCTACCTCTCTACATTCCGGTACTCATTTTTGGCGCTGGTGCTGTCTATGCGCAAAGTGTTGGACTTGATGTGGGCGGACATTATTCGTTATTAGCCGCTTTGCTAGTCTTGGCTTTATTTTTTGCTCCCTGGGCAACCACCGCTGCAGTAAGGATTGCAATCGAATGAGTTCTATTCTTGATAGTCGTTCTGGCCGCACTAACCAGATAGTCAATTGGTTTAAGTTTTCCAGTCCCGCCACTTTTTATCCATTGGCCGGGAAACTCATTCCATTCTTTTGGGTGCTCGCAATCATTTTCGGCATTGCTGGTTTATGGATTAGCTTCTTCGTTGCGCCAGTAGACGCAGTGCAAGGACAAGGTTACCGCATCATTTTTGTACACGTACCAGCTTCGTGGATGTCGATGTTTATCTACATCATGATGGCGATCTGGGCTGGTTTAGGTTTAGTCTTTAATACACGTCTGTCTGCCATGATGGCTCAAGCTTTAGCGCCTACAGGCGCCTTAATGGCTTTCATATCCTTATGGACTGGTGCTTTCTGGGGTAAGCCCATGTGGGGTGCTTGGTGGGTATGGGATGCCCGTCTCACTTCTGAATTAATCCTTTTATTTTTATACCTTGGCTTTATGGCCCTGCAGGCCTCGATTGATGATCCACGTCGCGCAGATAAAGCGGGCGCCATTTTGGCTTTAGTTGGTGTAGTCAATGTTCCAGTCATTTACTTTTCGGTGAAGTGGTGGAATACCTTGCATCAAGGCGCATCGGTTTCTATTAACAAATCACCTTCAATGGCACACACCATGTTGTGGGGAATGCTTTTAGTGGCTTTGTGCTTTTGGATGTATTCGATTGCCATTGCGTTGATGCGAGTGCGCACGATTATTTTGGAACGTGAGTCTCACTCTGATTGGGTGAGAACTTTGGAAGGGGTGAAGTAACCATGTGGAATTCACCAGCGGAATTTTTTGCTATGGGCGGTTACGCCTTATATGTATGGAGTAGCTTTGGAGTCTGTGCCTTGATTATGGTGCTTGAGCCCATTGCTATTAATGCGCGTCGTAAAAAGATTGTGCAAAGATTGCAGCGCGAGATTCGTGCTGAGAAATTCGATAAAGAAGGAATGAAGTGAAACCAAGACATAAACGGGCGCTGATGATTGTTGGTGCCTTAGCGACATTAGCCATTGCTGCAGTTCTGATTCTCAATGCATTAAATAGCAATATTGCCCTCTACGTTACTCCTAGTGAAGTTGCTGCTGGTAAAGCGCCCAAGGGTCAAACATTCCGCATTGGCGGTATGGTGAAAGATGGCTCACTCAAGCGCGATGAATTGGTGGTGCACTTCATCATTACTGATTTAGTCAAAGAGATACCGGTTTCTTATAAAGGCATTCTTCCGGATTTGTTTAAAGAGGGCAAGGGCGCTGTTGTCCAAGGTAAGTTGGATCCCGATGGACAATTCGTTGCTAGCGAAGTGCTTGCTAAGCATGATGAGAATTACATGCCGCCAGAGGCAAAGCATGCTTTAGAGCAAGCGCAGAAAAACGGAGCCAAATAATGGAATACTCAATGATTCCGGAGATCGGCCATTTCGCGTTAATCCTAGCTCTTGGCGTTTCAATTATTCAAGGTGTGCTGCCTTTGATTGGCGCCCAACAAGGTCGTCGCGAATGGCTAGTATTGGCTAGACCTGCAACCCAGATTTCTTTTGTGCTGTTGGCGATTTCATTTGCCATCTTAGCTTGGTGCTTTTATGTCAATGATTTTTCTGTCCTCTATGTGGCAGAGCACTCCAACTCACAACTGCCGACTGTTTATCGCTTAGGCGCTGTTTGGGGTGGTCATGAAGGTTCTTTATTGTTGTGGATCTTCTTATTAACAGGCTGGGCCTTTGCGGTTGCGCAACTCTCTAAAACATTGGATGAGTTCATGGTGGCCCGCGTACTGGGCGTATTGGGTTTAGTGGCAACAGGACTCTTACTCTTCGTATTGGCTACTTCAAATCCTTTTGAGCGTTTATTGCCTGCGGCACAAGATGGCCGTTCTTTAAACCCACTCTTGCAGGATCCAGGTTTAGTGTTTCATCCGCCAATGCTCTATATGGGCTATGTTGGTTTCTCAGTGGCCTTTGCTTTTGCAATCGCCTCTCTGTTGTCTGGCAAGCTTGATGCCGCTTGGGCACGTTGGTCGCGTCCATGGACAACTACCGCATGGATCTTCCTAACGCTTGGCATTGCGCTCGGTTCATGGTGGGCTTACTACGAATTAGGTTGGGGCGGTTGGTGGTTTTGGGATCCGGTTGAGAATGCCTCATTCATGCCGTGGCTGATTGGCACTGCTTTATTGCATTCCTTAGCGGTGACTGAGAAACGCGGTGGCTTTAAAAACTGGACAGTGCTTCTAGCCATTATTGCTTTCTCAATGTCCTTGCTCGGAACCTTCTTGGTGCGTTCTGGTGTTCTGACATCAGTACATGCCTTTGCTACCGACCCACGTCGCGGCATCTTTATTTTGATTCTGCTTTCTTTGGTGGTGGGCTCATCCTTGTTCCTGTATGCCTTAAGAGCTCCAAAGAGCACATTGGGCGGTGCCTTCTCTTTGATGTCACGCGAAACATTAATACTCTTAGGTAACGTTTTCTTGGTAGTGGCTGCAGGCTCTGTGCTCCTGGGAACCTTATATCCATTGCTGATTGATGCCTTGAATCTTGGCAAGATCTCCGTAGGCCCTCCTTACTTTAATGCGGTCTTTGTGCCGATCATGGTTCCCGTTCTGTTCTTGCTGGCGATTGGTCCGTGGGCCAATTGGAAGAGCACCAATCTCAATGCATTGCTTAAGCGCTTATGGTTAGCAGCAGTCGTTGCAGTCGTTGCAGCCATTTTGATTCCACGCATGATGGGTGAATTCACGATCTTGACTGCATTAGGTTTCTTGCTTTCATTCTGGATTATTGCTTCCGGTGTATTGCAAATCATTCGGCAGTTCAAGGTTGGAAAGCCGACTCGCTCCTTTATTGGCATGCAATTAGGTCACATTGGTATTGCAGTATTTGTGATTGGTGTCACGATGGTGGGCGCATACCAAGAAGAAAAAGATGTGCGCATGGCGCCTGGCGATACAGTGTCAGTTGGTGGTTATCAGATTCGGTTAGTGGAAGTGCGTCCTGCTCAAGGGCCTAACTATCAAGCCACTCGCGGCACCTTTGAGTTAGGTCGTCATGGTAAGACCGAAGAGGTTTTATATCCTGAGAAGCGCAATTACGATTCATCGACGATGCCAATGACTGAGGCGGCGATTGACGCAGGCCTGACACGGGATATCTATGTTTCTCTTGGCGAGCCTTTGGAAGGCAATGCTTGGGCCGTACGCGTTTACTACAAACCATTCGTGGATTGGATTTGGGGCGGCTGTTTATTAATGGCTTTAGGTGGCCTATTCGCAGTAATGGATAAGCGCTATCGTCTGCGCCTCAAGAAATAATTCAACATATTTACTTACGAATAGATCAGTCAATATGAAAGCAAAATTTGTTATTCCACTAATACTCTTTATTGTATTGGTGGGATTCTTGGCGGTTGGCTTAAATCGTGACCCACGTGAAGTGCCGTCACCCTTAATTAATAAGCCTGCACCTGCATTTAAGGTTTCTCAGTTAGCGGACCCAAGCAAGTCATTTTCTCCAGAAGATCTAAAGGGGCAGGTGTGGGTTTTAAATGTCTGGGCTTCTTGGTGTGTAGCTTGCCGTGAAGAGCATCCGATGTTGGTTGAGATGAGTAAGTCTCAAGTGGCGCCTTTAATTGGACTTGATTACAAAGACAAACGGACTGATGCGATGGAAATGCTGGCAAGACAGGGCAACCCATACAACTTATCGGCATTCGATAATGATGGCCGCGTTGGTATTAACTATGGTGTATATGGTGTTCCTGAAACTTACGTGATTGATAAAGCAGGGATCATTCGCTTTAAGCAAATTGGTCCAATTACCAAAGAGGTGTTGGAGAAGTCGATGTATCCCATCATTGCTCAGTTGAAAAAGGAATAAGCAATGAATAGCAAATTCATCAAACTTCAGCAATTTCTATCTTGTATCTGTTTGGCGTTATTTATTCATATTGCGCATGCAGATGAAGCTACCCCTTTAGCTTCCGATCCAGCGCTAGAGCAACGGTTGGTTTCTATCTCAGAAGAGATGCGTTGCTTAGTGTGTCAAAACGAATCTCTCTCAGGGTCACGTTCAGAACTAGCGCAAGACCTTCGTCGAGAAATTCGGGATCTGATTAAGCAAGGCAAAACCGATGCAGAAATCAGGACCTTTATGGTCGATCGTTATGGCGATTTTATTTTGTACCGTCCGCCGGTCAAGCCCACTACTTGGTTGCTGTGGATTGGACCATTTGTTTTGATGTTTGCAGGCATTGTGGCGCTGTTGATGTACTTGCGTCGCCGTAATACTCAAGTGGCCACTACCTCACTTTCTGATGATGAAAATAAGCGCATAGATGCTCTATTGCGAGATGACAAATGATTACTTTTTATATTGCCGCCATTGTTTTAGTTTTACTCGTTCTAGCAGCCTTGTTTCGCCCATTCTTTTGGAAGACGACTGTTCATCACGCTTCTCGCCAACAGTTAAACGCAGCCATCTATAAAGAAGAGATTGCTAAGCTTGAGAAAGAGCGTTCTGAAGGTTTGATTGATGGCGCAACTTATGAGATCTCTCATGCAGAGATGCGTCAGCGTTTATTTCAGGACACTAGCGAGGATGATGGCGTGGCGGTATTAGGTTCTCCCAAGAAAACCATCATTGCGCTTACTATTTTTATTCCAGTGATTGCTGCTGCGACGTATTTTTGGTTAGGTAGCGCTCAGCAGATCGCTGATGGTGGCGCTAAGCAACAGGTTGCTCAACAAGATGTTGAGAAGATGGTGGCTGGATTAGCGGCTAAGATGGAGCAAGATCCAAGCAATCTAAAAGGCTGGGCAATGCTAGCCCGTTCCTATAAGGTGATGGGCCGCCCAAAAGACGCTGAAAAAGCCTACGACCGTGCAGGCTCCTATTTGGATACCGACCCCCAATTGTTGGCTGATTATGCAGACGTGTCTGCCAGTAATGCCAATGGTAGTTTTGAAGGTAAGCCTCAGGCAATCATCAATAGAGCTTTGAAGGCTGATCCCAATAACATGATGGCGCTTTGGTTGGCTGGTACTGCTGATTACAATCGGGGCGATTACAAAGGGGCCGTACAAGTTTGGGGTCGCTTAGCGAAGTTACTGCCTGCTGATTCTGAAGACATGAAGATGATTCAGGGCTCTATTATGGAAGCTCGCGGTAAGGCTAATTTGCCTCCGGAGCCTTTAGTAAGCCAAGCCACATCCCCTGTTGCCGCTGTGAGTAGTAAAAATATCAATGGCACTGTTGAAATCAACCCTGATCTCAAATCCAGAATCAAACCAGACTACATCGTGATGGTGATTGCTCGTGCTCCTGGCGCCCGTATGCCGGTAGCCATTATGCGAGGTAAAGCTGCGGATCTTCCTCTCCGTTTTGTCTTGAATGATGCCCTGGCCATGACTCCAGATGCTCTAATCTCCAATCTGAGCGAAGCAACGATCGAGGTGCGGATCTCTAAATCAGGCCAAGCTAAGGCTGAACCCGGGGATTTGTATTCTGAGATCCAAACGGTGAAGGTTGGTACGAATAATCTGAAGGTTGTGGTCGATCAAGTTAGACCTTAGTGAGTATCTCAAACCAAGATCGGATAATGAGGCGCCTAGCTGTTGCCCTCGGTCTTGCTTTTGGTTTAATCTTTACTACTGGAGTTCTAGCTCAGAGTCCTAATAAGTTCGAATCAAAGCTTATTGGCAGGTGGGTAGTAGATAGTCAGACCATGTGTGCTAATCCTAAATTCAAGGGCGCTGGCGTTTACTACTTCTACGATAAAGCCGGTAAGCTCGTCAATGAGCTTAGACTGCCAAGCAATAATCAGGTTCAAGTGGTTCGGCGTGGCACCTATAAATCCATCGACGTGTTTGATGAATCTAGCTTAGTCATTAAGACTGTGGCTCAGTCAGAGAACTTGCAAACCAAGGAAACGTATCTCACAACATCTTTGATTCAGTTCTCAGATGACTTCCAAGTCCAATCGATCTTGGATCAGAGTATGAACGGTGTTTTCAACATTCGAGATGGCGTTGTTTTGGCAACAAAACAGAAGCAATCCCCTTTTCATAAATGCGACTCAGAATAGGCGTAGTCAAGGCTTAATTTCACTATCTTGGTGCTACAACTAACTTGCGCATCCAATTCTCCTGAGCATTGATTCTGAAGTACTTTTTGCTTTGTATTTCAGGCCCAAAGTAAGTCTAAAAAAATACCAAATCCTTTCTTGATATGTATCAAAAGCGTTGATGGCGAGTGCCTTCATCATGCTCTGATGGTGGAATTTTTTATAAGTCAGAGTGGGTGCCTTTTGGTGCCGGGAGTAGATTAATGCAGGTCCGGGTACCAGTCAGTTTTGAGCTTCCTTTAATCAGCAGTGGCTTACATCCACTCACCATTAAGGGCAAACGCATTCTTCCAATTGTTCAGGGTGGCATGGGTGTTGGAGTATCTGCACACAAGCTAGCTGGTGCAGTAGCTGCATGTGGTGGGATGGGCACGATCTCTTCGATTGATTTGAGACGTCTTCATCCGGACTTAATGGAAAAGACAAAGTCTTTGCTGCCATCCTCCGAAAGCAAGGCGCTGATTAATAAAGCAAATATTGAGGCACTCGCTAGGGAAATTCAATCTACTAAAGAAGCAGCAATGGGTCGCGGGATGATTGCGGTCAATATCATGCGCGCTGTTAATGAATATGCACCTTACGTGCAATGCTCCCTAGAAAATGGCGTGGATGCCCTAGTCGTTGGGGCAGGCTTGCCGCTAGATTTACCTGACCTTGCAAGCGATTTTCCAGATGTCGCCTTAATTCCGATTCTTTCGGAGTCTAGAGGTATTCATCTACTCTTGCGCAAGTGGGAGAAAAAAGGGCGCTTACCTGATGCCATCATCATCGAGCATCCCCGCTTAGCTGGTGGCCACGTTGGCGCAGCAAACATTGAAGATATCCACAATCCCAAGTTCAATTTTGAAAATGTCATCCCAGAAACGCTGGCGATATTCAAAACAATGGGATTGGAAGGTAAGATTCCATTGATACCCGCGGGTGGTATTACTAGTTACGCAGATATTAAGAGATTGCAGGATCTTGGTGCATCCGGCGTGCAGTTGGGTACCGCATTTGCGGTGACTATTGAAGGTGATGCGAGTGATAGTTTTAAAAAAGTTCTAGCAGATGCAGGTCCAGAAGATATGGTGGATTTTTTGAGTGCTGCTGGCTTACCTGCTCGAGCAGTCAAAACACCTTGGCTTAAAAAATATCTTGAGGCTCTTCCTGCTTTAAAGTCTGTAGCCAGAAAAAAACCACGCTGTACGATGATTTTTGATTGTCTGCATGATTGTGGCCTGCGTGATGGCAATGATCAGTGGGGTCAGTTCTGTATTGACAAAGTACTAGGTAGCGCTTTAGCTGGTAATGTACAGAAAGGCCTCTTTTTCCGCGGTGCAGGAACACTACCTTTTGGTAATCAAATTAAATCCGTTTCCGAATTAATCAACAAACTTTTAGAAAAATCTTTGGAGCCCGTAGCTTATGTCAATCCAGCCAATTAGCACTGATGTACTTATTGAAAAATACGCCAAAGATGGCGAGTATGAACCTGACCAAATTTTTCAACGTGTTGCTAAAGGCTTGTCAGTAGTAGAAGACATTGCTATTCGTGCCGATGTTGAGAAACTCTTTTTAGAGAACCTGCGTAATGGCGCAATTGGTGCGGGCCGCATCATGAGTGCAGCCGGCACAGATATTCAGGCGACGCTCATCAATTGTTTTGTACAGCCGGTGGGGGATTGCATTCAAGGTTTTGATGCTGAAGGCTTCCCAGGAATCTATGAGGCCCTCAAGCAAGCTGCAGAGACAATGCGTCGCGGTGGCGGTGTGGGTTATGACTTCTCACGCATTCGCCCAAAGGGCGCTGAGGTTAAAGGGACGGCTTCTATAGCCTCTGGCCCTTGTAGCTACATCAACGTCTTTGATATGTCTTGCTCGACAGTGGAGAGTGCTGGAGCCAGGCGTGGGGCACAGATGGGTGTTCTACGAATTGATCATCCCGATATTTTTGAGTTTATTACCGCCAAGAGAACAACCGGTCGTTGGAATAACTTTAATGTTTCAGTGGGCGTGTCTAGTGCGTTTATGAAGGCGGTAGAAGGCAATCAATCATGGGAATTAATTCATAAGGCAAAGCCAGCTAAAAATGTCATTGCTGGAGGTGCATATCAAAGAGCTGATGGACTGTGGGTCTATCGCAAGGTAGACGCAAAAGAAATCTGGGAGGCAGTCATGAAGTCTGCCTATGATTTTGCAGAGCCCGGCATTTTATTTTTAGATAACATCAATCGTGATAACAACTTAAATTATTGCGAAAGTATTTCAGCGACCAACCCATGTGTTACAGCCGATACGCGATTGGCCACCCAATTTGGATTGATGCGTATCGGAGAATTATTTACCTCAGGTCAAGATTTAGAGGTGACTGTAGATAATCGCGCTTTAGGTTTAGAAGTCGGTGGTACGCAGGTAAGGAAAGCTACGCCTGCTTTTTTAACATCCCACAATGCAGAAGTATTTGAAGTCATTACATCTGCAGGCTACATTATCAAAGCTACTGCTTGGCATGATTTTTATTGCTCCAGGGGAAAGGTGAAGTTGTCTGATCTTGTTGTGGGTGATGCTCTATACATTCAATCTGGTAAAGGTCAGTTTGGTAAATCTGGTAACAAGGACTTAGGGTTATTAATGGGCTTGATTACTGGTGACGGACACTTTACTAATCGTGGGAAGGGTGTGCAAGCTGCTGTAGTTAGTTTATGGGGCGAGGATCAAGCGCTTGCAACACAGCTTTGCGAAATCATTCAAACGCTTGTTGGTGGTCAATCAAATAATAAAAGAGAGTATCAACTGCGCCCAGTAGCCGTTCCTGAGCGGGATATGGTATTTATACGCTCGACCATATTAGCCAGAATTTTGAATATTTATGGTTTTAATGGTGAAACTAAATTAAGCGTTCCTGAGGTGATATGGAAGGGTACTGAGGAGTGTGTCAAAGCTTACTTGCGAGGTTTATTTCAGGCTGATGGAACGGTTAATGTCAGCTCCAACTCTAATAGTTGTTCAATTCGCCTAAATTCTTCCTGTGAACCATTACTCAGTGAAATACAAATTCTTCTATCAAATTTTGGAATCTATAGCGCCATTCATTTAAGAAGAGAGTCTGCTATTAGGGAATTACCAGACGGCAAGGGAGGAAATAGGGGGTATTTGTGTCAGGATAATTTTGAGTTAGTGATTGATGGTGAATCACGAGAGCGCTTTATGCTTGAAATTGGTTTTGTGCTTCCCAAAAAAACAGAAAAATATAATGAATGGGTGAAAGATAAGGCATTAGTTAAGACGCAATCCTTTCAGTCAGAGATTATTTCAATTGAATCTGTTGGCTTTGAACCGGTATTTGATGTTACTCAAGATGACAACAATACAGTTATTTTTAATGGTTTAGTCACCGGGCAATGTGGCGAACAACCATTACCGCCTTATGGTTGTTGTGATTTAGGTCCAGTCATCCTCCCGCGTTTTGTTAAAAACCCTTTTGGTTTTGCTGGTGAACCGAGCTTTGATTTTGAGGCATTCATCTCGGTTGTGAAGATTCAGGTACGGATGCTGGATAACGTTTTAGATGCTACTTACTGGCCCTTGCCTGAGCAGGCTGAAGAGGCCAGGATTAAACGTCGTATTGGCGTGGGCTTTACTGGTCTTGGTGATGCACTAGTCATGCTGAAGTTGCCATACAACGAAGAAGGTGCTCGCATTGTGGCTGCCAAGATTGCTCGCGTCATGCGTGATGCTGCATACGAAGCATCCGTTGAATTAGCAAAAGAGAAGGGCGCGTTCCCCAATTTGGATGTTGAAAAATATCTGGGTGGTGATAGTTTTGTGAGTCGACTAGATGACAAGCTAAAAAATGATATTCGTCAGTTTGGCATTCGCAATAGCCACTTACTCTCGATCGCACCAACCGGCACTGTAAGTTTGGCATTTGCTGATAATGCCTCTAATGGTATCGAGCCGGCATTCTCATGGGTGTATCGTCGCAAGAAGCGTGAAGCTGACGGTAGTACTAGTGAGTACGCAGTTGAAGATCATGCATGGCGCATGTATCGAGATTTGGGTGGTGATGTTGAAAATCTTCCCAAGTATTTCATTTCCGCTTTGGAGATGTCCGCTACTGACCATATTGCCATGATGGAGGCCGTGCAACCTTTTGTTGATACCGCCATCTCTAAAACCGTCAACGTGCCAGCAAATTATCCTTACGATGACTTTAAGAGCCTATATACCCAAGCGTGGCGTGCGAATCTGAAGGGCTTAGCTACTTATCGCCCGAATAGTATTTTGGGCTCGGTATTAGATCTGGGCCCTAGCAAGGAAGAGCCTTCGTTATCTAATGATGATGTTGCTGATCCCATGAGAATCGTGGTGGAAAGTCGTCCTAAAGGAATCTTGCCTGCGGTCGCTGAAAAAATTGAGTACTGGACACAAGAGGGGCATAAGACTTTATATCTCGTGGTGTCATTTATTACGATTCCTCTGAAGGGCGAAGCCGGTGGCTCAATTGAGCGTGCGATCGAGTTCTTTATGCCGGTTGGTCAAAATGGTGAATCGCAACAATGGATTACGTCAAGTATGCGTTTGCTTTCATTAGCAGCTCGCGGAGGCTTTTTAGAGCGCGCTTTAAGTGATATGCGCAAAGTTGCTTGGGATCGAGGTGCAGTAAGACTGGGCACTTTCGAGAAAATTGATGGTACGCGCATGCCTTTATGGCATGACTCTGAAGTGGCTGCGATTGGTTACGCCATACAAAACATCATTGAGCGCCGTAATGGTGGCGCTACAAATGATCTTTCAGAGGCGCCTATTCGTGGGGCATCTACTCCGCCAGTGATGGTTGGGAAGAAGTGTGCTGAATGCGGTGCTCATGCTGTGATCCGCAAGGATGGCTGCGACTACTGCACCCAATGCGGACACTTAGGAAGTTGTGGGTAATTAGCCCCTACCTACAAAAGGCATGTTCGTGGCCATGATAGTCATGGATAGGATGTTGCTTTCAAGAGGCAGTTGAGCCATATGGAGGACTGCCTCGCCGACATGATCTACATCCATTCGGGGTTCAACTTTAATTGAGAGGTCAGCCTGAATGATGCCGTTAGCCATACGCTCGGTCATCTCAGTCGCTGCATTGCCAATGTCGATTTGACCGCAAGCAATATTGAAGGCGCGCCCATCTAAGGCGATCGTTTTGGTCAATCCACTGATGGCATGTTTAGTAGCAGTGTAGGGCGCTGACATCGGGCGGGGTGCATGTGCAGAGATAGAGCCATTATTAATAATTCTGCCGCCTTGAGGAGATTGCGCTTTCATCATCCGAATGGCTTGTTGTGAACAAAGGAAGGCGCCACACAAATTGGCGTTGACGACATTCATCCACTGCTCGTAACTTAATTCTTCCATTGGAATAGCTGGGGCACCCATACCGGCATTGTTAAAAAGTACATCAATCCGACCATAGTGTTTCTGAATTTCTGAGAACAGGGATTTAACTTGTTCTGGCTTTCCAACATCGCAAGCAACTGCAAGGCAATTTTCTGCATTGCCGCCAATATCAACAATGGCTTTTTGTAGCTTTTCTAGGTTGCGGCCAGTGAGAACTACCTTATAGCCGCCTTTGAGAAGTGCTTTGGCAGCAGCCCTGCCGATTCCAGCTCCAGCGCCCGTTACTAGGGCAATCTTATTTTGTACTTGGCTCATTACTGTCTCGACTATTGTTTTAAAAATGACATCTTATCGCGGATTATTTGGCTAGAGTTGATTCTTTTGTGTATTTTTGGCATGGGGGCATAATGCAAAAAAGATCAGAGATTTAATACGAGAGATTTCTATGAATTTCCTACGCAAACAACTCTACAACCCTATAGCTATTGGTGTAGCGATCATTTTATTGATTGCCGCCCTATTTGGGGTGTTGTGGGTCCTGGTACCGCCGCCACCAAAGACCATTGAGATGGCCACAGGTTTTCCTACGGGCCTGTATTACCACTTCGGTGAGCGTTTAAAAAGCGCCCTTGCTAAAGAGGGCGTGACACTTGAGCTGAAGACTACTGGTGGGACGATTGATAACTTGGCCTTATTGGATGATCCAAGCTCGGGGGTTGATTTTGCAATGGTCCAGGGTGGAGTCGCTGATGTTGCCAAGTACCCGAATTTAGTGTCCATCGCCGGAATGTTCTATGAGCCAATATGGATTTGGTATCGTGAGCCGGCTTTTAAATCTGATGGTGGACGATTGAGTGTCTTGAGTCAATTAAAAGGCAAGCGTGTTTCGATTGGTAATGTTGGTAGTGGCACATTGGCCTTAAGCAATGCTTTGCTCCAGGTTAGCGGCATTAGTGATGAGGAATTACATGTCGAAAAACTCAAGCCTGATGAAGCCTTGGCCAAGTTAAAAAATGGTGAGCTGGACGCGGTATTTATCGTTGCTGCAGCTGAAGCACCTATCTTGGAAAAGTTTTATACCATTCCAGGGGTCCGCTTAATGAGTTTTGAGCAGGCCGATGCCTATACGCGAAACTTACCGTATCTATCCAAGGTAAACATACCGAGAGGGGTAGTGAGCATTGCCAATGATTTGCCAAGGCAAGATATCGTGGTACTTGCACCAACTGCAACCCTAGTAGGACACGCGGATATTAGCCCAGCTCTCGTGACTTTGTTGTTGGGGGATACATACGATATTCTGAAATCGTATTCTCGATTACAAAAGCCTGGTGAGTTTCCATCGGGGGTAGGATTAGATTTTCCGCTTCATGCTGATGCTGATATTTATTTAAAAGATGGGCCATCATTCTTGCATCGCTATTTACCATTCTGGACTGCGGTATGGGTCGGTCGATTTGTGAAGATTGTGATCCCGCTGCTGGTGATTTTGATTCCTTTGTTTACCTACATTCCGGCAGCTAAGAATTTAATTTTGCGGCTGAAGCTTTCTCAGGTTTACGAGGAGCTAAAGATTTTAGAAAAGAATGCCTCTAATCCCGATTTGCGTGAGAAGAATTTTAAAGATTTGGCAGCAATCGAAAAACGTGTAGCCCATATGAAGGTGGCAAGGCTAGATGCTAAGGAGTTGTATGACCTAAAGGCACACGTTGGTGACACTCGCCAGAGGTTGAATTTAATGGAGTAGTGATCTGTTTGGTCACGATAATAGGAGATAACATGTTTAAAGAAACGCTAGTAAAAATAAGCGTAGCAGTGATCATCAGTGCTTTAGCGACGGGCGTTTTTGCGCAGACTTATCCCAATAAGCCCATCAATCTTGTGGTGCCACAAGCGGCTGGCGGTACGAATGATATTGTTGCGCGATTAATCGCGCCTGGTCTGGGTGAGGCGCTAGGCGCCTCTATTGTGGTTGAGAATAGACCTGGTGCCGGTGGCAATATTGGCACCCAAAGCGTAGCGCGTGCAGCCAAGGATGGATACACACTCCTTCTGACTATCAATAGCGCACAAGCGATTAATCCAGCTTTGTACAAAAATCCCGGCTTTGATCCAATCAATGATTTTGTACCTCTGTATTACATTGGCGCCACACCTTACGTATTAGTGGCCCCACCAGGATCCCCGTTGAAAACCTTAGCGGATGTTGTTGCAGCAGCAAAGAAAAAACCCGGTGAGCTATCTTATGCGTCAGCCGGTAATGGCACGATTAGTCACTTATTGGGTGCAATGATCAATACCAGCGCCGGTATTGAGATGCAGCACATCCCTTACAAAGGTGTAGCCCCAGCAATTAATGATGTTTTGGGTGGCCAGGTGCCCTTGGCTTTTGCAAGTCTGCCTTCAGCCCTGAATTACATCAAGGCTGGAAAACTACAGGCAATCGCTATCAGCTCTGCTAAGCGCTCTAGTGCGGCGCCAGATATTCCGACGATTGCCGAAACCTACCCTGATTGCGTGGGTGAGGTGTGGGTGGCCATTTTTGCTCCCGCTGGAACCAATGCGTTTGCCGTCAAGAAAATTCAATCTGCCATGAAGGCTACCCTGTCTATGCCAGAAGTGAGAGAGAGGCTGATGGCGCAAGGTTTAGATTTGGCACCGGTTCCCCCTGAAAAGTTAGGCGCACTACTAAAGGACGAGTTGGCGAAGTGGGTAAGAATTGTAAAAGCCTCGGGTGCTCAACTAGATTGACCTAAAATCAAAAGATGACTATTTCAACCTTATCTCCGCCAGTAACTCCCGCTAAGGAGTTAGTTCAATCTCTGCGCACTAACGGCTATGTAGTGGTTTCTGCCGAAACGGTTGCAGAGATCACTAAGACCTCGTTATCAGATCTTTTGGCCTTGAATGTTTTTTGGAATGATTTGCCACGCGATCCCTATTTGAAAGATGGAGGTCGCTATCGTTATCGCCGTCATGCTAGTTATGAAATTAAAGGCGATGCTCTTGTAGCAGTTCCTCACCGCGCCCATTGGCAGTCAGTAGATTACAACGCCTTACATGGTGGTATTGAGCGCTGGTTCGAGCCAATGCAAGCGCAGTTAACTGGTAGCCCTGCTTGGAAATCATTATTGCTTGGCATGGCGCATGTATTAAGTAGCCTCAAGCCAGTCAATACTTGGTTTGTAGAAGCACACGAATTCAGAATTGATACCACTGATGGTATTGGTCGTCCAACACCTGAGGGTGCTCATCGCGACGGCCATGATTTTGTAGCAGTTTTTATATTAGATCGCGTTGGTATTAAGGGTGGTGAAACACGTGTCTTTGAAGCCAATGGTTCAGCTGGCTTGCGTTTTACGCTCAGCCAGCCTTGGTCTTTGTTGCTCATGAATGATGAGCGCATGATTCATGAATCCACTCCTATACAGCCGGTTGGAGCGCATGGCCATCGAGATACCTTAGTGCTGACTTATCGCTCAAATGGTTTCCAGGACTCCCCAAATGGTGGGCAGCAGTAAGTCTGACTTACTGCACTTCATCCGGATATGAGCACTCTTTATCGGGTTGGTTGTGCCGCTGGATTTTCTGGTGATCGCCTCGGTGTTGCTCGACCCATCGTAGATGAATTCTTAAGATTGGGCGAGCCCGCTTGTTTGATCTTTGAGAGTTTGGCTGAAAGAACTTTAGCGCTTGCTCAGTTGGATCGTCGACAAAATCCCGCGCTTGGCTTCGAGCCTTTGTTAGCAGAAATGCTTGAACCCATCCTAGCTGATTGTTTGTTAAATAATATTCCAATTGTCGGCAACTTTGGCGCTGCCAATCCTGAGGGTGCTGCATCCCTCATTGCGAAGCTGGCTAAAGCTCAAGGCTTCCCATCCATCAAGATAGCGATTGTGAGGGGCGATGAGATTTCTGCCTCAGTTTTTATGGCTTGTCTTGATCAGCAGAGTCAAGACGCTTTATCTAATAGTAGCCTCGTCAGTGCGAATGTGTATTTAGGTGCCCGCGAAATTGCGGATGCATTGAATGATGGAGCGCAAATAGTGGTCACTGGGCGGGTTGCTGATCCCGCGCTCACAGTTGGGCCCTTGATGGCCCATTTCAAAAAATCTTGGAGTGATTGGAATTTTTTAGCTCAGGCAACGATGGCTGGGCACCTGCTTGAATGTGGTGCTCAAGTTACGGGCGGTTACTTTGCAGATCCCGGGGTAAAAGATGTTCCAGACTTAGCTAGTGTGGGATTTCCGATAATTGAATTTGATGAGTTTGGAAACTGCTGCGTTACCAAGGCTCCCAATACTGGTGGCGTGGTGAGTCTCATGACCGTAACTGAGCAACTTCTTTATGAGGTCCATGACCCGGCTCGCTATCTCACGCCGGATGTGATTGCGGATATCAGCCAAGCCCAATTAGAGCTTACCGGAGAGAATAAGGTTTTACTCAACAAGGTATTGGGTCATGAAAAGCCCGCTACCTTGAAGGCAAATATTTGTATTGATGGTGGTTGGTTGGCTGAAGCGGAAATTTCTTATGCTGGCCATCATGCTTATGAGCGTGCCCAATTGGCGGCTCAGATTATTCGCGAGAGATTGTCGGATGTATTGGATTTAAGGATTGACTATATCGGGTCTGCAAGCGTATTTCCAAGTGAAGATGGCAGTGGACCATCTTTCAGGGCGCAAGGCGGGTTTGAAGATATTCGACTACGTGTTGCTGCGGCTCATATGAATAAAGTGATTGCTAATCAGCTTTGTCGAGAGTTAACGGCGCTCTATACCTGCGGACCAGCGGGAGGCGGTGGCGTGCGCACTAGTCTGCGGCCTCGTTTAAATACTTTGGTGGCTTATGTGCCTCGTGATCTAGTGAAATCCTCTTATGAATTCTTTGCGGGTGAACAATGAATTTAACTAAGACAAGAATCCCCTTGTATGAATTGGCTCATGCGAGAACTGGCGACAAAGGGAATCGCTCAAATATTAGTGTGATTGCTTATCGGCCTGAAGATTTTGCCATCTTACTCAGAGAAGTGACAGCTGAAAAGGTGCGTGAACACTTTTCGTTTCGAAAGCCTACAGCCGTGCAGCGCTATGAATTGCCAAATTTATGCGCACTGAATTTTGTGATGGATGATGTGTTGGAGGGTGGAGTCAATCTATCTCTCAATCTCGATACCCACGGCAAGAGCCTTTCTTATTGGCTCTTAGCGATGGAGATCGATCCGAGTTGAATGGATTACTCAGCCTCCATACCGGCATCTTTAATTGCCTTAGCCCACTTCACAGTTTCAAGTTTGATTTTCTTGTCCAGCATTTCAGGGCTGCCAGGTTGAGATTCAAATCCTAAGGAAGCAAAGCGATCGACTAGATCTTTTGATTTAGCTGCCTCGTTAATAGCTTTGTTGAGTGTTGCTACAACATCCTTAGGCATGCCTGCGGGGCCGAAGGCTGCAAAAAATGCAATCAACTCATAGTTTTTAATTCCCAATGATTCATTGACTGTTGGCAACTCAGGGATAGCAGGCGAGCGTTTGAGAGAAGTCACTGCAAGGCCGCGTACCTTACCAGCTTGGACTTGTGGGAGCATTACTGCAAAGTCTGCAGTAAACATATTGACCTGACCGCCAATCAAATCTGTCATCGCATTAGGCCCGCTCTTATAAGAGATTCCAGTCATCTTGATGCCAGTAACGCTAGCTAAAATTTCTGAGGAAACGCGTTGAGAGGTGCTGGCATAAGCAAAAGTCATTTTCCCTGGATCAGCTTTTGCTAAAGCAACAAAGCCACCAAGTGTTTTAGCTGGCACATCATTATTAACGGCCACGATCAGGGGTACAGACCCAAAATAACCAATCGGCGTAAATGCAGTGTCTTGGTTATAAGGTAAATTTTTGACAAGACTTTTCAGTGCCGCATTGGTACTGTTAGTGCCAAAGAGGAGAGTGTAGCCATCTGCAGGTGCTTTAGCGACAACATCTGCGCCAATCATCCCGTTTGCACCAGGCCTTTTTTCAATCACCACTGGCTGACCTAAGGTCTCAGCCATTTTGACTGCGAAGGCTCGACCAATTTGATCGGTGGCGCTCCCTGCTGCAAAAGGCACAATCGCTTTAATGGGTTTATTGGGGTAGCCATCTGCTAAAACGATGTTGCTTGTCAGTAGCAGCAAGAAGGCTGCGCAGCATTGAATAAAACGATTATGGGCGTATTGGGTATTCATGGGGTCTCCATCTTATTTTGCCTAGTGTAGCGGTTCTTGACCCTGTTGGGGCGAGTAGAATGAACAGTCTTTTAGTGAGCCCCTATGCGCTTTCGATCCGCTGGATATACCCCTCTTATGCTTATGGCGCAGACTTGTGCGCTCTTAGGCTTTGCTTGTTATGCAGTGGTGTTAACCCCTTTGCAAGACGAGTGGCAGCTGAGTAATTTCCAGTCAGGCTTAATCGCTAGCGCATTCTTCTTTGGTTATATGTTGGCCGTACCTCTAGCTACTGCCTTGACGGATCGAGTGGATGCACGCAAGGTCTATTTAGTCGGAGGCATCTGTGCAACCTGTGGATTATTGGGAATGGGTTTATTTGCCCATAATTTCTACACGGCATTATTTTTTATGGCGCTCAATGGAGCAGGCCTAGCTGGCACCTATATGCCAGGCCTCAAAATTTTGTCTGATCGCATACAGTCTGGAGAGCTCACACGACATATCGCGTTTTATACCGCTTTCTTTGGCATCGGCACTGGCTTTTCTTATTTATGTTCCGGATGGATATTGCATAGCTTTGGTTGGCGCTATGTATTTTCTTTGATTGCTATGGGGCCATTCGCTGCATTGTTAATTGTGTGGCTATTGATTCCGCCACTGCAGCATCAAAAGTGGAGTGGCCCATTACGCATTCGCATGCGCGATATTTTCCCCTTGGATAAATGGCGTTTAGTGCTCCAGGATAAAAAGGCTTCAGGATTCATTTTTGGTTACACAGCCCATTCTTTAGAGTTGTTTGCTTCTAGAAGTTGGCTTGTAGCCTTCTTTGGTTTATGCGCAGCAGTTTCTGGGGAAGCTTTCTTTCTGACCGCTACCACTTTAGCGGGTGTGATTAATTTCTGTGGAGTGCCATCCTCGATTTTGGGTAATGAGATTGCTTTGCGTATTGGGCGTCAGAAATGGGTATGTTTTGTGATGCTTATGAGTGCAGTGATGGGTATAGCCTTGGCTTGTTCTACTGGGAAATCATGGTGGTTAATTGTTGCTCTAGCGATTGGGCATGCCATTTTCATTATGGCGGACTCTGCAACACTCACTGCGGGCTTGGTGACTAGCGCTCAGGAAAACATTAAAGGTGCAGCAATGGGTTTGCATTCCTTAATGGGTTTTGGCGGCGGATTACTCGGTCCAGCAATCTTTGGATTTGTGTTGGATTTAACAGGTTCTAGAACTTCACAGATCTCTTGGGTTTGGGCATATGTAGCAGTAGTGATTTGGGGTGTGCTGTTCGTGATATATGAGCGCCGCAATGGCTGGGTTGGGCAAAAGCCGACATCATGAGCAAGAGTTTGAATAGCATTTGCTATCACTGTGGAAGTTCATTGCTTCCCAATGAGGCTTACTCTGTAGATTTGAATGGTGTCTCAAGATCATTTTGTTGTGCTGGGTGCATGGCAATTGCGCAAACCATTCATGGTGAAGGCTTAGAAGTCTTTTATGCAAGACGGGCGCAATCCAGCGATAAGCCATCTGCATACCTTGCTTCTGATCAAATCCCTGCCAAGCTGTTGCCCTATGACGATCCATCATTGCTGGGTCGCTTCACTCGCCCGGTCGGTGATGAGGGCGATCTTGAAACAACGCTACGTCTTGAGAAAATCAGGTGCGCTGCGTGTGTTTGGTTATGCGAACAACACTTGCGCCGTAGCCCTGGAGTGCAAGACGTACAAATTAATTACGTCACGCAAAAGGTGAAGATTATTTTTTCACCAAAGCAGGTTAGCTTGGCAAGACTTCTTTTTGAAATTGAGCGCATTGGCTATGAAGCTTGGCCATTCGAACCATCACTTTCTGTTGAGAGATCCAAGAAGGAAAAGCGCCAATTACTCACTAGGCTTGGGGTTGCTTTATTAGGAATGATGCAGGTCATGATGTATGCGTGGCCATCATACGTTGGCGCCAATGACATCACGGTTGAGTACGATTTACTATTGGGCTGGACGAGTTGGGTGCTGACAGTGCCAGTGATGCTGTATTCAGCAGGGCCAATTTTTCAGGCTGCGTGGCGCAGTGTTCAATCGTTTAGGCAAACCCACATGTTGGGTATGGATGTGCCGATCGCACTAGCTTTGGCGCTGGCATTTATTGCGGGCACGATCAATTTAGTGACAGGATCCGGTCAAAGTTATTTTGATTCAATCACGATGTTTGTTGCTTTCATTTTGGCAGCACGTTATGTTGAATTGCTCGCAAGACAAGATGCACAGGGAGGCGCCGAGGCCTTAGCTAAACAACTTCCTGCAACGTGCGAACGCGTGCTGAATTACCCACAGGCTCAGCAGATTGAATTGGTTCCTGTTGTGAACTGTATGCCCGGTGAAATATTGAGAGTATCTCCAGGTGAGGTGGTGCCAGCTGATGGTATGTTGATTGCCTGTGAAAGTTCGGTAGACGAGTCTCTCTTAACTGGTGAATCAAAACCAATCGATAAAAAGATTGGTGATCGTATTTATGCGGGAACTCACAATATTCTCAATCCCCTCATCATGAGAATAGATGCGGTAGGGCAGTCCACCAGAATTGCTGGCATTGCTTCTTTACTCGATCAAGCCTTGTTAGCAAAACCATTGATGGTGAGTCTTGCAGAAAAGTGGGCCGGCTATTTTGTGGGCTTCTTATTGCTCTGTGCTTTCTTATCATCAGCAATCTGGCTGTATATCGACCCTAGCAAAGCATGGACAGTTTTAGTAGCCGTCTTAGTAGCAAGCTGCCCTTGCGCCTTATCGCTTGCCGTGCCAACGGCGATGGCCGCAGCACAGGGCGCTGTTACCAGACTCGGTCTATTGATTGTTCGTGGGCATGTGATGGAGGGCTTGGTTAAAGCAAGTGATCTTGTGCTCGATAAGACTGGCACCTTAACCATGGGTCAACCAGAGCTGAAAGAGATTGTGAATCTTCGCTCTGGGTATCGCCGTGAAGAGGCTTTGGCTTTAGCAACTGCTCTTGAGGGAGGTCAACGACATCCTTTAGCGCTCTCCTTGCTACGTGCCGCTGAACTTGAAAATCTCTCACTGCCAGTTTTATCCGAACCCGTGATAAATCAACTCGGTAAAGGTTTGAGTTCTGGGGCCTATCGCTTGGGTAGTTCAAACTGGATTGGTGCACATCAAGATCTTCAGACTGGGCAATATGGTCAGGTGCACTTAGCTGACGAGCAAGGACTGATTGCGAGTTTTATCTTTCTAGATACACCAAGAGTCGGTTTACAAGATTTTTTATCAGCCGTGCGCGCAAGAAATATTACTGTGCACTTGGTCTCAGGAGATGATCCAGCGACAGTCGCTTGGTGGGCTCAAAAAGTGGGTATTGAAAGTTATCAAGGTGGATGCACACCTGAAGATAAGTACAACTATATCGAGCGATTACAAAGTTCAGGGCGCTTTGTGTGGGCAATTGGTGATGGTGTGAATGATGCTCCTTTGTTAGCTCGTGCCGATATCTCTATTGCGGTTGGTGCTGGTGCGCCACTTGCTTCTGCTGGTGCGGATGCAATTTTGACGGCGAGTTCTCTGACGCCATTGGCAAAAATATTATTACTAGCCGATAAAACCCAAATGGTCATTAAAGAGAATCTGATGTGGGCTTTGATATACAACTTAGTAGCTATTCCGGCGGCAATGATGGGTTTGGTAAATCCTTGGATCGCCGGAGTCGGAATGTCTTTATCCTCCTTAGCGGTGACTTTGAATGCCTGGCGCTTAAGAAAAGTTTAGACTTGAGCGATGGAAAGCTTATTTTTACTCATCCCCATATCCTTGCTTTTGGTAGGTTTCTTGGTCTGGATTTTGAATTGGTCGATTAAAAGCGGTCAATTTGATGACCTAGATGGGCCAGGTCAGGCCATCTTGATGGACGATGATCTGCCTAAGGCTGATAAAGTCCACGATCCCGCTCAAAAAGCCTGAATTTGAGCTTGTTTGGGGTTTATGGGGGGAGTAAAACCAATCTCTTTTTGATGTAGATCAAAACTCGTTATATAGCTTAATTCGATAATGAACTCAGTTCATTTGAATTATGTCGCTGTTTGGTCACAAAAAAGGAGAAACCATGGGACTTACCGTGGGGGGTAATCAAGATACCTTCAATTACAAGGTCGTCAGCCAATTCGCCATTGTTACGGTGCTTTGGGGTATTGTGGGCATGTTGGTGGGGGTTATCCTCGCTGCTCAGCTCATTTGGCCCGAAATCACTTTTAACATCCCTTGGTTAAGTTATGGTCGTTTGCGTCCATTGCATACCAATGCAGTGATTTTCGCTTTTGGTGGATCAGCGCTCTTTGCAACGTCTTATTACATCGTGCAGCGTACCTGCCAAGCGCGACTCTTCTGTGACAAATTAGCCGCCTTTACATTCTGGGGTTGGCAAGCAGTGATTGTTTTAGCGGCCGTGACTTTGCCTTTAGGTCTTTCTACCTCTAAAGAGTATGCAGAATTAGAGTGGCCAATTGATCTTCTGATTACTGTCGTTTGGGTGGCATACGCTGTGGTGTTCTTTGGAACCATCATGAAGCGCAAAACGAAACATATCTATGTTTCTAACTGGTTCTTTGGTGCTTATATTCTGACGATCGCAATTCTCCATATTTTCAACAATCTTGAGATGCCTGCAAGCATGTGGAAATCCTATTCAGCATATGCTGGTGTTCAGGATGCTATGGTGCAGTGGTGGTATGGTCACAACGCAGTTGGCTTCTTCTTAACCACCAGCTTCTTAGGCATGATGTATTACTTCATTCCAAAGCAAGCTGAGCGTCCAATCTACTCATATCGTTTGTCCATCGTCCACTTTTGGGCTTTGAACTTTACTTATATGTGGGCTGGCCCTCACCATCTGCAACACACCTCTTTGCCAGATTGGACTCAGTCTTTAGGTACTGTATTTTCATTGATTTTGTTGGCCCCTTCATGGGGTGGCATGATCAACGGCATCATGACTTTATCTGGCGCTTGGTATAAATTACGCCGTGATCCGATCTTGAAGTTCTTGGTGGTGGCTTTGTCTTTCTACGGCATGTCGACTTTCGAAGGATCGATGATGTCGATCAAGACTGTCAACAGCTTGTCCCATTACACAGACTGGACCATTGGTCACGTCCACTCAGGCGCTTTAGGCTGGGTTGCCATGATTACGATTGGTTCTCTCTATTACTTGATTCCACGCTTGGTTGGTCAAAAAGAAATGTATAGCGTGAAATGGATCGAGCTCCATTTCTGGATTGCAACGATTGGCGTAGTTTTGTACATTGCTGCGATGTGGATTGCCGGTGTGATGCAGGGTTTGATGTGGAGGGCCTTTGAGGCGGATGGTACTTTGACTTATAGCTTTGTTGAGTCTGTGAAAGCAACTTACCCCTTCTATGTGATTCGTTTAATGGGCGGTCTCTGTTATCTCAGCGGTATGTTCTTGATGGCTTACAACGTCTTCAAAACAGTCCAGGGTAAAACTTTTATCAATGCGCCGATTCCTTTGGCCACTGCTAACCACTAAGAGGAGAAGAAAATGTCTACCGAAAATAAATTCTTTTCCCATGGAACGCTGGAAAAGAACGTGGGTTGGTTGATCATCGCGACAATTGTTGTTGTGTCGATTGCCGGCCTAGTCCAAATCGTTCCCTTATTTTTCCAGCACTCCACTACAGAGCCTAGCCCTGGCGTCGTGCCTTACACAGCATTGCGTTTAGCTGGGCGTGATATTTATCAGCGTGAAGGTTGCGTAGGTTGTCATTCCCAGCAGATCCGTACCCTTCGTTCAGAAGTAGAGCGTTACGGTCCCTACTCTTTAGCCGGTGAGTCTGTATATGATCATCCTTTCCTATGGGGTAGCAAACGTACTGGTCCAGATTTAGCCCGCGTTGGTGGTCGCTATTCAGATGCATGGCATCAGATTCATTTGAATAATCCCCGCGATGTGGTGCCCGAGTCGAATATGCCTGCGTATCCTTGGCTTGCTAAGAACAGCGCTAATGCTGACACCATTTCGTCCCATATGGTTGCTATGCGTCGTTTAGGTGTGCCTTATACCGATGAGCAGATTGCTAATGCACCTAAGGAGCTTGAGGGCAAAACCGAACTTGATGCATTAGTTGCATACCTTCAGGGCATGGGTATCTCGCGTCGATACATCACTGTTGATGAAGTTGTTGCGAAGTAATTGCTAATATTTTTAATTTAAAGCTATATAAATCAAATGGAACAGATCACACCTTACCTCTCAGCATTTTCAACATTAATTGGCATTATCTTTTTTGTGGGAATTGTTTGGTGGGCCTGGTCTCCAAAGAGGCAGTCAGAAAACAAAGCCTCAGCGGAGCTTCCATTTGATCTTCCAGATGAATTTAGTAAGGACAAATCATGAGTGACTTTCTTGGTGGCGGCTGGAGTACCTATATCGCCTTAGTGGCATTGCTTGGTATTTTTTGGTGTATTTGGTTGTTATTCTCCCAACGCAAGGCGAAGGTTATTCATACGGCCGACGGTGCGGTTGCAGATACAGGCCATGTTTGGGATGATGATTTACGCGAGCTCAATAATCCCTTGCCAGGCTGGTGGAAGTGGATGTTCCTGATCTCTTGCATCTTTGGTTTGCTGTATTTGGTTTTGTATCCAGGATTAGGTTCATTCCCAGGTATCTTGGGCTACAGCACTGATGGCGCCCTGATGAGCTCTATGACGACAGCCAATGATGAGTTAAAGCCTGTTTATGCTAAGTACGTGAAGATGGATGTTGTACAAGTTGCAGCCGATCCAAAAGCGCGTGAAATGGGTCAACGTCTTTTCTTGAACTCTTGTGCTCAGTGCCATGGTTCTGATGCCGGTGGAGCAAAAGGCTTTCCCAACTTAACGGATGGTGACTGGCTCTATGGTGGTTCACCAGAGAACATCAAGACAACCATTACTAATGGTCGCGGTGGTGTGATGCCTCCATTCCCGCAATTAGATAGCAAGCAAATCGTTGATGTAGCCAATTATGTTCGCAGTCTTTCTGGGCTTCCTGCTGATGACTTAAAAGCGGCGCGTGGTGCTGAAGTTTTTAAAGCCAATTGCGTGGCTTGTCACGGTGCAGATGCCAAGGGCAATATTGCTCTGGGATCGCCGAACTTGACTGATAAGACTTGGCTGTACGGTAGTTCCGAAGCCACCATTGTTGAAACGGTGACCAAGGGTCGCACTGCAATGATGCCCGCTCAAGACAAAGTATTAAGTCCTGAGAAGATTCAATTATTAACTGCTTATGTGTGGGGTCTATCTAACAATAAGCCAGCACCAGCAGCTAAGTAGTCGTGTCTGATTCGCCAGTTGGGAAGCCTATTCCCATTAACGTCATAGAGGAATCCCTCTATGAGGTTCGAAGCAAGATTTATCCACGTTCTGTTAGCGGGCTCTTTGCCCGCTGGCGGTATGTGCTGGTTATCGCTACCCAGCTGCTGTTCTATGGCCTGCCTTGGGTTAGTTGGAACGGTCGCCAGGCAATTCTCTTTGATTTAATACAGCGTAAGTTTTATATCTTTGGCTTAGTTCTCTGGCCACAGGATGTGATCTATCTGACGCTCTTGCTGATTCTTTCAGCATTGGCACTCTTTCTGTTTACAGCAGTCGCTGGTCGTTTGTTCTGTGGCTATGCTTGCCCGCAAACTGTCTATACCGAAATCTTCATGTGGATCGAGCGCAAGATTGAAGGCGATCGTTTTGCGCGCATTCGTTTGGATGGTGAGGAGTGGCCTTGGGGTATTCGTAAGTGGCGCATCAAAATTACGAAGCATGTAATTTGGCTTTTAGTGGCTTTCTGGACTGGCTTCACCTTTATTGGTTACTTCACGCCAATTGAGACTTTAGGCACCGCCATCGTCCATTTAGCGCTTGGCCCATGGCAGTTATTTTGGCTATGCTTTTATAGTTTTGCTACCTGGGGCAATGCAGGCTTTATGCGTGAGCAAGTCTGTAAATATATGTGCCCGTATGCACGCTTCCAAAGCGTGATGGTGGATAAAGATACTTTCTTGGTAACCTACGACAAAGTACGTGGCGAACCTAGAGGAAGCCGAAGTAAATCGGCCGATCAACAATCTTTAGGTTTGGGTGATTGCGTTGACTGCAGTATTTGTGTGCAGGTTTGTCCAACCGGTATTGATATTCGGGATGGCTTGCAATATATGTGCATTGGCTGTGGCGCATGTATTGATGCTTGCGATCAGGTCATGGAAAAAGTGGAGTATCCAAAGGGCTTGATCCGATATACAACAGAACGCGCGATTGAAGATAAAGAATCGAATCAAAGTGCCATTAGGCATATCTTGCGTCCTCGAGTGTTAATTTATGCCGCCTTCATTACTGTTTTAACTGCTGCATTCTTATTTTCGTTGATGACGCGCAATCCATTGCGAGTGGATGTGATGCGTGACCGCGGTGCTCTGGCGCGTGAGGTAGATGGGGTGCGTATTGAAAATATCTACCGCATTCAAATCATGAACGCTTCTGAGCATTCAATGAAGGTTGCAGTCAAGGCATCTGGTTTGAAAGACTTGAGGATTTTAAATTCTCAAGGCAAAGAAATTACGGAGATTGCAGTGGGTCCAGCAAGTAATCAGCTTTTGCCCGTGAAGATTAGCACTACGATTGGTGAGAATGATCCGGGAAATTATCCGATTCATTTTGATGTAATCGCGCAGGAGATGGACGGTGATAAACCTATCTTGAGAACTCGCGAAGAAAAATCCACTTTTATTATTCCCCGTTAGACTTAAGGGCGGATTAGGGAGATATGAATATGACAGATCAGCAGACAATGAAACCGTGGTGGAAGCAGTTATGGCCTTGGTTATTAATTAGCGGTCCGGCAGTGGCGATGGTGGGTTGTGCCATCACTATTTGGTTGGCAGTCAATCTATATGCCGATAAACCACTGCGTGACGGTGTTGTGAAGCAAGGCCTAAAGGTCGAACAGGTCGCAAAATGAAATACCGCCTCTTGATTTGGATCATGTGGCCATCCTTCTTAGTAGCGGGATTGGCTGAGGGCTTATTGTTCAGCGTGGTGCATCCCTCTGAGCTTTTATTCTTTGGCCACCATCCTGATATTTCTGATGAGGGGATCTACACCCTTGGATTCTTTGTTATCTGGATGTTCTGTGCATTCTCGAGCGCTTTAACTGCTTATATTTTGCCGGGGATAGAAGCTCCCGCAGATGGCAAGCCGGTCGATCGCGGCTTAATTTAAGCTTTTCTTAGTTGGGCCTCAGGACTGCAGGCGCTGCCGCCTCGATCTGGATTTGGGGAGCCAGCTAATTCGTATAAGCCATTCATATCGATCAGCTTGATATGACGTTGTTTGATTTGAATCAAACCAGCCTCAGAAAACCGAGAAAGCATTCTGCTAACAGTCTCAATCTGAATACCTAAATAGCTGCCGATCTCCACGCGACTCATGCGTAAATCAAATTCATTATTGAGGTAACCACGCGCAGCTAAACGTTGCGATAAATTCAAGAGGAAAGCAGCTAAGCGCTCTTCAGCACGCATCGTTCCTAGCGAGAGAAGGTGACGTTGATCTTGAGTAAGCTCACGACTCATGATTTTATGAAACTGTTGCTGCAGTACTGGTATCTGTTGGGCTAAATCTTCAAAAGCATCATAGCGAATGATGCAGACTTCACTTTCTTCTAGCGCAATTGCGTCTGATTGATATTGACTTTCACCAATACCGTCTAAACCTAAGATCTCACCAGGCAAATGAAAGCCGATCACTTGTTGGCGACCGTCCTGGAGGCAGTATTCAGTTTTTAGAGTGCCAAAGCGAACGCTATAAACAGCGCTGAGCGGATCACCATGGCGATAGAGACTTTCACCTTTTTGTAGATGAACTCTTTCTTTGACTAGTGCATCAACTCTGCTGACGTCGATAGCGCTTAGACCAACAGGTAGACAAAATTGCCCTAAAACGCAAACTGAACATTTGCTGTTTGGGGAGTCTGAGGTCGTGTAATTCATATTGGGTCTAATTATGAGACCAGTTTATTCTATTGGGGTGATTACTAAGCCTTTTCTTCCCCGTTTTATCGCCCCTCAATGCTGACGGTAAGCCTCCTATTGGCCATTTTTTTGGGCTCCTTGGTGAGTGGTTGGCACTGCGCCCTGATGTGTGGTGGTATTGCGGCTGCAATAGAGCGCCCAGCCGTGGTTTCAGCTCGCATTAACAGTCGGTCAGAACTCTTTTTCCTCCAATTAATCATGCACTTAGGACGTTTGACGACCTATATGCTCCTTGGGGCTCTAGCTGCTTGGGTGGGGGCGGTTATCTGGCAACAAGACCTTATCCCTCTCCAGCGCCCCCTATACGCCTTTACTGCCCTTATTTTGGTGTGGATGGGGATTCGTCTCTTATGGAGGGGGCGAGCCACTCAGGCCTCTCCAGGTAGGTGGTTTGGGGCAAAAATAGCAAGCTATTGGGCCCGTTACTTTGGGCAAATGGCTAGTCGCCCCTCGCGGTGGTTTAGTGGGATGCTCTGGGGCTTGGTTCCATGCGCCCTGGTCTATAGCGTTCTTCCCTTAGCTTTTCTATCGGGTGACGTATTGACTGGTGCCGCCTTAATGCTGGCCTTTGGTTTGGGCACATTGCCGAACCTATTGCTGATCTCAAAATTTTCAGCAGCTTTGACTCAGTTTGGTCATTACGCTTGGGTGCGGTATTTGTCTGCTGCCCTGTTTTTGATGGCTGGAGGATTTGGGCTTTATCGAGCTTGGGTTTTGCCTGAAGCTTTATTAAAGGGTGGTTTTTGTTTTTCTTAGAGGGACTTGGTGGCTGCCTGAATACCTAAACTGAGATCAGGATATAAACAATCAGCGTTTATCTTTTCTAATAAGCCGCTGCGTTCAGCCACATCATGAGGCTGGTGAGCTAAGCCACAAATAATCAATTTAATGCCGGCAGCATCGCATAGATATTTCAATTCCATAATGGTGTCCATGCCGGACGCATCCACGTAGATCACATTTTTTAAGTCGAGTATTAAAGTTTCGCTCGGTAAATTTTTCTCTATGCTTTCTAGCAACTGTACTGCGCCAAAAAATATAGCGCCATAGATACGGTAGGCGTCAATTTTTCCTACTTGATTTTCTAGTACTGGAAAATCTTTCAGATCAGCAGGCTCGCAACGAGACAGACTAGAAATTCGGTAGATGAAAGTGATAAATGCAAGCAGCAGACCTATCTCAACTGCCACTGTCAAATCCAGAATCACTGTTAACCCGAAGACACACAGCATCGTGAATCGATAAGCGAGACGGAATTGTTTCAAATCAAAAAACTTACTCCACTCACCCATATTCCAGGCGACGTACATCAGAATGGCGGCAAGACTAGCTAGTGGCACATTCTTTGCGAGAGGTGCTGCAAATAAAATGACTAGTAGCAGAGTGAGTGCATGCACGATACCCGCAATCGGTGTGCTGCCACCGCTTTGCACATTAGTTACCGTTCTAGCAATTGTTCCGGTTGCTGGCATGCCGCCGAAGAACGGACTCACTAAATTGGCAATGCCTTGCGCCATTAACTCTTGGTTTGGCTCATGACGAGCATGGATCATGCCGTCAGCCACTCTAGCGCAGAGTAGCGATTCAATCGAGCCAAGCAAGGCAAGGGTGAGGGCGGGCATGATGACAAATTGTGCTGTGTCCCAGCTCACAGGGATCCATTGAAAATGGGGGAGACCGGAAGGTATTCCCCCAAAACGACTACCAATCGTATCCACAGGAAGATCCATCATCGATGTCATGATGGTTGCTAGCACCATTGCCGCTACAGTACCTGGTAGGTGACTTAACCAGCCTAGATGATTTTGAAATTTCCTCCAGATGATTAGCAAGCATAGACTTCCTGTTGCTAAAGCGAGTGCAATCAGATTCACTGTATCGGCTGCGCTATAAAGCGCTTGAATACTGCCAAAGAAGTTGGCTGGCATTTTTGGGATAGCTAGACCAAAAAAATCTTTAATCTGAGACAGTCCAATCAGGAAGGCAATGCCATTAGTAAAGCCAATAATGACGGCAATGGGGATGAATCGCACTAGAGTGCCAAGGCGAAGTAGTCCCATGGCAAACAGAAATACGCCAGACATGGCGGTGGCTAGTAATAGGTTGGCCACACCATAGCGGTCGACAATACCGTACACAATCACAATGAAAGCGCCAGCAGGACCACCAATTTGTACGCGACTGCCACCCAGTAGTGAGATGAGTCCGCCGGCAATAATAGCGGTAAAAATACCTGCCTCTGGTTTGAGGCCACTGGCGATTGCAAACGCCATAGCCAGTGGTAGAGCAACTACACCAACCGTAAGACCCGCAAAGACATCCTTAGTAAAAAGTGTGCGGTTATAACCCTTAAAGCAGCTGAGAATTTTTGGCTCAAAGATCATCTAGGGGTTGTCTACCGATTTAGGAGACTCGATTACCTATCCAATAGGCAAGGCTAGAGGCTACAGCGGTGACCAAGCTTCCCCAAGCAATATCAACGAATGCTAAGCGCGTTGGAAAATCACGAATCACGGCTAAGTTGGTGAGATCGTAAGTCATATAGCAAAACAGACCAAACAGTGCGCCGTACTGTAACGCGTAAAGCCAGGATTGTTTTGACAAGGCTGGAATGACAACAAAAATACACGCGCCAAGTGCATATAAAAGATAGAAGCACAGGCCGGCCCAAAGTTTAGGCTCATTCGCCATCAGATCGCCCATATCGTCGCGATAGAGGTTTTTAGCGATTCCTAGAAGCCAGATTAAATCAATCGCAAGAAGGCTAAATAGAAACGTGAGATAGACCAATAAATACCGGAGCAATTTTTACCCTTTGTACTTTTATAGCTTGATATTCAGTATTATGATGGAAAGAGTGATGAAGTAGTTCAATTTAAAGGGAGTTGATATGTTTAAGCATTTATTAGTGCCTGTAGATGGTTCTGACGTCAGCAAGAAATCTTTAAAAAAGGTTGCCGAGCTTGCTAAGGCTGATGGTGCTGCAGTGACTTTGGTTTATGTATCCGATCCATTGCCTCCAATGGTCTACTCTGATAGCACTATGGCTTACGGCATCAGTGCAAAAGAACATACCAAGGCCTGTGATGCATTTGCGGCAGATGTATTCAAAAAATCACAAACGCAACTCGGTTCAATAAAAGCGAAGACACTGCATATCAAGACTTCAAATTTGGCTGAAGGCATTTTGGACGGCGCTAAAAAAGCAAAAGTGGATGTCATCGTGATGGCTTCACATAAGCGTACTGGCATTAAGAGCATGCTCTTAGGTAGCGAAACTCACGAAGTCATTGTGCACTCTAAGTTGCCTGTTTTAGTGCTTGGATGATTGCTGCCGTGTCTCAATAGAATAGGGTCCATGAGGACCCTATTTTTTTACCTAGCCATTACTGAACTTTGTACTTGATCAAAGCTTCGGTGGACTTCCCAGTAGTAAAATTTCTCGGGTGAGCTGACCACTTTCGTTATCGCGCATTGACCACAAATCCAATTGCATGCGCGGAGAGTATGGGTCTACGTATACACCATCTTTTCTAAGTTCAAAATGAAGGTGTGGTCCAGTAGATCTGCCAGTAGATCCAACATAACCAATCTCAAGACCACGTCGAACTTCGTTACCTAAATCCAATTCAACGTTGTAATTACTTAAGTGGGCGTAATACGTTCGGTAGCCTCCGTCATGCTCAAGGATGATGAGATTACCAAAGGCGCCGTTATAGCCAAGATGAACCACTTTGCCATTTGCTACGCTAAATACAGGTGTGCCGATAGGCGCTGCATAGTCAATTCCCATATGGGCGCGGTAGCGTTGCTGGGGTACGGCTACAGGGGTTGTGGCATTGGTATTGGCAGCAATCTTAGTCGGTTTCTTGCGAGAGACTGGAACATTGCCAACTCCGCGCGAGATGCGTCGATAGCTCAGAGGGTTAGTCCAGAAGGCGCGTTCAATGGCTTCTCCGCTACCAGTAAAGAAGCCGCCGGGAATGTCATCTCGCTCGAGCCAGAACGCACTAGCAAATACTTCCTTATTACTTGGATCTAGAATTTCAGCGGCCCAAATTTGAGCCCAATGATCACGATCTCCGAAGTCGACCAGCAAGCGAACGACGCTGTTGGTGTTTTCTAGTGAGTTGCTATCTTCTGGGTAGATTTGTTTAATCAGTGAATTCAGCTCCCATACAAGCTCTACTGGTAACTTGTCGCCGACTTTTCGAGGATCGTAAAGAATATCTCTTAAAGAAAGTTCAATTTCGGTATAGCGTTTAGATTCATCTCTTAGATAGTCTTGTTGCACCAAGAAGCCGCCAGCGGAAGATGGAGTAAAAGTCCAAATCTCCGTTTTGCCATCCTGAGTTTGGCCATTCATGATGCTCAGAGAATCAAAGCGATTGCGACTTCCTAAAGCAAGCGCATATGGAATGCAATTCCCACGCATGCGATCAAAGAAACTGCTGGTTTGATTTTTGAAGAACTCTGAGAACTGGGGATTATCGATGCCCAAATTAGCTGGCAAATTACTTTCGCTAAAGCTACGGCGATAACAACCCCGTTGCACTCGGTAATCTAGATTGCCGGCAGTGTCGCCAACAAACTCATTAGCATCTTTGCGCTTAAAGAGTTCGGGGTTCAGACTGTTGGACTTAGATGACTTGCTGGCAGCCGGATCTTTAAAGCCCACAGATTTATTGCTAGATATGGCGGTCTTTTGACGAATTTGGGGAGCTTTTTTCTCGGCCGCTTTGCTTGTTTGAGCTTGGCTTTCGCCAATTAGTCCTAGACTTGGAAATTGAACTGCTACAAACAAAGAGATACAGAAAGAGGCGCTGACAAAGATCAACTTTCCTCTAGTGAGTAGTTTGAATTGGTTTACATGTAATTTCACTGGCTAATTATCTAATAATGTGAGCCCCGCCCCAGATATTTATGCTGTATCGCAGCAATATGACCTACACCCCTTAGGTGTATTAGCTTGGTACTTTATTAACTTTCGTCTGGAGCCAGTTTGAGAACTTCGAAGGCTGCTTTTAGACGAATTTCGTAGTTCTGCTTCACCTTCGCAGCTTCGTCAGCTGGCCACTTCTTAAAGCCTTCGCCTTTGGCGATACCGCTCTTACCAGCCTTCACTAAATCCATCACACAGGCGGGAGGGGCAGTGATATTGGAAAGGGATGGGTAGATAACCTCGGCAGCTAATGTCATGCCTTCCCAGCCAGAAATTTCTTTTTGAGTCATCGGACCGACTGCGGCATAGCGAAAGCCAAAGCTATAGCGAACAGCAGTATCAATGTCATCAGGAGTGGCGATGCCTTCTTGAACGAGCGAAAGCGCCTCACGCATGAGGGCATGCTGAATGCGATTTGCTAAAAATCCAGGAATATCTTTTTTAACCAAAACAGGTTTTTTGCCGTGGGCGCGATAGAACTCGCACACCTTCTCGGCCAAGGCTGGATCAGACTTTTCACCTAGTACCACTTCTACGAGTGGAACTACGTGGGCTGGCATAAAGTAATGCGCATTGAACATGCGATTCGCGGTAGTAAGTCCTTTTGCAATATCGCTAATCGGGAAGCCTGAGCTATTGCTACCAATCGGTACATGAGCTGGAACGCGTTTATCTAAATCGGCAAACAATTCCTTTTTAAGATCCATGCGCTCTGAAACAGTTTCAATGACAAAGTCAGTATCAGCCCAATCATTCCATCCCGCGATGGTTCCGCCAATCAACTGCCCGCCAAGATCGCGCCATTTGAGATCAATCGCATCAGCACATGCTTCAACTGCTTTAAAGGTACCATCAGCCTTAGCTTGATCGCGGCCGAGAATAATCGTCTTTGCGCCACATGCCAAAAATCCAGCTGCGATACCAACACCCATTGTGCCTGTGCCAATTACGACGACTTTGCTCATATCTATTCCATTAACCAAATTAGTTTGAACCTGAATTATTCCTTATTTAGGAATGCTCCGATGATTTAAATTCTAGATACAATCATTTTTTGATTAAGGAGCCCACATGCCTATCATCGAGTCCATACAAGTTGCCTCAGTTGCAGTGCCTTTGGATAAGGTCACTTCATTCTCAACTCGGACCGTCTCTGAGCGCCATTATTGTCTTGTGAAGGTGCGCGGCAAAGATGGCAATGAAGGTATTGGTTTTTGCTATGTTGGCAGTGCAGGTGGCGATATCGCCAAAGTTGCTGTTGAGCAACTGCTAGCGCCAAAACTGATTGGCCAAAATAGTCATCGCAGTGAAGGCTTGTGGATGGATATGTACAACGAATCCATTTTGCAAGGTAGAACAGGCTCTGTCATGCGTGGCATCTCTATTTTAGATACGGCACTGTGGGATCTTAATGCGCGCTCCGCAAAACTACCTTTGCATCACTACCTGGGTTCTGTCGTGGATGATCGTGTGCCTGCTTATGCGAGTGGTGGCTACTACCTAGAAGGTAAGACGCCTGCGAAGTTAGGTAAGGAGATGGAGTCTTATGTGAAGCAGGGTTTTAAGGCTGTCAAAATGAAAGTGGGCCGCTTATCTCCTCGCGAAGAAGAAGCGCGCGTGAAAGCTGCTCGTCAGGCGGTTGGTGAAGATGTTCTGCTGACTCTAGATGCAAATAATGCATGGCGAGATTTACCGACTGCTCTTGAGTATGTTCGACGCTTTGAAGCTTATAACCCCTACTGGATTGAAGAACCGTTTTCTCCAGATGCGATTGATTTACATGCTGCCTTAGCTCGCCAAACCAACATCAATGTGGCAACTGGTGAGATGGAAGCAGGGCGTTGGCGTTTTAGAGA
>Ga0208389_1000155_pt1 | contig 37703 bp, 43 predicted proteins | sample CryBogCBH12Aug09_FD_184625 | JGI IMG/M metagenome (GOLD analysis project Ga0208389, IMG submission 184625) | Freshwater microbial communities from Crystal Bog, Wisconsin, USA - CBH12Aug09 (SPAdes) (version 2) | ecosystem: Environmental > Aquatic > Freshwater > Lake | place: Crystal Bog... | reverse complement strand
AACACTGGGAACAGTGGTTGACGTGGAAGCGAATCCCGCGTCGGACTTGCTCGTGCTCGACAACGGGGCGCTTATTCCCCTCACCTTCGTGACTGAGGTCACGCCCAATGAGCACATCGCCGTCGATATTCCCGACGGCCTCCTCGAGTAGCGATGACGCTGCGCGTCGACGTCCTCACCCTCTTCCCCGAGGTCGTCACCCACTACGGGGCGACCTCTATTCTGGGGCGAGCGGCCGAGCGCGGCGTGTGGGAGCTGCACGTGCACGATTTTCGTGAGGCCACCACCGACGTGCACCGCAGTGTCGACGACACCCCCTACGGCGGGGGAGCGGGCATGGTGCTCCGGCCCGAGCCGATTATCTCGACCATTGAATCGAACCCCGCCATGGCCCGACCGGTGATCGCCATGACCCCCTCGGGTCGACCCTTCACCCAGGCCGTGGCTCGCGAGCTGAGTGCCCTCGACGGTTTCACCCTGCTCTGTGGCCGCTACGAAGGATTCGACCAGCGCATCCTCGACACCGTGGTCGACGACGAGATTTCCCTCGGTGACTTCGTCCTCGCCGGCGGCGAGTTGGCGGCCCTGTGCATTCTCGAGGCCGTCGTGCGACTGCGCCCCGGCGGACTCGGCAATGATGAGTCCAGCGTGGAAGAGTCCTTCGCCGAGGGGCTGCTCGAGTACCCGCAGTACACGAAACCGGCCAGTTTTCGGGGGCGCGACGTCCCTGAGATTCTTCGCTCGGGCGATCACGCCCGGATTGCTCGGTGGCGCCGGGCCCAGGCGCTGACCAAAACCCTGGCTCGACGTCCCGACCTCCTTACCGAGGCCGACCTCACCGAAAAAGACCGGAAAATACTGGCTGAATTCGCGGTGGTGGACGAGCCTTCGGAAAACGGCTAAACTTTACATTCCACTCGTGATCCGAAAGGGACACCCATGAATCCGACCGATCTCATTGACCGCGACTCGCTGCGCGACGACATCCCGGCATTCCGTCCCGGCGACACCGTAAAGGTCCACGTGCGCGTGGTCGAAGGTACCCGCGAGCGCGTCCAGGTCTTCCAGGGCGCCGTCATTCGTCGCCAGGGCTCGGGCCTGCAGGAGACCTTCACGGTCCGCAAGCTCAGCTTCGGTGTGGGTGTGGAGCGTACGTTCCCACTGCACGCGCCGACCATCCAGAAGATCGAAGTCGACTCCTACGGTGACGTCCGTCGCGCCAAGTTGTACTACCTCCGTGATCTGCGTGGTAAGGCCGCCAAGATCAAGGAACTGCGCGTCACCGACCGCGCCTAGTCGCCCATGGGCGAAGAAGAGCTTGACGACTACGAGTCGACCCTCGAGCTCGCGCTCGTTCAGGAGTACAAGGCCGTCGTCGGCATGTTCGACTACGCCGTCGAAACTGATCGTCGCTTCTACTTAGCGAACCACGTCGAGACGGACGTCAAGTCCACTACGCCGGTGATGATTGAACTGATCTTGACGGACGCCTGGGTCTGGGACATGTACCGTTCCGCTCGCTTCGTGCCGAGTGTGCGCGTGTTGACCTTCCGCGACGTCAACGTCGAGAAGTTGCCGAAGGAAGACCTCCAGCCCTAATGGAGCTCGCCTGCGTTGAACTGCTTGCGGCCGATTTGCCGACCTACGGCACCTCAGCGACCTACCGTCGCGGAGCGGGCATTCTCGTGGTCGACGGTGACCCCAGCACCCTGCTCGCCGCCTACGGGCCCGAATGGCCCGGCCCTCACGGGGTCTGGTTCTACGCCGACCACACCTACCCCGCGACGTTGATCGCCCGCGACATCAAAACCCTCGCGCACCTGATGCCCCTCACCCACGTCGTTATTGAAGCGCCCTCGGACGCCGAGCACCACGCCGCGGTCGTGCGGGCGCTCCTGAGTGACGACAAGGTCACCATGAGCAATCGGGTCGTCACGCTGGAGGGGGCCGTCAATCGGCCCGCTCCGCCGCAGCCCCTTGAGGTCTGGTACCGCGACGGTACCTATCTCATCAACGGTGAGCAGTCCCTCGGCATGACCATGCACGGACCAGGCTTCACCCTCTACGAGGACAACAACTAAACACCGCGCTGGCGCCAGCTCGGGCTACGATGCGCGCATGATGCGAAACGCGATGACCAGACGAATGGGAAGTCTCGCGGTAGTGCTCGCATGCGGCATCGCCCTCGCCCTCGTGCCGACCTTCTCGAGCGTGCTCGCCGCCCTGCCGGTTGTCACCACCGCACCAGTGAGTGCCCGCGATGTCGCTACCTTGACCGCGATGTATACGGCACATATGCGCGCGGGGCACGGCTTTAGCGCCCACGACGGCGTCACGGTCTTTGAAGCACGGAGCATGCTCGCGGCGCAGGGTCCAAAAGATCGCACTGTGGCGGGAGTGCTCTCGCTCTCCTATGACCACCAGCTCTATGCCTACGTCCAGTTTTACCTGCTTAAAGGGGCGTCCTACCGAGCCGAAGTGGTCTCCCAGGACGGTGGTTCGAACGCCCTTTACGCGAAGCGCAACGGACGCTGGCGGGCCCTCGAGCAGCCCTTTGGGGGCTTCCCACCCTGTGGCGTCGCTCTCCTTCATCGCTACGAGCCCCTTGCAGTTGCCCGAGTTATGACCGCTCGCTACTGCACGGGTACGCAACGCATCACCTGAGAACGGCGTCGACACCGGTGCATATGGGTCTTGACGACGCGACGTCGACGTGGCAGAGTGCGAACGTGAAGACAAGTAAGTTCATCTCTGCAGTGAGCGGTGTTTGTCTGGTCATGACGTCACTCGTGTCGGCAACACCAGCACTTGCGAAGCCTGCTGACGTGGTGTCAACGCACATCTCGCCGGCGCAGGTTGCAGTAATCCGTACCCAGTTCGTGGCGCATTTCCGCGCGCAGCCACACTCGTTTACCGCCCACGACACGGTGACCATCCCGATGATCCCCGACGTCGTCGCAGAGCGCTACCGAGGCGTGACCTACGTCTTCGTGACGGCGCACGTAGTCCCTAGTGATTCGCCAGCGGCGCAAGTTGCCCTGCAAGACGGGAATCAGCAGGCCATCTTTACGATCACGGGTAACCGCATTGCGCCGCGCGCGATTGGGGGGATGGGCTGGCCTCCCTGCAACGAGCGACGAATGGCTACGTACGTCCCAGCCCCCGTGGCGATGGCCTTCTCGAGCACGCGGTGCGTTCTCGGCGGTTAGTCCGTTAGTGCGGCTGGACCGACACGTGGTCGGGACGAATACGCACGGTGACGCGCACGTCACCCTCGTGACCGTAGGGGTAGGTCTCGACGCCGAGGTACTTCTGGGCGAGCGAGTTAATGACCTCGTCGGCTCCTTCGGTGGTGAAGGTCACGACGGTACCCCGACCAGCGACACAAATGTAGGGGTCGTCGGGGTCAGTGAGGGAAAAGGCCACGCGAGCGTCGCTGGCTAAGTTACGAGCCTTCTTGCGACCGAGCGCCGTGTTGATGACGATATCGTCGCCGTCAAGGGCGCACCACACGGGCGTGACGTGGGGCTCACCCTCAGTCCCGAGGGTGGCGACGTGCAGCAGCACCTGCTTGGCGAAGATGGCGCGAGCGCCCTCGGAGAAGGCGGCGGTCAACGCTTAGACCTGAGCGTTGACGAGAGCGGGGGCCATGGCGCTGTAGTCCTTGCGCACGGCCGCCTCGTCTGCGGCGAGGGCCTTGGGGTCCTTGGTACCCACGAGGGCAATGAAGAGCCAGTTCTTGTCGAAGGTCACGGCACACTGGAAGCTGTTCGAGGTGCAGACAGCCTGGGTGGGGAAGCCCTTCGAGGTCGTCACCTTGACGCGGTCACTAACCGAGGAGAAGTAGTCGACGATGGTGAGCAACGACTTGGTCTCGCAGGACAGTGAACCGGTGATGTGGTAGGTCTTGGCGCCCTTGGTGACATTCTTGCCGGAGAGTTCGGTGACCTTACCGGTGCAGACGTGGTGGCTCTTGGCGTAGGTGACGATCTTGGCGAAGGAGGGCTTTGACGACGCTGACGCGGGCAGGTCGACCGCAACGGACGACAGGACGAGGGCGAGAGTGGCCGCAAGGCCTGAGCGGATGGTGGTCATGGCTCCCACGCTAGTGCCCAGGCGACGGTGAGGGCGGTGAGGGCGGGTAGGTTTTAGGCATGAATATTGGAGCTCACGTCAAGGGCGGCGGCACACTCGTCCCCTCACTCAAAGCCGGCGCCGACATTGGCGTGACCTCGGTGCAGATCTTTACTCAGAGTCCCCGTATGTGGAAGCCCTCGGTGTACAGCGCCGAGGTACTCGCCACCTTCCGCGAGGCTCAGGCGGCTCATCCGACCATTCGCCAGACCTTCTGCCACGCCACGTACCTCATTAACCTGGCGTCGCCCAATCCTGAGCTCTACGAAAAGTCGCTGGTGGCCCTGACCCACACCCTCAGTGTTGGTCGGGCGATGGGAAGCGCCGGCGTGGTGCTCCACACGGGCTCGCACATGGGAGCCGGCTTCGAGACCCAGTTGCCGCAGATTGCCGAAGCGTTCAAGCGCGCGCTCGACGAGGCCGACCCCGCGCCCGCGGGCGTGGCCGAGTGCCCCCTCCTCATCGAGAACACCGCTGGCGCCGGTGGCACGGTCGGACGCTCACTGGAAGACATCGCGGCGATGATTGACGCCTGTGGGGGCGACGAACGACTGGGTCTGTGCATTGACACCCAGCACCTGTGGGCCAGTGGTTTTGACTTCTCCACCATCGAGGGCGCCAACGCGTTGGTCGCCGAGATCGATGATCGTATTGGCCTCGATCGCCTGCGCTGCTTTCACCTCAACGACTCGAAGACGCCGCTCGGTGGCAACAAGGACCGTCACGCCAACATTGGCGAGGGCGAGATTGGCCAGCCCGGACTCGCGGCGTTGATGGGCCACCCGGCGATGCGCGACCTCCCGATGATTCTCGAGGTCCCCGGCGATGGCGACGGACCTCGCGCGAGTGACGTCGTCGACGCCGAGGCCGCCTGGGCCCTGGGTGTGTCCCTCTACGACACGAAGAAGACGAAGAAAAAGTAAACCTCCTTCTGGCATCACGACGTGGCACCGAGACCCTACGATGAGGGCGTGTTCGAAACGACCGACCCGCAGCGCCGACACCGATTCATCGCGACGGTGATCGCCTTCGTGCTGGTCGCCGTAGGGGCGATTTTTTCAATTCGTCACCTGAGCCTGAGCCCCGCGAGTTCCACCCCCTCGCCGACGTCGACAACGACGGTGGTGACCCGCCACGTCACGGGACCGGCGCGACCACACCTGGGGACCGGCGTCTTCGCCACGCCGGCGGCGCCGACGACGTTGGGGAACTGCCCCATGACTCTGCGACCAGTGCGAGCGCACCACATCGCGACTCGCCACTGCACGGTGCTCTCAATGGGTGACTCCCTGGGAATTGAACTCGGGTGGGGGCTCCAGAGTGAATTCGCCAACGCCCCGTGGATCACGCTCGAAGAAGTCGGCAAGGTCTCGACCGGGCTCTCGAACAGTTGGTTCTACAACTGGCCCGTCGAGTTGCAACACTTTCTCGCCCTGTACCACCCCAATGTGGTGGTGGCCTTCCTCGGTGCGAATGACGTGCGGAACATCTACGCCGGTAATCAACTAGCCCTGTTCGGTTCCTCGACCTGGCACCGCGCCTACAGCGCGTTGGTGCTGCAGCTGGTGCGCGAAACGCGAGCGGCGCACGCGACCCTGGTCTGGGTGGGGCTGCCAATCATGCAGCCCACCCCCTACGGACAAGGTATTCACGCCATCAACGACACCGTCGCCGCGGCGCTCCGCGGCCAGCCCGGCACGGCCTTTATCGACACCGAGCCAGTACTGGCGAGCCCGGCGGGTGCCTTTCAGTCCAGCGGCACCGTCAATGGCGTCTCCCAGACGCTGCGCAGCGGTGACGGTATCCACATGAGTCCGGTGGGCGAGAACGTGGTGGCTACCTACGTCGACCAGCAGCTCGCGCTCCTCCTCCACGTCGGCCTCACTCCCGCTCTCGCCGAAGTACTTCGCCCCTAGTGGGGGAGGAGGGCGCCACAGATCACCGTGGTGTCGTAGACACCAGCCAGGCAGATAACGCCGAGGAGCACCGTGAGGTACGGATCCTTCAGCCACGGCGACCGTCGAATCGGGCCCTCGACGACGTAGTACGAGACAATGGCGCAGGCCAAGCCCGCCACCACTTCGTAAGCCCGGTCGGTGCGGGAGTTCGACCCCGTGCCGAGGTAGAGGGGGAGGGCTAAAAACACAAAGTGGTAGAGGTACCACGAGTAGGAGATGTTGCCCACGAACTGCGCCGGTCGCACCGACAGGAGTCGCTGCACGAACCCACGTGAAGTACGACCGGTGAAGAGCAGGGCGGCCGTTGCCCCGCAGGGGAGCCAGGCCGCCACACCCGGGTAGGCGGCCACACCCGGGAGTAGCTGCACGCTCAGCAGAAGGAGGCCGAGGGCCGCCCAGCTGACCCGGTTGGCGATGAGATCGCGGTGCCACCGCCACCCGGCGGGGAGCAGTGCGACCAGCCCGCCGAGTGCCAACTCCCACCAGCGAGTGAAGAGGGAGTAGTAGGCGGGTCCGGGTGAGGTACTGCTGAAGTGCCAACTCCACAGGGCTGACGCGACGAGGAGCAGGACCAGCATCGTGCGCAGGGCCGAGTGACGGCTTCGGCCGTAGGTCAGGCGGTGGGTGATGAAGAAGAGCAGCGGGAAGAGGGCGTAGAACTGCTCCTCCACCGCGAGTGACCAGAAGGGCGTTACCAGGGAGGGGGCGAGGCCGGGGATGAAGTAGTTAGTACTCGTGGCAGTGAGTCGAATGTTCTCCCCGAAGAGATTGGCCCAGCGCACGTCACTCAATAAGTTCGGAGGGTACGTGGTGCGGAGCCAGAGGTAGGCCACCACCACGGTCACAATGAGCGAGAGTGAGGCCGCCGGCGTGATGCGACGAATGCGCCGCGTGTAGAAGGTGAGGAGTTGACGATGCAGGGGTGCCGAGCGGTACTGCAGGAGGCTCTGGGTGATGACGAAGCCCGATAGCACGAAGAAGATGTCAACGCCCTCGAAGCCACCGGCGAACAGGGGGACCCCCGCGTGGTCGAGTACCACCAGTACGACCGCGAGCGCGCGCAGTCCTTGGATGTCGGTACGTCGCTCGTGTGACTGGTCGAGCGTTGTGGTGACGGGTCCGGTGGCGACGGACGACATAGGGCATACTTTCTGCCCGTGAGGCAACGACGACAACGGGTGACCTCATTGTGTACCCGGCGCCGTTCCGTTGTCAAACGGCTGCACGTCGCGCGTCGAAAGTGGCAGAGTGGAGGCGATGAAGAATGCCTCACGACTGCTGCGAGTGTTCGTTACCGCATTCGGCATCCTCGCGTCGACCATGGCGCCGGTCGGCGCCAGCCCGTCAGGCAGCCGCACGATGGTGCCAGTCGTTGTCTGCCCGACCTCACTGGGCGTGACGCACTCTCTCCCCACGCTGGCCACCTCGGCCCGGGTCTGGGTGCCCACGGGCTGGGCCAGTCGCGTGGCGCTCTATCGCGACGCGCTGGGTCGCCAAGTGGGGCAGCTGGCCCCCGCACGACTGCGCTGTCAGGCCGTGGACTTTGCGGACGGGCGGTCGGTAATCCAGGTACTGGGGACGACCACGCTCGGGGGTTTTCGCGGGTTTTCGAGTGCGCTGCTGGGACCGTGCCTGGGTTGCCTCGTCAATGATCTGTGGCCATTTCTCAACGCCGCCCAGCACGCCCGGTACGCCTCGTACGCGCCGCCACTGGTGCCGGGCGTCGGAGTATCGCACGTGCACTTCCTCGCCCGGAGTGCCGATTCACGTTCCGGCACGGTGCAGTACGAACAGGCGACCGAGGCCATGATGGGCCCGCAGCCGTTCGTGGCGATTAACTACGACCTGACGACGGCCTCCGCCGAGCAAGAGACCTGTGCGGAAGCAACGTCGACGCGGTCGCTCTGTACGGCGCTGGTGCGGCACTGGAACGAGTACTACCCGTACCGTCCGGCCTAATCGTTAGCCCACGTAGGTGTGGTACGCCGTAATCCAGTTACCCTCGAAAATCGCCTGACCGGCCGCGAGGCTGAGTACGTCGTCGCACACCAGGCGATGGACAGCGTTCTCGAGGGCGTCTTTCTTTGACGCTCCCCAGGTGATGTGGCGCGGTTCGGGCCAGAGGTTCTTCACGGAAGTCGGACTTCCGCCCACTTCGAGGGGCACGAGGTGGTCTTCTTCGTAGTCGCGCGTACTCACGTCGCCCCGGTACGCGTAGCCCGAGGTGATCTGGGACACCTTGAGATCGTAGGTGTAGGACTCCGGTGGCCGCACCGTCTTGGTGTAGCCCGACACGCAGATGGTCGAATGAATGTTGGCCTGGGTCACCCGAGGATCAATGGCCCCCGGCGTCAGCGCGTGGCGGGGGAGGGCGGGGTTCGCTGGGGCGGCGCTCGCGGGAATCGTTGTCATCAGACTGAGGAGGACCAGAGGAACTGTTATGCGACGAATACCTATCATGGCTTAAGATTACCGCTTTGCAACGAACGTGCGTCGGTTTTGCGAACAGCCAGAGCCGGGGTGCCGTGTCAGATGAGATGAATCAGCGGGACCTCGGACGCCGTTGGCAACCGCTCCGGTAGTTTTGGGGTACCCCATCCTTGTTGAAAGGTTCACCATGTCCTTCCGTATTGAGTCCGACACCATGGGCACCATCGAGGTGCCGTCCGACCGTTACTGGGGCGCGCAGACGCAGCGCAGCCTTCACCACTTCGAAATCGGTCACGACACCATGCCCGCCGCGCTCATCAAGGCCTTCGGGGTGCTGAAGCTGGCCTCGGCGCTCACGAACCACGACCTCGGCAAGTTGAGCGCTGAGAAGGCCGCCCTTATTGAGCGCGCCGCGAGGGAAGTCATCGATGGCACCTTGGCGGGCGAGTTTCCCCTGCGCATCTGGCAGACCGGCTCGGGTACGCAGACCAATATGAACGTCAACGAAGTGATCTCCAACCGGGCCATTGAGATGGCCGGCGGCGAGATGGGCTCGAAGAAGCCCATCCACCCGAACGACGACGTCAACATGAGCCAGTCGTCCAACGACACTTTTCCCACGGCCATGCACATTGCCGCCGTGGTCGAAATTACTGACCGACTGATCCCCGCCGTCACCCGCTTGCGGGACGCACTGCACGCCAAGGCCGTCGCCTACGCCGATGTCGTGAAGATTGGTCGCACGCACTTGATGGACGCCGTGCCCCTCACTCTGGGTCAGGAGTTCTCTGGCTACGTGGCCCAGCTCGACGCCGACCTGGAACGTCTGGCCCTCGTGCTCCCCGGTATTTCTGAACTGGCGGTCGGCGGCTCGGCCGTTGGTACCGGTCTCAATACCCACCCCGAGTACGCCGAGCGCGTGGCGAAGCACATCGCCGATCTGACCGGCAAGCCCTTCGTCACCGCACCCAACAAGTTTGCGGCCCTGGCTGCCCACGACGCGCTGGTCTTCGCCCACGGCGCGATCAAGACGTTGGCCACCAGCCTCGTCAAGATTGCCGACGACCTGCGGTGGCTCGGTTCGGGCCCCCGGTCGGGCCTCGGTGAGCTCATGCTCCCCGAGAACGAGCCCGGTTCGTCAATCATGCCCGGCAAGGTCAACCCCACCCAGTCCGAGGCCATGATCATGGTCTCGATTCAGGTCTTCGGCAACGACACCGCGATCTCCATTGCCGGCTCGCGCGGCAACCTCGAACTCAACGTGTGCAAGCCCGTCATTATTCACAACTTCTGCCACTCGATCGATCTGCTCACCGACGCGTGTGACCGCTTCCGCGAGTTCTGCGTCGAGGGCCTCGAGCCCGACTACGAGCAGATTGAGCACCACGTGCAGAATTCGCTCATGCTGGTGACGGCGCTCAACCCCCTGATTGGCTACGACAAGGCGGCCCAGGTGGCCAAGAAGGCCCACAAGGAGCGCCTGACCCTCAAGCAGTCGGTGCTGGCGCTGGGCTTCTTGACGGAGGAGCAGTTCGATGCGGCCATCGTGCCCGCCGACATGACGCACCCGTAGTCCTTTTGGCGCCGAAGCGCTCTTACTTGTGAAATGCAAGTTATACTGATGGAGCGCGAGCGCTTCAGTTCGCCAACTTCCTAGGAGTGAGCGACATGTCCAAAAAAGTTCTCGTCACCGGCATTAGCGGGTACCTCGGCCAGTGGGTGGCCGCGGAGGCCTTGAAGCAGGGCTACGACGTGGTGGGCACCGTGCGCTCACTTCGCAAGGTTGACACCACCAAGGCCGCCATTGCCGCGGTCGCCCCGGTGGACCAGCTCACCTTCGTCGAAGCCGATCTGTTGACCGACGGCGGCTGGGACGCCGCAATGAGTGGCGTGGATGTCGTCCTGCACGTGGCCTCTCCCTTCTTTATCAAGGAGCCAAAGAACGAGAGCGAGATGATCGGACCGGCCGTGGGTGGCACCACGCGCGTTCTCAACGCCGCCAAGCGGGCGGGCGTGCAGCGCGTCGTCTTGACCTCCTCTATCGTCTCGATGACATCGGGCAAGCCCTCGGGCACCTACGACACCTCCGCCTGGTCCGACGTCACCGCCAACATCGGCACCTACGCCAAGAGCAAGACGCTGGCCGAGCGGGCGGCGTGGGACCTCGTCAAGGACGGCTCGCTCGAACTCGTCGTTATCTGCCCCGGCTTCATCCTCGGACCTTCACTCGGTGCTCCCGCCGACGGCCAGAGTGTGTCCATGATGCGTGACATCGTCGGTGGCAAGATGCCCGCCGTGCCGGACGTGGCCATGGGCATGATCGACGTGCGTGACGTGGCCCGTCTCGAGGTTGCGGCGATTACCGCTGACGCCGCCGGCCAGCGCTTTATCGCCGCCAGCGCCGAGCCCATTCCCTTGGCCCAGCTGGCATCCGTGTTGCGCAACGCCGGTTACAAGAAGGCGCCATCACTGAAGGCGCCCAACTTCGCCATTAAGTTGATGGGTATGTTCGACTCCGAAGCCAAGTCACTGGTGCCCCAGTTGGGTGTGCGTATTGCGTACGACAACCACGCCACCTTCGACGTCCTCGGCTGGCAGCCGACACCGCTCGAGACGACCTTCGTCGAGATGGCCGCCACCGTCGCGAAGTAGGGAACGGATGGAAGCGGACGTTACGGCCATTGAGTGGCGATCGGTCTGCCCGATCGCCTCGGGTCTGGACGTGGTGGGGGATAAGTGGTCCCTCGTGATAGTTCGCGATCTGCTGGTGCACGGCACCCGGACCTACTCCGAGCTGGGTGAATCACCCGAGGGTATCTCAACCAACATCCTGGCGGCCCGGTTGAAATTTCTCGCCTCGCTTGACCTCATCGAACGCGTGGACCCACTCGCTTCGTCGCGGAACAACGCCTACCGATTGACGGCGCAGGGGCTCGCCTTGCGTCCCGTACTCGAGGCACTCGGACGCTGGTCACAGGAGCACTTGAAGCCGCTCCACCCCGGCATCGTCGACATCGTCTAGATAACTCGTGAATCGCAAGCGATGGTGTCAGAGTCCGGCGAGGTTATCTGTAGTAGACCAGAAGTAGCTGTAACCAACAAAAGGAAAATTAATGACCGCTGCAGCCGTTCGAAATGCAGCGGCGCTGCATCCTTCCAACCGTCGTCACGCCGTGATGACTGGTCTCGCCACCCTCGCACTGAGTGCAGGTAGCGTCCTCACCGCTGGCGCAGCCACCATGGCGCCGGCCGCGGCTCAGGCCAAGCTGACCGTGACGACTCCCGCCACCAGCGTCCAGTTGCCCTCGACCGTTACCGTGCACGCCAAAGGCGGATCGGGCACCGGCGCCGTACGCTTCGCGGTGACCGGCTCCATGTGCTCCGTAGGCGCAATCTCTGGTGTGGTCAGTGCTTCGGCCGCCACCACCTGCGTCGTAAAGGCCACCAAGGCCGCGACCACCCACTACAAGAAGGCCACTTCGGCCTCGGTCTCGATCACGTTTACCGCGGCACCTGCACCTGGCCCAGAATTCCCAACCTACGCGAACCCCGACAAGGCGTCCCTCGTGACCTCGTCGTGGTCGAAGACTGGATTGCTGAGCACCGGTCCCGTGGACGACTCCGTCAATGGCCGTAACTGGTTCATCAACCAGTACTACTCACCTAGTGACAAGTGGCTCTACACCTACGTGCACCCCGGCGCAACGGTGACATTGACCTGGAAGGTCACTGGATCAAACGGTCAGCCTCTCGCTAATACGTCCGTGACCCTGGCGACGTTGTTCGCCCCTGGTGCCAACAATGGCAAGGGCGACACCACGGCGACCTTTAGCGCCGCTGGTATCAACAACGGCAACGTCAGCGGTACGACTGACGCCGCGGGCATGGTGACCTTTACGCTCAACAACACCAACGGCTCAGGTACGACGGCTCCTGACACCTGGAACTCCAAGGCCATCTCCGTGGCCCCTGGCGTCGCCGCTGGTACCACCGTGGCTGCCGTGGCTGCTGAGACCATCGAAGCTGGTAGTGGCTACTCGTGGACTCGCATGCTGCTCAAGGTCGGCAACGACACCGTTACCGGTGACCCCGCCAGCGCACTCGTCAACCAGGCAACTGACTTGGTCGATGTGATTGTGATTTCGAACTAAAGAATTAGCCGAAGGCGTTGCCTTCGCATTGGCCTACTAGGCACCAACGTGGACCCTTCTGCATACCATTGCGGAAGGGTCCACTCGCTTTAATGCCCAGCGACTCAATTCTTCGAAAACACCAACATCGATTGTTCGAAATGTTCCTTTAGAAGGGTCCGCGAGGGCGTTGCATCGTCTTGAATCAGGAGACTTCTGTTATTGAGAGGACGATAGGTCTCATATTTTTCGAGGACAGGAGCAATTGAAATGCGAAGTGACTCTGGATTTATCGTTATTAGATTTGCGTCAAATAAGGTATGGCAGTCTCGTCGAAGTAGCAATCCTGCATCAGACCGGTGCTCGGGAGTTTTTGCGTAACTATAGAGATGTGCTGCTTCGAGAACTTGGGGCGGTTGTGTTCCAGTGAATGCACATCGTTCTCCAAATATCTCCATCATGTGAAAACGAAAAGCCCGCTGCCCTCGACGGCGGCGAACGATGGCTTCGGTGTGGCCTCCCAAGATCTGCACAATTGCTTGCTGCGGAATATCGACGTTGATGTCGACATCTCTTCCAGTCAGCCGGTCCAAAACTGGTGAAAGTTTCAATGGGTCGAGAGGGCGTATCGCCGGGAAGGTGCTAGCTGACAAAAAGACATCATTGAGAGCGGTGTGGAGAATTGGCCGAGCTCCCTCGTGCCAGTTCAGTGAATAATTTGCCCTAATTTGCGTGACAGTATCGAACGTACGTACAAGTTCACTTTCCTCGAACTCCAACTTGCATGTGTTGCATTTATATGCAGGAATCTTCTTCTTCCGAAAGCTCGGATTGGTCTTCGAGCATTTTGGACACCGCCTCATTTCCTTAACCTGGTTGGGAATGGGGTCAAGACTGTCGACAATGCTCCAACCCGCAAGGTACTCATCCTCGCGGATGATTACCAAATCACCAACTCTGATTCTGCGGTGATTTTGGACATTGTCGTCATACGAGTAATACTGCCCAACGCGGTCGTCGTAAACAGAAAGGTTGGTGTTCGTAATGAAAAGCCATGCTCGCTCACCGATACCGTTCATGGCAGCAGCTTAAGGGATTTCTACCCCTCTGATGAGGACATGGTGCAATCAGTATTCCAGCGAGGATTTGTCGTTGGTTCAGCTGACCGGAAGCCCCCACAGCGCCATCCAGCGGCTGAGGTCCTTCTCGATCGGTAAGTCAGTGCCGAGGAATGAACGGACGCGCAACTCGAGTTCATTGTTGCGGTCCTGTGCGGCAATCGGCGCAAATGGATACCACGAACCCTGCTTGAACAGGTAGACCATCTTCACTGCACCTTCGCCTGGTGGGCGAGCGGGGGAGAAACCGAAGACGGCGCAGAGCAAACGCGGCCCCAGTCCGTGTTCGACCAAGGTCTCGTTCGCGCTGTGCAGGCGAGTAACGAGTTCGTCGAGGTCTTCATTCGTGAGAAGCAACCACTTGAAGCCCAGGTCGTCGGTGGCGATCGTGGCCGCGTCAGCACCGGCTTCGAAATTCAGCAGGGACATGATGTCGGCGTCCGAGTTAACCTCAATCTCGCCGCTGCCGGCTTTGAAGCACAGCCCCGCGTGACCAGAGGGCACGAGGTCGAGACTGGTGCGAAGCGTCAACGCCGCGGTGGGTAAGGCGAAGAGATTGTCCAGTTTGGGCTGCACCTGCTTGGTGCGCCCAAAGACCGTGTCGAACAGGCCCACTTAGGCGTGGCCGTTGAGCTCGCGCTCGAGCTTGCTCAACGCATCGAGACGCTTCTCGAGCGAGGGGTGCGTTGAGAACAGGCTCGCGGCCGTGCCACCGGCCAGTGCGGGGGCGAAGAAGAAGGCGTTCATGCCCTCGGCCTTGCGCAGGTCGGTGCGGGGAATGCGGCCGATGTCACCGGTGATGCGCACGAGCGCCGAGGCCAACACGCTGGGCTTGCCGATCAAAATGGCGCCGGAGCGGTCCGCAGCAAGTTCGCGGTAGCGGGAGAGGGCCATCGTAAGCAGGTACGCGACAATGGAAATGACAATCGAGACGAGCCACACCACGAGTTCAATGGCGCCGTTGTTGTCGTTGCTGTTGCGGTTGTCGCCGCCACCAAGCATGGCGCCCCACATCGCCATACGACCAACCAGACCGGCCAGCATGCCCACACCCGAGGCGATGGTCATGACGGCCACGTCGCGGTGGGCCACGTGGCTGAGTTCGTGGGCCAAGACGGCCTCGAGTTCCTCGTCGCTGAGGCGGTTCATGATGCCGCGCGTCGCACAGACCACGGCGGCCTTCGGGCTGCGCCCGGTGGCGAAGGCGTTGGGAATGTCAATCTCGGCGACACCAATGCGCGGCTTGGGCATATTGGCCAAGAGGCAGAGGCGGTCGACGATGGCGTGGAGCTGGGGCTCCTCGGCCGCAGTCACTTCGTGCGCCCGCATCGAAAACATGGCGATTTTGTCACTAAAGAAGTACTGGCTAAACAGCATGGCGCCGGCGATCACGATGACGAACGTGAACGAGAGTTTGAGGGCGAGCAAGACGCCCACGATGATCATGTACAGAACCAGCAGCAGCAAGCCGGTAATGACCATGCGGACATTCAGACCGGCGTCGGATTCAATGTTGGACTTCGACATCGTTACTTCTCCTCGGTAGCGGGCAGGGCGGGGGTGTCGCCAGTGGCGAGCTGGGCCTTCAGGGCGGCGAGCTGGGCGTCAACGTTCGAACCGCCGGCGGCGTCCAGACGAGCCTGAATGTCGTCGGTGGGGCTGGCGGTCAGGTCGGTAAGGGCACCCGAGGCCAGGAGCTCGTCGAGGGCACCGGAGCGGGCCTGCATCTCGGCGACCTTGTCCTGCGCGCGCTGCATCGCGGCGCCGGAGTCGGCCATCGAGGTAGAAATCCCCGACACCGATTCGGCGATGTGGGCGGAGGCCTCGGCGGCGGTGTAGGTGGCCTTGATGGTCTCCTTCTTGGTGCGGAAGGCTTCGACCTCGGTGGCCAGTTTGGTGGCGGTGGCCTGGAGCTTGTCTTCCTGTTCGACGACGGTTGCGTGCTGGGCGTCGAGGTCCTTCAGCTGCGTGGCGATGGCCTCGCGGCGGGTCAGGGCTTCCCGGGCTAGCCCTTCATCACCGATGGCGAGTGCCTGCTTGGCCTGGTCGGCCAGCTTGTCACCCTGGGTCTTGAGGGTCTCGGCCTGAATTTCGAGGCGCTTACGAGCGGTGGCCACGTCGGCGACGGCCCGCTTCACTTTGGTCAAGTTCTCCAACTGCTGCTCGTAGGAGAGGTCGAGCGTCTGGCGGGGATCCTCCAATTTGTTCAGTGCGGCGTTCGACTTGGCCTGAAACAGGTTGGCAATTCTCTTGGCAATACCCACGGCGGGCCTCCTTCTTCATCAGTCAGCCTATTGCCTCCACGCCATTTTTCGGGCTCATCGACCCTGATGGTCGCCTGTTGGAGGCGTCAACCGCGAGGGAGGGCCTGGTCCTGTTCAATGGCGTGACCAGCGATTTCGTGACGGTACTCCTCGAGAGCATCGGCCAGCGTGCTGTCACTCACGGCCAACATGCGCAGGGCCAATAAACCGGCATTGGCGGCATTATTAATGGCCACCGTGGCCACGGGCACGCCGCGCGGCATCTGCACGATGGAGAGCAGGGCGTCCATGCCGTCGAGGCGCGCCTGCGCTACCGGCACTCCAATAACGGGCAGTGTCGTCAGGGCGGCCACCATGCCAGGGAGGTGGGCGGCCCCGCCGGCCCCGGCGATGATGATCTTCAGGCCTCGCTCGCGGGCCACGCGGGCGTACTCCACCATGACGTCGGGGGTCCGGTGGGCCGAGACGACGCGGATCTCGTAGGGGACGTCGAAGCGAGCCAGCATCTCCGCCGCTGCTTCCATCACGTCAAAGTCCGAGGAACTGCCCATAATGATGCCGACGGTGGGGGTGGTCATTGCGTCTCCTGCGTTCGTGTGCCGTAGAGGTGGGCACTCTTCCATGCTCGCATCTGGAGCTGGCGTAGGTCGTCACCGGTCGCGGTGACGTGACCGAGTTTGCGACCGGAGCGCCAGGCCTTGCCGTAGTCGTGGACGTGGACGCCATCAATGGCGGCGGCCTCGGGGGTGGCGGGCACGTCGTTGCCGACCACGTTCACCATGACGGCGGCCGACACCACGGCATCGGTATCACCCAGCGACTGGCCACTGACTGCCAGGAGGTGGTTGGCGAACTGGGACGTGGCGCACCCCTCGATGGTCCAGTGTCCGGAGTTGTGGGGCCGAAGGGCCAACTCGTTGATGAGCAGTCCCTGCGGCGTGACGAAGTATTCCACCGCCATGACGCCAACGAGTCCAACCACCGCGGCAATACGGCGCGTGAGTTCGTCGGCCCGCTCCCGCATGTCGTCATCGACCGAGACGGGGTAGCGGACCTCGTTGCACATACCGTCGGCCTGCACGGTGGTCACCAGCGGGTAGAGCTTGACGTCGCCGTCGACACTGCGCACCACCATCTGTGCGACCTCGCTCAACAGGGTGCAGCGCTCCTCGACCAGCACGGGGCCGTGGGCCCCCATGGCGGTGATGAGTTCGTCGCGTTCGGCCACGTCGGCGGGGAAGTGGACGCCGCGACCGTCGTACCCACCGGTGGGAGCCTTCAAGACGGGGAGGCGGTTGGCGTCTTGAAACGCGGCCGGGAGCTCGGCCGGTGTTCGAACGGCACAAAAAGCCGGTACCGGAAGGCCTGCGGCGGCGAAGGCGTCGCGCTGAAAGAGTTTGTCGACGCTGTAGCGCAGGGCGTCGGGACTGGGCCGCAGGACGACGCCGTCGGCCGCGAGTTCCTGCAGGAGCGCCAGATCCACCAGTTCGTGATCGAAGGTTATGACCTCGCACTGCGCCGCCAGCGTCGATAGCTCCTCGCGTGAGCGGGGATCGCCGAGAATCACGGTGTCGGCGGTGGCCACCGCGCTGTCGTCGTTCGCCGTGGCGAGTACGACGAGGTGCACGTTCAGCCGCAAGGCCTCGTCGCTCATCATGCGCGCGAGTTGCCCGGCACCCACGACGCCGACACGAAACGGTGGGCGAAGGTCAGCGGGGCTCACGACTCCACGCTAGTGGCGGTGACGATGGCACCACGGCATTGGCGGCCTTGACTACGATGCTTACCCATGAGCCAGCTTGCCAGTTTGATTGCCGTCGCCCTCTTTGTCGTCTTCGTCACCCTCGGGGCGCAGCGCCTCTTGTTCAATGACGTCATGTCACGGTCGGCCGAGCGCCTCAGCTTTTCCAAGCAGGCCTATCGCATCATCGGGATCATTGAAGTCGTGGCCGCGATCGCCATGGTGGCGACTGTTCACGAGGGCAAGGGTGGCCTCCGCGTTGTCGCCATCATCGCCGCGACGGCGCTGGCCGGTATGAGCGGCGGCGAACTGGTGACGAATCTCCGCAAGAAGCAGGGGCGAAACTATGTGGCGCCGGTGGCGGTACTCGTCGTCGCGGCCGTAGCCGAACTCGTCCTGCGACTGTTCAACTAAGTCGCTCGACCGACCTAGTTCGGCACTTTGGTGTGCTTGAACTCATTGATCTCGACGTGGTGCTCCATCAGGGAGACCAGCGTGTCAATGATCGTCTTTGAGGCCGCCGCGTCGTCGGTGGGCGGTTTCATGTAGCGAACGAAGGTGGCGTCGTTATTCACGACGAAGGTGGGAACACCAAAGGCCTCAAAGGTGGCCATGTGGGCGAATGACTCGCCGAGGACCTGGTGAGGACGGCGGGTCTCGAGGTCGGCAGCCACCGCGTCCATATCGACGCCGAGTGGCGAGAGAATCTGACGGAGCTGATCGAAGTCGTTGAGGCGCATCCCCTGCTCGTGACGGGCCCGGAAGAGGGCTTCGTGGGCGTCGAGGAAGTGGTCCGGCTGCTGGTCACGGATGGAGATTGAGACCGTGAGGGCCAAGTTGACCTTGTCCTGCTTCTCGTCAGCCCACACGTCGGGGGCGCCTTCGGGCTTGTGGCCCTGGCTCATGGTCCAGGGGACGAAGGTCACGTCATAGTTGGCGCCGGCTCGCTGCGCGGCAATGAGGTGGAGGTGCATATTCTTCGCGAACGGGCAGCGGTAGTCGTAGGAGAGCAGGAATGGAACCATGACACCATCGTAGGGAGCAGGGAACCGGCTGGTGACGGCGCCACCACCCCGGGTACGAGAGAATTTGCAGAAAGATAACACCCGTGAAGCGTCGCGGTAACCGGAGCGCACGTCGCGTCCAACATGGTCTGGTACGTTTTTTTAGTGACTCGCCGCTGGCGACGAAAGGAATGACCATGTCTCGAGTGCCGTTCTCGCTGCGACGTCGATTCGGACTAGTGGCCGTCGTCGGTGTGGTCCTGGTTTCTCTGGTGACGACCATTGACTCGGGCGCCGCACTGCGCACCAGCACGGTTCACTCACTTAAGGCGACCTTCGCGAGGGATGTGGCGGTCGTCGGTCACTACTGCGACCCCGCCGCGAAGCATCACACGGTCTATCTCTACACCTCGAAGCGACAGCAGCGACGGGGGAACTTCGCCGCGTTCGAGTGTGCTTCGGGACCGACGCAGTTGATCTTCTCTTTCTACAGTTCAAAGTCGGGACTCACGACAGCCCGGCAGCAGATGCTGACGGTGGTCAATGCCTACACCAGCAACTTGGCCATTTGGCAGAAGCACGGTCTCCCGAAGCCCGGTCACATCTCCTTGCCCTACGCCTACGGGGCCTCGTGGCGACTGTGGCTCGAGCCAACGGCGGTCAAGCCTCCATTCAACCTGGTCGCAGTCGAAGCTAAGACAGTTCACGCCATCGCCACGGCGCTGAAGGGCACCACCGTGGTCGTGACGTCCACCACCGTCCAGCCGGCCTATCCCGTCACGAGTGGACCCATTCGCCAGGCCCTGTGCACCGCGAACGTTAGCCAGTGGATTAATCTCACCGACAACGCCGTTATCGCGGCCGATTCGCTCATCGTGATCGACGAGCAGAACTCCTTCGCCGCAGCCAATCTCCTGCCCCTCTGGTACTGGATCGAGGCCACCGTCAATAGCGGCAAGGGTGTGAAGTGGCAGGCCAAGCACAACGCGACCCAGGCACAGCTCCGTGCCTTCGTCACGAAGTCGGCGGCGAACGAGTGCAAGCAGATCCTGAAGTCGGGTGTGCTGCTCTGGCGCATTCCGAGCTCACAGCTGTTCTTGACCCTCACGTCCTACGCCACGTCGCCGACGGGCCCCGTGGGGCCAACGGGCGCGAGTGGCGCTACCGGATCCTCTGGTTCGTCGGGGTCCTCCGGTGCCTCCGGTTCATCGGGGTCCTCTGGTGCGAGTGGTTCGTCGGGCGCGAGTGGCGCCTCCGGTTCGTCGGGATCATCTGGCGCCTCGGGCGCGACTGGTCCGACCGCTTAGCGTCGGCGTGGTGTAGCCACGACGACATCGACCCCTTCGGCTCGGCAGCGAGCCTGGTAGTCTGCGGGGCAAAAGCGACAGGCACTGGCTGACGGGCGAGGTGTGAAGTTTCCTGCCGCGTGCGCTTCCTTGATGCTCTGCCAGGCGTTGGCCGCCGCGAGGGCACGCTCAGTGGGAAAAATCTCTTCGGCCCGCCGCTCTAGGGGCTGACCGCTCGCCACGTAGAGGAGGCGGACCAGCGTGGGCCGGACACCGATGACTGCCTCGCACAGCGCCACGTAGAGGGCGGCGTTGGCGAAGGCGCTCGAGACGTAGTCCCCACTGGGGTATTTGCCAGTCTTGTAGTCCACGATCACGAGATTGCCGTCAGCATCGCGGTCGAGACGGTCAAGAATGCCGTAGAGGGGTGCGCCATTGATGTCCGCCGTAAGTGGAAGCTCCACGGCCTTTTCGTCGTGGTGCTCGTAGAGGACGACGGCGGAAGGATCCTCCATCGTGAAGTACTGGTCGAGAATGTGGCGAGTTTCGGCGAGCAGCGTGGCCTCAAGGGCCTCGTCGTACCGAAGTTCGGTGCGCACCTCGGGGGTGAGTTCGGCCTCGAGCGACTCGGGGATAAAAAGGTCAGCGGCCTCCCGGGTGCGTTGTTCGGGGACGAGTCCGAAGAGCCGTTCGAGAATGGCGTGCACGAAGCGGCCCTTCACGCTGGCGTAGGAAGCGGGCTGCGGAAGCTTCAGGACGGCCGAGTACTCGTACTTGCGCGGACAACTCTGAAAGTCCTGGAGTCGCGAGGGAGAGAGGGCGCGAGGCAGGGCAACGACGGTGGGGTCAAAGGACATGCAGCCACCCTAGAACGCAGTGGTGACATGACGACGCCACTGTCACGGGAGTGCGCTTTAATGAGTGAGTGAAAAAGCGCACCGTTGTCACCACGCAGGGGAATCTGAAGCGCTCGACGCAGTGGGCCGGCCTCCGCACTGGCGATCCGGTGGTCGTCAATGGTGAAAAGGAACTGCGCATGACTTGGGTCTTCGTGGCGCACGTGACCAACACCGTCTCACTTGAGGAGTGGGTCGAGGTGCGCGGTGGTCGCACCGGTGAAATGAAGAGTCGCAGTTTCCGATGTGACCTGATTTACCCGGCCAGCGCCAAGCGCGGCCCCCGCGTGGTCGGACTCTCGCTCGCCGCCGCACCCCAACTAGGTCTGGGATAGCGGCCGTGGGGTCCGTCGTGGTCGCGGCCGCGACGCACAGTCGCGTGTGCGGGACGTGTTGACTACGAGCCGGCCGGTGAGATGGTCGAGAGATTCGGGATCGACGGTGTGGTGAGACCGGTCGGTCCGTGACCGAAGACCCGCAGAATGTTGTTCGTCATGGTGATGAAGGGGGCCTGCGGGCAACCGACCTGCGTCGCGGGGCACTTCATCAGGTCACCGATCCAGATGTTGTTTCCCGTGTCGAGCACGCCGGCGTGGGAGACGGGATTCGTGAAGTAGACGGTATCGGCGTAGGTGAGGCCGCCCCACTTCTGCCCACTGAAGGTGCCAGTGCTGGTGGGCACGGGGGAGTGGGACAAAATGCTTTCGTTGCGAGGCGTGGACGGCGTCGCAACGTAGTGATCAATGTCGGAGCCGAGTGCATTCGGAATCGTGTCGCCATTGCGCAGTCCCGTACCGGCGTAGAGCCAGGAGGAAGCGTCGGTCACCACGACCGGCACGAGGGTGCCGATATTGAGGTACCCCGAGTACTGGTCACCGATTTGACTGATGGGCGACCAGTTCGTGGGTGGGTCGGCCCAGGTGTTCGCCGTGACCAGTGAGGCGGGACCGGTGGCCGAGAGTGGGTCCTCGCCGGCGTTGCGGTAGTCGATTTCGTTACGGTCGGGCCCGAAGGCCGACGGGGCGAGGCGTACGTGGCGCACCATGGCCGCGGCGCCGAAGAAGACGGTATTCATACCGTGACTAGTGGCCGTCACGACGGCCTGCCGCTCAGCCAAGGTCCACGACTCATCGTGGTCGAGGCTGAGCAGGGTGGTGTGGTGGGCGAGGAGTCCGGGGTGCTCACTGAGGGTGATGTCGGTGATGTAGGAGACGTTGAGACCCTCTTTCTCCATGAGGTACACCAGTGGGTACTCGTTGGTCAAGAAGTCCGACGCTCCGGCGCCAGTGGCGTAGGGGCGGTCAAAGGAGACCTCGCGGGCCCGGTTGCACACGGGATAGGAAATGGTGTCGATAATGCATCCACCGAGACCGGCGTAGAAGTCGTAGCCGCCGTAAGTGTTCCATCCCTGTTCCACGAGGGGGCGATTCATGATGACGTAGGTTGACGTGCTTGTCGGATCCCACACGGTCAAGGGAACGTAGCTGGCCTCGCGCGGCGCGGCGACGAGTTTGAACAGGTAGTCACCGGGCACGAAGGCGGCCGTAATGGGCACGTGCACCGTGGCCGTCCAGTTGGTGCAGCTCACCATATTGACGGACCGGTCGAGGGGGCACGCGGGCTGGACGTGGCCCACGAGTGGTTGTGACGTCCACACCAAGCGGCCACCGGTGCCGCCGTAGTACCCCATCCGGTAGGCCTGCACCGAATAGGTGGGGGCGGTCGAGGTGATGTAGAGGGTCACCGTGCTGCCGACGGTGGCATCAGTGCTACTGGCGAATCCCTGGACGACGGTGGACTGATCTCCGGGGTAGAGCTTCCACAGGGTGCTACCCGGTCGGGCGTTTTCGGCCACGATGGCACTCGAGCGTGCTCCATTTCCGGTCGGTGCGACCGTGGTGCTCGTGGTCGAGGTCGGGTCCGGCACGGTGGTGGTCGTGGTTGGCGACGCGACGGCCACGGGGGTCCACGACTGATGGAGGCCGTAGGCACCACCGAAGACAACGCCGAACGTCACGGCCGCGATGAGTATGAGGAACGAGCCAAAACGGAACCGAGACACGGGTTCCAGCGTATCGTTCGTCCTGGTTAGGGGGCGACCACCGCGTTCGCGAGGGCGCGGAGCGCTTGGAGCCACGTGTCATTGTCAATCGACAGCGGGTGCTCTCCTTCGAGGGCAATCTGCCCAAAGAAGAGGGCGTACCAAATACGGGCAAAGGCCACCGCCGTCACACCTGGGGCGAGCAAGCCTTTGGCTTCGAGGGGCTCCACGATCTCGACGATCTTCGCGGAGGCCTCCTCCTTGGCCTGAGCGATGCCGTCGGACGCGGTGCGATTGTGATGGGCGAAGGATATGCCTTCAATGCGCAAGAGCCGCTGTTCGTCGCGAGCGGGGTCCTGGGCATCGACGATCATGGCGTCGAGGGCGTGGCGGAGCTGCTCGGTCGTCACGACGTCGCGCAACGGCGTCGTGAAGATCTCCGCCTGTCCGAGGAGCACTTGGCGAAAGCGGTGAACAATGGTGGTGGCAATGAGTTCTTCTCGGTCGGAGAAGTAGCTGTACAGCAAGGCCACCGAAATACCGGCTTCGGACGCCACGCGCTTGACGCGGTACATGGTGAGTCCGTTACGTTCGATTTCGTGGGCGGACGCCTCGAGGATGCGGTCTCTGGTCATAATGGGACTTTACCTAGTTTCGTTGTGGTCTAGAGACCGGCGGTCCAGTCACGGGTCTGGATGATCTCGTTCAAGCGAGCGAGGAAGCGAGCGGCGTAGCCACCGTCAATGGCGCGGTGGTCGAACGTGAGGGCCACGAGGCCCACCGAGTGAATGGCAATCGACTCGCCGCCGAAGCTGTCCGTCACCACGACTGGCTTACGGCTGACGCCGTCAGTGGCCAAAATCGCCACCTGGGGCTGGTTGATGATGGCGCCGGTCAACAAAGTGCCGTAGGGCCCGGGGTTGGAGATGGTGAACGTGCCACCCTCCATGTCGGTGACCGCCAGCTTCTTCCCGCGGGCGCGCAGCGCGCGGTCGCGGATGGCAGCGGCCAGTGCGGGCACGGAGAGGTCGTCGGCGTCGTGCAGCACCGGCACGACGAGTCCGTCGGTATCGAGGTCGACCGCGATACCGAGGTTCACGTGGCCGTGAACGATGAGCTCGTCATCGCCCACCGACGCGTTGAGGTGGGGGAACTCGCGCAGGGCCTGCACGGTGGCGGCCGCCACGAAGGGCAGGTAGGTGAGGGAGTAGCCCTCGCGTGCCTTGAAGGTGGCGCCGAGGGTGCGACGAACCTGCTCCACGCGCTCAAAGTCGATTTCCTTGACCATGAGGGTGTGGGGCGACGTCGCCTTCGACCGCACCATGTGCGCTGCGGTCAGGCGGCGGACCTTCGTGAAGGGGATGCGCACTTCGTCTCGACTCGTCGCCGCACCGGTGCCGCTGGCCAGGGCGTCCTCCACGTCCTTGCGGGTGAGGCGACCCTGTGGTCCCGTACCCTGAATACTTGCGGCGTCGAGGTTGTGCTCGGCCAACAGACGACGAACGACGGGGGAGAGCGAACCAGCGTTGCCCTGCGCGTTGACCGTGTCGCTCGCCGCCGGTGCGGAACTGGCCGCCGCGGCTGCCAGTACGTCGTCACGCGTGATGCGACCCTGCGGTCCGGTGCCCACGATCTGACTGGCGTCGAGGTTGTGCTCGGCCAACAGACGACGAACGACGGGGGAGAGCTTCTCATCGTTACCGGCGCGGGCCGGTGCGCTGGCGGACGTCGCTGTCGGTGATGCGGGCGAGGTCGCTGCGGCGACTGATGCGGTCGAGGTAGTGACTGCGGCGGCTTCGCTCCCGGTTTCGACGCCATCGCCAATGCGGGCGAGGACGGTCCCCACGTCGACGGTGGTCCCCTCGGTGACGAGAATGATGCTCAGCACACCGTCGGCCGGGGCGGGAATTTCGGTGTCCACCTTGTCGGTCGACACTTCGAAGAGGGGCTCGCCACGGGTGACGGTGTCACCTACGGCTTTGAACCACTTGGCCACGGTACCGTCAGCGACGGTTTCACCGAGTTGGGGCATTACGACGTCAGTCATGAGTGTTTCCTAATCGTTGGGGGTAGAGAGTTGTGACGCCATCCAGTCGGCGGCGTAGGGGCGATGGTGATTGATGACGTTGGCGCACCCGTGATTGCCGTTGGCCAACGTGATGAGTTCAGCCTGGCTCGAGGTCTCGTCGGCCAGCCGTTGTCCGTCGCTGGCGGGAAAGAGACGATCCTTGGCACCCATGATGATGAGAATAGGTTCTCGGATGTCCCGGGCGACGTCCTCGACGGTGAAATCCCGCGCGCGAACGGCGGCCTCGTCGATCGAGGCGCTGCGACTGCGCACCTGGAATGCCCGCTGGGTCAGCGGATTGAGGTTCCCGAAGGAGGCCCCAAAGTCGTAGGGGCCCGAGAGCGCCACGGTGGCTCGAATGGGGAGGCCCGCGGCGGCGACGCGCGTGGCGTAGTAGCCACCCATGCTCACACCCCAGACGCCAATGCGGTCGTCATCGACGTCGTCCATTGTCCGTAGGGTTCGTAGCACGGCCTCACCGACGTTTGACCAGTCGGGTTGGACGGGCAGCTGCCACTCAACCTCACCCTGCCCGGGTCCGTCACAGGCGAACGTGGCCATGCCCCGCTCGAGAAATGAGCGCTCAACCTCACGCAACTCTTCCTTCGTGGAGTCGAGGCCCGGTATCAGCCAGACGGTGGGGAAGGGGCCACGACCCCGGGGCGTGCGGAATACCCCCGCGAGGGCGGCCCCTTCGAAGGGGATGGTAACGCGGGTGGCGGGAGGATCAAAAAAGGCCAGCGCCCGAGAGAGTGCGGCCGTTGCCGCATCACAGGCGGCCCGCGCTTCGTCCGGGGCGTGGACGAACAGAAACTTTCCGAAGTGGAAGTACGTGGCGGCGCGGGCGAGGTGCTCACCGGCACTGCGACCCTGGTCGCGAGCGATGGCCGCGTCGGCGAGGGCGAGGTACTCCTGGGCCCCGACGGACCACGCGCCACACCACTGGCTCCAGTCGGTCAGTGGGGCGGTGATGCGCTGGTAGTCCGAGGCGTCGACGCCGTTCGCGGTAAAGCGAGGTCCCCAGTTGGCGACCGCAGTTTCGAGCAGTGTGTCAGTCATGGCCCCCCACGGTGACGTTGGAACGTGTGTGACAAGTCTGGCGACCAATTGTGCGACCGACGTCTTAATTCTTTTTACGGCGGTGGAAAGATTTCACACCTGCTTTCTTGGTCGACACCGTGCCGACTCACTACTGTGAGGAAATCGCTGCATCGGCGATCGCCACGTGGCGGTGCTCGCACCGTCGTCGTGACGTAACAGTTCCTTGGGGGGAATTAATGAAGAAGAACCGTTTGGCGTTCCGTTCGTTGGGGGCCGCTTCCGTAGCAGCCGCCACGATGCTGTCGATGATGTCGGCCTCTTCGGCCACACCGAAGCCTCACTTCACCGGCGCGCCCATCAAGATTGGTATCTCACTGTCACTCTCGGGTGACTTCTCGGCCGACGGCCTGGCCTTCCAACAGGGCTACCAGCTCTGGGCCAAGGACGTCAACGCCGCCGGTGGTCTCCTGGGCCGCAAAGTGGTGCTCGACATCAAGTCCGACGCCTCCAGCCCCGTGCAGGTCGTGACCAACTACAAGACGTTGATCTCGGTCGACCACTGTGACCTTACCTTTGGTCCGTACTCGACCCTGCTGACGTTGCCCTCGGCCGAAACCGTACAGCGCTACGGCTACGCCATGATCGAAGGCGCCGGTGGTGGCCCCTCGATCTTCCAGGCCAAGCTGCCCAACATCTTCGACGTGACCCTGCCCGTTTCCTACGACATGGCACCCTTCGCCAAGTGGGTCAGCGCGCTGCCCACCGCGACGCGTCCGAAGTCGATCTACTACGTCACCTCGAACGACCCCTTCACGCAGCCCGTTGTGGACACCGCCAAGAAGCTGATTGGCTCGTCCATCAAGTCGGTTGGCTACACCGTGTTCCCATCGGAAGCGACTGACTGGCGTTCGATTGCTGACCAGGTCGCGCAGGCCAAGGCTGACGCCGTAGTCCTCGGTTCGGTCGACGTGCCGACCGTCTCGGCCTTCATGCAGGCCTTCGAGCAGGCGCACTACACCCCGAAGGTGATGATTGCCACCGCTGGTCCCGACCAGGGCTCCTCCTTCATCAAGGCAGTTGGCGCCAAGAACGCCGACGGCATCATGGTCCCGAACACCTGGTACGGCGAATCGGCCAACCCACTGTCGCAGAAGATGGTGTCGGAGTACGTCAAGCAGTACGGTGGCTCGCCCGCTGGCGTGAACGCTGACATTGCTGAGGCCTACACCGTTGGTGAGACCGCCGTGGCCGCCGTCAACGCGACCAAGAGCCTCGACAACGCCAAGATCATCAAGTGGCTGCACTCGGGTGCCGTGACCAACACGGTCGAGGGAACGGTGTCGTTCGACAAGATCGGTGAGAACCTGTCGCAGATTGCCTACACCTTCCAGTGGCAGAACGCTGGCACCAAGTTCGTTCAGGTCAACCCCGTCAGCGACAAGAAGTCCGTCGCCGTCGAGTTGCCCAAGAACGCGTGGGGTAAGTAACCCTTGTTTACCTCAAATGTGGTGCACGCCCTGATTGACGGGGTGCTCACCGGATCGGTCTACGCGCTGATGGCGACGGGTCTTACCCTGATCTTCGGCGTTATGGAAATCATCAACGTGGCCCAAGGTATCTTCGTGATCCTCGGTGCCTACTTGAGCTACTACCTTCAGCAGCACTTCGGTATTGACCTGTTCGCCGGTCTGCTCATCACGATTCCCACCATGTTTGTGGTGGGGATCGTGGTGCAGCGGCTCTTCCTGGCCCGCCTCAAGGGCCCGGAAAAGACGGCGATGTCGATTCTCGTGACCTACGCGATTTCGCTGGTTATCGAGGGGATATTGAACATTGCCTTTACCGTCAACAACGTGCAGCTGAACGCGTCGTACACGAACAAGTCCTTCCAGGTGTTCGGGGTCTACATCCCGTACATCTACTTCCTGGGCTTCCTGTTGGCCATTGTTCTGTTGAGCGGTTTGTACTACATGCTGTACCGGACGCGCTTCGGCGCTTCCATCCGTGCGTCACTCGCCGACCAGGCCGCCGCCGCACTTGTCGGTATCGACGTCAAGAAGGTCTCCACCATCTGCTTCGGTATCGGCATTGCGGTGACGGCGGCCGGTGGCATGGTGTTCGGTGCCACCAACGCCTTCAACGCCTCCACCAGTTATGACCTCATCTCCCGTCTGCTCACCATCATCGTGCTCGGTGGTATGGGCTCACTGGCGGGTGCGTTGGTCGCTGGTATTGCCATGGTGACCCTGGAAGACCTCGTCGGGGCCATCTGGTCACCGGTCTGGTCGACCATGGCCTTCTTCGTCGTCCTGGTTATCGTTCTTTCGTTCCGACCACAGGGTCTGTTCGGACAGCAGTCAGCGAGGGCCGCATAATGTCATCGACGCCTTCATCAGTCTTTGCACGTCCCGCCACCTGGATCTGGGCCCTCTGCGGCCTCCTGGCGCTGACGTTCCCCCTCTACGAGACGGACCCGGCCTACCAGCAGATTGGCGTGTACACGTTGATCTTCGTGGCCTGTGCGACGTCGTGGAACATGTTCTCCGGTTACTCGGGCTACGTGAACCTGGGTGCCGCGGTGTCCTACGGAACCGGCGCGTACACCCTGTCGATTATTGCGGTGCACACGCACCCCAATAACCAGATGGGTGGCGCCGCGGAGTTCTGGTTGATTCCGTTGGCCGGTCTCGCTGCCATGGTCGTGGCCGTGCCAATTGGGCTCATCGCCCTGCGGGTTCGTCGCCACACCTTCGTGGTGATCACCATCGCCATCTTCTTCACCTTCCAGCTCATCGCTATCAACGCGAGCTTCACTGGTGGCACCGGTGGTCTCTCCCTGCCCTACATTCCATGGGGCGCGAGCTACTTCGACATTCCCTTCTACTACCTGGCCCTCGGGATGAGCATCTTCGCCATCATCCTCTCGGCGCTCGTTCGTCGGAGTCGCTTCGGTCTGCAGTTGCTGGCCATTCGCGACGACGAAGACCGGGCCATGGGTCTCGGTGTTGAGGTGGGCAAGGTCAAGCTCACGGGCTACGTCATGTCAGCCTTCACCATTGGTATGGCCGGTGGCCTCTTCGCCCTCCTGCAGGGCCAGATCTACCCGCAGTTCGTCTTCGACCCACTGTTCGACATCTCGATTGCCCTGATGTGCTTCTTCGGTGGTTTCGGAACACTGGTCGGTCCGGTTCTCGGCGCGGCGGTACTCGAATCGAGCCAGCAGTACCTCACGGTGCAGTACTCGAACGGATCGCTCTACCTAATCTTGTTCGGTGGACTGTTCTTGTTCGTCATCCTCTTCATGCCCCAGGGCATTGTGGTGTTCATTCGTCAAAAAGCTAAGCAGCGCACTGACCGGCAGATTGCCGCCGCCGCCGCAGCGGGGAGTAACGCATGAGTGCCATGTTGGAAGTTCGCGGCGTCGCGCGCGCCTTCGGTGGTGTGAAGGCCCTCAACGGGGTCAACCTCACTGTGGAGCGCGGCTCCATTACCGGCCTTATCGGACCGAACGGCTCCGGGAAGACCACCTTGTTCAACGTCATCACCGGCTACGTGACCCCCGATGCGGGCACCGTCAGCTTTGAGGGTACCGACATCACCCGCTCGAAGCCCAACCAGGTCTTCGCGCTGGGCGTTGGTCGTACCTTCCAGTTGACCCGTATCTTTGGTCGTCTGTCGGTGCTCGAGAACATGCTCGTCGCCACCCAGCGCAAGGAATCGTGGCTGCGGGGACTCACCCGTGGCATGTCCTCGAGTGATGAACTCGAGAGCGCCATGGAGTGGCTCAAGTTCGTCGGTCTCGACGGTAAGTCCCACCTCGAAGCGGGCGCCCTCTCCTACGGACAGCGCAAGCTCCTCGAGCTCGCCTACGTGTTGGTCGCCAACCCCGACGTGATCATGTTGGACGAACCGGCCGGTGGTGTCAACCTGACGCTGATTAACGAAATCGGCGAAAAGATTCAGGCCCTCAACGAGCAGGGGAAGACCTTCCTCGTGGTGGAGCACAACATGGAGTTCGTCATGAAGATCTGTCACACTGTGACGGTGATGCACCAGGGTGCCGACCTCACCAGCGGACCACCCGCTGAAGTTCGGGCCAACCCCGCGGTGCTCGACGCCTACCTCGGTGGCGGCGACGACGAAGATGAAGAGGTCGGCGCATGAATAACCCAGAGTTCGTAACGTTTAGTGGCGTCTTTGCCGGCTACGGCGGTGGTGACGTCTTGAAGGACGTGGCCTTTTCCGTGCCGCAGGGTGGCATCACGACCATCGTGGGCCCCAACGGGTCCGGTAAGTCGACGCTGCTCAAGACCGTGTCGGGTCTGGTGCGTCCGCGCCTCGGCCAGATCATGTTCAAGGGCGAGAATCTCGCAGGTAAGTCAGCGAGAGAGATCCTCAACCTGGGCGTCGTGCAGGTGCCGCAGAACCACAGCCTCTTCCGCGAGATGACCGTGGAAGAGAACGTGGCCCTCGGAGCCTTCCTCGTCAAGGACAAGAGGGTCGTGGCCTCGCGCCTGGCCAACTTGAAGGAGATGTTCCCCATCGTCGCCCAACGCGCCAACGACAAGGCCGGCTCCCTCTCGGGTGGCCAGCAGCGCCTCGTGGAGTTTGCGCGATGCCTGATGCTCGAGCCCGACTTGGTCGTACTCGACGAACCCTCGATGGGCTTGGACCCGAAGACCCTCAAGGTCATGTTCCAGACCGTCAAGATGATGAATGAGGCCGGTCGTACCGTTCTGCTCGTGGAGCAGAACGCCCGTCAGGCCCTCAAGATGTCCGACTACGGCGTCGTCCTCGAGAACGGCCACGTCCGGCTCTCCGGCACCGGTAGTGAAGTACTGAATCACCCCGAAATCGGCGCCCTCTACCTCGGTGGTGGCGCCCAGAGCACCAAAGAAGGCGGACAGGCCTAATGACACAGACACTTGGATGGATTGGCACCGGTCGCATGGGCGCCGAAATGGCCGGACGCTTGATCAAGGCCGGTAACGACGTCACCGTGCAGAACCGCACGCGCTCGAAGGCCGAAGCGGTGTCGAGCCTCGTCGTTGACACCCCCGCCGACCTCGGTGACCGCGACATTGTCTTCATCATGGTCTCGGCCAATGACGACTTGATCGAAGTGACCACCGGCCCCAACGGCGTGTTGACGAACCCCGACCACGCCCCGAAGATCCTCGTCGACTGCTCGACGGTCTCGGTGGAGACCTCGGAGATCGTGCGCGCCGCCTGCGCCGCTCGCGGTACGGCCTTCCTGGCCGCACCCATCAGCGGTAACCCCAAGGTGGTGTCGTCCGGTAACGCGACCCAGGCCGTTTCGGGAACCCGCGAGGCCTACGACGTTGTCAAGCCCTACCTCGAGAACATCTCGAAGTCGGCCGTCTACGTGGGTGACAATGAGGTCGCCCGCTTGGTGAAGATTTGCCACAACATGATGCTCGGTATCGTGACCCAGGCCATGGCCGAAATCACGGTTCTGGCCGAAAAGGGTGGCGTCAAGCGCAGTGACTGGCTCGACTTCCTCAACGCCTCGGTCATGGGCTCGGTCTTCACGAAGTACAAGTCACCGGCCTTCGTGAACCTCGACTTCACGCCGACGTTCACACCAACGCTGCTCCGCAAGGACTTTGACCTCGGTATGCACGCCGCCTACGAGCTCGACGTGTCGATGCCCGTTTCGGCCCTCTGCACCGAGATTGTCAAGGCTTCCGAGGGCGCCGGCTACACCGACGACTTCTCGATTCTTCTCCTCGAGTCGGCCCGCGCGTCGGGCCTGAAGCTCGAGCCCGAGAACATTCCCGTTGACGACGGTCTGTCGGGCACCAACTAATGGAAGGCTTCGGTCCCGTTATCGCCGCCCCCGGCCACATGGGGGTGGACTACGAAGAGCGCGTTGACTTCGACCGTCTGCGGAACTACCGCCTGAGTCGGGCTCGCGAGGCGCTGGAGAACTCGGAGTTCGGCGCCCTGCTGTTGTTCGACTTCTACAACATTCGCTACGTCTCGGGGACGTGGGTCGGCGGTGCACTGGGTGACAAGATGACCCGGTACTGCCTGCTGACCCGTGGGGGAGAGCCCATTGTGTGGGACTTCGGCTCGGCCGCTCGTCACCACAAGCTCTACTCGCCGTGGCTCGAACCCGACAACTGCCGCTCCGGCATGCTCGGCATGCGCGGGGCCGTGGCCCCCAAGGCCGGACTCTTCGAACGGGCCGTCAAGGAACTGGCCGGACTGTTGCGCGACGCTGGTGTGGCGAACATGCCCATTGGTGTCGACATCGTCGAACTGCCGATGTTGTTCGAGTTGCAGAAGAACGGTATTGATGTTCGCGACGCGCAGCAGACCATGCTCGACGCTCGCGTCATCAAGAACCAGGACGAGATCATGCTGCTCAGCCAGGCCGCGGCCATGGTGGACGGCGTGTACCAGGACATCTTCGAGGCGTTGAAGCCCGGGGTGCGAGAGAACGAAATTGTGGCCCTCGCCAACAAGCGGCTCTACGAGATGGGCTCGGACCAGGTCGAAGCCGTCAACGCGATTTCCGGTGAGCGGTGCAACCCGCACCCCCACAACTTCACCGACCGCATCATTCGCCCCGGTGACCAAGCCTTCTTCGACATCATTCACTCCTACAACGGCTACCGCACGTGCTACTACCGCACGCTGGCCGTTGGCTCGGCCACTGCGCCGCAGCACGCCGCCTTCGCCCAGGCGCGGGAATGGATGGACAAGGCCATTGACCTCGTTCAGCCCGGCAATTCGACCGACATGATCGCCGAAGCCTGGCCGAAGGCCACCGACTTCGGTTTCGCCGACGAGATGGCCGCCTTCGGTCTGCAGTTTGGCCACGGACTGGGTCTGGGTCTGCACGAGCGGCCTATCATCTCGCGCCTCAACTCGCTCGATGACCCCATCGAACTCAAGGTCGGTATGGTCTTCGCGTTGGAGACCTACTGTCCCGCCAGTGACGGCCAGTCGGCCGCCCGCTTGGAGGAGGAGATCGTGGTGACCGAAAACGGCCCCGCGGTGCTGACCAAATTCCCTTGCCAAAAGCTCATGATCGCTAACGAGTACTAGGAGTATTGCGTGACTATTGAATCACTCGACCTCGACGCCAAACTGGGGCTCTACCGCTCCCAAGTGGAACTGCGTCAGTTTGAAAAGCGGGCCTACGACCTGTTCCTCGAGAACTACGTCAAGGGCACCAGCCACCTCTCGCTCGGTCAGGAGGCGATTGCCGCCGGCTTCGCCGCCGCCATGCGCGAGGACGACTACACCTTCGCCACCTACCGCGGTCACGCCCACACCCTGGCGCGTGGCGTGCCCATGACCGGCGTTCTCGCCGAACTGATGGGTCGGACCAATGGTCTGATGGCCGGTAAGGGCGGCTCGATGCACCTGACCTCGGTGGAGCACGGGGTCATGGGCTCCTACGCCATCATCGGTGCCCACCTGCCCATCGCCTGTGGCGCGGCCTGGTCGGCCCAGTACCGCGGCAGTGGCCAAGTAGCCGTCTGCTTCTTCGGTGACGGCACCACCAACATTGGTGCCTTCCACGAGGCCCTCAACTTCGCCGCCATCTGGAAGCTCCCCGTGGTCTTCGTCTGCGAAAACAACCTCTGGATGGAGTACACCCGTACCTCGGAGATCACCGCTGTGGAGCACCCCGCGGCCGACCGCGCCAGCGCTTATGGTCTCGAGTCGATCATCGTTGACGGCAACGACGTCGACGCCGTGTTCGAAGTGGCCAAGAAGGCCATCGACCGCGCCCGCGCCGGCGAGGGTCCGTCGATGATTGAGGCCAAGACCTACCGACAGGCCGGTCACAGTCGGGCCGACCCGGGTAAGTACCGTCCGGACGAGGAAGTCGCCGCCTGGTTGGCGAAGGACCCGATTCCGATGTACCACGCGCGCTTGCTGGCCGAAGGGGCCACCGAGGCGCAGTTGAGCGAGATTGACCGCGCGGTGGCCGCGATGGTTGACCTCGCCACCGAAGAGGCGAAGGCTGGCGAAACGCCGGGCGCCGACTTGTTAATGAAGGACGTATGGGCTGATGGAGGCTCCGCATGGCGCAACTAACTTTTCGTGAAGCAATTGCTCGGGGCATCGCCCAGGAGATGCGTCGTGACGAATCGGTCTTGATGATCGGTGAGGACATCGGCGCCGCCGGTGGTGTCTTCAAGGGCACCGTCGGACTCTTTGAGGAGTTCGGTGGACTGCGCGTGCGTGACACGCCCATCTCCGAGCAGGCCATTCTGGGTGCCGCCATGGGTGCGGCAATGACCGGCCTGCGCCCGATTGCCGAAATCATGTTCTCGGACTTCTTCGCCGTGTGCTGGGACCTGGTGGTCAACGAGATCGCCAAGTCGCGCTACATGACCAACGGTCAGATGACGTTCCCCCTGGTGATTCGCTCCGGTAACGGTGGCGGTCTGCGCTTCGGTGCGCAGCACTCGCAGTCGGTGGAAAACTGGGCCATGCAGGTTCCGGGTCTCAAGGTGGTCGTCCCATCGAACGCCCTGGACGTCATTGGCCTGATGGCCGCCGCCGTGCGTGACCCCGACCCCGTCATCTTCCTCGAGGCCAAGGCGCTCTACGCCACCAAGATGGAAGTGCCGGACGGCGAGATCGTCGACACCCTCGGCACCGCCAAAGTTGTTCGTCAGGGCTCGAGTGCGACCATCGTGACGATTGGTGCCATGGTGCCCCGCTCGCTGGCCGCCGCCGAGGAGTTGGCTGCCCAGGGCATTGACTGCACGGTTATTGACGTGCGCTCGCTCATCCCACTCGACACGCAGACCATCCTTCGTGAAGTCTCGGCCACCGGCCGCCTCTTCACGGTCGAGGAGAACCCGCGGGTGCTGGGCTGGGGCGCGGAAATCAGCTCGATCGTGGCCGAGGAGTTGTTCTACGACCTCGACGGCCCCATCGTGCGCATCACGACGCCGCACATTCCGTTGCCCGCCGCTGACGCCCTCGAAGACATGGCTATTCCGTCCGTTTCTCGCATCGTTGAGGAGATTTCTCGATCGATGAACGGGTAGTATCGCCGTATGACGGATTCACCTTTTCTTCACGTTCAGCGTGGTGAGGGTAACGTCTCGTTCTTCGGCCCGGTCCCCTTGGGATCTGGTAAACCATCGACGCGCGAGAACCAAGTGCGCCTGGAATTCCAGGTGCTCCTCGAGACCATCGCCGCTCAAGAAGCAACACTCATCCTGCCGTACTTCGACGCCAACATGGCCTTCGCGATCGGTTGTCACATCCGTGACGCCGCCCTCGCAATGGAGGCCGCGCTGACCATTGAAGTGGTAGTCCACGACCAACAGATCTTCCGTGTCGCGATGGAGGGCTCCACGCCCACCAACTTCGACTACGCCCGTCGTAAGCGGAATCTGACCAATCTGCACCAGCGCAGCTCCTACGCGCTGGCCATTGAGGCCGAACTGGGTCGCAACGTGGTCGAGCGCATGGCGCTCAACCCCCGCGACTACGGCCTCTACGGCGGCTGCGTGCCGATTCGGGTCGCCGGGGCCGGCATGATTGGCACCGTGACGGTGTCGGGGTTGCCCCAGCACGAAGACCACCGACTGGTGGTCGAGGCGCTGGCCGCGCAGGCCGACATTGACCTGTCGGACCTCATCGCCACCCTGTAGGCCCGTGGACTCGTTCGACGATCTCCTGTCCCAGGAGTATCCGAGATTTTCTGACGCCGAGCTCGCGAGACGTCGCGCCCTCATTGAGGGGGTCATGGCCGAGGCCGAAGTTGACCACCTCCTCTGCTACGGGATTGGCACGCGTGGGGGCGCCATTGGCTGGCTCAGCCAGTGGGTCGTCACCAACGAAGCCCTCCTCATGCTGAGCCCGGGCGACGAGAACGAACTCTTCGTGCAGTACTTCAATCACGTCCCGCTGGCTACCTATATCGCGCGCGACACCCGAGTGGCCTGGGGTGGGGCAAGCACTATTGCCACGTCCATTGCCGCCCTGCAGCGCCGCGGGGCCACCACGGGTCGCGTGGGTGTCATGGGACCACTCCCGCTATCGGCCGCGCGTCAGTTAGAGGCGGCGGTTGGTCCGGTCACGGATCTCACGCCGGCCTACAACCGGTTGCGACTGCGCAAATCAGAGGAAGAACTGCGCTGGTTCGCACTGGGGGCCCACCTCGGGGACCTGGCCATCGCCGCCCTCGAGCGGGACGCGCACGTCGGGATGAGTGAGCGCGACCTCGGCGCCCTCGTGGAGTCAACCTGGTTGCCCCTCGGCGGGGTGAACGCCCTCCACTACTTCGCCGTTAATGACATGAGCAATCCCACCTACTGCGTACCCCGCCAGCACCCCTCACCGCGACCGCTGCGCGCCGGTGACGTGGTGACGACCGAGATCACCGCCAACTTCTTCGAATACGGCGGTCAGATTCTGCGTACCTTCGCCGTCGAGACCGAACTCAGCCCGCTCTACCGCGACCTGCACGACGTTGCTGACGCCGCTTTCGCGGCGATCAGTGCGCTCCTCGTGCCCGGCACGACGGCTGAGGAGCTCGTCGAGGCCAGTGCGATGATCGAGGAGGCCGGTTTCACGACCCTCGACGACCTCGTCCACGGCTACGGTGGCGGCTACCTCGCACCGATCCTCGGGTCCCGCTCGCGACCAAACGAACCAACCCCCGACTTCGTACTCGAAGAGTCCATGATGCTCGTGGTCCAGCCCAACGTGGTGACGCCGGATCATCGCGCTGGCGTGCAGACGGGGGAGTGTCTCGTCGTGACGGCCGAGGGCCCCCGCCGCTTGCACCACGTCGCCCGGGGTGCGCTGCGCATCGGGTAGGTTGACTCGATGCACTCGACCTTCCGTTCACTCTGGCGCCCGAGCGTGGCCGCTCTCCTGCTGAGCGCCACCATTGCGACCTCCGCGGGTGCGACACCGGCCACCGTGAGGGCCACGCGCCTTCCCCAGTTGGGTTCGGGTGTGGTGGCCATGGACGGCACGAACGCTCTCGTGGGTGGCCGTATTGGTAGTCCCGCCTCGCAAGTTCATTTTTTCCGCGAAGTGGGCTCGACGTGGGAGCCGTCACCGATGGTCGGCGCGATTCCCACCGGGCCTAATGTCGTCCTGGGTTCCGCGGTAGCCCTGTCGGGTAGCGACGCGGCCGTCTCCTCGCTCAACACCAAAACCAATGCTCGCTCGGTGTACTTCTTCCAGCGAGTGGGGAGCGTCTGGCACCTCCTGCCGGGTGCCTTCACTGATCCGAATCACAACCCCCGCTCCGAAAATCGCGGGTTCGTGCAGGGCCACTACTTCGCCCTCGGTATCAGCCTCGGTCATGATTGGGCCTTCGTCGGTGAGCCGGCCACCGTGGGCGGTGGCTCGGTCGTCGTCTATCACCACCACAACGGCTGGCACCAGGTCGCTCTTTTGTCTGACCCGCGCCACGTCGCTCTCGACGCCTTCGGTACCTCGGTGACCATTACCCCGAACGGCACCACGGCCCTGGTGGGGGCGCTCAATGTGTCGGCGGCCAATGGCGAGCCGGCCAACGACGGCGTCGCCTACCTGCTGCGGAACGAGAAGGGTACCTGGACGGTCGCCCAG
>Ga0208389_1000150_pt1 | contig 38069 bp, 39 predicted proteins | sample CryBogCBH12Aug09_FD_184625 | JGI IMG/M metagenome (GOLD analysis project Ga0208389, IMG submission 184625) | Freshwater microbial communities from Crystal Bog, Wisconsin, USA - CBH12Aug09 (SPAdes) (version 2) | ecosystem: Environmental > Aquatic > Freshwater > Lake | place: Crystal Bog... | reverse complement strand
GCCACCTTACAAGGGTAAACCAGAAGTGGCCCCACGGCCAAAGGGGCTAGGCCAGGGTGGGAAAGAAGAGGGCGATTTCGCGCGCCGCCGACTCGGCGGAGTCCGAACCGTGAATCAAGTTCCGGTTCATCAACGTCGCGAGGTCCCCGCGAATGGTGCCCGGGGCGGCAACGGCCGAGTTGGTCGGCCCCATCATGGCCCGGACGATTTCCCACGTATTTTCGGGGCCCTCAAGCACCATGGCCATCAGCGGGCCGCCGGTCATGAAGGCAATAGTCGGCTCGTAGAAGGGCTTGCCCACGTGCTCGCCGTAGTGAATTTCGGCCGTGGCGCGGTCTAGGAGGCGCAGTTCAGCGGCCACCAGCGAGAGCTGACGACGCTCGAAACGGGAGATGATTTCACCCACCAGTCCACGGGCAACGGCGTCAGGCTTCAGGAGGACCAGTGTTCTGTTCATGGTCATCAGTCTAGTTAAGGGTGTGGGGTGTGGCGGGAGTCAATGGACAACACCTCGCCGCGAACTTCCGCCACCAGGTACAAACTGCCACAGGCCATGATGAGATCGTCGTCACCCGAGCGTTCACGCGCGTAGGCCAACGCCGCCTTCACCGACGGGTGCTCCAGCGCTTCCCCACCGGCGTCGCGCACTGCCGCTGCGACTTCGGTCACGGACATGGCCCGTGGTGAATCAGGTGCGCAGCAGTGGAATTCGCGAAAGCCGAGGGCCACGAGTGGCTCGACCATGTCGCGAACCTCGCGGCCCTTGAGCATGCCCAGCACACATCGACGGTCGCCGGTGACGTGGAAGGCACCATCGAGCGTCGCGCAGAGAGCCTGGACCCCGGCGGGGTTATGGGCACCGTCAACGACAATCATCGGACGTCGCGAAATCAGCTCCAGTCGCCCCGGCATGCGCGCCGCGCCGAAGGTCGAGCGCACAATCTCGTCACCGAGCTCGCGGCCGAGGAATGCCTCTGCCGCGACCAGTGCGGTGGCGGCGTTGACGCCTTGGTGGATGCCGTGCAGCGAGAGCAGCACGTCCTCGTAGGTTGCGTACGGCGTCCGGATCGACACCATGCGCCCACCGACGGCGAGTTCGTTTTCCAGCAGTTCGAAATGGTCGCTGGCGCACCACAGTGCTGAACCAATGTCGCTGGCGCGAGTGCGGGCGATGTCGACAACCACGGCATTCGTGGTGCCCACAATGGCAATGGCGTCAGTGCGGAAAATGCCCACCTTGTCACGAGCAATATCGCTCACCGTTGGACCGAGGACGGCGGTGTGATCGAGGTCGACATTGGTCAACACCGTGACGTCGCCGTCAATGACGTTGGTGGAGTCCCAAGTGCCGCCGAGCCCCACTTCGATTACCGCAACGTCGACGCCCTCGTCGGAGAAGTGCAAGAAAGCCGCCACCGTCAGAAGTTCGAATCGGGTGAGGGCAATCCCCGTCACCTGCTCGACGTCGTAGAGGCGCGCCAGGAGCTCGATGAAGTCGTCATCGGCAATGGGCTCACCGTTGATGGCGATGCGTTCGTTGATGGCGTGGAGGTCGGGGCTGGTGAAGGTCCCCACCCGCAGACCCGTACTGGCCAGCAGCGCACTCACCAGCGTGGTGGTCGTCCCCTTGCCGTTGGTGCCCGTGAGGTGCACGCAGGGATAGTCACGGTGCGGGTCAGCAATAGCCGCGAGGGTCGCGTGCACCTGGTCGAGACTCGGCAGCGCCGCTCGATTTGGGGCGACCCGTTCGAAGTCAACGTGCGACTCGAGCCACGCCAGGGCCGATTCGTAGTTGCGCGGGCGCGTCACTACGAAGCGCGGCGTGCGCGGGTGGCCTTACGCACTTCGTACACCGGCGCAGCAGTACCACGCACCGCGTCAGCGGTGATGATGACGCGCGCGACGTCGCTGCGGCCAGGCACGTCAAACATGGGTTCCAACAGCACGTTTTCGAGAATCGAACGCAAGCCGCGCGCACCAGTCTGGCGCTCCACGGCCAGGTCGGCAATGGCTTCGAGGGCCTCGCGTTCAATGACCAGTTCGACGCCATCGAGGGCCAGAACCTGTGTGAACTGCTTGACCAGCGAGTTCTTGGGCTCGGTCAGCACGTTGATCAACATGTCACGGTCAAGCTGCTGGACCGCGCCCACAATGGGCAGGCGTCCGATGAACTCAGGGATAAGACCGAACTTCACCAGGTCCTCGGGCAGCACGTGGCGGAAGAGTTCGGCGTCACCCTGTCGCTTCGTCGCGACGGGCTGGTTGAAGCCCATCGAGCTCTTACCAAGTCGACGTTCGATAATGCCTTCGAGACCAGCAAACGCACCGCCACAAATGAACAGGATGTTGGCGGTGTCAATCGTGATGAATTCTTGGTGAGGGTGCTTGCGGCCACCCTGTGGGGGCACCGAGGCCACGGTCCCCTCGAGAATCTTGAGCAGCGCCTGCTGCACACCTTCACCCGAGACGTCACGGGTAATCGAAGGGTTCTCGGCCTTGCGAGCAATCTTGTCGATCTCGTCGATGTAGATGATGCCGCGCTCGGCGCGCTTCACGTCGTAATCAGCGGCCGACAGCAACTTGAGAAGAATGTTCTCAACGTCCTCGCCGACGTACCCGGCTTCGGTCAGGGCCGTAGCGTCGGCAATGGCGAAGGGCACGTTGAGCATGCGCGCCAGCGTCTGGGCGAGGAAGGTCTTGCCACAGCCGGTCGGCCCGAGCATCAAGACGTTGGACTTACCCACCTCGACGTCGTTCTCGTGGAGCGGCGAAGCCTGGATTCGCTTGTAGTGGTTGTACACCGCGACCGCGAGGATTTTTTTGGCGTCTTCTTGACCAATGACGAAGTCATCCAGGAACGACGAAATGTCGCGAGGCGTGGGAAGGTCGTCGAGGACAAACTCGGGGCGGTCCCCGAACTCGTCGGCAATGATGTCATTGCACAGGTCAATGCACTCGTCGCAGATATAGACGTTGGGTCCCGCGATCAGTTTCTTGACCTGCTTTTGACCCTTTGCGCAGAAACTGCACTTAATAAGGTCGTTACCCTCACCAAATTTTGCCATGGCGTACCTCCGACCCCTGCCTCCATCCTAGGAGTTCAGCGGTCAAAAAAAGGGCACCTACGGGCGTGCGGTGATGACTTCGTCAATCAGGCCGTAGGCCACAGCTTCTTCGGCGCTAATGATGTAGTCGCGGTCCGTGTCCTTGGTGATCTTCTCCACCGACTGACCGGTGTCCGCCGCGAGGAGCGCGTTGAGCATGTCCTTGGTGCGCATCATCTCGCGTGCCTGAATTTCGATGTCGGAGGCCTGACCGCCCACGCCACCCCACGGCTGGTGCAGCAGCACGCGAGCGTGCGGCAGCGCGAAGCGCTTGCCGGGCGTACCGGCGCCGAGCAGCACGGCCGCGGCCGAGGCCGCCTGACCGAAGCAGAACGTCGAGACGTCGGGCTTGATGTACTTCATCGTGTCGTAGATCGCCAGCAGGCCGGTGATGTCACCACCGGGTGAGTTGATGTAGAGGTTGATGTCCTTGTCGGGGTCTTCCGACTCGAGGAACAACATCTGCGCACAAATCAGGTTGGCGATGGTGTCGTCAATGGGCGTGCCGAGGAAGATGATGCGCTCGCGCAGCAGGCGGCTGTAGAGGTCGTAGGCCCGCTCGCCACGTGAGGAGTTCTCAACAACGGTGGGGACCAAGTAGTTCTGAGCGCGGTAAAAATCGTTCATGTCTGTACCTTACGCGTCGAGGTCAGCCGACAGGTCAACGCTGAGCAGCTCGCGGTCAATCACGTTGCCCAGTGGGTCAACGTAGACAACGTTTTCGGTGAGCCACTTGTTGGCCTTCATCTTGGCCACTTCGCCAATGAACGAAACGATACGGCCGTTCTTGATGAGGTTCTCCTTCAAGACGGTGGCCTTGGCGCCCATTTCAACGGCGGTGGTTTCGAGCTCTTCGTCAACCTCGGCGTCGCTGGGCTCGAGGCCTTCAGCCTTCGCGAGGGCGCGCAGCGCCAAGTCAACGCGGACGGCCATGGCCGACTCGTTCTTGAGCGAGGCCAGCAGGTCCTCGGGACCCTGCTGGGTTGCCTGCAGGAAAGCTTCGAGCATCATGTTCTGCTGGGACAGGCGGTGGCCCAGGTTGTGCAGGCGCTCGTTCGCCTCGGCGTCAATCAAGATCTCGGGGATGTCGGTCTCGGCAATCAGGTTGGCGAGGGCGGTCAGGGCAGCGTCGCGCTGGCTCATCTGGGCCTGGGCGACCTTCATCTTGCCCATCTGCTCCATGACCTGGTCGCGCATTTCTTGGACAGTGGTCCACTCAGTGTTTTCCTCAACCCACTCGTCGGTGAGCTCGGGCAACACGCGCTCCTTCACCTGCTTGAGGGTCATCGTGTAGACGGCCTTCATGCCCACGGTGGGGTTCGAGTCAACGGTCAGCACCTCGCCGGCACGAAGGCCCACGATCAGACCGTCGACTTCGGGAGCGATGGCGTTGGAACCAACGGTGTACATGAAGTCACTGGTCTCGAAGGGCTCCGCCTCGGAGTCGGGCTGCTCAACCTTGATGTCCATCACGACGAGGTCGCCGGTCACGATGGGGCGGTCAACGTCGTTCAGCATGGCATCAGTGTCGCGGAAACGGTCAATCTGCGCCTCGAGTTCGTCGTCAGTGACGAACGGCGACGGCACTGTGACCTGCAAGCCATGGTGGCCGGTCAAGGCAACGGTGGGGCGAACTTCAACGTCGGCCTCGAACACCAGGGTGCCCTCTTCCTCACCCGACACGATGTTGATCTCGGGCTGGTTGATGGGGTCGATCAGCGTCTCGGAGACGGCCAGGGCGTAGAAGTTCGGAATCGACTCGCGCAGCGCTTCGGCGCGCAGGACAGCGGGGCCACCAATGTTGGCCAACAGGACCTGCTTTGGCACCTTGCCCTTGCGGAAGCCCTTAATTGAGACTTGCTGGGCCAGCGACTTGGCTGCCTCGTCCATGGCCTTGGCCATGTCGTTGTCGTCAATCTCCACGACGAGCTTGATTCGGTTGTTTTCGAGAGCAGTTGATGTAGCGCGCATAAGGGTTCCAGCCTATAGGGCGCCAGACCACCCTCTCCGCGACCGGCCCGCTCTAGGGCAAAACAACCATGGTGTCGGCAAGGCGCTGAGCCAGACGCACCTCACCACGAACATCGGTGGCGGAGGCCCGAACAAAGGCCTCCGCGCTAATGCGACCGGCACACCGCCGCCAGTAGAGCGCGACGTCGGTTGAGAGCTCTACCAGCGGTCGATCGCCGCTGGCCTGCAAGCCCACTCCCCGACCGCCCATCACTTGCACGAGAATGGTTCGGCCCAACCGACCAGTCAGATTGACCTGGAGGAGTGCGCCTTCGGGTGCCTGAGCTCGCTTGGCCCACAGATACGGCAGGACGGCTTCGAATCGATTGAGGACCACGTCCTCGCCGGCGCCGTGATCATCGGCCGGTTCGAGGAGCGCGTCCCGGATGTCTTGCAGATGAATCCACGAGTCCACAATGCGGGACTCCTGGGCGTAGGCGACTGATCGCTCCCCTTCCGGACTCCAGCCACGCTCTTCCCAGTCAGCGTCACTTAGGGTGCGCAACGAGGCCAGTGAGGCCGACGTGGCTTCAATGAAGTCGTCGAGGACCTCGGACCCACTGCAGTGGCGGCGGCTGGCCACAAACGCTTCATTCAACTCTCCGAGGGGGTTCTTGACGTACGACGGCATGGGGCCGGTGAGTTCCGGCGCCGCTTCACCGGCCATAAGGAGTGAGACACCGGTCAAGTGATTGACAACATCGCGAACATTCCACCCCGGACAAGGGGTGAGTGCATCAAAGGCGCGTTCGTCGCGACCTCGCAACGTCGCCTCAATGGCCGACCAGGTGTCGTCAAGGGCGGAAATAATCCAGTCGTAGGCCACGGGAATGAGCCTAGGAGTTGCACCCCGCGCAAATGTGCGAGACTAGGAAAACGGGAAGTGGCGCAGCTTGGTAGCGCACCTGGTTTGGGACCAGGGGGCCGCGGGTTCGAATCCCGCCTTCCCGACCATTGTGGTCTTAGGCCAGCAGCTCACGCACGCGAGGGATGACTTCCGAGCCGTAGAGCGTGATGCAGCGCACCAACTTCTCGTGGGGCAGCGTGCCGGCGGAATACTTGAGATCAAAGCGGTCGAGCCGCAACGCCCGCGCGGTCTTGGCGATCTTTTGCGCCACTGTCTCGGGTGACCCGGCGTAGAGCGACCCCTGAGGCCCGACGCTCATCTCGAACTGTTCGATAGTCATGGGGGCCCAGCCACGTTCGGCCCCAATGCGCGCGTGCATGTCGCGGTAGTGGGGCCACAGTGTTTCCATGGCTTCCTCGTCCGTGTCAGCGATGTAGCCAGGCGAATGGACGCCGACGGGAAGGCCACTCGCACCGAAGTGCGCTTGGGCCTGCTCGAAGAGATCGACGTACTGGGCGAATCGCTCGGGGCGGCCACCAATAATTGCCAGCATCAGTCCGAATCCGTAGCGCGCCGCCCGCACCACCGACTCGGGACTACCGCCAACGCCCAGCCACGTGGGCAGGCCGTTACCTTCGGTGTGAGGAAAGACGAGCTGGTCACGCAGTGGCGCACGCACCGTGCCCGACCAGGTGGTGGCATCCTCGGCCCGGAGCAATGAGAAGAGGTTGACCTTTTCTTCGAACAGGACTTCGTAGTCGTCGAGCTCGTACCCGAAGAGCGGAAAGGACTCGGTAAAAGATCCGCGACCGAGAATGACTTCAGCCCGTCCGTCCGAGATGCCGTCAAGGGTGGCAAACCTTTGGAAGACTCGTACGGGGTCGTCACTGCTCATCACGGTGACCGCCGAACCCAGGCGGATCCGGCTTGTTCGTCCGGCGATGGCGGCTAGAACGACCTCGGGTGCGGAGACGGCAAAGTCGGCGCGGTGGTGTTCACCAATGCCAATGAAGTCGACACCAACCTGGTCAGCCACCACTGCTTGCTCGACCACATCGCGAAGCGTCTGGCCGAACGACAGCAACTGACCGTTTTCGTCAACGGTGACGTCACCGAAGGTGTCGAGCCCCATCTGCAGTGGCGTGGTCATGCGCTTTCTCCTTGCATCTTCGCGAGCAGGCCGTCACGAACGGCCGGCCACTGCGAGTCAATAATTGCGTACATCGCGGTATTACGAAGCTTGGTCTCTTCGCCGGCAACGTAGGAGGGCTGCCAGTGGCGTAGAACGCCTTCGAACGTGGCCCCAATGCGTTCAATTGCGGTCCGCGAACGAATATTGCGTTCGTCGCTCTTGATGTCGACGCGACCAACGCCGAGCTCCTCAAAGGCGTAGCGAAGGAGCAGGTACTTGGCTTCGGTGTTGAATCCCGTTCGCTGCACAGCGGGGCTAATCCACGTGCCGCCAATTTCCACGGCGTAGGGCGTGTCCCCCTCATGGCGGCGACGCAGGTTGAGGTAACAGGTCACCCCCATCACACGGTCGTCGGCCTGGCGGATCTGGGCAAACGGCACCCACTCCCCCCGCTCGAAAAGCGCCAGCAGGTGCTCGACTGCGCCTCGAGCCTCTGATTCATTATGCGGCGCTGGGTAGTAAGTAAAGGTGTCGTGGTTGTCACCCACCGCTCGCCCCAGATCCGCAATGTGCTGCTCACCCAGTGGCTCGAGGCGCACAATACGCCCGACGAGTGGCGGGACGGACAGGGGCGTGGGCATTGTCAACTCCTTCGCGACCGAAGTCGCGGACCGTGCCCCAGGCAAGACTCGAACTTGCAACCTGCGGGTTAGAACTCCGTTGCTCTATCCATTGAGCTACTAGGGCGTCCCCTCATCGTACTCGCCGACTTTGGCGAACCAGTGCCTGCCGTGTAGGATGGAAAGCCTTGGTGGGTGTAGCTCAGCTGGTTAGAGCGCCAGGTTGTGGTCCTGGAGGTCGCGGGTTCGAAACCCGTCACTCACCCCAAGAAAACACCGGACTACTGTCCGGTGTTTTTTCTTTCTGCATCCCTACGGTAAATCCGTGGCCGTCGTGACACGGCATCAGTAGAGATTGTTCGAAAGGTCGCCATGAAGTTCACCCGTTTTCTCGCCCTCGTTGTTGCCGCCGCCGGCATCACCATTCCAACGGAATCGGTGGTTGCGTCGGCCGACACCACCCAAAACCTTTGCACCGCCGGACAAATCCATGTGAGCCTCGGCCGCTTCCAGGGAACGGCTGGGGCCACCGTGGTGCCACTGATTTTCACCAACACGGGGAGTACGTGCACCATCTACGGCGTTCCCGCCGTGCAGCCCGTGGCCGACGCGGTCACGCTTCGCCCGGTGGGCCCGCCCGCTCACAACGACTCGATGGCCATGTATCCAGCCCTGCACCAACTCCGTAAGGGCCAGTCAGTGAGCGCCCTCTTGCGATTCACCGAAACGGGAAACTACTCAGTGGGCACGTGCAAGCCCGCCGCCATCGGTGGACTTGTGGTCTCGCTCCTCAATGTCTCCCACCACTACGTTCGATTCCCGCAAACTGTCTGCACGGCCCTGCCATCGGTAGCCACTCGCCTCATCGGGAGCGGAACCCAGGGTTAAGAGCCTCACCGACGCTTTTGGGCAGTCGCGGTGGTGCCGTACCCCCGCTGGCGTGTAGACTTGGTCTGCGCCGATAGCTCAATTGGCAGAGCATTTGACTCTTAATCAACAGGTTCCGGGTTCAAGTCCCGGTCGGCGCACCAAACGAATGGCCACTGATCTCTCCGGAGACCGGTGGCCATTTTGTTTTTCTAGATGACCTCGGCCAGGTGAAACAAAAAGGTCTGCAGGGTCTCGATGTACTCGCGAAGCTCGGGATCGGCCGTCTGAAGTCGGTCCTGGTCAAAGAGTCCGTTCGCGGTGGCCGTCGCTCGCAGTGACACCTGCAGGGTGGTCAGCCAGGCCCAGGCTTCGGCGTCGTTGAGGAACTCCTCGTGCAACGTCGCAATGGCCAGTTCCGCATTCGAGCCCGTTTCGGTCTGACGAGCGAGCACCGCCATCGGGTCGTCGACATCCTTACTGGGGTCGATAGGGCTGTTCAGTGTGAGGTGCCACTCGTGGTTCGGATCGTGTTCGGCCGCGTAGACGTGGCCGAAGGCTTCACGGGCAATCGCTCGTCCGGCGTCATTGAGGCGAACTTCAATGCGACCATCACGTCGACGAACAAAGATCTTGGCCATTAGGCCGGCGCCTGTTCAATCGTGGCCTGCAGGCCAGCGACCTGCAGCTTGACGCAGTAGGTCTGTGCCCGCTCGGCACTCCCCGACCAGACAATGGCCTTGCCCTCGTTGTGAACGGTGAGCATGAGCTGGGTGGCCTTGTTGTTCTCGTAGCCGAAGACCTTTTTGAAAATGACCACCACGACTTTCATCGGGGTCACGGGGTCGTCCCAGACAATGACGTTCCACGGCCGTTCGGTGATGGTGGCCGAGGTCGTCTGCAGAACGGTGGAGGTGTCCGTTTCTCGCAAGCGCTTGACCGAGGGCATCGTTACACCAACGGTTCGACACGCCGCAGGCGCCACGAACCCGCCCAGTGCTGACCAGGCTCCAGGACCAACAGGTCCTTGCCGGAGCGCAGCGCTTCGGGCGGACAGGTCATGGGCTCAATCGCCACGCCCGTGCGCTGACGGCCCTTCTCCAAGGTGTCGCCAGTGAAGATCTGCAAGTACGGGAAGTTGCGGTCCATCTGCATTTCGACGCGCCCGCCCTCGCGGTCGGTCAGGGAGGTGGTGAACAGACCCGAGTCGTCGCGAATCAGGTCGGCGTAGGTGACGTCGAGGACGTGACCGTTGACCGACTTTGGCGTGGAGAAGTCCAGTGGACTTCCCGCCACACTGCGAATCAGGCCGGTCGGCAACAAACGGGCGTCGGTTTCAATGTAGGAACGGGCCGGCACGCTGAGCACCGCTCCTTCGATCGTGGGTGTCGTGACCGCCACGTAGGGGTGGTAGCCAACGCCGAAGGGAATCGGCACCGAATCACGATTGACCACCGTCGTAGTGACGGTCAGCCCCATCGGGCCCAAGTGATAGGCCAAGGACACTTCGGTGACGAAGGGGTATTCCGGCGTGGCGTGCAGCAAGAGGGTCAGCAGACACCGATTTTGATTGACTGCTTCGATCCGGAACGGGCGCCACTTCGCGATGCCGTGATTCTGGGTCTGCGTTGGCAGATCATCGATGATGGGGTGTGCCACGCGGTCCGAAAAAGTCCAAGGCGTGGGCGCCGTTCGGTTGGGCCATGGGTAGCAGACCTGGCCGCGAGCCCCGGTGGGCAGTTCGTCGGCGGCAAAGCCCTCCACGACGGGCACTCCCCCGGTGACGTAGGTGCGCAACGTGGCGCCGACTTCGGTGATAACGGCGCGCTGGTCCCCGTGGGCAATGGCAATCTGTTCACCTGTGGGCAGCACGGAGTTCTTTCCTTTGTTTCACCTACGTATAACTTAGGACAATTACTGTCGAAGGTATGCGAATCCTCCTGACCAACGACGACGGCATCGACGCCGAGGGCCTCTGGGTCATGGCCCGGGCGGTCGCCCGATGGATCGAAGCAGCCCCCGCGGGAGCCGATCGCTCCGCCGTCGTGGTGGCGCCCCACCGTAATTACTCGGGCATGTCGGCCGCCGTCGGCGACGTCTTCGAATACCCCGACATTGCCTTCCGTGAGCGCTCCATCACTGGCGCCGAGATCATTCCGGCCTTTGAGCTCGAAGCAGCGCCCGCACTTTGCGCGATCATTGGCGGCCTGGGCACGTTTGGCCCACGCCCCGACCTCGTTCTCTCCGGAATCAACCCCGGCGCCAACGTCGGACTCTCCGTACTGCATTCGGGCACAGTGGGCGCCGTTTTGACCGCGGCCCAACTCGGCATTTCCGGTCTCGCGGTGTCGGTCCAATGGGGTCCCTCGGTGCACTTCGACACGGCAGCGGCCCTCGCTGTCGAAGTCATGGAAGAGATGCTCGCGCTCGGGTCACTCACCACACTCAGCTTGAACGTACCCAACATTCCCGCCTCCAGCGTTCGCGGCATTCGCCGCGCCCACGTGTCTCGTGCGGAAGTGGTGTCGGGCACTGCCGTCGAACTCGACGCCGCTGGTGGATCGGGAACGGTGCGCCTCGTCATGGGTGCGGCGTCGCCCACCATTGGCGACGTCTCGACCGAGGAAGCCAATGATGATGGTGCCCTCGTCGAGTCGGGCTACGGTGCCCTCACGGCCCTGCAGGGTCCGCGCGACAATGCCGACATCGGTCTTGACGGACTGCTGCGTGCGGCGGTGGCGCGCATGAACAGCCACCTCGACACGCTGCGCTAGTCCTCGGTGCCTCGCCGCAGCGCTTTGGTGCGGCCCCGCGCCTTCTTGCTATCCACTCGTCGGGTCTGTGATGCCCGTGACGGTTTCGTCGCGCGTCGTGGTGGATCACGGTGCAGACCACCAGCGAGCTTCGCGCAGAGTTGCTCCAGCGCCGCCTGCCGGTTTTGCCCCTGTGAGCGGAACCTCGTCGCGGTCGAGCGAACGACGGGCCCCAGCTTCTCGATCAGTAAGTCACGGTCGCGATCGCGCAGCGACACAGCGACACGAAGGTCGATGGTGGCCACCACCGCCGTCAGTGAGCGGTTCGCGTGCTGGCCACCAGGGCCACCCGACGTGGTGACCTGCAGGGCTATGTCGGTCGCGGCGATGCGGCACCGCGAAGTGAGAACCAGCCCACCATCGTCATCGACGTAGGGCGCGGTGGGCACTTAGCTGCCTTGCTGAAACCGGACGAGCGCGATCTGGGTCGCGCTGGCCACCAGCTCCCCGCTCTCGTCAAAGAGTTCGCACTGCTCATGGGTGATGCCGTCGGCGACGACGGTGACCCACTGTCGGATGCGGAGCCAGGTACCACTGGGGATGCGGTGTACCGTCGACGTCAATTGCAGGGTCGGGACCCAGCCAGTCGAGCCAAGCGGCACGGTGGCGGGCAACATCGCGTCAGAAGCGAACAGCACATTCCACGCATCCCAGACCGACACGCCGTCATTGAGGCGAGCCCAAGCCTTCAGTTCGCCCACGTCGCCGAACTCGCCCTCCCACCACTTCGGACCCCGCGGATCCCAGCGGAGGTCGATGGCGTGATGCATGGTCATGCCCTCGTGCGGTGGCAGTGAGATGCACTCTTCCAGCGGGGCGATGTCGATTGACGAGGATTGGTATTTCACCTGGGACGTCTCCGAAAGAGATCCCACCGTCACGACGGATTCGGTAAAGACGTCGTCACCCTGGGTCAGGGCGACGGCCACGAAGGAGGCGTTGCGACCAATGCGGCGCACCCGCGTCGACAGCATCGCGGGCCCCACCGACGGGGCCTTGATGAAGTTGGTTGACACCGCCAACGCGTGCAGGTGTGGCGCGCCTTCGTCACTGGCTGCAGCGATGGCGGCATTGGCCATCACGCACTGCATGTACCCACCATTGGGATTACCAAAGACGGTGTAGTCATCGGCGATATCCACGCGGTAACGATGTTCATCCATTGGCTCGACGGCGGCGGCTTCGAAGAGTGGCAGGGGCAAGCTCATGAACTCCACCCTAACGGCGAGGTGACCAAAGAGGCGGAAGGCCGCCCACTAGATTCAGAATCGACAAAGCGAGTGCTCATGCGAACAATTCCCCACTTCATTAACGGCCACCGAGTCGAAGCGCCGGGCGAACTGCCGGTCTTCAACCCCGCGACCGGCGAGACCATTGCCCTGGTCCCCGTACCGTCACCCAGTGACGTGGATGCGGTCGTGGCCACAGCCCGGAGTGCGTGGGACTCCTGGCGAACGTCGTCGCTCAGCCAGCGCACCAACATCTTGTTTTCGTTGCGTCACCTCATCGTCACCCACACTGACGAATTGGCGGCGATGATCACACTCGAACACGGCAAGACTTTGGCTGACGCCAAGGGCGAAATCGCCCGCGGTCTCGAAAACGTCGAATACGCCTGCGGTCTTATCGAGCACCTCAAGGGTGGATTCTCCAGTCAGGTGGCCGATGGCGTGGACGTGCACTCGTTCCGTGAGTCCCTCGGCGTCGTCGCCGAAATCACCCCGTTCAACTTCCCCATCATGGTGCCACTGTGGATGACGGCCAACGCCCTCGCCACCGGCAACGTCGTCGTGCTGAAGCCGTCCGAACGCGACCCCTCGGTGGCCGTTCGTCTGGGCGAACTCCTCACCCAGGCCGGTCTCCCCGATGGCGTCTTCAACGTGCTGCACGGCAACGCTGACACCGTGAACCAACTTCTGACACACGATGGCGTCGACGCGGTGAGCTTCGTCGGGTCCACCCCCGTCGCTCGCCACGTGTACGAAACCGCCACCCGGGCGGGTAAGCGAGCCCAGGCGTTGGGTGGCGCAAAGAACCACATGGTGGTCCTCCCTGACGCGGACCTGGACATTGCTGCCGATGCCGCAATCAACGCCGGCTACGGCGCGGCCGGTGAGCGCTGCATGGCCATTTCGGTCGTGGTGGCCGTCGGTGACATCGGCGACGCCCTCGTCGCCAAGATCACCGAGCGCCTCGACCGCCTCACCGTCGGCCCTGGTGATCAGGCGGGCTCCGACTTCGGCCCCGTCATCACCCAGGCCCATCGTGATCGCATTCTCTCGTACGTGCACGGCGCCAGCGCCGAAGGGGCCACGGTCGTCCGTGACGGTTCCGCCCTCGCCGAACGTGACGGCTTCTTTGTCGGACCGTGCCTGGTGGACAATGTGGCACCCGGCATGAAGGTCTACGACGACGAAATCTTTGGACCGGTCCTCGGCGTCAGTCGCGTCGAGACCTTTGCCGATGCCGTGGCCCTCATCAACGCCAATCCCTACGGCAACGGCACGGCGATCTTCACCCGTGACGGAAACGCCGCACGTCTCTTTTCACGTCAAGTCACTGTTGGCATGATCGGCATCAACGTGCCGATCCCGGTTCCGGTGTCGGCCTACTCCTTCGGTGGCTGGAAGAACTCACTCTTCGGTCACGCCCACATGTATGGGCCCGAAGGACTGACCTTCTTCTCGCGTGCCAAGGTCGTGACGAGCCGTTGGCCGCAGGCGTCGGACTCGCAGATCGACCTCGGATTCCCCCGCACGCGCTGAGACCGACCTAGCATTGGTCCACAATCAGATGAGGTCTCATGAGTAAACAACACAGCAGCGTCCGCGCCTACGGCATTCTCTTCCACCAAGGCGAGGTGGCGCTGGTGCGTTCCTCGAACCCCAACCACCAGCCACCCCTGTGGTGGCTCCCCGGTGGCGGCATCGACTTCGGTGAGACACCGGAGCAGACGCTGGTGCGCGAGTTCATGGAAGAAACGGGCCTCACGGTGGCCAACCCCCAGTTGCTGTCGGTCAGCGCCGACTTGCGCAAGCGCGACAACGGAGACCGCATCCACACCGTGCGCATCATTTACCGCGTCGACAAGGTCGAGGGTGAACTCCAGCCCGAAGTGCACGGCACCACCGACCACGCTGCCTGGTTCTCACTCGAGGAAGCGGCGCAGCTCAACCTCGCCGACTACGCCCGCGCCGCGCTCGAGGCCTTCGTTCCCTAACTCGTGGGGTTCACACTCGAGGTCTACGTCCAACCCGGCGGATCGCTCACGGCCGTTGGTGGCACCTTTGACGGCCTGTTGGTCGTAAAAGTATCGTCTCGTCCCGTCGAAGGGGCCGCTACCGAACACGTGCGTCAGGCACTGGCCGACGCCTTCGACCTGCGCCCGCGACAGGTTGTCCTGGTGCGTGGCGCGACGAGTCGCCGAAAAGTCTTTGCCCTCGAAAGCGACGACGCGATGCTCGAAGCTCGCGCCGAAGCGTTGCGAAACGCTTAGGCCGGCGTGGCCGCGGCGGCGGCCTTCTGGGACATCCGCTCAACCGTCTCGGCGATCTTGGTCACCAGCGTGTCGATTTCGAGGCGGGCCTTTTCGCCGGCTTCGGTCAAGTTCCCCATGTGCGACACGTCCCAGAGGTCAAGAACGGGCGTCAACACGTCCTTCAGGAACTGGTTGAGGCCGTAGATGCCCTCACGCGCAATACGAACGGCGTGGCGAGTAAATGACGGAATACCGGTACCCGGCATGGCGAAGTTGGTGATCTGCTTGGCCGCTGCGACCATCATGGTCGAGGGGTCAATGGCGAAGGCCGCCAGGGCGAGGTCGCGGTAGAAGAGGTAGTGCTTGGTTTCGTCACCCGCGACGAGCGCCAGCACGTTGCGACCCATCTTGTCGTCCTTGGGCAACTTGGCGCCGGTGTTGCGGTGCGCGATCTGCGTGGCGCGCTCCTGGAAGGCGACGTAACTAATCAGGTCGGCAAACGAGTCGGGCTGTGGCACTTCGGCCGTCGTCATCTGCACGCGACGACCGTCCTCGAGCAAGGTGGGGTCGATGCAACGGGTCACGTGCACCCAGTCGCGCATCACCATCGAGTGGCGGTTCTCCTCCATCGTCCACTGGTGGTTCCAGTCACGAATGGGGTGATTCTTCGGCGCGTGCGCCAGCAACGTGGAGGTGTAGTACGGCAGGTTGTCTTCGGTCAACAAGTTGACGTAGATCGACGAGCGCACGCCGTCGGAGATGGCGTAGTCACTCTCACTCCAGGGGTGCTCGCCAAAGTTCTGTCCCTGACCCCAGTCAATCTGTTCGTGCGGGTACCAGAGGCGCGGTGCTTCGAGGTGGCGGTTGTAGAGGCGCTCAACGTCGGGAGCAATCTCGGTCAGCAAGTCAATGCGGCTCTTCGGCAGACGCGGAATAGGCAAGTGAGTACTTTCGTCGTGGCTGGCTTCCAGCACTCCCTATCGTACTCGCGGCGAACGAAATGTTCGTGTCGGCCTTGTGCGAAATGCACAAGGCACGAGTAGCCTTGGCAATCGTGTCTACTCTCAATTCGATCCTGCCCCCCGAGTTTCGGCAGGCAATCAACCGACCGATTCGCTTCTTCTTCTCGTCGGTGCTCATGGGCTGCTTCGCGATGGGGCTCACCCTCTCGCTCTACGTCGTCTATCTCCACAACGTGCACCACTTCTCAATCTCCTTCGCCACACTCCTGTTGTCGCTCGGCGCCATCATCGGACTGGCCACGTCACCGCTGTGGGGCACGTTGACTGACCGCATCGGTCCGGTTCCCACAATGCTCCTGGCCGGCGCGGGTCAGGCGGGCGCCTTGCTCTACTGGGCCTTCATTGAAACCAGTCGCCAGGCGATCATCGGCGGCCTCCTCCTCTCCTTCTTTGGCGGCAGCGGCTGGGGCCCGGGGTCAACCTTGTTGACTCGACTGTGTCCGCCAGAGCAACGTCAGCGGGCCTACGGTTTCAACTTTCTCTTGGTCAACCTCGGCATCGGCGCCGGTGGCCTTGTCTCGGCCTCGATCGTGAACCTGCGCGTGCCCGAGTCCTTCCGTCACCTCTACCTTCTGAACGTCGTCGTCTCGACAGCGTCTGCATTGTTCTTCGTGCCGCTCTGGCGCTACGGACAGCCCCAGCCAACGGAGCACCTCAACGAGCAGCAAGCGAGCGAAGGATGGGGTGTCGTTCTGCGGGACAAGCGTCTGCGACGGTTCGTCATCGCCTCACTCTTCATGATGATCGGCGGCTACGGCTCTCAGGAAGCGGGCTTCAGTCTCTTCGTGGTTAACAACGTGCACCTGTCGGTGCACGCTATCGGCGTCATCTTCTTCTTCAACACGTCCACGATCGTCTTGGCCCAGCTCTTCATCATCAATCGCGTTCAGGGCCGCAGTCGCATGCGAGTCCTCGCGGTGACCTCGGTCGCCTGGGCGACTTTCTGGTTCATTCTCGCTGCGGCACTGGCCTTGCCGAAGTCACTCGCCTTCGTGGCCCTGTGCTGCGCCTCGGTCATCTTCGCGCTCGGTGAAACCCTCATGTCACCAATCGGCTCAGCGTTTGTTAACGAAATCGCACCCGAGCACCTCCGCGGTCGTTACAACGCCGCCAACGGTCTCACCTGGGGTGTGTCGTCAACGTTGGCGCCCGCCATCGCCGGCTTCTACTTCGATCACGGCCTGAGCAATTGGTGGCCGATGGCCACGGGGCTCACCGCGCTGTTGGGCGGATCGGCCTATCTGTATTTGCGCCGGAGCCTCACGCCCGAGCAGGACGGACGAACCCCCGTCGCCACTGGCGCCTAGGGCAGATCGGCGGCCAGCGGCCGCGAGCACCGGTCTGGCAACTCACGCAGTAAGTCGGTGAGTCGCGCCGACCAGTCTCGTTCGGCAGACTCCCCCGCCGCGTGCAAGGCCGCTCGTTCGGCGCGAAGCTGTCGCGCCACTTCGCCCAGACCTCGGGGCAGCGTTGCCGCAATGTGATTTCTCGTCCACTGCGCGAGCGAAGGCGAGGCTCCGCTCGACGACACGGCCACCACGACTTCCCCGTCACGGTGGAGCGCGGCGAAGTAGAAGGCGCAGCGTTCGAGGTCGTCAACCACGTTGTAGAAGACGCGACGCTCCGTCGCCTCCGCCACGACCAAGTCGTTGACGTCCGGATTCGCGGTGGCGGACACCACGAACCACATCCCCTCGAGATCGCCGGGTTGATAGCCACGAAGTTGAAGCGATGCCAGACCCTCCGGCGGTTCGACCAACGCCTCGGTCGTTATGACGTGCACCCGGGCGCCGGCCTCCAGGAGCTGCCGGGCTTTGTGTGCACCAATGCGCCCCAGACCCAGCACCAGCACGTCACGGCCGGTGAGGTCAAAGACGAGGGGCAGCATCATGCGTAGGCCAGCGCCAGTTCGGTCGCCCCGCGTAGGTCGAGGGCCGCCACCGCACCGACCACCAGCACCGCCGGATTCTCGATGTCGAGCTCGCCGAGCTCGCCCAACGTGGCACGAAGCACTCGCTGGTCGGACTGGGTCGCACGCTCGACCACCGCGAGGGGTGTGCGAGGCGAGAGTCCTCCGGCGATAAGTTGCTCGGCGATCGTGGCGCGGCGGCGTACCCCCATCAAGATGACGAGGGTGATGTCGTCGTTGGCGAGCGAGCGAAAGTCGACCTCACGCCCCTCTTCGGCGTGGCCCGTCACCACCGTGACGCCGTGTGAGAGCCCGCGGTGCGTCACCGGAATACCGGCGGCCGCCGGACCGGCGACGCTCGAGCTAATGCCCGGAACCACCTCGACTGCGATGCCGGCCTCGGCCAGCGCCAGCGCTTCCTCACCACCCCGACCGAAGACAAAGGGGTCGCCACCCTTCAGTCGGACGACACAGCGGTAGTGGGTGGCGAGTCCAATCAACGTTTCGTTGATATCGGTTTGCGAGTGACTGGTGCCAGGAATCTTGCCCACATCAATCCGCGGCGTCGATTCGGGAATCAAGGACAGGACGTCATCACCAATCAAGCGATCGTGCACCACGACGTCGGCCGCCGCGAGCAGCTGCGCCGCGCGGAGCGTCAGCAAATCGGCGGCGCCAGGTCCCGCGCCAACGAGATAGACGGTCACGAGATGCCCACACGGGTGACGAAGTCACCGAAGGCCTCGTCTTCGAGACCTTCGTCACGCCAGCGCGCCAGCAGCGGTTCGAGCAAGGCCGGCAGTTCGTCCAGCTTCACCTTCTCCTGGTACAAGCCGGCCAAGCGGTCACCCCGCAGTCCGCCGCCGAGGTAGACGTCGTAGGAGTTCTTGGTGCGACCCACCACACCGACTTCCGCTACCGCCGGGCGGGCGCAGCCGTTGGGGCAGCCGGTCATGCGTAACTGAAGACGGCGGCCGGTGAGCCCCTGACCGTTGAGGGTCGCTTCGAGAGCGTCCACTACCGATGGCAGGACGCGCTCTGATTCGGCCAGCGCCTGACCACACGTCGGCAAGGCCGGACAGGCGAGCGCCGAACGCTCGACCGCCCCGAGGGCATCTTCGAAGCGCACGCCGTGAGCCAGCAGCGTCTCGGTCACGAGTGGCCGTTGTGACACGGGGATGCCCGAGAGCACGAGGTCTTGCTGGGCGGTCACAATGAAGGTGATCGCCGTCTGCTGCGCCAGGGTACGCAAGGCGGTTCGAAGACCGCTTCCCTCTTGCCCGTCACGAATACGACCGGCGCCCACGCGAATACCGAGCTCCCAGGTGCCGTCGGTACTCTCGCGCCACCCGAGGTGGTCGTCGGCGGCACCCAGAACCAGTGGGAGCGGTGCGCGCAGTTCGTGGCCCAGTCGCTGTTCAATCTCGGCCTTGAAGGCCGCAAAGCCGATGTCAGCGGCCACGTACTTCATACGGGCGCGACGACGATTGGTGCGGTCACCGAGGTCGCGATACGTCGTCAGAATGGCCCGAATCAACGGGTCGAGTTCCTCGCGCGTCACGAAGGTCAGTGAGTCCGCCAAGCGCGCGAACGTTTCGGGCTGGGCGTAGGAACGGCCAAGGCCACCGGCAATGACCACCGAGAACCCCTCACCCAACTCGGGGTGCACCGCCGGAATCAACCCGAGGTCTTGGGCCAGCACGTCGACGCAGTTTTCGTTGGGGTGCGCAATGGCGATCTTGAACTTACGCGGCAGGTAGGTGTCGCCGTAGAACTCGTGCTCCTGCTCGCCCTCAATGGGGGCGAAGGACACCGCCTTCTCGCCGTTGACGAAGATCTCCCAGTGCGCCTGGGTCTTGGGCTTGTAGGTGTCGGCGATGTGCTGCGCCAGAGATACGACGTCGGCGTACCGGGGGTCGGTCTCGAGACCTGGGCACATCACGGTGTTACGGACCACGTCACCGCAAGCCGCGAAGCTCGTCATCGTGTGCGCGTGGAGTCGTGCGCTCAACTGCTGCAGGTCATGCTTGACCACGCCGTGAAACTGGACCGCCTGGCGCGTGGTGAGGCGGATCGAACCGTCCGCGAGCTCAGTGGCTATGTCGTCAATGCTCAGCCACTGGGCCGGCGTCAATCGTCCCCCGGGAATAGCGACGCGAATCATGAAGATGTACTCGAGTGTCTCGCCCGCCTGGGTCCGCTCGCGACGTACGTCACGGTTGTCCTGGGCGTAGATACCGTGGAACTTGAGCAAGTGCTCGGAGCGGCCTTCGAGGTTCGGCGTTGGTGCCGCGAGATCCTCGAGCAGCGGGCCGCGCAGCAGTCGACTTTCGGCCTTGATGGTTTCTTCGGCGGTCAGCTGGCGCGGTTCAGACATTCGGCTCCTCGGTGCTCAATTCATCTAATTATGAGTGGATTAGTCACATATTAGAAACACCCAGCAATTCCTTGTTAGGACGGATTTGCAGAAGTCTTTAGGCGGTGACGGGGCGTCGTCGCGCACTGGACAGGGCCAGCACCGCAAAGAGAACGACGAAGAAGACCGTGGCGAGGAAGAACGCACTTCCCGCAATCAGCTCCCAGCCGTGTTCGTGGAAGCCAACCGGCCCATCGTTGGGGATTCGCCACATCGGCGCCCATAGGAACAAGGCAGTCACGACCGCCGCCCACACGCGCCGGTGGCGGAGCGGTTCAGTCCCCCACCACAGCCACGCCAGGAGCGGGACGATGTAGATCATGTGGTGACACCACGTAATAGGCGAGGCAATCATGCCGGCGGCAGCCATGAGCAGCATCGCCAGGAACGAGGCGCCGCGCTGCCACCACCGCCACGCCGCCCACAGGCCCAGCGCGACGAACACGCCCGAAGCAAGAGTTAGCCCCGCACCGTTCATGAGGTGGTGCTGAAAGCGATCGAGGGCGCCGCGGAGGCTCTGGTTCGACACGTACGCGGCGGCGCCGATTCGCTTTACATCGGAGATATAGAAGGTCCAGTAGCGCCAGCTGGTCTGGTGGTTATAGAGAAACGGCACGAGTGAGCAGACGACAAAGGTCAGTGACGCCACCAGGGCTTTGCGCCACTGGCGTGTTACCACCAAGAACGGCAGAAAGACCAGCGGGATGAGCTTGATGCCCGCGGCAATGCCCAAGAGCAGGCCGCGCGGCAGCGCTCGCCCGCCGATGCGCACCGCACCCGTCATATCGGCAACCACCATCAGAACGATCAGAGCGTTGATCTGGCCAAAGCTCAAGTCCAGCATCACCGGCTCAAGCAACACGACGGGCCCAAGCAACAGTGCCACCAGTCGCCAGTGCTCACGATCGGAAGAAACCGCACTGGGGCGCAGCGTCACCAGCGTGACCGACAGCAGCCCCACCAGCAACGCCAGGTTCACGCTCGCCCAGACCACTTGGGCCACGTGATAGGGCAACTGCGCCAGTGGCGCGAACAACAGCGCCGAGAACGGTGGGTAGGTAAAGGGCAAGTGCGGCCATGGCACCTGCACCGCGGTGTAGAGCGCGTTCGACGCGAAGTGGTGGCCACCCATGATGTAGACCTCGAAGTCCACTTGGCGGCGATGAATCAAGAAGCCGTACGCCCACCCCAGCGCATTGAGGACCGACAGCACGATGGCCGCTGACGCCCACTTCGTCTCGAGCCAGGCCCAAGGTCGGGCCGGCCCTGCGTGGTCCGCTTCGAATCGCAGCACCGTTCGCATTACGGCGTCCACGTCAATCCGGTCGAGGCAATGCTGAGTCCAATCAGACCCACGATCGAGAGCGACAGCATCGTCACGAACCATCGCCGCGTCACCGTGGCACCGACGGCCACGAGGAGCGGGAATCCACGCAACAACAGACGAGGAGTAATGCCAATAATTGGTGAGATGACACCCATGAGCATCACGCCGAGGACGTAGCTCATCCACGTCATCGTGATGCGACGGCGCCACGCCCACCACAACATCGCCACGCCCGCCGCGAAGGACAGCGTCTTGACGATGGAGTTGAAGGCACTCGTGAAGTGCAGGACGACTTGGCCCATGGCGTAGAAGACACCGGTGCCGAAGATGCCCTGCTGCCAGCCAGCGCGCTGGGCGTGGGCGTAGGCAAAGAACGATCCGGTGTGAAACGCCAGGTACGTAAAGAACAGGGTCACGCCCAGTGGCGCCAACACGGGGGCCGCCAGTGCGCGCCAGTGGCGGTTGTGGCGAATCTCGTGCCACGCAACGTAAGCGCACGGAAGGAAGGCGACGACCCCTACGGGATCGAGGGCCGATGCCGCCGCGGCGGCGAGACCGGCGACGACCCAGCGGTGCTCCTGGAGTGCCCACAGCGTCAAAGCCACGAACAAGACGATGTAGGTCTCGGCATAGATCATGGACAACACCACGCTGCCCGGTGACAACACCATGAGTGCGACCCCGCGTCGGGCACCGAGGTGGCCGAAGTGCTTGACGGCCATCACGTACACCACGACGGCCGCCAGAGAGCCGGCCAGGGTGTTGAGCACGAGTCCATCAACGGTCCAGTTGCCGCCAGCGAGCCAGTGCGCACCACGAAGCAGCAACGGCAGGAGCGGAAAAAACCCCAGGTTGCACTGGGCGATATTCCCGTGTCCCGGAGGGATGGAGGTGACGTACCCCGAGCGGGCCACCGAAAGGTACCAGTAACCATCCCAGCCGTGCAGAAAGTTCACGAGGGGCTGGTGCTTGACGCGTGCGGTAAGCCACAGTGTGCTCATCACCAGGAGACGCGAGAGTAGAAACAACAGGACCACATCGCCACTGCGTCGCAGCGCACTGTCACCATTGCGAGCGGGCTGTTCGACGCTTGATAGTGGTGTCGTCATCGAGCTCGCGATCCCGTTGGTAGGTCCTGGTGAGCGAACATTCGCTACGCCGGTGAGCCATTCTACCGAGCGACCCCGCCCGAATTTGAGCCACGCCGAGAGCCTCGCGGCACCCTTCGGGTGAGCACAAGATAGCGAATCGACCGAAAAAAGTTATCCACAGGCAAAAGTGACGAAAAAATCATTTTGCCAGTAATTTCATGGTGTTTCGAGGCCAAAATCGGCCCAATTCTGCCCTTCCTATACCTATCATCACATAAATGATTGAGCCTCTATAACTCCTGATAGACGTAGGTATTTTACGGAAACGTGCGAAGAAAATGCCGCATAAATACCGTCGCGGGCGTAGAATGCATAAAGCAGAAATTGCTGACTTGCACGTTGCCCCGCAAAGTAGCGGATCAAGGCAACCGGACCAGTGTGCCCCCAACGTGGGCGTAACAAGAAACCACGGTTCCATCGCTCGTGCGTCGCTCATCCAGCGTCGACGGGGTTGGCTCTGGGGCACACCACAAGGAGATTAGGTATGCGACGTATGTTGCTTGCTTTGCTGTTGCCGCTCGGCACGGTGGTCGCCCCCGGGGCGATTCCGGCCGACGCGACAATTCGCCCCCAGAACGTGGGGCACGGCCTTCTCAACGGCGCCCATTGGCGCGCCCACGAGCTGGCCGTTCAGGCCCAAACGGCACTCGCGGCAATCGCCGCCAGCCACCACGAAACGGTGGCCGCGCTTCGCTCACAGTGGTCCCGCGTGGCCTGGTGTGAGGTTCACGGCGACTGGGACATGGTCGGCCCCATCTACAGCGGTATTGGCTTCGCGAATACGACCTGGAACGGCGAGGGCGGTCAACGCTTTGCTCCCCGTGCCGGTGAGGCGACCATGGACGAACAGATCCTGATCGGCGAACGTGTCACGGGCGGCGGGGTACCCGACCAGTACGGCTGCGACCCCGGCGGTTGGTGAGCCTTACTAGAGAGTTATCTCGCCAGGGCGTCGGCCGGTCTTCTCGCTGACGAGAGGTGAAAAACCGATTATCTCAAGGCATCACGATTGAGTGATTACGGGTATCACTTCACAAGGGTCGAAATGGCCCCGCAGCCCTTTCTCTCTGGCCGAAGGCTGACCTAGCATCACTTTGCTACACCTGGGCACAGCCACCGTTGTGCCCCTCTCCACGAGAGGATTGTTGATGACGACCAAGAAGACGACGACCGCCACACGCTCGTCGACCACGAAGGCGGCGAAGCCCGCAGCCGTGGCCAAGGCGACCAAGGCGCCGGCGAAGACTGTCGCCAAGGCTCCCGCCAAGGCCGTAGCGAAGGCCCCCGCGAAAAAGGTAGCCAAGGCTCCTGCGAAGAAGGCCACGCCCTCGATCGCCGCTACGAACGAGCAGTTGCTGGACTTCTACCGCGAAATGCTCTTCATCCGCCGGTTCGAGGAGCGCGCCGCCCGCGCCTACACCCAGGCCTTCATTGGTGGCTACTGCCACTTGAACCTCGGTGAAGAAGCGGCCGTGGTCGGCCTGATGTCGGCCCTGCGCCCCACCGACTACCTGTTCACGAACTACCGCGAGCACGGCTACGCCATCGCCCGCAACATCGACCCCAACGCCATCATGGCCGAGCTCTACGGACGCGCCGACGGCGTGTCAAAGGGCTGGGGTGGTTCGATGCACATGTTCGACATGGACCACCGCCTCCTCGGTGGCTACGGCATCGTGGGTGGCCAGCTCCCCCTCGCCACCGGCGCCGCCCTGGCCATCGACTACCGCAACGGTGACGACGTCGTGATGTGCACCATGGGCGAAGGCACCACCAACATTGGTGCGTTCCACGAATCGCTCAACATTGCCGAACTCTGGAAGTTGCCGGTGGTCTTCGTGGTCATCAACAACTTCCTCGGCATGGGCACCAAGGTCGAGAAGTCCTCGGCCGAACCCGAGATCTACCGCCGCGGCTCGGCCTACCGCATGCCGGCCGCCCGCGTGGACGGTGCTGACCCCATCACCGTCGCTGAGGCCGCCCGCATCGCCGTCGAGTCGGCTCGCTCGGGCAAGCCCTACCTCCTCGAGGTCACCTGCCACCGTCTGCGCGGCCACTCGGTCGTCGACCCGGCCAAGTACCGCACCCCCGAAGAGGTCGAAGAGCTCAAGTTGCACGACCCCGTGCACAACCTGGCCGCTCGCCTCATCAAGGAACGCGTCGCCGACCAGGCCACCCTGGACGCCCTCGACGAGTCGATTCTGGCGCGCATCGAGGAGATTGCCGCCTTCGCTGAGGCCAGCCCTCACCCCGACGTGGCCACCCTGTTTGACTACACCTACGCCACCCCGGTGCCGAACGACTCACGTCGTCTGCCCGGCCAGCCCCTCTTCGACGAGAACGGAAGTGCCCAATGACTTTGATGTCCTACCGCCAGGCCCTGCACGACACCCTGCGCTCCGAAATGCTGCGTGACGAAAACGTCATGCTCATGGGTGAAGAGATTGGTGTCTTCGAAGGCTCCTACAAGATCACCGCCGGCCTGCTGGCCGAGTTCGGCGAAAAGCGCGTTCGTGACACGCCTATCGCCGAAGAAGGCTTCACTGGCGCCGCCATCGGTGCGGCCATGCTGGGCCTGCGCCCCGTGGTTGAACTCATGACCATCAACTTCTCGTTGATCGCCATTGACCAGATCGTCAACCACGCCGCCAAGATTTACGGCATGTTCGGTGGTCAGGCCAAGGTGCCCATGGTCATCCGTACGCCCGGTGGTGGTGGCCAGCAGCTCGGTGCCACGCACTCGCAGAACATCGAGCTCTACTACGCCTTCGTGCCCGGCCTCAAGGTGGTGGCCCCGTCCACCCCCGCCGACGCCAAGGCGCTGATGCTGGCGGCGATCCGTGACGATGACCCGGTTCTCTTCCTCGAGAACCTGGCCCTCTACAACACCAAGGGTGAAGTGCCCGACCACGACGAGCCCGCCGTTATTGGCAAGGCCAAGGTCACCCGTGAGGGTTCGCACCTTACGTTGATCGGCTACTCGCGCATGGCCTACGTGGCCAAGAAGATTGCCGACCAGCTGGCCGACACCGACCACCTCGACATTGAAGTCGTCGACCTGTGCTCGCTGCGTCCACTCGACCGTGAGACCATTATCAACTCGGTCAAGAAGACGAGCTGCGCCGTGGTCGTCGAGGACGACTGGCTCACCTACGGCATCGGTGCCGAAGTAGCCGCGACCATCTCCGACGGGGCCTTCGACTACCTCGACGCCCCCGTCCGCCGCGTGGCCATGGCCGAAGTGCCCATGCCCTACGCCAAGAGCCTGGAAACTGCCGCCCTCCCCAGCGAGGACGACATTATTCAGGCCATCTACCAAACGCTTGACGCCATTGGCCACCGCCGTTCAAAGACAGGTCCCCATGATTGACATCACTATGCCCCGCCTCTCCGACACCATGGAAGAGGGCACCATCGCCACCTGGCACAAAAAGGTTGGCGACACCATCAAGGTCGGCGACCTCCTCTGTGAGATCGAGTCCGACAAGGCCACCATGGAGTACGAGGCCTACGAAGCCGGCACCCTCGCCGAGATCGTGGTGCCCGCTGGCGAACTGGTGGCCATTGGCACCCTGATCGCCCGTGTGGACAATGGCAAGGGCGACGCGCCCAAGGCCGCGGCCCCTGTCGCGACCCCCGAGCCCGTTGCCGCCACACCAGCCCCCGCCCCCGCAGCGGTCGCCCCCGTGGCGGCCCCGGTTGAGCACGACGCCGTTGGCGTCGTCGCCTCGCCGCTCGTGCGTCGTCTGGCCCGCGAGCAGTCCCTGGACCTCTCGAGCGTGCGCGGCACCGGCCCCGGTGGCCGCATTATTCGCGCCGACCTCGACAAGGCCGCGCCGGCCCACGTCACCGAGACCCCCCGCGGGGCCGCGTTGCCGATGACCAGCGGTCCCCTGGTGGACGAGAAGCGCGGCTCGAGCGAGATCCCCTTCACTCCGGTGCGTCGCGTCATTGCCCGCCGCCTGGGTGACAGCGCTCGCTCCATCCCCCACTTCTACGTCACCGCGAGTGCCGACGCCGAAGCCTTGGTCACCCTGCGCGCCGAGCTCAACGAGCAGCTGGCCGCGCTGGGCCGTCCGAAGGTCTCGATCAACGACCTGTTGATTCGCGCCTGCGCCCTGGCGTTGCGCGAGCACCCACTGGTGAACGCCTCCTACGTTTCGGACAGCTCCCCCACCATGCTGGTGCACGACCGCGTCAACATCGGTGTGGCGGTCGCCTCCAATAACGGCCTCGTTGTCCCCGTCCTGGTGGACGCCGACCACAAGACCGTGTCGGAGTTGGGTGCCGAAGCCAAGGAACTCATTACCCAGGCCAGCACCAAGGGCCTGTCGATTGACCAGATGAGTGGTGGCACCTTCACCATCTCCAACCTGGGCATGTTCGGTGTCGAGGAGTTCACCGCCATCATCAACCCGCCAGAGGGTGCGATTTTGGCCGTGGGCGGCACGAAGAAAGAAGCCGTCGTCGTGGGTGACGAAATCGCCATTCACCACGTCATGCGCTACACCCTCTCGGCCGACCACCGCATCATCGACGGTGCATTGGCCGCCCAGTTCCTGCAGACGCTGACGCGCCTGATTGAGAACCCACTGTCACTGATCATCTGATCAGCGGTCGCACGACAAAGCCCCCGGCCGCCGGCCGGGGGCTTTGTTCGTTAACGACGACGCAGGAGCAGGCGCTCGCCCTCGACAAAGAGGGCCACCACCAAGGTTGAGGCCACCACGATGACGGCCATGGTGATGAGGACGTGGAGATAGCCGAGCTGCACCACGTTGAAGAAGACGTAGGGGTAGCGGTGAATGAAGGCGCCGCGCACCAGGGTGAAGGCGAGATAGGCCACGGGAATCAGGTAGACCCGCCAGGCGGTGCGCCACGAGAACCACCCGTGCGGACCGTAGAGGGACCAAACGGCCAGCGCGAGGGCCGGATTCAGGTAGTGGATGATGGTATTGACCAACAGATTGAACCAGCCCACCACGTGATCGGTCGGAGCGATCAGGGCGGCGTAGAGGACGCCCGTCAAGGTAATCATGATCAGGGCCGTGTTCCGTGCCCAACGAAACCGCTCGCTGTCGCGGTCTGGATTCAGTGCCAACAGCGTCCACACCAGGGCGATAGCCAGGTTGGACCAGTGGGTGAAGTAGCTCAGGTCGTCCACGCAGTGTTCCATCCCACCGGTGAAGCCCGGACGGTAGGGGCCAAACAGGCCGCCAGTGGGCCCTGTGGTGGTCACCGGGGCCACGAGATTGCGCCCGAGGCGCAGGCCCGTGCCCAGCCACCCGAGGGCGGCAGCGACGCTGTAGGCGGCGCGGCGGGAGATCCTCATGCGGCCCTCGGAAGATTGACGTCGTAGAAGATGCCGATGAGGCGAACAACCAGGCACACCGTGGCCGCGCCTAGGCACCACGCCACGTTCAGGTGGTGCGTCTGGGCCACCGCCACCACGATGCCCGAGGCCAGCAGCGACGGGATGGCGTAGAGGCCGGAGTGGAACACCTGAGGCAGCTCGTTGAGCAGCACGTCACGGACGATGCCGCCACCAATACCGGTCACGGTGCCCAAGGCCGCCGCGGCCAGGGCGCTGGCGTGGTGCTGCAGAGCGATTTCGGCACCAATGACGCTGAAGAGGGAGAGGCCAATGCCGTCGAGAACCTGAATGGGATAGTGCAAACGCAGCAGCGGTCCATGAGCGAAAAAGGCCACCGTGCCGGCTGCCACCACCGCGAGGACCAGTCGCCAGTCAAATATCGCCACCGCGGGCACACCGAGAAAGGTGTCGCGGAGCGCTCCCCCAGTCAATCCCACCACTCCCGCCATGACGATCACACCGAAGAAGTCGTAGTGCTTGCGAGCACCGGCGAGGCCGCCACTGAGGGCGAAGACGAAGGCCCCCAGCACGAAGATCCAGGTAACGAAGCGACCACCCAGCACAATGCTCGCGGTATGGGTGGTTATTGCGGCGGCGTAGCGCACGGGAGGCCTCGTTTCTCTTTCTCCACGATACAAACCAGAGGCCGCCCCGTTCGACGTTTGCGACGTCGGAAAGAGCCCTAAACGCACACCACCGGGGCCACGAAGGCCCCGGTGGTGTACATCACGTTGACTCGTGCAGGAGCACGGGTCCGCTAGTGGATCAACTGCAACCGCTGGTCGCGCCGCAGCTCGAGCAGACGTAGCACGAACCGGCACGCTGCATCGAGTTACCGCACTGGTAGCACATTGGTGCGTCGCGCTGTTCCACGCGGGGCGCGGTTGGCGTGGCGGCCGGCTTCTCCGTCAGGTCGATCAGCGTGGGCTGCACGTTGATGCCAACCGTCGGGGTGGCCTGCTCGGCAACCTCAGGCAGCGTGGGCTGGATGCGCTCGGACGTTGAGAGGACGCCGAGGTCTTCGCGCTCGCTCGGGCTGAGGTAGTCCAGGGCCAGGCGACGGAAGATGTAGTCCACGATCGACGTCGCGATGCGCAGGTCCGCGTCGTCGGTCATGCCCGAGGGCTCGAACTTCATGTTCACGTACTTGCGCACGTAGGTTGCCAGTGGCACACCGTGCTGGAGGCCCAGGCTGATTGAGATCGAGAAGGCGTCCATGATGCCCGCGAGAGTCGAGCCCTGCTTCGAGACCTTGATGAACACTTCACCCGGACGACCGTCTTCGTACTCACCGACCGTGACGTAGCCTTCGCAGTCCGCGACGCGGAACGAGAAGGTGGCCGACACGCGACGGCGAGGCAAACGCTCACGCAGTGCACCCACGAGGACCGACTCGGTCACCGCAGCGGGAGCGTTCGACGCGCGCTCCAGCGCGGCCTCGAGCTCCGCAATGCGGGTCTTGAGTTCCTCGGCAGCCGAGTCGGTTGCCACGACGGACGACGAGCTCTCGCCATCCTTCTTGGCGGTCGAGAGGGGCTGGCCGACCTTGCAGTTGTCGCGGTAGATCGCCACGGCCTTGATGCCGAGCTTCCACGCGTCGAGGTGCAGGTTCTCGACGTCCTCGATGGTGGCGTCTTCGGGCATGTTGACCGTCTTGGAGATGGCGCCCGAGATGAAGGGCTGAATGGCACCCATCATCTTGACGTGACCCAGGTAGTGGATGGTGTTGTCACCCATGGAGCAGGCGAAGACCGGCAGGTGCTCGGGACGCAGCTCGGGGGCGCCGACGATCGACTTGTTCTCGTCGATGTAGGCGATGATGGCGTCGACCTCAGAGTCCGAGTAGCCGAGCTTGCGCAGGGCGCGGGGCACCGTCTGGTTGACGATGGACATGTTGCCACCACCGACGAGCTTCTTGAACTTCACCAGACCGAGGTCCGGCTCCACACCAGTGGTGTCACAGTCCATCAACAAACCGATGGTGCCGGTCGGGGCGAGCACGGAAGCCTGCGCGTTACGCACGCCGTACTTCTCACCCATCTCGACGGCCTCGTCCCAGGCGTTCTGGGCCGCGTAGAGCACGTCGAAGAACTTGTCTTCGAGGTTGCTGATCTCGTAGGAGGCCGCACGGTGCTTGCGCAGGACGTTGAGCATGGGCTCGACGTTCTCGGCGTAGCCCTCGTGGGGTCCCATGCGGCCGGCGGTGCGGGCCGACACGGCGTAGGCGTGACCGGTCATCAGCGCCGAAATCGACGCGGCCAGAGCGCGACCCTCTTCGGAGTCGTAGGCCATGCCCGACGCCATGAGCAGGGCGCCGAGGTTGGCGTAGCCCAGACCCAGCTGGCGGAACTTACGGCTGTTAGCGCCAATCTGCTCGGTCGGGTAGTCAGCGGCGCCGACGATGATCTCCTGTGCAGTGAACAGCACGTCGATCGAGGCCTTGAAGGCCTCGACGTCGAAGCGGCCGTCGGGCAGGAGGTACTTCATCAGGTTGAGGCTGGCCAGGTTGCACGCCGAGTTGTCGATGTGCATGTACTCCGAGCAGGGGTTCGAACCGTTGATGCGGTCGGTGTTGGCACTGGTGTGCCAGGCGTTGATCGTGGTGTCGAACTGCAGACCGGGGTCGGCGCACTCCCACGCGGCGCGGGCAATCTGGCGCCAGAGTTCCTTGGCCTTGACCGTACGAACGACCGTCTGACCGTCACGCGACATGAGCGGCCAGTCGGCGTCGGCCAGCACCGCGTGCATGAAGTCGTCGGAGACGCGCACCGAGTTGTTGGCGTTCTGGTACTGGATCGAGGTGATGTCCTTACCGTCGAGGTCCATGTCGAAGCCGGCGTCGCGCAGGACGCGGGCCTTCTTCTCCTCGTTGGCCTTGCACCAGATGAACTCTTCAACGTCCGGGTGGTCCACGTCGAGGATGACCATCTTGGCGGCGCGACGCGTCTTACCACCGGACTTGATGGTGCCGGCCGAAGCGTCAGCACCACGCATGAAGGAGACGGGGCCTGATGCGGTGCCGCCACCCTCGAGGAGCTCGTAGCTGGAACGAATCTTGGACAGGTTGACACCGGCACCCGAGCCACCCTTGAAGATGATGCCTTCTTCGGTGTACCAGTTCAGGATCGAACGCATCGAGTCGTTGACGGCGAGGATGAAGCAAGCACTGCCCTGCTGGGGCACGCCCTTGACACCAATGTTGAACCAGACCGGCGAGTTGAAGGCGGCCTTCTGGGTCACCAGGAGGTGCTTCAGTTCGGCGTTGAAGGCCTCGGCCTCGGCCTCGTCGGCGAAGTAGTCGCGCTCGATGCCCCAGTTGGTGATCGTGTCGACGATGCGGTCGGCGACCTGCTTGAGGCTGGTCTCACGCTCGGCGGTGTTGAGCGTGCCGCGGAAGTACTTCTGGGCGAGGATGTTGGTGGCGTTCACCGACCACGAGGCGGGCACCTCAACGTCGAGCTGCTCGAAGGCCACCGAGCCGTCGCGGAAGTTGGTGATGCGCGCATCGCGACGGTCCCAGACGATCTCGTCGTAGGGGTGACGTCCTTCGGTGGTGAAGTAACGGCGGATGCCGATTCCAAGTCGCTGAGGTGCGATGGCCATTTCAATTTCTCTTTTCAGTTTTCGACGTTGTGCTGCTTCGCTCGCGGCATTGAGGGCGGAGATACGAGGATAGTGGCTCCCCGGCCTCAACCACTACATGTAGTGGTTGGACCACTGCACGTCGCAAGATGCTGTGTTATTACAGCACTGTAATTACACCAAGTCAATTCATTTTGGTAAATTCCGAGCGGACATTTTCTATGCATCGGCCAAAGTCCTGATGAGGGGCATGGAGCCCCCAGCCCACCCTTTTGGACGTGCCGAGACGGCGTCCGACTGTCGCCGAAAAGTTCACAAAAAGATGGTCGCCATTGCCGCGAACACGGCGTCGTCGTCGGTTACTGTGCGCGGCTGGGCTGCAGCAGCGGCAGGGCCCGCTTGAGATTGCGGATCGCCTGGTGGGTGCGCAACTCATTCTCGATGAGCGCGAAACGGACGTGGCCATCTCCCCCGTCACCGAATCCCACGCCGGGGCTCGTCGCGACTTCGGCCTCAGTGATGAGGAACTTCGCGAAGTCCAGCGAGCCCATGCCCTGTTCACGGTAGGGCTCGGGGATGGGGGCCCAGATGAACATTGAGCCCTTCGGAGCAGCGACCTCCCAACCGATTCGATTGAGGCCCTCAATCAACACGTCGCGACGGACCTGGTAGATCTCGCGCAACTGGTCGGGGTAGTCCGGGACTTCGTTCATCGCGACAATGGCCGCGATTTGCACCGGCTGAAAGGTGCCGTAGTCGAGGTAGCTCTTCAGCTTCGTCAGCGCCGCCACAATTTCGGCGTTGCCGACCATGAAGCCGACGCGCCACCCGGCCATCGAGAAGGACTTGGTGAGGGTGTAGAGCTCGACGCAGCATTCCTTGGCCCGGGGCACCTGCAGGATCGATGGCGGCTGGTAGCCATCAAAGCCCAGGTCGGCGTAGGCGAAGTCGTGGCAGATAATGACCTCACGCTCGAGGGCGAAAGCCACCAGACGCTCCATGAACGCCAAGTCCACACTGGCGCTGGTGGGGTTGTGCGGGAAGGAGCAGATAATGACGCGGGGCTTGACCGACGCCTTCTCCCAGGCCTCGAGCAGGCCGGCGAAGAAGTCGTCACCGGGATCGTTGCTGCTGGAACCCGGATCCACCATGGGCACGGTAATTACCGTGGCGCCGGCGAAGCCGGGGCCAGCCAAGTGGATGGGGTAGCTCGGACTCGGCACAATGGCGGTGTCGCCGGGGCCAAGCAGGACCCACATCAAGTGCGTCAGGCCTTCCTTGGCGCCAATTGTCGTCACGACTTCGGTATCGGGGTCGAGGTCAACGTCGAAGAGGTTCTTGTAGCGGGTGGCAATGGCGGCGCGGAGATTGGGAATACCGCGGCTGGCGCTGTAGCGGTGGTTCTTCGGGTTGTGGGCCGCCTCGGCCAGCTTCTCAACGGCGATGTCGGGGCTGGGCAGGTCAGGGTTACCAAAGCCAAAGTCGACCACGTCGCGGCCTTCGGCACGCGCCTGGGCCTTGAGGCCATTGATGTGGGCGAAGACGTACGGCGGCAGGCCGTTGATTCGACGGAACTCCATCAATTAAAACTACAACGTTTTGCGCGACCGCCATGATGCCAATGCGGCGACATCGACACTGGGGGCGTAGATTGACCACGTGGCGCCGGCCGCTTCCATGTCGTCTAAGTGTGTGTGCAGGTCGTCGGGGACCGGTCCGGCCGTGTTGACGGGCCCGCCCGCTCCCGCCGCGGCCACCGCTTCGGGTGTCGCGTGCCACAGATTAACTTCAGCCCCTATCTCCCGCGCCAGTGCCTCGGTCGCCGGTGATCCACCACCAACCCAGACGGGCATCGACGCGGCCACACGTTCGGCCACCTCGCCCAGTTGGCGACGACGCTCATTGGCGTCGTGGGCCGCCAGCCCCCAGGCCAGCCGCTCCTTGGTCGACAGCGCGTCTCCCGTGCCCAGACCGGCCACCGCGCGACCCTCAGCCACGTCCTGCAGGGTCAGGAGGGCTTCAGCCAAGTGCGCCGGACTCGTCATGCCCACGCGGGCGACCAGTGGCCCCACGGTCAACGTGGGGTGCCTGCGGGCAACACGAGCCAGCAGGGGCAGAGGTGCGAAGGCTGGCCGCTCGGGCGCGTTCATCGGGAAGAGGTGGTCGTAGGCGAAGACGCCGTCAATGCCGGCGTCTGCGCAGGCGTCGGCCATGGCCAAGGCTTCGCTCATCTCCCACCGGAAGGTGGGCAAAATAACGCCGCGCTTCACGCGCCTCGACGCATGCCCACGAGCGCCGCGCCGAGGGCGCCCGCGTTGGAGCCGAGTGCGGCGGGCTCCACCGTGAACGGCAGGTACATGTCGCCGGCCATTACCAGCGACACGAGCTCGGCGTTCGCCACGGGCAGAATCTCGCCGGCCGCGTTCGAGAGGCCGCCACCAATAACGAAGTGACCAATGTCGAAGATCTCGACCAGGTTGGACAGACCGATCGCCAGCCACCAGGCCACTTCACGCAGCAGTGCCTTCGCTTCCTCCAGGCCGTCCGCGGCGGCCGCGGTGACGTCTTCGGCGCGCACGTTCGCCGCGCCGAGTCGGGCGCTCAGTTCGGGGAGTCGACCCTCCTGGGCTGCGGTGGCGGCCAGGACACCGAGGCCGGTGCCGGAGGCGTAGCGCTCCCAGCAGCCCTCGCGCCCACATGCGCAGCGCAGGCCGCCGGCGCGGACGATCATGTGGCCCACTTCCCCACCGAAGCCGTTGCGACCACGGATCAGTTCACCGTTGGCGATAATGCCGCCACCAATGCCGGTCCCCAGCGTGATCGCGGCGAAGTTCTCCACCCCACGGCCGGCGCCCCACGCGTGTTCCGCCAGAGCGGCGGCGTTACCGTCGTTTTCCATCTCGACCGAGGTCACGCCCGCTTTGGCGCGCAAGAGCGCGGGAAAGTCGGCGCCCGAGGCTGACTGCAGGTTGGCGGCGTAGGCCAGGGTGCCGTCACGTCGGACAAGTCCGGGAAGCCCAATACCGACTGGCGTGTCCGCCGGGACGAGATTGTTGGTCTCGCAGATCTCGAGGATCTGGCGGGCCAGGAGGTCGGTCATCGATTCGCCGGGACCACGGGTGTCGTCGTTCTCCGAAGAGGAGCGCAGCTCTTGGAGGATGGTGCCGTCGCGGTCGACCAGCATGGCCAGAGACTTGGTTCCGCCAACGTCAATGCCGATGGCGACAGGGCTGTTACTCACGAGACTCCTTCAGATTGCCACTTAACTTTAGGCTCATTGCGCCGCCCGGAATCTGTCGAAGGGGGCGAGCCCCTCACTCAGGGCGGCAGCCAGCACCGACCAGTCAAAGTTGGCGGCCGCCATGTCGCGGGCCTGAGCTCCCAACGTCCGTCGCAACGGTTCGTCGCGCCACAGCGTCGCAATCGCGTCAGCCAAGTCCGACGCTGAAGAGGAGTTCTGGACGACCAGGCCGGTGACCTCATCGCGAACAGCCTCGTGACTGCCGCCGGAACGACCGGCAATCTGGGCGACACCGCAGGCGGCCGCTTCGAGGAAGACGATACCGAAGCCCTCCTGCTCTAAGCCCAACCAGCGACTGCGGCAGTCCATGACCATCACATCGCTCGCCCCGAGCCAGGACGGGAGCTGCTCATCGGGCACCCGACCAAGGAAGGTCACGGGCGCGTTGAGCTTGGTCGCCAGCTTTTCGAGCCGTTCCCGGTCGCGGCCCGAACCACCAATGGCGACCTGCAGTGACGGAATCGTGTCCTTGAGGAGAGCACTGGCCTTGATCAGCGTGTCCATGCCCTTGCGGGGCACCAGACGTGAATACGAACTGACCAGAAACGCCGACGGGTCGAGACCCATCGCGTCGCGAACGGACGTCGCGCTCCCCGCGAGGGGAACAAAGCGCTCGGTGTCGACACCTGGCGGCACCTGCACGACCGGTGGCATCGCCTCGGCCACATTGCGACGGGCTTCGGCCTCGGGGTAGCCACCAGCGCAGACCGCCACCACCGCGTGGCGCAGGATGCGTCGCAACGTCGAGGCCACCAGTGGGAGCCGCCCCGGAATCGTTACTTCGGCGCCGTGAAGAATGACGCCGTAGGGCTTCGAGAGAAATGGCCCGAGGAGCCCCAGCGGCCAGGCCGGATCGAGCAGGACCAGGTCGGGCTGGTGGCGGTCAATCGCCGCCTCAATCGCCCGGTAGGCGCCGAGGGTCGGAAGAAAGAGCGTCTTGGCGTCCACGCGCTCAATAACGACATCGGTCGCCTCATCAAAGGCTTCGGCGTCTGGGTGCGACGAGGCCGTCAGCACGACGGCACGGCCGGGCTCCAGTCGCTTCCAGAGTTCGTGCAAGTAGACCTGAATGCCACCGGTCTTGGGCAGGTAGTCATTCGTGACCAGGAGGTGGCGCGCCATGGCACCACGCTAGTCAACTCCTGGAGGACTCGGCTTCGCTGGCGAGGGCTGCTTCGCGGTGGAACTTCAGTCTCGGGATCATGCCGTTGGCGTTGAGCAGGACGGCCACGTCAGCCATTTCGGAGGTCATCGTCAACGTCTCAGGCTCCCCGCCGAGCACGAAGCTCACGAGGCAGTCACTGCAGTCGGGGGTCGACCTACGAACACAGTCGGTACAGCTAATGGAAAGTTCAATCGATGACATCGCTTCTCCTCTTTCAGTTGTCCACAGCCTTCCAAAGGTCTGTGACATTCACCGAAGGTCAGCGATGGCCTCCGCTATCTGGGCTGGCCCAAAGGGCACCCCTTCGCGCACCACACGACCACGCTCGGGGTCAACCAGCACCCAAAATGGGGGCCAGCGCACGTCGAGCGCTGTGAGGAGTGCGGGTGACACCACAATCCGGTCTCGGTGCGGGGACCACGTTGGTTCGTCCGCCGGTTCCGCGGTGACGAAGAGCAGGTCGATATCCCCATAGAGCGAGGGTGGTGCCTCAAGGAGCGCCACACAGCCGTCGCACGATGGCTTAACGGCAATGATCAGGGTCAGCCTGGTGAACGCCTGCGTGACCGCAGGGCCGGAGAGCCAGTGGCCGCTCCAGGACCGTGGTGCGGGGCGCTCGCGAGTCTCCCCCACCGCCCACATCGGACTAGTCCGTCTCGCCGTCGAGGGTAATTTCCTCGACGTCACGTCCGTGTCCGCACCAACGGCACGAGACCGAATCAACGACGCGGTTGATGATGCTCGATTCTTCGATAGTCAACTCACCACCCACGGTGAAGTGGTGAAAGGACCGCACCGTTGACGTCTCTACGACATCAAAGCGCGTCAAGTTGCCGCAGGCGTTGCACCGGTAACGATTCATCTCTCCACGCTAATAGTTCAGCGACCCTTGTCGGTCAGTCCGCGAGGCCAGTAGTCGACCGGAAGCGTCGGCTCGAACACCGTGTCGTAGGAGACACCCGTGGGCCGCTGGTCACGACGAGTCTGGTCAATCAGTCTGGCCAGTACCTCCGGATGCCGCACCGGCCCCAGCGTCAGCTCCTCGGTACCCGCACGCAACTGCACCAGCCCCCGCTTGCGAAGACGGTCGCGAAAGTCTTGCTGGACATCGATCAGCACAATGGCGTCAACGGGAAGACTGACGAACGAGCGACGCAGCACTCCCCCTTCGACGGCGACCTGTTTGGTAGTCACGTGCACCTTGTGGCTGCGCCACCGAATAGTTCTCGTCACCAGAACCAGAAAGGGTGGTCCCACGACCAGAGCGAGACAGATTCCTTCGTATCGGTGGATCACGGCGGCGTGCTGCCCACCGAGGATGACTCCCGCCATCAAGACGGCCACCGCCGCCAGCGGCCACCGCAGCCCCCATGAGGTCGGCGTCACGCTGACAACAAGGCGTTCATTTCTTCCCAGCGAAAACCGTCGCGCCACTAAAGGTGCCTCCGGTGAAGGTCAGACATTGCGCATTTGGCGCGCTGCCATGTCGAAGTACTCATAGAACTCGGAGTACTGGGCGTCGGTAAGTTCGTTGCGAAGAGAGTCGAGCGCGTTCACCATGGCCGTCATCCAGGCGTCTCGCGCCCGCTTGGTGATAGCGAAGGGGGCGTGCCGCATACGGAGGCGTGGGTGGCCACGTTCCTCCATGTACGTCGTGGGGCCTCCCCAGTACTGAACCAGAAACAGAACGAAGTGCCGGCGGGCGTCGGTCAGATCCTCCGGGTACATCGGCCGGAGGATTTCGTCAGTTTCAACGCCTTGGTAGAAGGTGTCGACAAGCCGAACGAAAAAGGATTCTCCACCCACCTGCTCAAACATCGTTGCGTCCACGCCTCAAGCCTAGGCACTCGTGGCTCGGTAGTATGATGGTCGCACTGCGGGTATAACTCAATTGGCAGAGTTCCAGCCTTCCAAGCTGGCAGTGCGGGTTCGAGTCCCGCTACCCGCTCTC
>Ga0208389_1000137_pt1 | contig 39592 bp, 47 predicted proteins | sample CryBogCBH12Aug09_FD_184625 | JGI IMG/M metagenome (GOLD analysis project Ga0208389, IMG submission 184625) | Freshwater microbial communities from Crystal Bog, Wisconsin, USA - CBH12Aug09 (SPAdes) (version 2) | ecosystem: Environmental > Aquatic > Freshwater > Lake | place: Crystal Bog... | reverse complement strand
TCCAGAATATGCTTATCTATTTGGCAATGATCCATGAGGCAGTGATTCATCAGGCGATTAAATTTTATTCAGCAACCACTCTATATATTGCATCAGCGCCTCTTGGCGACTCCGCTGCTTCGTTTGGCAAGGGCCTGCTGCTTAAAGTAGAGCAGCAGCGCGTCCTTGTCGTAGATCTTGGCGGAGATGTGGCGGGGCACAACATGCTTGGAGCAGAGGCAGTAGTTTTCGATGCTCCGCCGCACTGGATCGAGCAGCCGCAGCGTTTGCTGGATGGAGTTGCGCTGCCCGCAGATGAAGCACAGCAGAAGCATCTTCGCCTGCCTCCCCCCTTGCGCGTTTTTCCTGTCGCCTGTGGCTACCACGACTCGTTCCCTCTTCCGAAACAGCTGCCTCTCGGAGGCGCACTGCTGCCCGCACACGGTGCTGTACTCGAATGCCGATCCCGAGTAGTAAATGAAGCAGCCGCAGCACGAGCTCAGGAGCAGGCTGTCGCCGCAGACCGTGGCGATGTTCCCCAGCATATTGATCGTCAGAATGGTGCCGGGGCCGCACTGGCCGCACACCAGCTCCTCCTTCCCCGCGCAACCGTGACGGAGCCGCATGGCCTGCATCGCGCCCTTTTTGACCACGCACTGGATGCACAGGTGCAGGTTCTTGCACGCGTTGATGCACGTCGTGTCCCCGTTATACCGCCGCTGCAAGGCGCGCTGCTGCTGCCTCGCGATGATGGATGGCAGCGGATGCACCTTTGTTTTTTTATCGTTGGCAAAAAGTCAGGGAAAATAAACGGGTTCATATATACACATATAGCGGTGTTACCTGCACGAGGCTGATCACGTGCCAGGCGAGCTCCCGGATGTACGCGTCAGGGATCGAGTGCGCATGAGCGAGGTCGAAAACGCTCTGGTTGCACGCGAGGTAGGCCTGTTCCAGGATCTGGCTGAAAATAACGTTGGTGGGCGAGGCTGCTGCGCTGGTTCTGTGCTGCAGCAATCGCTTGACGTGGTCTATGCTGTGCGGCCGCCGCACGTTGCCGATGATGATGCCGCGATACGCGCGGGTGCATCGCTCGAAGTACGAGTGGCTGATCTTCTCAAGGCGGGGCAGTATCTGCAGGATGGCGTCCGCTGGGGAGGAGGAGGAGGCGCCACAGTAGAGGGTGTTCAGCTCGCCGCGAAAAATATCGCAGATGGTCGACACCGAGTTGCAGAAGTGCTCGACCTTCTGGCCCGACTGGTTGAGCGTGTGGCACACCCCCGGATGATAATCGTAGATGGTGTTGCACAGATGCTCCATCACGCACAGCTTGGTGACGTAGGGGATGCGCTGAAGGCATGCGTGCATCCTGTCGAAGGGCTGCACGATGACGGTCCGCAAAAACTGCAGCACGCCCATCCGCGCGCCAAAGGCGATGCCCTTGAGGCAATTGGGGTACAGGCCGAGGAGCGTCCCCTGCATGCATCGGAGCAGGTTCTGGATGGCCTCGCAGCTCTCGTGCCTCCATTGCACCTCCCTCTGTGCGCGCTTCGTCCTTCGGCGCAGCGGCATGCACTGGCGAAGCAGCAGCAGGACCTGCTGCAGCTCGGGATCCGAATCCATCGAGGGGTCCAGCACCCCGAGCGCGTACGAGCTGATATCCGGTAGGTTGTCGTAGTGTGGCACATTGTGCCTGGGTATCACCAGGTGTTTGAGATCCGCAGAGATGCATGCGAACAGGTACGTGTCGATCTCGGATTGCACGCCGTCCCTGCACAGCATCTGCTTGGCTATCTGATGCAGGTCATGCAGGTTCGCCTCGATGGCCTCATCGAAAGCGCAGAAAACATGTTGTTGTTTTTTGGTGGGGGGGGGAGGGGGGGTAGTAGAGGAGGAGCCCAAAAAAGCGCAGGAGACTGGATACCCCTTCTTGACACCACTTGGTTGTTGTTGTTGAGAGACACCTTCGTCGCCTCCCTTCCTGCCATTCTTGTCCATCATCATCATCAATGATGCCTCATGATGGACGTTGTTGTTGTTGCTTTTCGGCTGGGAGGGGCGAGAATAGGGCGCGTGTCTCCAGTGGGCAAACAGCGGCATCACATGCCACTGCTTGCTGAGCAAGAAGGGGTGCTCTGAAAATACACCCTGCTCTGTTTGAGGCGCTTGATCCCCCCGGAAACATGCACCGAGTACCTGTTGCGCTGGTGCGACACGATAGGCAGCGGCATGATGTGCACCGGCGCGGAGCCCACCGCTATGAGCATGGCGTCGAGAGAGTATTCGCCCGGCTGGCTGTGAATGTTCCCGTACCGTTGGATGACGCCAGGGAACTCCGCCTTGTCAAACATGACATCATAGTACAGCTGCTGCGTTGTGGCCCTGCAGCACAAGACGCACAGGTGCGGCGTCCTTGGCAGGGCCTCCCCTGGCAACAAAAACTCCACCCCCACAAAGGGCTGGGTTCGATCTATGAACATGCATTCGCACTGTTCGCCCTTGGCGCACTCCCGCTCGGTCGAGTTGAGCGGTGCGCGCATAAACGCCTCCTCGTACGCTCTGGTCACGTAGGGAATGTCAGCGCTGCGAAGATTGCCCCTCAGGCTCCCACCAAACATATCGCTCAGCATCTTTTTGTACGGGAGACGCGAGAGCAGGCCCTCTGTGTCGATGATGTGAGGGTCGTCCGTCCGTTTTTGAGCGGGGTTTTCGGCCGCCATGTCCAGTTTTTTCAAGATGAGCGCCTTGACCCTTCGTTTGCTGCTGACAGCCTCGCTTTCGATGATGGCGTTTGCATTGCTGGGCATCATCATGACGTCGCAGGCTGGAAACACGGATATGAAGCCCAAAGGATGCGACTCGATGACCACCGTGTCGGCATCCGCCTTCTTCTTCTTGATATCCGAGTGGCTGTCTTCATCCTCTTTGCCATCATGATTGCCGTTTTTATCATCCGCATCAGTATGATGCTGGCGAACCTCTTCTTCTTCTTTTTCGGGAGCGTTGACGGCCTCCTCCTCCTCCTCTATGCTGGTAGGCGGCTGCTGTTTCTTCTTTTGCGAGTGCCTCTTCTTTTGCTTTGAGTCAGACGAAGACTTGTCTTCGTCCTCCTCCTTCTCATCCTTCGAGGAAGCAGCGCGTCTTTTTTTCGCAGACTGCCCCCCCCCTCCCCTACCGTTTTCGCCGAGGCCTTGATTGCTGCTATTAGCCGTAGCATTCTGGGTGGGCCGTCTGTTGACAGTCCAGTCGCATGGGAGCTCAATGTTGTGAAATCCTCCTCCTCCGTCGTTATTGTTATTATTATTATTCTTCTTATTCAGAAGCATATACACAGATGTGGGGTGGCAGTAGAAGCTACTACTAAAGGGACAGAGGAATCCTTTTTTTATAGAAAACAACGGAGCACATATTTCAAGAAGTACGAAAGGATATAAAAATATGTGTGTGTCGTCGTACAGTGCAAGAGGCATATATGGGAGCGCGTGGCTCCACTGCTGGGAGAAACCGTCCCGAGGAAGCGTATTCGTCCAAAACCCCCTCCTCTGCTGCGCTCCTGGAGATTGATGTGTATCCCATCAGGCTGCTCCCCGAACAGAGCGTTCGGCTGTACGGCTTTCTGCGGAGCAAGAGCACTCTTACTTGGAGGGACGTGCTCGAAAACGAGCCCATCACGCTCTCCAGCTGCGTTATGGTGGGGATCTCCACCTCGAAGCTGCAACGGATGCAGCCCATCATCAAAGAATGGATTATCAACGGCAAAGCCACCCTGCATGATTGCGAGCACATGGACGCTTGGAAACCGAATCCCTTCCTTGACTTGAATTGCAGCATAGGCGACCTTGTGCTGTACCGAAGGATGTTGACGCCAAAGCTGCTGTTGGACAGCGGAATCACCTTCACCATGCTAGAGGAGCGGTATGGCCTGACGCACGAAATCATGTTTTTGCTCAAGTACTCCACCGAAGAGTGGCTGCAGCTGGGCATACGGCCTGACTTCCTGCGTGAGCTGCAGGATGACCACTGGCATAGGATATTCGGCGCGGTCAGCAGGCAAGACCTGCTCCTCCGCGCCGAGGCTGCTGCTACGACTATCATGATATCATCCTCATCATTCAAGACAAAAACTCCATGACGCCCCCTATGATGCCCCCGAGGAAAAAGCAAAAGTTGATGACCAGCACAATGGGCATCGTGAGACCGACCCATGTGGGCGTACCAGAGACCAGAAAGTCGTTATTCATATTGCTGATATCGTTGAGCGAGTTCTGATACAGCAGGGAGCTCCATCCGGCCTGTGCCACAATGGCCAGAATCCACACAAACTGAATGCTGTTGCACAGGCCCGTGAGGAAGAAGAGCAAACTGGCGACATACTTTCTCTCGGAGGAGTAGTTGATGGCGATGGTGCAGATGATGGCGCCGCTCATGGGCAACCAGGCGCCCACCGCGATAAAAATCAAAATGGAGGGCAGCAGGATAAAGAGGCACAGGAAGAGCACCTGGTTGTCGGTGACAACCTTCTCAAACGTGATCGCCAGATAGTACCAGAGCATGAGCAGGGGGATGATGGCGATGGCAAACTTGCAGAAGATCGGGCCGTCATCCGACGAATCTCGCCAGGGTTGCACCGTGTCGCCCGTGGTGCTCGACCACTGGTCCCAGCTGGTGAGCAGCTCGTTCTTCTCGGGGTGCGAGTGCCATGTGTACCGAAAGCTTACGGTGGCCCCGAAGGTCACCAGCAGGGCGTCCATGTTCATCTTGCCCGTCTGAGGATCCACATCCACGGCTCTCGGGGGCAGGCGAAAGATGAGGCTCCCCGACGAGGCCGTGCACTTGCTGGCCACCCTGGCCGCGTAATCGCTCGCCGAAAAGGAGTGCTGAAACGCCAAACACCAGGCCGGGTCGCTGAACAGGCCGCACACTGAGGTGTTGGCCGGCGCGCTGCTGGTGCTAGTGGAGGCGGCCGCTGGGTAGTCCAGGCCGTACTCCACGTTCCCCTGCGAGTCGTATACGATCCGATAGGCCTCCAGGGAGCTGCATGGCGTCCCGGCGGGCGGCGTGATCATCACATCCGTGGTGTAGAACTGTGACGGCATCGGCACGATGTTATGTGGCAGCAGGCTGGAGTCGGGCGGCGAAGTCACAGCCACCATTTTGGCGGCAAAGCACGAAAAGTAGGAGGAGCGCGGCGTGGACGAGGCGTACGCCGTGCCCTGCTCCGCCCGACAGGAAATGCTCGATCGCAAAGGCCCCGCCATAGGAAGCATTCCGTTGATGTAGATCGCATTTGTGACCGAGGAGCGCGGCCATACATAGGTGTTGCTTCGCATAAACCAGGAGTTGCTGCTGGTCACATCGTTCCCGGGAAAGTCGTTGTTCGAATCCCACGTGAAAGAGTAGTTGTGGATATAGTTGGGGTGGATCCAGCCCGTCATTGCGGGTTGCGAGTGCATGGCGTGGGCGGCGTACAACAGGAAAAAGATCAGCATGTAGGCGGCGACGATGCAGGTGAAAATGTAGGCCTTGGGATTCAACGCCTTACGCCCTTGCAGAGGCAACACGCCAAACTCGGTGAAGCTCACCAGGGCTTCGCCGGGGGCCAGCATGAACCATCTCACGAGGCCGTGCAGCGCCAGCGTGCTTGCAAACGTGATGGTCATGACCGAGGGCGACATCACCACCTGCATAATGACACAAAGCAGGAAGAAGAGCTTAAACCCAGCATTTGCGAACCCAAGCACACTATTGTTGTTTGGAGCCGTGGGAGGAGTGGCAGTGCTGTAGTAGCTGGGATCGAAATGCGGCTGCGGGGTCGAATCGCGGACAAAGTACATGGGCAATATGTGACGAAGTAGTACCAATCCAATCTTTCGCTACTTGTTTTTATACTCTGAGAACAATGGCGAGCCTATCTGTATAAATAGTGTTGTTACCAATAAAACACACCTGTGGATCACAAGCCCTCTCTCCTCTCTCCTGACGCGCGCAGTAGTACAATAATATGCCCTGGTATCACCTTCATCTTGGGCGAGGGCTGCTGCTGATCATGCTAATGTGCCAGCCACAATCAGCGTTAGGAATCAGACTGCCGCTCACGGACAGCTACATGCCCTATTTTGGCGTTGGTACCCAGGGCGATGTGCTTCAATGGGCGGGAGCGCGCACCATGTACGCGGTGCAGCAGGCCCTGGTCATAGAGGTTTCGCCCCGAGGGCTTCGCTTCGTGTTCCGAAACAACAAACAACAAAAGCAAATATATCAACTCAAGAACGACCTGCACAGCATAGGGATAGCCAAGGACCTCACCTGCGCGCCCCAGCCTGGAGCCATGTGCTGCATGAAGGAGGGCTGCTTCATGCCCTCGCCGCCTACCGCCAACTTGAATTACGAGGACACTAGCAGCAGCAGCAGAAGGCTGCAGCAGCCCTCGTTCCCTGGGCAGTTTCCTGTGATGGTGGTCTCGTCCAACAACATGGAGCGGTTAGGAAGCGACCTTTTGAAAGCGTATGCTGAGGCCTCGTTCGAAGCCTGTTCGCGTAAGGAAAACGGCGTTGGTAGGATCTACGAAAACGATCACAACAGCACGGGCGGGGAGTACACAGTCTCCGCCTGCGATGTGCTGCAGGGGCATTTTGTGGCCATGTACTACCCTGTTCAGGACAAGCTCCTGCTGTTTCGACAGACATTTGGACCCATGGCCTACACCGCCGTGCTGCTGGTGAGCATTATTATTATTATTATCCTCTTCTTATATCATCATCATCATGATCATCATTATTGATTTTGTTTTTGTTTTTGTTTTTGTTTTTGTGGGGCGCGAAAAAGTGTGCTCTTGTGTGCCTCTATCATTGTGCAACAAGTTTAAGTGCCCGAAAAAGTACCAACGTGCTAAAAATCGTTTGCACGCCCTTGACTATGGGCGGGGCGTTTGTGTTCCTCAAAATTCCTTTCCCGACAGTGCAGGACGAATTTCATTTCTGGTTGTCAATGCTTAGCCTGTTGATGATGAGCCTGCTCAGCGTCGCCACAAAGGATCAAAGTAGAGCCGCTGAAGCGTGCATGTATGCGCTGGTGGTACTTGCGGATGCGGTGTATCGAACCCCCGAGAATCCGTACGCTGGCATAGTCTGTCTTATATTTGCCATCCGACAGTGGCAAAGGGCCTTAAAGCTTTTTCACTCCTCCGCTTGGCTCCTCGATGCGACGGAATTTGTGCTCACGACATGCTACGCGAGCATAACCGTGGAGTTGGGGTGGGTTCCTCAGTTGAAGGAGCCCGAGCACTGGCCCATATACGGCGCTGCTGGTACATATGCAGCGTTTGCCATGGCGTTGTATAAATTGCACCTTGGAGGCGCGTATTATTATTATTGATACATCGCTTATGGACAGAATCTATCACCTCTATTTGCTGGTCTGCACTATGCAAGCCCCTATATTTCTCTTCCTCCTGAGCGTGCGGGGTGTTTTGTTTCCTGTGCAGCTACTGCTGCATGATGATGATCATCGCTATCACAATGATAATGATTATTATTATTATTATCGCAATGAAACCCCGCAGAATACGACACAGCAGGCCTACGTGCAGCGAGGAAGTTTGTCATTTGAGATGGGCTGCGCGTGCGCAAGCTGCACCGTATTTGCAAGCTTCTATATGATGTTGACGTACAACGGAGACGAGGAGGGTCGATTCCTGTCCACGGTCGACCACGCGTGCAACGACGAACGTGACGTGGAGGAGAGCGGCGGGAGGTGCTATCTGCTCTATCGATCCGATGAGGCGCGCCGAAGCGTTCTCATGCTGTGCAGGTGTTGCTTTTGGGGGATGGTTTGGCTTCAGGGCTGCATGTTTCATGCCATGTTGGTGGTGTGGACCAGGCTGGATATACAAAAGGTGGCCACGCTTCGTTTCGGAGCGCTGTGGTGCCTCTGTCGAACCTCGCCTGCAGAGAAGGGCCTTGTCTGCTTCCTGATCTCGAGCTGTCTCTATCTGCTTTGGATGCACGAGGCCTACGCCGCGGCAGACATGGCCGCTGCGAGGGTGGCGTGCCTTCTTGTCGCCCTCGACGCTGTGCTGGTCCTTGGGCACCATTACGACCTTCAAACTCCCATCCTGGTCGTCCTAAATTGCAGGTTGTTTTACGCCGCCTGTTCTGGATCCCTGCTCCTCGTTTGGGCCTCCTACTGCTATTATTAGGTCGTCCTCGTCTATGGAAAAGTTGCTCTGTCCGTGATCCTCGATGTTATCAATATTATTCGTATTAGTATTAGTATTATAAGGATTGCGACGATCCGGCGAGCAGCTATCCCCCCTGATTTGCGAAAACGCATCCCAAAGCAACGATGCCTTGACGAACAATAGGATAAGGATGAGCAGCACAATGGCAGGCCCATGCTGCACCATATTTTTGGCTACCGAGGACAGCAGCCATACGGCCATGACACCTTGCAGTCGGCCCTGGGAGAGGCGCTCGATGACCAAGCGCAGGGCGGACCACAGCAGCATCGGCGCCGCGAACAGAGCCAGCAAGGAGACCTCCGTGTGGATAGGCACGGTCCCGAATCCAAAGAAATTGCTGGGAATGGTCAGCACGCGATAGTACATGTTGGTCTTGTTGGCGATAAATTGCGCCGTCTGCTCAAAGTACTGCTTGGTGGTGCTGTTCTCTGGGAAAAGCAAAAACAGAAAACTCCCGGGCAGCGTAGCTGCTGCTGTGGTGTTGTTGCCCGCATAGTGGTCAAACTCACCTCTCGGCATCATGAGCAGCCCCATGGTGTCCACAGCGCCGGAGCCGTTGTTGTCCATTCGCGGACCGCCGGTCAGCGCCCCGAGTTCGGAGGCGCACTCCTGAGCCGGCATACATACGCTGAGGATAGAGATGGACAGCAAGGTCATGGGCAGCAAGGCCGGAAACAGTACGCGGTGAGCCCCGCTGCTGCTCTTCTGATCCTCCTCTTCCTCCTCTGCATTATTATGCTGCTGCTCTCCTAAAAAACAGCAGAGCCACACGATGGAACTGAACGGTAGCACACAGCCAAACCACAGATCGTGCACACGGAACTCATCGCGCAGGACGGTGCAGTCAAAGACCAGCAATAAACACCACGGGATGAACAGGAGACAAAACTCCTTGAGACTCTTTCGTCTGTTGTTCCTGCGTTTCTTGGCGGAGGAAAGGATCGTCGTTGTTGTTGCGGTGCCTACGCCATCATTATCTTGGAGGTTCACGAGCCACTGGCGCCTGTGCTGAAAGGCTGCAAACACCGGCATTAGAAGCAAGGCGATAAACGCTGTAGTTTGCGGCAGCCATTGCATGCCATGGATGCTATATGCCAACACGAAAAGGACCAGGCCGCATTCCGCCCTGCTGTTCACAAGGAACACGCCCCGGATGTGCTGCAGCAAGGCCCCCCCATGAAGACGGCTCGTGAGGTAGTAAGAGGCGAACGTCCATTTCAAAATTTCAAGGAAAAAGAGCCACAGCGCCAAGACGATGACGCAGCACGCTGTGGCCACCAAGGCATTTGTCATTCGATACTGGTGATTGGCCGGATCGGAGAGCGCTGAAAACACCAGCTGCAGCAACAGGAAGAGCCAGAACTGAATATTGAGCTCGATGAATAGGGACCACGCGCCTCTGAGAGCCATAATGATCAGACGAGAGAAATGCCTTTTTCATCCTGTTTGCCCCTTCCATCACCGTATATAGAGGAGATGAGCCATGCTATGCCAAACCACTGCTTTATTTTTTCGAGTTGAAACGGCCTGCCTTTCTCCTCGTCTGGACGATAATAATAGCTCTCTTCCTCCTCCTCCTCCTCCTCTCTGTTACCCAAGAGGGGGAGGATGAGGGCTCCGTGCTCGTTGATTTTTGCGGACGCGTGTTTCGCTGCGGGCTGCATCCTGCTGGGGACCACCTGCAGAATGACTCCTGCCTTTCTCTGCCGGTTCATCAAGCATTGATGCAGTTTGGAGGGGGTGGCGAGGCTGGGGTTTATGTCGTCCACAAGGGGGACCCCTGCGTGCTGCAGGGCCTGTACTACATGTTTCGAGCAAAACGTGCCGTTAGTGTACACAACCTGCCAAGGCAGGTACGCGGCATACATGGCAGGCAAACTAAACGGCGTGCGAATGCTGGAGTGATGCTTGCAGAATGCCTTAATCTTGTGCAGCTGCTCCTCCGACACCTCGATAGCAAACGAGACGTACCCTTCCCTGCTATAATTTTTCTTTTGATAAAACACAGATTCATTTTGGTAGATCGAGGAGCCCCACACGACTCGCTCCCATGGCTCGTCCCCGTTCCGCCTGGGGAACGCCATCTCCACATGGCAGAAAGGCCCATTGAAGAATGCGACCAGCCGATTCTGAAATGGGTCGTTTTTGGTCGGTTTGTAGAAGAGCAGATACACCTGCTTCTTCTCGCCCTGAAACAGCTTCAGCTCCATACTGGCCTGGCAGCAAAGGCCAGTGTTTTTATTGTGTTGAGGTTTTGAATGGAGCACGCATCATTTACTAATAAGGCAAAAGGCTGGGGCACTCCGAGGAGTCGTACGAGAGCCACGCGATCAAAGCCGAAGTCGAAATTGCCAGCAAGGCGGCGTGCACCAGCGCATAAAGGAGACCATCCCTCTGCTGCTCCTGTGGGTTGGTGTCAGGCTGCATCATCTTTTCTTCCTCGTATCGTGGCGTTTTAATACCTTGTGCCTACGCTTCAAGCCTGCAGTACTCCATGATTCGCTCAATGTGCTTTATTTTCAAGCCGCAGATCCACAGAATGCGCGGCATATCCTTCTTTTTAATGCCAAAATGGCTCGCGATGGACGACAGGACCTTCTTCAAGAGGGGGAGCTGTTCGCCGCGCACAAACATTTTGATTTCGGCCACCGCCTCCTCCTCGTTCTGTGATTTGCATGAATGCGGGGCTTTTCGCATTGTGCCGTTTTCCTTCAACTTGGGGTACTGCAAACCTTTCCTCTAAAAAAACAACTGTGGAAAGGTCAAAGGTGGCTGCAGTCATCAGGGAAGTGGATATATGGTTTCAGGGTGTCATAGATGGCCCCAAATCCATAGAAAATGTCGTCGTAGCTTCTCCCCCCCGTGCATACGATGCGCCCAGAGGTAAAAATAAGGAGCACGATTGGAGATCTTGGCGGCCGCAGGACCAGCCCAGGGAAGATGGTTCGCTGATACGTGCTCTGCTCGTTAAACTTTTCGTACAGCCCGTTGAGGTCGATGGTGGTCCCCTGCGGCAGGGCCACATGCCCAACGAGGTTCTGAATAATGCATGATGAAACCTCAAAGGTATCCCTTGGGCTTGCGCGTCTCAAAATCTGGGCTATCTCGTGCGACGCCACGATGCAGGCGCTGAAGCTGGTTGAACCCGTAATCACCAGCTTCCCCGAGCCAAACAGCAGGCAGGTGCAATGCGGATTTGCAAGCCTGATGGTGATGGCGGCGAATCGCTTCCGATCATATGTGGTGAAGGGGAAGAGATCGGCCAGCCTTTGTAGATTGATCGTGGGCTGTGATGTTGCAATCTGTGACGTGGACACGATGTTGTGGCACTGTGGGATCGGAAAACCGCTCGTGATGCCCCTCTCTCCTCCTAGCAGGTCGCCATCGTTGTTGCGATCGGTGGCGGAGCTGCTACTACTACTAGCATGCTGGTTGTTCATGAGCTGATACAGGTCTGCAGCTGCTGAGAAACCCTCGTTGGTGAATGCATTGTGCTCAAGGGACACATACTTTCTTTTGCGCATTACTAGTACACTCTCATTCTTCCTAAAACCCTACTTCTGTGGAGAATTTCCCTCTTTTTTCCTTTCTCTCAGTCTCTCTTTTTGAGGATGCTATGGGTTGGAATGCATAATCCCGACCAATCCTTTCCGAAAAAATTGCATTGCTGGGACCCCTCTGCCTTCTTCGCTTGTACAAAACCAGTACACGCTGCCGCCGTGGGCGTCTGGCTCCATGTGGCTTTTTTTTTGCGCTCGTTCCGCAGTATTGTTAGGAGTTTTGGAAGAAAGGCCAGTATTCTGCAGCCATTGCCCGCTCAAAAAATTGAATATTAAACACGCAAAAATAAAAAAGGGAACAAAAAGGCCCATGGATGCCGATACAATAGGCTTGATCGTCACCTCGCCAACGGGAAGCATCACGGGGCACGCGGGATCCCAGTGTGCGTTGTAGTTTACGATATTCATCTCTCTTCTCTTCTTGATATACCAAAGCCAAAACACAAGCTCTTAAATAATGGAGGGCGTGACAAGAGATGAGGAAAGATGTTGTGTATGTCTGTGCCTGCTGCTGGCCAATCCAGCGCACTTTGAATCCGAAGAAGAGTCAGCAGCGGGGGGGGGGCCTGTGCTGGTTTCGAGATGCACGCTCAAATCCGCGGTCGCCATCTCTCCCTTTTTAAAGGTGAGCCTTTCGAGCCAGCTGCTCCTCGCAAGCAGGCAAACGAGCTTCTCCCTGGTGGCCTGCGACCCATGCAGAAAGTTTATCTCAAGCGTCATCGTATCGGCGTCGCGGCACGCTTGCAAAAAGAAGAGGAAGCAGGCCAAGAAGCACCCCGTGCACATTGTTGCGGAGCATGTCATATCGGGCGGCATCTCCAAGCCGACGCCCTCTCGGCCGCAAATCAAAAAATGCCTCTCCGTCTTGGATCCCAGGAACCCTGTTTTGTACAGGCTCTTTGATGGCCTTTTCTTGGAGAGGTACGAGGCGGCCAAGGCGATCGAGGCCACGCCAAGCGACGAAACCTTTGGCCTCGTTCGCTGGCTCTTCGAGGGGGCGCAGAGCGTGTTTTCGGACGCAGGTTTTGCCAAAATCATCCGGCGGGCCATCAGCAAATACCCGGACCCCTTCTGGGCGCGTCTGCCGCCGGCCTGCAGGCATTGCGCTGCCTCGTCCTCCTTCTCCACCTCAGCGAATTGCAAGAGCTACTGCGCAGCGGTGAGCTTCGCTGGGTCGGGGGAAACGATGCTGGCATCGCTCAACAGCATCGAGCAGGGTCCCTTGGTGCAGGGCGTGACGTTCCTATGCACCAAATGCCGCAACGTCTCTGCGATCTCGTACGAGTACGACACGGCGCTGAGGACGGCGCTCCTGCTGCCGGACGCGCGCAAGACGGATTGCGAGCACTATTCGCGCCTGGTCGCCGCCTACCACGCGGAGAGATAAAAAAATATAATAAAAAAACGTGTCGGTTTTATTAGTAGTAGTAGTAGTAGTAGTAGCAATGCCAACTGCATGATAGCCTATGAAACTCATCAACACGGAAGGCATGGAAATCCTCAACGCAGGGCTGCCATGGAAGCACTCTGTGTCACCGTGTTGCAAGCAGGCCATCCACCTCTTGGAACGAAACACCAAGGTGGTGACGTGGCTCAGACCCAAGGGGGCGCCGCCGCAGGAACAAATACCCTGCATCTTGTACAAGGGAAAGTACTTTTCGTTGAGCCTTCGGATGCAAAAGGCAATCTACAGGCATGTGAGGCTAAAAAAGGGCTTTAAAAACGAGGAGACTGTCAACGGGGTCCAAACGCTCCGGATCCCCGACCTGCTTTTGAAAGAGAAGATGCGCACACAGTCTCGTTTCGATGTGAGTGCCTCGCCCCTTCTTCTGAATCATAATATAAATATACACAAACCCGATTTGATCTTCTTTTTCGCTCTCTATTTATTGTAGGCCATGAGACTGCATCAGCAGCAGGAGAGAAAGATGGAAAAAAGGGAACGGATAAAGAGCACAAACACTGTGGCCGCCAAAATGAAACAGGTGGTTGACAAGATGATCCAAAGGCAAAGGGATAAGGAGGTCCACCAGCACATGACCGTCTTTTTATACAAATCGCAACAAAGCGAGATCATAAACGCCTTCTTCCTCGAGCTTCAAAAGGAGAATCCGACGCTCTTTGAAAACAAGAGCAGCTTCCTTGCCCTCATCACGGAGCGATATGACGAATTCATTCAGGCCATAATCGCCTCCTCTCCGCCCTTGTCCGCCTAACCATCCGGTGGCCCTGCGACGGCATCTTCGAAAACAATCTCGCCTTTAATGTTTCGTACGAACCCGTTGGATCCGTCCAGGGGAGCCTCAATGGGCGCATTCAAGACGGTCCAATACCTGACGACCCACGCAATGTTCTTGAGTGTCACCATGATCCGCTCCTGGCTAGGGATTCGGCCTCGCGTTCTCGGTGCGAGGGTGTGCGCCTGCCTGATTTGTTCCAAAACACGCTGAAGAAAAACCAGAGGAGGGCACTGCGCCTCGCCGGGGGGGAAGAAGGTTTCTTCGGATACATGCCTTGCAAACAGATTCGAATACAGGGGCCCAATCACCCCGGCGGCGAAAAGCTCCGGTTTCAAGCCATCCTTTCTGGCCGCATGAAGGAGAACACCAAGGATGCTAGGCATGCTCTCCCAGAGGCGCTTGGGCCCCAGCAGCGGCAAGGGGCGCGAGAAATCGGTGCCGGCGCAGAGCATTAGGAACACGACCGAGTGGACCATGTCTGCCGCTGCATAAGGCTGCTGCGTGTAGATATCGATGACAGCCCCCCCCCCCGTGCGGAGGCAGGATTGAGCTATAGCATTGTATAGCAGATGCATGTCCACCCAGCACTTTTGGACCACCCTCTTCTTCTTTTTTGTCTTCGTCTCGTTGGAGGTTGTGCAATGATCATGATTCTCCTCCTCGTCCTCGTCCTCGTCGTCGTCCATCGTATGCTTCCGCTTGTTTCCTTGCGCTCGGTCACTGGTCGGCTTGGGGTTCAGCGTGGAGAGTTGCCGAAATATGAATATTTTATGATCTAGGCCCCGCTTTGCGTAATACAAGAGAGCTATCATCATATAATCCCCATCGATCGCGTGAACCAACGCGTTTCCAAACAGGTCCACGTATCGCGTGAATTTGACGTCGCTTTCGCCTATGGGTACCATGTCCTGCACCAGTGTGGGTACGTTCTTGTTTTGGAGAGTGTACTCAACCACCTGCTTGTAGTCCAGAATGAATCTCTGATGCTTCTCCAAGGCAATCAGGGAGGGCAGTCGGCCACACACAAAATCGATCACTTTGAGCTTGAAATTGCGGTTCATGAGGTACACCATGGGCTCCTCTGGGATAAAGCCGGGCAGCATGTCGTGCGGCCCGAAATTGCAGATGTTGCCTTGGTGTGGCCTGGACCTCTTTGCCTGCGTCATCGACTTGTAGATGGGCACGCTGTCATAGGAGTCGAAGCACAGCACAACCGTGGGACATCCTGCTGCAAACAGCCTCTTGATTGGATTGATGTACAAAAACTGGAGGAACCGATCCCAGGAGCCCAATCCGGGGTTGAGACACATCAGCTGCAGGTGCCCGTCAATGACCCCGACGCCAAATTTGACATGGCAAGGTATTTTGGACAAAAAGGCCTGTGGGCATTCCTTGTGCAGCAGTCGTCCCCAATCGGAGTGGATCGTCATCCGCCGTTTGGGTTTGCCTTGGGAACTACTGCTGTCGTCGAGGGTTTGTTTTTTTAAAAGACGTTTTTATCGCTCTTCATAAGCATATATATATTGCTGTTTGCCGTATCTGTGTATGCCTGTGCGAAAGACCAAGGTTAAAAGACACGACGGCTTCATATTTGCTTTCCTGGAGTATTCCAAATTGCCGGACCCGTCCCTATTCCAAAGCGTCGTGAAGCTTGTAGTGCGCTCAGAACTGATCCACGTGGCAGTTCTCCCTGTCTTTGACTGTGAATACCTTATTGAGTACTACAGCTCGGAAACCTCGAAAAAAAGAGGAAAGGTTCTGCTGATCAATGCGCACCCCAAACTGTACACAGCCTTCATGAAAATCGGCGTGATCACCCAACCAGCCCAGGAAGTCTTCAACGGAAGCTACGCCCTGCGCTTTGTGCCCGTGAGGTGCAGATACAATTTCCAGGCAGGGCTCCGTTTCCTGCAGGACCTCGAGGGTGCAGAATACAACACAAGGGCGCTGCTGATTGCAGCCCTGCCTATGCGAATCAAAAGAGCGTGGCATTTTCCTTCCATACTCTCGCAGGAGACACAGGATCAGTTGCCGTTCATGGGGGTCCACCCGTCCGTGTTTTGCAGCCAAATGTGCCTCATGCTGTGCTACATGTGCAACATTCTCAAGGACAATAGGCTGGACCCCGCGGCCTGCGCGCCTGCCGACCTGCTGCAGGCGCTCGACAAGGAAAACGCAGCCATTGTATGCGGTAACGACATGCAAGTCTTCACAATGGGACAAAAAGACTACTACTACTAGTATTATTATTACTACTGCTGTCAGCAGCAGCAATAGGCAAATGAATCTGGATCAGGATGCCTCTTTTGCTGTTGTTGGGCCTTTTATTAATGTTGTTGGGCCTTTTTTTGTATTTTTTAGGCACACTGCTGCTTGTTGTTGTAGTAGAAGGGGGGCGTGACAAATAGCAGTTTTTCATGATGATATCTCCATCACAACTATAGCAGCACTCGTTCATCCTATCGTTTTGGGTCCCCAATTCTACCCAAATGTCACGCAACGTGGCCTTTTTATGACACCTAGTAGTAGCAGTGTTGGTATCCTCATAATAATCAGCGTCGTCGTCATCGTCGTAGCCAGAATCCTCCTCCTCCCCCCGCTGTTTGCGTAGCGAATCATGATTGATCTGCAGGTTGCTGAAGGCAGAAAGCATTTCGCGCATATCCTTCTTGATGGCATGTTCCCTCCTCTTCGTTTTTTTTACCATGATGCGCTGTTGTTTTTGACTAGGGCGTCTTCCTTCTTATATAATATGCAACACAGTGCACATATATAGCAACAAATGCCCCTTCCTTCCTCCTCTTATACCGCAGTAGTAGTACCGCGAATGCTTTGATCCAGCAGATTCCTCTGGTTGATTCTGGGCACAACGTATCGTGCATGCGAGTCACCCGAAAGCATCCGGAAGGTGATGATGGACTCGCGCTTGGCTTTCGGGAGCTTCCTAGATTGCCATTCGTCCAACAGCTTGGAAAGGCGCTGCTCATCCAGCAAGACAGGGACAAAAAGCACCCCGCTGGGCACAAACGAAATGCCAACGTGATAGTACAAGTCGGCCTCTGTATTCCTGATCTGTGCATAGTCATGAAATATGGTGTAGGTGGAGCTCGCCATGTACGTAACGTCCTCGTCCTCGTCCTCCTCCTTTGACGAGGAGGGGGGCCTGCATAGGCCGCCGCTTTCTACCCCTTTCCAGACTCCCTGTTTGTCATGCAAAAGGATCTTGAGGGTTCCATACGATGTCAGGCAGCATAGAAAGCACCCGTCACGCAGAGTGTGAAACATGAGCCGAAAGCTGAGGGCGTTCCCCTCCTGGATGAAAATGTCGTTGAACAGCTTGATCTGCTCAAAGTCCTGGGCAGCCAAAGACGAAATTTTTTGAATGTGCCCTGCCCGGTACTGCAGGGCCTCCTGCTGGTGGCGCTGAGACACCCCGCACATTCTGTAGGCGTACTGCTTTTTAGGGTTGTTGCTCGCGGCAATCTGCAGATAGTGATACACAGTGCTAGGAATCATGGCCCTTTCCTCCTCCCCCTCCATGTGTCCAACGGTGCTTCTCTTTCTAGAGCGAGTATTTAAGTAAGCAGAGGATATTAAAAAGAAAAAAGATTTTTTTTTATTGGGGAAGGAGGAGGAGGAGAAGGACAGCAAGTCCTATGAATCTTAATTTCGCCGCCATCCTGCATTGCAGAAATGTGAACAGGGTCCCGCTTGACGATCAAGCCTCCCTGGAGGGCAAACCCTTTTGCGTGCCGCCAAACCTTGCTTGCATGTGGGCGGATCGGCACAGGACAGGAGCCATATGCGAGCCGTTGGATTTGGTTCCCGCGAGGAACGGAGGGCACAGCACCCTGTTTCACGCCAAGTGGACCATGCGCGAAATCCGCCGCAGCACGATACAGAGCGTTTTGCAGCAGTCAAAAAAGCCCAAGAAGATATGCAACAGCATAAAAATTCACTTCTTCAGCAAGAGCCTTATCGACGGCGGCAAAGAGGAGAAGCGGGACTTCCTGTATTCCGCGGCCTTTCCCTTGGAAACGCTTGGGAAGAGCGGGGGGCGTTTTGGTGTTTTCTGTGTCGGCATAACGGCCGACGAGATCTTTCCACTCAAGGGCGTGTTTCTGGACATCATCCCCGTGGCTCCCCACCCCTGGCTCCTCCCCCCCGGTGCCACCATCATGCTGCGCCCTGTTTTTTGCGCACCCGAGGAGCACCATAAACGAATATTCAAGCTGGCCTTCTTTTTTAGGGATGTTTTGGTGGGCTTTCGCCCCGAGACGAGCACGCTCTTCGTGAACTTCCGCAGCATATTTCGCGATAGGGCCAGCAGCTGGTTTTTTCAGGATATTTATAAACTGTTTCAAACCAAAGGCTCATGTCTGCCCGCGACCGTCGCGGTGTACGCCATGTGCAATGCCCTCATGATCAACGCGATACAGGCGCAGGCGTTCCTGGACCTGCTGCAAAAATACGACGCCCTCTTCTCCAGGCAGGGAGGCGGGCTGAGCAAGGAAGACCTAGAAACAGAGCAGCTGGTGCTGCACATCATAAGGGCCGTCGTGGCATGCTTCACCATGTGCTGTTTTGAGGGGAGATATTGGTTCGATAGATGCGGATCTGTGGATGTGGAGGACCAGCCGTTCCCTATGACCTTCATGGAGCCAGAGGACAGGGTGTTCCCCAAAGACGACTGCGAGGGGAGGGCTGCGCAGGTCCAGCAGATGGTGGATCTGCTCATCTCCCTGTATGAGGCCAGGGAGAGCATCGGGCTACAACGGCTAACAGCGCTCATCCTAAAGATGCCCTCGAGCGCCCTGCTCCACGTGTCGCGCACCACATTTTTGAAATTGGTGGATTGCTGCTGCCAGGTGGGATACCTCCTGAAATTCAAAGCCGCAGAGGTTCACACCGCCGTGGGCGAAGCCCAGTTCAAATCCTTCAAGAAAGTCAGGAAGAGCAATGGCCAAACAACAAAAAAGGAGGAGATTGGGGGGCACTCCTTTTCCATGGCGTTCTCCGGGACAGGGAGGACGCAGTGCATCATCGAGACCACGGGGTGGGAGAGGTCTGCCTTCCATGGCGAAGCGCAGCTCTGCTATAATGGGAACATACAGGAGCAGCTTTTGGAAACGCTAAACCCCCAGGAAAGAATGCAGCTGCTCCTCGAGAGCAGGGCAATCAACCAAAGGATAGTCAACACACAAGACGTTACGGACATTGATATCGAAAACAGCATGTATCAGACGATCTACATGACGCACGATTACATTTTCTTCACCTTCACCCTTCCCGGGCAGAGCCCGATATACGGAGCCAAGCTGCAAACCATGCGCAAAAATGGAATCAAGACGTTTGACTCTGCCAATACAACAAGATTCGCGCCAGGAGACGCGTTCAGGATAAAGACCAGGGACTTTATCCTGCAGATGACACGAAACCACAAGGACGACAGCCTATGGGGACCCGTGGAGGGCGCCGAGGATATGCTGAGGGAGTATGATTTGGTCCAAAAAGAACTGCTCCAGGGTAGAAAATGCCTGCGTCCACCCCCCAAGGAAGAGCCGCAGATGGAAAAGATTATGCTGGAGCGCTGGGGCGCCATAGCGGAAGACGCCCATATGAAGCCCATGATATCCAGCAACCATCCACGGCCGGATGGAAAGCATTCGCTGATTTTTTCGATTGGAAAGGACTCGCGTCTGACAGAGGACCTTACGAAGAGGACTCTGATCCAGAAGGCAGGGGCCAGTCGCGTATTAACGTATCCGTTCATGGGCTCCAGAATATTTTGCGCCGTATTCTAGCTAGTAATAGTTTCCCTTGCTCTCCTGATGCATCATTTGGGAGAAGAGATCCCACGCATCCCCCCCGCTGTCGGACTTGCTGCTGAAAGCGGCCGTGCCCTTTATGCTAGTGCTGAAACCATCGCGAGAGGCAGCTGCAAGATGCTTCGCCTGTGGGAGATCATTGCTGCCGTTCGTGACCTCATCGTTCATCCTGCTTCGCTTCTGCCCTGCCATCCTGTTGTGGTGGATGTCGTTGGAAGAGGAGGCAAAAGTAGTGGAAGGGTCTGCTCCTCCTCCCAGCAAGGACTTGATGGTCTCGCCTTGCTCGTTGCACGTCTTGATGAGCTCGTTGATCTTGTCCAAACTCTGACAGTGCGCACTGGATGCATTGCACACGATCTGCACACAAGCACGCGTCATCGAAAAAAATAAACACACAAGGGCGAAAAAAAAACAGGTACTACCTCCCATGCTGCATTTTTCATATCTGCCTGCTCTGCGATCTTGGTGATCCCCTGCCTAAACTGCTTCCTTACGTCCTCGGAAACATCCGTGAGGCTGTTGAGCCAGTTATCGATGGCGGTTTCAATCATTTTTTCCATGTCCTTTCTCTTATCCGCGCTCAGATCTTTGATTTTTTCTTCCTTGACCTGGGATTCGGTCTTGAGCCGTTCAACGGTTAATTGCAGTGCCTGGTTATTGGCCTCGATTTCTTTGAGCCGTTGCAAGATGGCGCTTGTTCCTGATGCCGCGAGCTCAGTCAGCGCTGCCTGGCTGTTACCGTTGTTGTTGTTGTTGTTGTTGATGTTCGTGTTTGTCGCATTGTTTGAGGCTGTGATCTGTGATTCAGTACTACTACTGCTGCTGCTAGCGGGCTTATTAGTTTCCGCAGACTGTGTATTGGTGGAGTTCATTTGGCCTATGACGACGGAGAACGAGACCTTAAATACTTCAAGGATGCAAAACATATTTTTACCATACTTCTTCAGACACCAGCAACAAATCCGCGCGCCTTCCTTTCGGGAGCATGCGAATCTCATCGATGGCGAAACGATTCATCATTGCTGCGTCCGAATTCTTCTTGAGCGGGTTTCGTAAATTCAGGACGGTGGATGCATCAATGTCTAGGGCAAGGGTGGGCGCCCCCCTCTCCAGGTAGACGCTGACCCAGAGCTCGCGCGGGAGTATGCAACCCCCCCCTGCCGACGACACATACCTCTTGGGCACCAGCACCACCAGCTCTGGCTGATCTGAATCCTTAAAAGCGACGGCAGATTTCAAGTTGAGCCTCTTGGCGTAGTAGTACGACGCCATATATGCTATATATAATACCTCCTCCAATATATACTCGTACGGATGACAGAGAAGCAAAAAAGAATACAGCGATGGCGCAATGGCATGGGCGTATGCTGCATATGCGGCCAGCCGTTGGGCGCGCCATCGATGGCGTTTTTTGCGCCAAGCGACCCTGCGGAGGAAACCACAGGCGAGGAACAAGGAACCCAGCAGCAGGAGGACCTCCTGCTGACGGAAGAGTGCGAGGTCCGCCTGAGCATGATGCGCTTCAACATGCTCGGGGTGCATCATGAGGCTCACATTCTGGACGACTATACGTTTTTGGAGGGGAGGCGCAACAACGTTTCGTTCTGGAAGGAGTTCGAGACCCATGGGGACAGCATCGTCGCCTTGAACCCCTCCGTCTTTCGCGATTTCAAAAAGCAAGTGGAAAACGAAGTCTACAACACGGCGGTGGCCAACATGCAGAGGACGGTTGCGCATCGTACCGTCTGCGCCTGCCAGCGATGCAACAAGGCCATGACCAAAACCACAGAGCACACCATGGCGGTGTTCCGATGCTTCCACGCCACCAGAGGTTGCAGGCACGCGCCGCTGTTTGAGACGCGAACGCTGGCCGCGGGGGCAGCGCGCAAGGCGCTGCAGCAAATCGCGCTGTATTTCACCTACGAGGACCAGACCTGGAGCGCAAAGGAGCCGGACAGGCTGCTCAAGGACACGTCCCTGTGGCGCTGCGTCGCCTACCTCAACCTATGGGGCACGTCGCCTCAGGGCGCAGGCGTCAGGTACCTGCTGGTGGCCCTATTTCACGCGGCGCACTACATCTACCTGACGGAGAGCACCTTTAGAAGGCGGTTCGAATTTGAGGCCTGGCACGTCTACGTGTGGAGGAGTTTTTATGCAAGCAGATATAATGACCAGGGGACCTTTTTTGGTATGCTTCAGAACCAAGCTGCAAGCACCTTTGACATCATGCAACGGACCGACGGCGCGCTATGGATACGACTGCTCACAAGCCGCTTCAGGGGGCAGAGGGGCGCCCTGCTGGTGGCGGAAGCGCAGATCGACGAGTCAGCGTTGAGGTTCAGGATGAGTGCCCTGAACAGAGAAGTGCACAACGAGAGAGAGCTGCTGCTCTTCCTACGAAAGAGTCAAAACAAGGACAAAAAAGGGGACATTGAGGAAGCGGTCAAGCTGTTTTTAAATTTTTTCAAATTTAATCTGGTAGCCGCGTCAGCGGGCGGCATGCAGAAGCAGTTCTGGCTCTTTGTGTCCGACATCGCTAGGAGCTACAGAAAAATCGAGAAGAAAAACATCATCATGGTGTCGCCGTACTACTCGTCGTACTAGACTTCTTGGTCTCGGAGGAGGGCCGAATCAAATCGCCCACCACCACGGTCTTTGCCGGTTTTTTGCCTTCCCCTTTTTTCGGCGGCTTGTTTAACGAAGAAGATTCAGAAAGCTCTACTAGTACGTCTTTCGGAGGCTCAAACTGGGTCGCTGTTCGAGCTCCAACCAGAGCGGGGCGGAGCGCGTGCGTTGGCTCGCTCCTGCCTTCGGGCTCGTCGTCCGGAACAAGCTTTCGCTTTTTGGTTTTCGGATCCTGATTGTCGTTGTTGTCCTCGTCATCATCCTTCATCGTTCTCTTGGTGCCGCCCTCCTCCTCCCCATCGTCATCGTCGCTGTCCAGAGACTCGTAGTAGATATCATCCGAATCTACGAAGCCCGGTTCAAACGTCAGCATGATGGGGGCCCCTGGGATCACAGGCACGCGGGCGTCCCAGCAGCAGGCGTCCAACCCTCCTCTGGTGAACTGAGAACAGTACTTGAAAGAGCGCCCCACGTGCACATAGCAGCAGTCCGAAAACGTCCGGTAGCCCAGAGTCTCGGGACGCAAGTAGAAATACCCGGAGGAGACCCGCACCCGCTCCGTCCTCGTGGCGCGTACCGAGGACGAAAGATTGAAGTGTATGTCAGGGCTGGGGCCCTGCCGGTAACGAAGCGCCAGAATCAGATCGTCGTTTTCGTGCACGTCATAGTCTCGCCACAGGTTGTTGATATGCTGCAGGCGGCCCTCGACCGCAAACGAGGAAACGTAATCCGTCGCCCCGTGCGTCACGACGCTGTTGCTGTTCCCCTCGTGCAGGCCGCCCTGCTGGTCCCCGCCGTGCTGCACTCCAAAGGGCATGAGGTAGGACTTGATAAAGTTCCACACGAGGCTCTCCTTGACTTGATCGGGCCCGAAAAAGAAGCTCCTGAACTCGTCCAGCTGCGACTGCGTCAGCTTATAGAAGAAATCCCGCCAGCGCCGCCCCCCTTTGTCCTGGCGGATACCCACCTGCAACCCCCAGAGAATGTAGTTCACGGTCGCCAGATTCAGGAGCGGGACCGCCTTGGCGGCGTGGCCGTACGGGGCCTCGCAGTACGGATTTCCGTACCCCGACATATCGGGGCCCATCTTGAACGTGAAGACCAAATCTCCATCGGAGAGCGCGTGTTCCAAGACAGGGTCGCCCCCGTCAAACACGTGGCTCTCCGAAGCGGGGATTCGAAGCTTGGGAATGATGAGGGCCACCTTGTTCGGGTGCGCCATTTGCGTCTGGGTCGAAATGCGCGCAGACGTGCCAAAGGCATAGGGCCTGAGAAGCCCTCCGGGGAGAAGATTGCCACCCTCCTTGTTGATCTGGCCATCGGGCTCTATGAATTGCATAGCCCCTGGAGGAAATATCGGCAGCGGACTATTGCCATAGTTGATCGCAGAATCGGGGAGCCTAAAACCGCCCTGTCGAAGGGCTGCGAAAAATGCATCTGCCATGCTGTGTTGTTATATATAGCAGCAAAAAAAAAAATCACTTTGGGTCTCGAAACGGACGCTTCTTCTGGGCCTCTGTTGTGCTCCTTCTCTCCTTAAATACGTAGCATTGCATGACCAGGGTGTCCTCATCCTCCTTTTCGTTTTGAGTCATTTCGAGGTTGTTGTTGTTGTTGTCCTTGATTGCTATGGCGATGGCCTCCTTGTTCTCGTTGAGCAACCACGGGACGTTTCCCTGCTTGCTGATCTCTTCCATGATCACAAAGTCCATGAGCTCTATGGGCTTGCTCTTTTCTTCTTGCAGCAACTGAGCGATGTCAAACTCCTTTCGCCTGAACTTCGCGTTATGCATCGGATTGACAGGGAGGGACGCGTCGAAATTCGTGGGCAGCAAATTGCAACGCTGCACATACGCGATATAAAGCGCCCTGCTGTTGCTCTGCATGTACAGCTCCACAAGCAACTCAAACACATTCTTGCTCACAATGGCCAGATTGTGAGGCCAGATAGGCACGCAGGGATCGATGGGGCAAACCACAGGCTTCAGTTCCCAAGGGATCCCTGCGTGCGTCACCAAGAGCTTGATATCCGTTATATCGCAGTAGGGTGCCTCGAAGCCAACCGTTGGAAAGACTTTGTGCATGTAGTCAAACGTGAAATTCACATTGCGCTGCAGGCTGGATGGTTCCCTGGAGAAGCGCTTGGTCCAGCCCAGGGACGATTCCCTGGAATGATGCTTCTTGCAAACAAACCGCCGAGACGTGGAATAGAAAGCATCCAGATCCAAGAAGCCTTCGCACATCCTGCACCATCGTTTCCCCTGGGGCACAATTTTGGGCAGCTGCAGCCTGGGGACCAGCCGCCTTTTGTATATTTTGCCATACCTGGAAACGATCAGCATCTTGCCTTTCGTTAAATTTCCATTGTACGGAGCATCCCCGTTGTTTTGAACTATTCTCTGCAGTTTGGAATTTTCCAAGCTCGTGCTTAAGAACAACGCCTCTTTCTCGCTCTTTTCTTTTTTCTTGTCGTCTTCCTGTTGATCATTATTATTGTCCTCCTCCTTCTTTGCTGGTTTCATCTTGCAGGGCTTTATGATGTTCAATAAGGGCATGGTGGTAGGGCTCTGCTGCTGATTCGTAACATCATCGCTGCTGCTGTGATGTTGATGATTATCGCCTGCGCTTTGGTGATGATAATTATGCATCCTCAAGAATGAATTGATTGAATTCAACCGTTTTTCCGTCATATATGGCATAGGATGCTCACGCCTGCGCATATATATATGCTTTTGTTGAATATCCTTTGGATCTCTTCATAGCAGAAAGAAAATAGCATACACGCACGCACACGTGTTGGGTGTCTTCCGCCTGTCTCTGATGTGCGCCCGTGTGTGCAGGCACAACGAAAGGCACGGGGGGCGACGTGATCATCCTCGAGGAGGCCGCCTACGTCGATCAAGGGTTCTTCTACGAGACAGTGGCTCCTCTGCTCCTGGTCGGGGTCACCTCTCTCATCTGCATATCGACCCTTACCTCCGACATCAATTTCTACACGCGCTTGTTCAAAATCAAAGACCCTATTACCATGCTCCCCGTGTTCGCCCAGCTGCAGGTTTCTCTGGCCTGCACAGCATGCAGAGATGTCGGGCTCGCTGCGCAATGCAAGCACATGCTGCACTTGGTCCCCCAGTGGCAGAGCTCGGCCAGGTCCTATTTTTCGGCAAAATTTTTCGGCAAAATATCTCACATCAACAATAACTCACACATAGTAGTATGGTCACAGGCACGAACGACTGAAGGCGGTCATGGCCGACCGGCCAGATTTAATCCAATCCGAGCTCTCGGGTCTAGCGTTCGACGCGCTGCAGCAATGCTTCAGGGCGTCCGACATTGATGCCCTTATGAGCTCAGAGGCCCCACCCTTGGTTTGGAAGCAGCAGCTGTACATGGTGATCGACCCTGCCGCTGGAGGACCGCAGAGCGATTTTGCGCTGGTCACATTCTACAGGCAAAAAGGGCTTTTTGTGGTATGTATCATGTGTACTATTATATCACGACCGGATGTAGGCCACCTTCAGATCTCTTTCGAACTCGTTCAGCCTTATGGTTTCGTTCACAAGAAACTGAGGGACCAGGGAATCCCTCAGAGTCTTTAGAAAAAGGAGGGCTTTATGAGGGCATACGGGCAACAACCCGGTTCCGTTGTTTTCGCTTATCACCCAGTACCTAAACTTGGGCTGAAAGTTCAGCATCAGGAAAAAGAGGCATTTGTACAGGAGGGGCATGTCGTGGGTCCCCACTAGCTCCTTCAATTCATTGCACTCTTGCTCTTCCGATACCTCCAAAGACACCTTGGTCACCATATCCTTGATGAAGACCTCGTCGCCGCTATACAGCACATACATGATCAGATCCATAGACCGTGTTATGCCCAACTGCCTTATGTCCTCCCTGCTATTATTATTATTATTATTATTATTATTATTATTATTATTATTATTATGGCTGCTGCTTCTGACTTCGGTGATCATCATATATACGCAGATTGTGGGAATCGAGGTGCTCGGTGGTTGCAAAGGTGACTACTACTGCTACTACTGTATAAACACACGCACGCTTTTTTTTATATGTGTGGTCGTGAGCAGAGCCGGAAATGCACTTCAATCTGGTTCGGGAGCACATCAAGGACGTGAGGATGATCGTCGAGTTCGAATTTTCCCCTATTATGATCTTTGTGGAACGAAACCTCGGTTTCGAGGCAGAACACTTTCATAGGGCCCTACAGTTGGAAAGCAATGTCACGTTTTATCGGGACGAGCAGGCGGGGCGTACAGGGATCCTCACGACCGAAAACGTTAAATTGGGCGCCATGACCACGACCAACGTGATGATGCGCGAGCAGCGAATCTGCCTTCTGGGCTGCCAGCATTTTGTGGCTAGGAACGCCCAAGAAGCGAAGCGCCGCCTCAGAGAGCAGCTCGAGATATACTCGCTTCAGTTCAAGGTGCCTGAAAACGTCTTCCAGAAGGGCCGCTACGCCTTGAGCGGAAAGGTGGGGGGGTTCAAGGACGATATCGTAATCTGCCTGCAGTTGGGCATCTACTGGACAGAAGCTATGCGCCTGATATCCATGAACCTCACGGAATAACGAGTGCGCTTCGCACAAGGTTATTCTTGCGCAAAAGAAAATCGCTGGTTTCGCGCAAGGAGTCCTCCTCATTATTCTCCGTTTTTTGGCAGAGGCCTGCAAACAGGCCAAGCAGCAGCTCCTCTATTATTTCCTCGCCATGACTCTTCATCATATCGGGCGCTGGAACCATGTAGCTTGATGCAGGATTCATACTCCTCGGGAGGACTCTACTAGTACGACGACTGTGCTTATATGCTTGAAGGGGGTGAAAACGGAAGAAGGTATCACACGGTCTGCTTCTTCTGCTTCTTCTTGGCTGCCTGTATGTCATCATCAGGAGGAGGAAGGGTATGCTGCTGCGTGTACGAGTCAAGGGTGGACATCACGCTGGACACGATCTCGGATGGCGTAGACACGCTGGCCATGAACCTCTGCAGCACAATGTTGCAGAGGGTCCTGTTGACAATCAGCTGGTTTTCGTCCTTCTTGGAGGAGGAGGACATCATGACGGCGACAAAGGCGTGGAGCAAGCTTCGCCTGCAGATCGTCACCGCTGCGCTTCCGCTGCTATTATTTTTATTCGCGGCCATCTGTTGATGTTGTTGTTGCGATGTTTGAGCCACGGGGGCCACAGACAGCGTGTATTGGCCGGACGACTCCACCGTCTCGTGCAGCTGCCGATCGCACGTGTCCGCGAGGATCTGCCTCATTTGCTCGATTTCGCCCAAGGTTAAAATGGAATAGGGGAGAACTGGCAGCAGAGTGGTCTTAAAGGGCAGGAGCCCTGCCTCGCAGAGTACCATTTGAAGCGGCGATGTTGCCATCAAGACCAGTGTGCTCGTCAGGGGATCTTGAAAGTCCTGGATCTTGTTATTCACCATGTGGCAAAGCATTCGTTGAATAAAATTGTCATCGCTGATGAGGCGGAGGAACCGCTCCCTTGCATTTTTAACTTGATGGATGTTCGGCATATGTCGCGTGATGGATGATGATACAACCACACCACCCACTGCTGCCGCCGCCACACATTTTTTTTTAACGCTGGTACAGAAGAAAATTAACGCCTTCTGCTGCTGCTAGGCACAGAGGCCAGTGTTCCGTCCTCCCGCTCCTCGAGATATTGTGAGATGGAGATTGTCTTGACGTTGCTCAGGTCCATCATCATGCGGTGCTCGTCTCCGGGTCGCGGTTCAATATCCAAAATATAGGTGGCGGTTTCTTGCCCTGGGCATACCACCAGCACGCCCTTGGACACGCACATATTTCCATCAATTTCGGTCAAAGGCAGGCCAAGGTTATCCAAGGGGATCGCGTCTTCAAACGAATTGAGAACCCTGATCATGATGGTGGCAGCAAGATCCATCTTTTCCTTCAAGTGCGTGCATATAATATTGGTGGTATTTCTCGTCCCGTTTGTGGCATCAGCCCATGTGATCTGAGACGCCACCACCGCGGCAAAAGTATCGAAGAGGGTGTCGCTCCGCCGAAACGTATTGGCCAACACAGAGGGATTGGTCGCTGTATCTGCATTTTCGGATTCTAAATCTTGGCCTCGGATGTTCAAGTGCCTCAAAACGTTTTCCCTGCAGTGGTCAAACGCGTTGTCGTGGCATCTCGATACCAGGTATCGTATCGCGACCCGTTCGAAGCTCTGCAGAATTCTGGACACGGTCTTGACGTTCTCCTTCGCGTCGTGCTTGTCCTCCCAGTCGGTGAGCTTGTCCACTGTATCGAGAAACTTGCCCACATTGTCGGGGTCTTGGGCAACACTGCTGCTCGCGCGGATATAGGATCGTACGGCCATGGAGCGCTGCTGCGCCTCCAGCTTGCGCTTCTTGGGGGCGTCCCTTACGTGTTCCTCTATCCACGGCGATTCCCAAAACATATCAAACTCCTTCCTTCCAGACGTGTTGACCAACCCAAACACCTCACGCGCAAACCTCAGGTCCCGCTTCATGAACCCCTCGTTCACGTACGTGGTCATCCGGGCCCTGAGGTTTTCCGGCATGGTGTTGATGCGATACAGCACCCCTTTGGCCCTGCGCCTATTGAAGTTGACATATCCCTCTCTGTCATTGTCCTCCTCGTCTCTGCCCTGTGGCAGGTTATTGTTAGGAGCCTCCTCCTCCTCCATATGCCCGATGTTCTGGTACTTGCGCAGTTACGTATATATAAGCTCTGTTTGAAATCGGGGCCCACATCGCACGCATATATGCCCACAGGAGGCAAAAAAAAAGACCAAACGGCGTGGAGAACGGTCCTGGAGATATGCAAGCAGCTGACCGGGGGGAGGCCAACGCAGAGTGCCAACGGCTGCATTCATGTATTGGACTGCCATGTATGGACGGCTGCTGCTACGGCCGTCCTGCACTGTGAATGCCCGCACGCGCTGATCAGCATAGAGTCCTCTGCGCTGTCCTTGTCCGGGTTCGCCATCGTGATCCACACCAAGCCTCCACCTCCCAAGATGATGCTGAGGATCACCACAGCCCTGATCTCCCCACTCCTGGTGCTTTTCATGATCTGCTGTATTCTATATACCGAGCTGGGCGCGCGGACTGCGCGGGAAGCCCTCGCGCTGCTCTCCTTTCCGCCGACGTGCCTTTCATAATAACGATGACCCGCTAGGGCTTGGGCACGAAGCGTAGATGGATTTCGTGAAACGAGTCCAGCGCGTGCACGAGGCAAAAGTTCTCGGACACAATGCTGAAAAGCACTGTGAACTCAAACGCTACGGCAAAGGAGGAGAGAACGGCTGCATCTTTCAGCCCTGGAAACAGGACGCACACAGCAGCAAAGGTGAAAAATACGAGGCTCAGCAGAATAGAAATGATGTTGATTCTCTTGTAGGTAATGCTTCCGTACACCGATTCAGAGCCGCTTGCGATCCAATTGTAGACTATATTGCCGACGAGAAACAGAGCCAGGCCAATGTAGTGGACCGTCCACCCGGTGTCCTGCACCCCAACCACAACATTCCACCCGAGCGCCTGCAGAAAGGCCCAGCCAGCTGCCGACTTGTTTTGCATATGCGTGGCCGCCAACAGCTGGAGCACCAGGATCACGGTGCTGCACGGCCCCATAAACACGGAGCTCCATCCGCAGTACGTGTTGAGCCCATCGCTGATGTACCTCAGCGAGCCATCGTTGTCGTTGAAGGGCCCGGGGGGTAAAAACACCACCGTTATGCAAAACGCCAACGACACCACGCACGACGCATACCCCGCAAACACGACGGGAAAATGGATCTGTATGACATCCTCCGCGTCATACCCGCCCCTCATCCTCCTCCTTCTCCTTCTCCGTATTATATGCCATATATACTAGGACCGCACGAAACGGTATTCTGAGCCCCTAGTCGTCGGAAGCTGCCTATTATTATTATTATTATTGAAGTAACAGTTTATTCAACACCTTCGCCGCCACATAGAGCGGCGCCCATCCGTACAGGCGCAGCGCTCTGCACAGAATCTCCGTATATCCGCTGATGAGCAGAAAGTTCGAAAACGTCTTGACGGGATCGCTGCTCCCGCTCCTGCTGAAGACAAAGTCCAGCTGCAGCAGCATCCCCAGCAGCGTGTTGAGCACCATCCGTACCAGGTGGGTATGAGACGGATCAAAATAGTGCAAGGAGAAGAGGCTTGGGTTTTCCTCCGTATAAAAGGGACCTTTCTTATATAGGTCCAGGATGCCCTCATGTATCGCTTTGCTGAGCCACCCGTCCTCGTTCACCGCTTGTTGTTTCCCTTCCTCCGATAGCCCCTCGCTGATTACGCGATCGTAATAGGCTACATCCTGGAAGGTGCTATCCTCGTATTTTCTGGCCCTCCACATTTTAAGTAGATCATCATCGTCCTTGCTGTCGCCTTGATCGCGTTTCAGCCTCTTAATGACCTGCTTTCGCATTTCAGTCGCGCCCACATATTGTACCCACACGAGGGTGATGCTACTGATGGCGGTCAAAAGCGCCCTGTTTTTGATACCCTTCAGCTGGTTTGGGTTGAAGCTCTTGCCAAAGTGAGGCCATGCCTGCAGCAGCAGGTTCGAAATCCAAGCGCCATTTTGGTTTTCAGGGGGGGCCTTCTTTGGCTTGATGGAGACTCCGTCCATAAACGTTTTGAAGAGTCCATGAAACATCTTTTCGCCATACAGCGAAAGGAAGTATTTCGCGCCCAAACTCATAATGGACATGGCGAAAAGGGTGCCTACCCCCGTGGTGACCATTGGCTCTGCTATGATCGGTTGTGGGACATCATTGGCAAAAAGATAACTGCCAGTGCTGTACGCCGTTTTCCCGAGAGAGTATGCGGTGGATAATGTGCTTATAGCAGCAGGAATGGCGAACAGCCCCTGCGTGCGCGCTAAAGGCAGCGCATCTCTGTCCATAATAATATGATGTCTCTTTTTTATTTTACCCGGGGCGGGCAACGAGGAACAATACATTTTGAAAAGTATTTATGTAGAAAACAATTTATATTGCAATGTAGGCTATCATCTGAGCATACCCCTATCAATCTCCCGTTTCAGATCACGCAAGGCCGGCAGCAGCACAAGCCTATTTTCTTCCTCCGATAGCAAAAACATATCCTTTTTTATAAAGGAGGAGGAGGAGGAAGCCTCTTGGCCCAAAGAAAAATGGATGAAGGACCACAGCATGCTCCACAGGCCCAGCATCTCAAAACCAATGTCCATGGTTTGACCCAGCGCGAACATGGCCACCAGCTTCTCGGATGGACTCAGCTGCTGCTTCCACACGCCCTCGAATGAAGGCCCCTCCTTCTTCATACCCAAAAACGCAGATGCGAGCAAGAAGAAATAGTCGCCATCCGCTCAATGGGACATTCTTGAAAATTTGACATCCACCCGTTCATAAGGGCCCGCGTTGCTCTGCGCCACGCCAATCACTCTGGACCAATCGGCCCTTGTGACTCCGAGGCCATGGATTCCAGGGCAGAAGGGCTTCACAAATGCGGGGCGCTTTAGCAGCGCCCGTTCCGCGTACGCATTGTCCCGGATTTTTTTCTGCTGCTTAGAGATCATGTTCTGGTACGACACGTTCCTGGCGCCGCGTGCGGTCGAGCGCCGTCGCCGCATGCCATCCTGATCAAACATGTTGGCCTCTACCTCTTCTTCAAAGTACCACATAACCCATTGCCCAGCGGATATGGAGAAATGGCCGTTGCAGATCGTCATCTTGCCACCGATCAGCAGCGTGAGGGCATTGTCGCCTGCAGCAGCACAGATTCAGATGTTGGTGTTGGGTACTAGATTATAATAATAATACCGTTCATGGGGTCTGCCTCCGCCTCCGAAATCACAACGCCCGCAAAGTACAGCTCAGAGGGATAGTAGGCCTGCCCTTTGACGGTGCATGAGGTCTCGCAGTGCTCCTTGCGCTCCGCTTTGGTCCTGCAATCATAAAACTTGATGTACCACCGCATCAGATCGTCCTCGCTCATCCCATTAATGATGGAGGTGTTGGTAAACACAGGCGCGAGCCCCCGTTGCTCTGCATACGAAATACCAAAGGGTGCAAACGGCCTACCAAGGCCCAGGGCGATCTCATCCTTCATTGCTTTGAACTCGTTCGGGTTGTTGCGCACTAGGTTGGGATCGGCCAACGAGTTATACAGGTTAAGACACACCCTGCACGTCGTGTGCACGCGCGCACTGGTGTCTGTGTTTGAGTTGGTGGCATTGGCGAGACCCACGCCCCTCCCGTCGTAACTCATCTTGCTTTATTACGATATTATTCGTATGAGAATGGTTATATATATCCAGCCTAAGCGAGGCCTCATGTACCCCGCGGCCGTTTGCAATTCGCCAAACGATCAGTAGAAGCACTTATAGTAACTCTGGTTATTATCATAGGGCATGGAGGAGGAGGGGGCGAAGTTGCAGTACTTGAGCGCTTCATGGTCATCATTGGAATTCGAACACGCGGCGGCGGCAAACATAAAATTTGACTGGCGCTTGCTTCCTGCCGCCTGCTTTTTGCTCTTGCTCGACTTCCTTGGCTGTTCGTCTGCATCACAAAGACCTCCTCCTCCTGCTGCGACCAGGATAGCACGGGCCACGTTCCTTTGAAAGGGGTGCACCTCAGGATCGTGCAAGTCCTGCGCTGCCTTTTTCATGCACCACGACGTATACTTTTGTCCACCTACAAAGTCCCTGCCAAAATTTCGAACCTTGAAATCGACTATGTTAAGCACCATCTGCACCGTGGTATTCGACAAGGAGATGGGAGGGGTGCCAAACTTGCAGTACCCCTCGGCGTCGTTGTTGTCTTCGCAGTTGCTGCTGTTGGCATCCAAGACCTTCACAAAGATGCGCGGTGCCTCCGGCGACTGGCTGTCGTAATGCATGCCGTACAGATGGAGTTGGGTCTTCTTGAGCTTCAAAGGCTGCTTGTCGTGAAATTCCTCACAGTTTGCCACAAACAGGAACGATTTCGAGCAGTTCTCCCTCAGACGCCACCCGATGATACCATCCAGCAGTCTTCCAATGTAGATGGGCCCCTTGGGGTCATTCGGGGAGACCATCAGCAGCTTCGCCAGCTCGTCGCTTATCTTGACAGGCACGCCATACATGTTGGATCCCGCCTGTGTTGCGAGAGACAAGAACGTTTGCTTGACCAGGTCCGCATCCTTCCCGTTCAGGCAGCGCCCGAAAAGGGTGCCGAGCCGCGGCGCTTGCATAATCACACGGGGCTCCGACTGGAGCGGGATGGCGGCGGCCAGCTTGGCGATCATGTCATCGATTCGCGTGTACCTAGAAATCTCGTCAGGCCCTGTGATGCCGTCGTGGTGCACAAGCGTGAAGCTCTTGTACTGCTGCTGCTGCTTTGGCTGATGATGATTGTTGTCATCCTCATCGTCGCTATCATCGCTCGAGGTTGGATGTACGATGGAATAGAAAAGGGTTGGGTATGGGTTGGCGGGAGTATTCGCGCAGCCGTCAAGCATGCGCGAGACATTGCTATTGCACTTCCGAACGCGTACCAGTGCGCCTTTGCCCTTGGCGTATGTAGTAGGCGCCTTCATGGCGTCATCCTTCAAAATGGACAAAATCTTGTGTTCGGGGGTAATGAACACGTATCCGTCCATACATTTCACTTGAAGCATCGGCCTGTCCAGGTGGGACTGTTGCAGAATCGCCCTTACTTCGGGGGGCAGAATATTCGGGTCCACATGAATCGCATTCGGGGACGTGCTGTGGCACAGGCAACGGAGTGCTTCGATCTTATCAGGCGAAATGCTTCCGGCGTGCAGTTGACCGTAATCACACATGGTATGTACAACACTGAGCGGCTTGACATGGGAAGAAGAGGGCATACTACTATCCAAGTTGGTTCAACGCAGTGTTCATGACGCTTTTATATATATTGCTCCTGTGCTTTGGTAAGCCCCAAAAACACCCTCCTCCTTTTTTTTATTTCATCGTTGGGGGAGGATGCTCCCTTATTCCGTAACGCTCAGTAGCACAGCCGACGTCCTGCAGCTGGAAAAGCGCATTCGCGAGTTGCTCAACTGCCAGACCTCCACCTGCGCGTTCCTCCAGAGTGCCGAATACATGAAGCTGAAATTCGCCATCACTCGCTCCATTCAAAATCAGCACCAGGAATCTGAAAGCCCTGAAGAAACAATAATGCACATAAGCGAAAGAATCATCCGCGTGCCCAACTCCACGCTCTTCCTCTGTGTTTCCCACGACCTGGCCACGGTGATTCTCAACAGCAACGATACAGTCTACGTCGAGAATCTCAAACGAAAATCCGGCTGTGGCAAAAACAAAAAGCAGAATGATGACAACGACGAGGAGGATGAGGAGTACAGCGATGATGAGGAGGAGCAACAACAAGGAAAAGGCTGCAGCAGCAAGCGCCAGAGGAAAGGCTGCTGATTAGTATTATTATTTATGTGGCGGTTGCTGTGGCGGTTGTGGTGGCGTCATGTGGTGCATGGCAATCACGGTCAGCAGAGCGCACACCACACACAGCATCAAGTCTCCCTCCACAGCCTTTGGCGTGTTGGGATAGCTCAGGGCGCCGTTATCATCCGAGATCACCACCAGGTTTGTGCCAGAGTCCCGGTTCCACTTGCTAGCCCCTCCCAGGGCAGCCAGCAACGCCAGCTGGTACAACTCGACATCCTTCATTTGCCTCAAAAGGTCCAAACGGATTGGAATCCCCTGTCTGAGCATTAATGCTCGCAGCGCCTTGATGCACACCAGTTGACCCGATACAGGAAACGAGCGGCTCTCCAAAATAAACAAAGAGTCGACCGCTGTGTTGAAACTTTTGGTCTCGTTATCATAAATCGCGCTCATGTTTCTGCTGTCGCACAAGATGGGGGAGAAAAAAGTCATTAAGCAGAAAAGGAGGAGGCACCTCCTTTTTTTGGGCATTCTTTCTGGCTAGCTAGAAATATAAACACAAAAATTGTTAGTTAAAAAAATCAAAGTATGTATATAGTAGTAGCGATATATAAACACCAGCGGCTAAGTCGGTGGACGATGAGTTCAGCAGAAGCCACCATCACGGTGACCAACAACAACAAGAGGAAAGCAGACACGAAAAAAAAACCCTCGCAGCCTCCGCTGCCAATCCAAATGCAATACGTCATCCGCGACGAAGCCAAACGCAGGAAGCTTAATCCGCGCGAAGCTCTCGAGACGTTTGACGCCAGCTTCCTAGCCGACGCCATCATAAAAGAGAAGGCGCTCGATCGCAAGATGCATGCGCTTGCAATCGCTCGGAGGCTCCAATACTGCATGACCTGTGGTCTTGACGCCTCCCAGCAAAAAATGCATATATAACATATATGCGCGCTCTGCAGCAGCATCATAATATATGATGATGCTGGCCATCGATATTGAAACTCTGGGCCTCTTTGAAAATGGAACCGCCCCTGAAATCACATGCGTTTGCATGTACGATGGCCAACACGAATACACGTTTCAAATCTGGCAGGCGCCAGACAAGGAAAGCAAAATGCATCAAATCATTCATCTCTTGGACAGCGCATCCCACATAGCGGGATACAATGCCATCTATTTTGATCTCGAAGTCATAAGGGTCAATTTCGGAATCTCCGCGGAAAAAATGACAAAATGGGTTTTGAAATGCATAGACCCCTTCATGCACATGAAGCTAATACTACAGTCTCCTTGCAAGCTACAAACCCTCTTAAACCTCAACCAACTCGAATCCAAAACAGGAAACGGCCTTGATGCCATCTCGCTAGCCAAGGGGGGCCAATGGGAGGCCCTGCTAGACTACTGCCTCACAGACGCAAAGCTCACACACCAATTGTGCTCATTGCAACCAATTCGCCTCAATTCATTCCTCATCCTCTCCAATTTTTCGCCCCCGTCGCCGTTGGATGATGAGGCCAAGTTCCGATTCGCCGAATAAAAGCATTTTTAGTTGAAGGCGCTCAGGGTCCTAGCATTCTGAGACATCTGGCGGCCACCCTCACGCTCAAGCAGTGGCGGAGCGCCAGACTGCGAGCGAAACTGCGTCAAAGCCTCCGAGGTAAACGAGGACACGGCAGCCCCAACGTCACGACCAACATCCGTTCCGGCCTCCGACATCTGCCGGACATACAGCTGCAAGCTCTGCACTTGCATGCGCAAGTCGGACATCTGCCGCGACGCGTCCATCACAGCAGGGGCATCCACATTCGCCAGCAGATTCATCCCAGCCGTGATCACCTTCAGGGCCTCCTCAAAATTGTTATCCTCGGAAATGACCCTCGCTGCATCCGCGGTAATGCAGGGCAAGAAAAACTTCACCCCGAGCGACGTAATCATGCGCATTTCCTCCTCCGTCGCCGCAGCCTCCGCAAGCGGAAACGACACCCGCTGCTTCCAGACAATCTCATCCCCGATGCGCATATACAGGTCAAAGTCGCCCTCCTCCGGATTTATGAAAAACGCAACCTTGGTGCCAATCGGCGGCGAGCACACCTGCAGAGGCACCGTAATGGGTATCGCCCGCGCGGCATTTTCAAACACCACCTCCACGTTTCTGTCCACAGACTCCTCAATATTGGCCAGCACGGCCCCCACCACGCTGGGCATCTCCTCCCCAAGAATCTGCTCCACCTCACCGGAGCGCTTCGGCAAGGTGGCAATCCACTTGAGAAAATGCAGGGGCGCGCCATCATCAATGGCAATCGTGTGGATCTGCAGATTCGTGGCCCCACGCAGGGTCGAAAGCAGCACACTGTCGCTGTACTTTGGGTGCACGCTCATCTTGTCCTGCAAGCTGCTCGCGTCCCTGCCATCCGTGAAAAACACAAACACAGTGGGCAGCCCCATGTGCAGCTCAGAGACCACAGTGGCCGCCTGCAGCGCCTTCTCAAAGTCTGTGCCTCCGGCCGCCACCATGGTGCTGCACACCTTCTCCACCGTAGAAGGCTCCGGGTTCATGGTGGGGGGGACCAGCACCTTGGCCACACTCTCAAAACCCACCACGCTGATCCGAAGCGGATTGCTCTCCTTCCTCTCATACGCCTTCGTGGTGAAGTACACCATGGCCTGCTTGGCATAGTGGAGCCGATTCGAGCTCTGGCCCATGCTTCCACTCGTGTCGATAATGAGAACCACCGTAGGGATATCGCTGGGGTCGCTCCTCTTGTCCAAAGCCCATCCTTGTTCGTGATCAATGCTCACCATCCCGGTGAGCAGCCTCTTTTCCGCTCCGCTCGCGGAAGAGGTCACAAACTTGGTGGAGATTTGGAGAATCTTCCCTACTTCTGAAGATCTGCAGAGCATTCGATTTTTTGGGTGGTCTTGTTGCAAATCCGAACTGCTTTAAATAGGCAACATATAATTCGAACCCAAAAAAAACCTGTGCTATAATTATTTTTAATAAATAAAAAAAAATGACGAGTTTATGAAGTATCTCATATAAAACAGCCTGCAAGGTGCCCTTTCTCTCGAAAACAGCATCCAGAAAAGCGTTCACCATTCTCTTCTTATTAAAGAAGAAGCACGTTTTTTGAAGGCTGTGACTGCAATAATGTCGTCCTCCTTCTTCTTTTCTGCTGCTAAAGAGTCTTCTTCACAAGAAGAAGACGAAGGGACGGTTTCCTGTCTTTATTACCTTATGGGGTTTGTGCAAGACGATGAAAAGGAGGGGCTGGATGTTTTCCTTCAAGGAGATGGCCTGAAGGAGCAGCATGGTGGAATGCTAGGGATACATTTTCTCGATAAATCGAATGGGTCGTTCGAGCTGCTGCTCATCCTGGGGACATCAAGGAAGAAGCATATGTGGGACGAAAAAACATGGGAGGCATTTGCGAGTGAGCATATAGAGGAGAGGTGGAGAGTGAAGGTGCAGACTACACAGATGGTTGCGAAGGGGCAGTCTGGCTCGTCTTGTGTCACGAGATTGATCGAGAAGAACCTGCGCGCAATGATGGATGTGGGCGACAAGCTGTTTGACGGGTACAGGATCGCCAGCGGTGGGAGAATGCATCCTATGGATCAACGGCCTTGGAGGATGAAAGCGTGTGTTTTGAAGGAAATGAAGCTAGAGAGACTGGAATATGACAGCGCCGTATCCAAGCTGCACGAAAAAATTGTCGAGGTAATTCTCTACTGTTTTTTTTCTCGAATGCAGACGACGACGAATGCCTCTTAAACACACACGACAGGTGGCAAAGGAGCTCACAAGGAAGCAAGAGTTTTTGGAATGCGCAAAGGACATGGTGAGGTCTGCTGGTGACGATTGGTTCTTGAGCTCGCAGCGGTACTGGCTCGTTGAAAAGCTGAGGGAAGAAGTCATCGACTTGGAATCGAAGCAGATGGACCTCTTGTGCGAAATCAATTGTGTCGAAAAGAAGATTCAGCTCCTTGAGATGGTCATCGAAAGACAATCGTCCTTGAAAAAGAAGGAAACAAAGCATAAATACGGCGAAAAGCGCAAAGCGTCCTCAGTGGGCTGCTTCTGAGCCAACAAGCACATAAAAAATAAGAAAAACTTTTTTTTTTTTGGCTTTGAACAGCAGTAGCAATAGCCGCTGTGTTGGCAATAAATGAGCGTCTAACACAAGGATAACAAAACAAAAAATGTCGTTGACACAAGACTTAAACAGCAACTTGGGCTTGATTGCTGTGGTGTGCAGTCTGTCTGTGGTTGGTATTGTGCTGTATCGAAGCATCAGAATAATTGCTTCCATTCTGATTTCAGAAATGATTGTTCTCAATAGTAGCGAAATGAACGGCGAGTTGAATGCGCTCAAAAAGTTTGCCAAATTAGAGTTGATGGGCGGCGTTTTGCACTTTGTTTTGCAAGTCTGTCTGTCCTTGTTGAGAATCGTCATTGTCCTGTTCAAGTCCTTTTGTGTCATACTGGTGGGTATGCTGCCGTTTGTTGTTTTTGCCCTTATCCTAGCCCTTGTGCAAGAGCAATGGAATCACGTCATCTTCATGTTAGCTGACATACTGAATGGAAACCTTGGATCTAGCATCAGCGCCATGATTCTCGCTCCATTGAACGTGCTGGATGTAGTCGGTAGTTACGTGCTGCCGATTTATAA
>Ga0208389_1000121_pt1 | contig 43107 bp, 42 predicted proteins | sample CryBogCBH12Aug09_FD_184625 | JGI IMG/M metagenome (GOLD analysis project Ga0208389, IMG submission 184625) | Freshwater microbial communities from Crystal Bog, Wisconsin, USA - CBH12Aug09 (SPAdes) (version 2) | ecosystem: Environmental > Aquatic > Freshwater > Lake | place: Crystal Bog... | reverse complement strand
CTAGTCCCCATCGTCTAGAGGCCTAGGACATCGCCCTTTCACGGCGGTAACACGGGTTCGAACCCCGTTGGGGGCACTCTCGCCAACTGGGAACGGTTGATGGGTTGAAGTAGGAAAGCTGACTTATGAAAGTAAGTTTGGCCCAGTAGCGCAGTTGGTTAGCGCGCCGCCCTGTCACGGCGGAGGTCGCGGGTTCAAGTCCCGTCTGGGTCGCTAGGTATCTTGATCTCGCGCGTTAAAGGCTCGAGAAATATTGGCTCGGTAGCTCAGTTGGTACGAGCGCGCGACTGAAAATCGTGAGGTCGACAGTTCGATCCTGTCCCGAGCCACGCTTCTTCCACAGCACAACTTCCCGATGGCCTGAGCTCCCATTTCCTTGCTTACTATCAACCAAAAGCGATTCGAAGGTCAATTGACCTGGCTATAGATTGTGGCTACATTGTAGCTACAACAAGGGAGAGAAAATGGCAGCAGATGCAGTAGTCAGGGCAAGGGTTAGCGAGAGCACGAAGCGAGAAGCCTCTGCCATCCTCGAAGCAGTTGGATTGACCACCTCTGACCTCATCCGCATGGTGCTAATCCGAGTAGTCGAGGATAAGGCCCTGCCATTCGACCCTGTTCGCCCAAATAAAGTTACGACCAAAGCCATTGAAGCCGCTCGTGCCGGGAAGGTTAAGCGCGCAAAGTCAGCTAAAGAACTGATGAAGACCCTGAATGCGGGAAATTAATTACACGACCCAGTTTGAGCGAGATTTCAAGCGCATAAAGAAGAATCCGAGTCACAAGAACGTAGAAGGCTTACTTGCGGGAGTAATCACAATCCTACAAATGGATGGAGTACTGCCTTCCAGAAACCAAGATCATTCGTTGGCAGGGGATTACAAAGCCTGTCGTGAGTGTCACATCAAGCCAGACTTATTATTAATCTACAGCAAGCCTACGAAGATGATCTTGACTTTAATTCGGTTGGGCAGCCATTCAGACCTCTTCTAAAACTTTCCGAGCTCTGTAGTTACTACGATACGGAACTCCCAGGAATCGCCTTCAAGAGGGCAGTTACTTCAGATTCTTTATAGCGACGATGACCACCGAGCGTGCGGATACTGGTCAACTTGCCAGCTTTGGCCCAACGTGTGACGGTCTTGGGATCCACTCTAAATAGTGCGGCAACTTCCGATGGCGTCAGCAAGGTCTCTTGTTCGCTCATCGTCGCCCCCGTTGGTGAATTGGCGAAATGTCCATTTCGCACCGATATGGGTGCAGTATTCCTGTTATGCAACAGTTATGACAAGGGGTTGAGCAAGATTTTTTAGGCGGGTTTTACGAAGCCTGCTCTAGGGCCGAAACCTTCCGCCAGCGTGAAACCAGCCGTTCGTACCCCAAACCGGCTGCCGCACCGTCACCACTTGATAGGCCGCCCAGAGAAAGTTGGATATCTTCAACCGAGGTGTCGGCTTCTAGCCCTTCGAAACCATCCTCCTTGAGGCTCTGCTCCAGATAGTTAGCCAGCCCGCCGTAATCGAGTTCGACGAGAGATTCAGCGTGGAACATATTGAGCCACTCCAAGAGGTCCGCTATCTCTTGTTCAATTGGACCGTTCCCGAAAGCACCAACCACACACTGGTGGGTAAACATGCAACGCTTCTTCGCATTTGAAATTGAGGTACGCAAGATCGTGAATGCGCCATCCTCGTTATGACCACGCAACCGTTCATCGGGTTGAAAGAGTGAGAACCAGCGCGGAGGAATGATCCAAGTCTCGGTAAAGATATGTGGGACTTTATCTTCGACACTTTCTGAGTTGATCAAAATCGCCTCTTCAACATTGGCGGGCACGAAGAAACGCGCCACATTAAGTGGCATTGACTCTTTAAAATCTGCGAGCGCAACCCATGAACGAGCGGCCGTTGACCATGGTGCAACGTATCGCTTTCCTTCAAATTCGAGAATATGTGCGCCATCTGCTGTTAGCGCTGGAGGCTCAGATGAAATCAGGCGGCGCAGCGCACGAATCTGTTCGTCGTAACCAGTTGAGGCAGTAATTGGAATTGCATTCCACCGCAGCTGTTCCGCAGGTTCAAATGCATCTATCGGCTCATAAACCCGAAGGGATGCAACGTAAGGAGTTGGACGCATCGTGAGGATACGCTGATGACTTAATTACGCGCGCTTGGCGTAATTGTCATCTGCATATGGATCTTCATCGCTCTCATCGGTGACCGTACGTGTAACGGGTGCTTCACCGTGGAGCTCTTTTGCTAAACGCTCTAAATCCATATCTGGACCAGAATATTTAAGATCGCGTGCGACTCGGGTCGCTTTAGCTTTCTGTCGGCCACGCCCCATAGCGAGACCTCCTTCTTCTCTATCTAATAACCCATGTTTTAAGTATCGTCAGGAGGGTAGGTTATCGCTCTTGGTATCTCCCTACCAATGCAGACCCGCTTTCGGCGGTTCTACGCTCAATTTTCCCACAGACCCAGCCCTTCATGCCGCGGGCCGAAAGGCTGCGCAGGGCTAAATCGGCGACTTGAGGGGCAACGATCGCCACCATGCCAATGCCACAGTTCCAGGTTCGCTCCATATCGGCCTCTGCAACCCCTCCGAGGCGGGCGAGGTAGGCCATTTCGAGCGGCAGAGACCAGGTTGAACGATCAAAGGTAGCCACCAAGCCCTCTGGGAGTACCCGAGACGTATTGGCAGCCAAGCCTCCGCCGGTGATGTGGGCGTAACCATGCAGATTCTCTTTTAGACCGCGGTGGAGGGCTAGACAGTCCAGCGAGTAGATCTCGGTCGGGGTTAGTAGCACTTCGCCGAGCGTCTTTCCAAATTCAGCGACGTGCTGATCCAGTGAGAGGTTCTGAGTCTTCAAGATATGTCGCACGAGTGAGTATCCATTGGCGTGGAGACCCGAAGCGGGCATCGCAACGATGAGATCTCCTTCGCGAACTAGGTGCTCGCCCAATAAATTTTCGTAGTCCACTGCCCCGGTGGCGGCTCCCGCAATATCAAATTCATCTTCGGCCAAGAGACCAGGATGTTCAGCGGTTTCACCACCTACGAGTGCGGTTCCCGCCTTCTGACAACCAATCGCAATTCCTTTAACAATCTCTGCAATCCGCTCCGGAAAGACTTTTCCTACGGCGATGTAATCAGTCATGAAGAGTGGTTCTGCGCCACATACAACCAAATCATCTACCACCATCGCAACTAAATCTTCACCGATCGTGTCGTACTTTTGCATGAGACGAGCAATCTCGGTTTTTGTCCCAACACCATCCGTCGATGTGGCGAGTAGAGGGCGATTAAATTTCTTCAGAGCAGATACATCAAAGAGCCCGGCAAAACCACCGATATCTCCGATAACTTCTGAGCGACGGGCCTTTGCAAGATGCGCCTTCATTAATTCAACGGCGCGATCTCCTGCAACGATATCTACACCTGCGGCTTCGTACGAAGTCATTCGTATCGATTTACAATCTCAAGCAGATTCTTTCCGGCAGATAAGTCAGCTGGAATATCAATCGGGTACTCACCGGTGAAACAAGCGGTGCAAAGTTTTGACTCGGCGATCGTGGTGGCTGCCACCAAGCCCTCCATCGATACATATCCCAGCGAATCAGCACCGATCGAACGGCGGATCTCTTCAACTTCTAAGCCTGCAGCAATTAACTCGGCGCGCGAAGCAAAATCAATTCCGTAGTAACAAGGCCATTTAACTGGTGGCGACGAGATGCGCACGTGAATTTCAAGAGCACCTGCCTCACGCAACATGCGAATTAAGGCACGTTGGGTATTTCCTCGGACGATCGAATCATCTACAACAACGATGCGCTTTCCTTCAATCACATCACGCAGTGGGTTGAGTTTGAGGCGAATACCAAGTTGTCGAATCGTCTGACTCGGTTGAATAAAGGTGCGGCCCACATAGGAGTTCTTAACCAACCCGGCGCCGTAGGGAATCCCTGATTCGCGGGCGTAACCCACTGCGGCAGGTGTGCCAGATTCTGGGACAGGTATCACCAAATCAGCGGAAACCGGGTGTTCTTTAGCTAGTTGGGCGCCCAACGCTACGCGAGTTGTATGCACATTGCGGCCGGCGATCGAGGTGTCCGGGCGAGCGAGATATACATATTCAAAGATGCAGCCCTTAGGTTCAGGCTCTGCCCAACGAGTTGAACGAAGACCATTCTCATCAATGGCAATAAATTCTCCGCACTCAACTTCGCGTACGAAAGATGCTCCGACGATATCGAGTGCTGCAGATTCAGATGCAACAACCCAACCGTGATCCAATTTTCCGATTACAAGTGGGCGCACGCCATTGCGATCGCGTGCAGCATAAAGAGTGTGCTCATCCATAAATACCAAAGAGAAAGCACCTTTAAGCAGCGGCAAGATAGCGAGCGCAGAGCTCTCAAAATTCTTTCCCTCTTGAGCGGCGATGAGAGCAGTCATGATCTCAGTGTCGGTTGTGGCGTGCATGCCGTGATCGTTCTTTGGGGCAATCTTGCTTAAGGTCTCGGCCAGGTCGCCGGTGTTCGTTAAGTTTCCATTATGTGCGAGCGCTAACGTGCCGTGATTTGTAGAGCGCAGAGTTGGTTGTGCGTTGGCCCATGTAGAAGAACCAGTAGTTGAGTAGCGACAATGCCCAATCGCTAATTTTCCGGTAAGAGTCGCAAGATCATTTTCGGTAAAGACCTGCGAAACCAGTCCCATATCTTTATAAACAACGATGCGCTTGCCATCTGATGTTGCGATGCCCGCCGACTCTTGTCCGCGATGCTGTAGGGCATAGAGTCCATAAAAAGTTAGCTTCGCGACCTCTTCATCCGGTGCCCAGACACCAAATACGCCGCACTCATCTTGTGGACCCTTCTCCGCGCCAAAAGTCTCGAAGGTTAGCTTTCCATCGGGGCGGCGGGTCACTCTGTAATCCTAATTGTCTGCGCAGCCTGCTGAAACAATTGCGAGAGATCGGAGCGTTCCCCGCTTGCAGTGATTCGTCCATCGCGTAGCCCATCGCTCCACTCGAGAGTGCCTGCGATAAGTCCGAAAAATTCGGTGGCGCCCATTTCGACAACATTGGGAGGTGTCCCACGAGTGTGCTTGGGACCTTCGCAACATTGAATCGCTGCGTAGGGAGGAATGCGAAGTTCTACTGCGTGGCCGGGAGCAAGTTTGCTTATCTCTTCGAGGAGCGCTTTGACCTGCGATAAGACCTGAGGATCGCGCGCCATAACCGCCTCTTACCCGAAGAGCTTCGGCAGGGTTTGGGTGTGGGCTTGGCGCAGCTCATCCAATGGGATGGCTGCTCCATTGATCACAAGCGCGTCTCCACCAGAGATACCTAGCTCGTGGAGCGCGATTTCAAACTTCTCTGCGAGGACAGCCAGAGCGGCAAGGTGCTCAGCTTTAACGGTCACCAGTACGCGTCCGGGGGTCTCGGCAAAGAGTCCTGCGGCCACGCCACCCGGGATGTATTGAGCGGGTAGGTCGATGCTTGCCCCGATGCCGTTTCGAAGAACTGCCTCTGTCAGGGCCGCAGCCAAACCGCCATCGCTCAAATCGTGCGCGGACTCAAAGAGTGGTTGCCCCTCAAGGAGCAGGTTTATCAGGCGCATTTCAGTGGCGATATCCGGGGTGGGAGCGTGATCGCCCATTTGGCCATGTAGATGGGCCCACTCTGAACCGCTGAAGTTATCGCTGGTGTTTCCCAATTGAACGATCGACAAACCTGCGGCGGGGATCCCCATCTTGGTTCGGGTCGTGACATCTTGGATCACACCCAAGACTCCAATCACCGGAGTTGGAAGAATCGCGACGGCGCCAGTCTGATTGTAGAAAGAGACATTTCCGCCAGTAACTGGCAGTCCCATTTCTAGGCAGATATCCGCTAAACCGCGCACGGTTTCAGCGAATTGCCACATAACACCCGGATCTTCAGGAGATCCAAAATTCAAACAGTTAGTGACCGCGAGTGGCTTTGCACCAGTCGTTGCAATATTGCGGCAAGATTCAAGAAGCGCCAATTTTGCACCGTTATACGGATCGAGATAAGACCAGCGCGCATTGGCATCAGTTGAGATTGCCACGCCTAAGTTGGTGTTCTCGTCAATACGGATCATTCCCGAATCTTCAGGTTGCGAAAGAACAGAATTTCCCTGGACATATCGATCGTATTGATCAGTGACCCAGGACTTATCAGCGATATTTGGCGAAGCGATAAGAGCGAGCAATTCACGCTTAATGGATTCGGTGGAATCTAAAGTTGGAAGCGTGGTTGGGGTGAGCGTCTCGAGATACGCAGGCTTAGCGATCGGACGGTTATATACGGGTCCATCATGAGCCACTGTGCGCGGAGGAACATCAACAATTAGCTCACCATTAAAGGTGATCTCCAGATTTTTACCGTCGGTGACTTCACCGATGACGGTTGCGGTGACATCCCACTTCTTGCAGATCTTCATAAAGCGTGCCAGCTTTGATGGTTCGATGATGGCGCACATGCGCTCTTGTGACTCTGACATCAAGATCTCTTCTGGCGAGAGCGATGGATCGCGAAGTGGAACCTTCTCGAGCTGAATCGACATTCCGCCAGAACCTGCAGAAGCCAACTCACTCGTTGCGCAGGAGAGTCCAGCACCGCCGAGGTCTTGGATACCGATAACTAGATCTTCGGCAAAGATCTCTAAGGAACATTCGATCAAAACTTTTTCGGCGAAAGGATCGCCCACCTGCACTGCAGGACGCTTGGCTGCCTTACCTGAAGCAAAGGTCTCAGAGGCTAGAACAGATACGCCGCCGATTCCATCTCCACCGGTCTTTGCACCAAAGAGAACTACTAGATTGCCGGTGCCGTGAGCTGTAGCGAGTTTGATATCTTCGTGTCGCATAACGCCGACACAGAGCGCATTAACAAGTGGATTACCTGCGTAGGTTGGATCGAATACGACTTCTCCGCCGATATTTGGAAGGCCTAAGCAGTTCCCATACCCACCTACACCGGCCACAATTCCAGGGAGAACGCGGCGAGTATCCACGGCATCGGCTGGCCCAAAACGCAATGGGTCCATGATTGCGATGGGGCGCGCACCCATAGTCAAAATATCGCGAACAATTCCGCCCACACCCGTCGCTGCACCTTGATAAGGCTCAATAAAAGATGGGTGATTGTGCGACTCAATTTTGAAAGTGACCGCGTAACCCTGCCCGATATCTACTACGCCAGCGTTCTCGCCAATTCCAACTAGGAGAGCGTCAGAGTGAGGGGCCTTCTCGCCAAATTGCTTGAGGTGTACTTTCGAAGATTTGTACGAGCAATGTTCGGACCACATGACGGAGTACATGGCGAGTTCAGATGATGTTGGACGGCGTCCCAAAATCTCTTTAATGCGAGCGTACTCATCCTCTTTCAGACCGAGCTCACGCCAAGGTTGTGTCAGCTCCGGCTGCGCAGCAGCAACCGTAACGGTATCGAGTGCCATCAACGTCCCACCAAACTGTGCAATATGGATGTGAAAAAAGTTAGCCCATCTTCACTTGGACCTGTTAAGGATTCAATTGCCTGCTCTGGGTGTGGCATTACGCCGACAACATTTCCACGGGCATTGGTAATTCCAGCAATATCATTCTTAGAACCATTGGGATTTGAATCCGCGTAGCGCAGGACTACGCGACCCTCAGATTCCAACTCATGAAGAGTTTGCGCACTCGCTTGAAACGAACCTTCACCATTCTTAATGGGAATAACTAAGCGATCACCCTTGGTGTAACCAGATGTCCATGGAGTAGATGCGTTCTCAACGGTCAGCGGTTGATCGGTGCAGACAAAGTGCAAGCCTTGATTGCGAGTGAGCGCGCCTGGCAGCAAGTGAGATTCGCAGAGAATCTGGAAACCATTGCAGATTCCGAGAATGGGAAAGCCGTGCTCTGCAGCGATAATGATCGAAGACATGATGGGCGCGAAGCGAGAGATCGCGCCACAGCGCAGATAATCGCCATAAGAAAATCCACCGGGCAGAACTACGGCTTGTACCTCTTTAAGGTCGTCGCTAGCGTGAAAGAGTGGAACGGGAGTACCGCCCGCTAAACGGATTGCACGCAGTGCTGAGGAATCATCGAGTGAACCAGGAAAGGTGACTACCCCAACGCGCATCAGCCCTCAACCTTTACGAGGTAGCTTTCGATAACGGGGTTGGAGAGAAGAGTTTCCGCCGCCTTTTCGATATCTGCCAATTGCTCGGGAGTAGGGGTTCCCTCTACTTCGATCTCAAAACGCTTGCCCTGACGGACCGCTTTAGCAAAGGTGAAGCCAAGGCGAGGAAGCGCCGCCGCTACCGCTTGACCCTGTGGGTCGAGGATCTCGGGCTTCAACATAACTTCCACAACGATGGTGGCCATTAGATCTTCCTTCCGGTCAGGAGCGTGAAAGCAGTTTCGTAGCGTTCACGAGTCTTCTCGACAACTTCAGTTGGCAATTCGGGAGGTGGGCTCTTGCGATCCCAATCCGAGGCGAGTAACCAATCGCGAACGTATTGCTTATCAAAGGAGGGTTGTGCGCCGCCTGGCTTCCAAGTGTCAGCAGACCAAAAACGGGAAGAGTCTGGAGTTAAGGCTTCATCGCCTAGGCAGATTCTACCTGTGGCATCGCGGCCGAATTCAAATTTGGTATCAGCAAGAATAATTCCGCGCGTGGCGGCGTAATCGTGGGCGGTCGCATAGAGCTTTAAGGTCAAAGCCTTCAACTCGGAGGCATCCGATTCGCCAATGATCTGGACAGTTCTGGCGAAGGAGATGTTTTCGTCGTGATCACCCATCTCTGCCTTCGTCGCCGGGGTGAAGATATTCTCTGGCAGCTTCGAGCCATCGAGAAGTCCTGCCGGCAAATCTATGCTCGTAACTGATTGTGAGCGTTGATACTCCACCCAGCCTGAGCCAGTCAGATACCCACGAGCGACGCACTCAATAGGAAACATTTCGAGCGTCTTCACAATCACTGCACGATCTTTCACCTCTGCGGGCACATCAGTGCTAATCAGATGGTTAGGAACTAAATCAGAGAACATCTCAAACCAGAAGAGAGAAAGTTGCGTAAGCAGTTTGCCCTTACCAGGGATCAGAGTGGGCAGAATGTAATCAAATGCAGAAATACGGTCACTGGCAACAATCAGAAGTTCGCCAGCAGAGTTTGTATATAAGTCACGGACTTTTCCACTACGCAGGTGATCCCACCCTGCTATCACCGTGCTCACCGAATACTTGAGGGGCGATACTGAGCCGCCTGTTGGTGCTTTGATGTAATCGCTTCAATGCGATTAATAACTCGATTGGTCTGTGCGATCGCATCACCGGTAAATTCAAGTGGGGTCGAAAGGAGAGATTCGAGAGCGACCCTATCAAGCGGCATCCGTGGATCGGCGGCTAAAGCATCGATCATTGTGTTGGGCTTTCCTTGACGAATTCCCAATGCGGCAGCAACAGCGTGTTCCTTAATAATTTCATGTGCGACTTCGCGACCCAAACCGGCTTTCACGGCCGCAACCAAGATCTTGGTTGTTGCAAGGAAGGGGAGGTAACGAGTGAGTTCCGCATTGATCACTTCAGGAAATGCGCCGAACTCTCCGAGCACTGTCATAAATGTTTCGAGAAGACCGTCGATAGCGTAAAAGGCATCTGGGAGTGCGATTCTGCGCACCACGCTGCACGATACATCACCCTCATTCCACTGGTCGCCGCTCAGCTCGCCAACCATTGAGGCGTAGCCCCGCAAGATAACTGACAAACCATTGACTCGCTCGCACGATCTCGTATTCATCTTATGTGGCATTGCACTTGATCCAACTTGCCCAGCCTTAAAACCTTCTGTCACAAGTTCTGCGCCCGCCATCAAGCGAATAGATGTTGCGAAGGAGGATGGCGCTGCTGCTAGTTGTACCAACGTGGTCACTACATCAAAATCAAAGGAGCGCGGATAGATCTGCCCCGTTGAATCCAAGAGGCGGTTGAATCCTAAGTGGGTGGCAATTTCACGCTCTAACTCTTCATGGGCAGAAGCGCTGCCGAGAAGATCTACTGAATCTTGGGCAGTACCAACTGGACCTTTGATTCCGCGGATGGGATATCGCTCGATCAAGTTTTCTAGACGTTCGTATGCGAAGAGAAGTTCTTCGGCAGCGGATGCAAAGCGCTTACCTAGTGTGGTTACTTGGGCCGCGACATTGTGTGAGCGTCCCGTAATCGGTTGATCAATATATTGGGCGGCTCGCTCAGCGAGCATCGCCAGAACTGCAATAACACGCTCTTGCACTAAGAGAAGTCCATCTCGAACCTGCATCGCTTCGACATTTTCGGTGAGATCGCGTGAGGTCATTCCGGCGTGAATCGCCTCATGTCCCGCAAGGGCGTTGAACTCTTCGATGCGGGCTTTGACATCATGGCGCGTTAATTTTTCGCGAGCATCAATCGAGGCCAGATCCACATGAGCTAGGAGCTTTTCGTAATCAGCGATCACCTCGCCCGGGATATGGTGGCCGAGTTTAGATTGTGCGCGCATCACCGCTATCCAGAGATTGCGCTCCTGAATAATTTTGGATTCAGGGGACCAGATGGAGCGCATCCTTGCCGACGCGTAACGATCAGCTAAAACGCTCATGGCTTAATTCTCTCGTACTTTGTCTGCCGTCGATGCCGCCAGCGCTATATCGCTTCGGTAGTAACTCCCACGGAGGGAGAGTGTCGAGATGGCATCGTAGGCACGCAACCTGGCATCTGTCAGCGTCTCGCCTACGCCGGTTACCGCGAGTACCCGACCTCCCGACGAGCACAAGATTCCGTCCTGCAGTCCGGTACCCGCTTGATAGACGAAGGCATCTTCAACAGAGGCGATCCCCGTAATTGGATCACCAACAACGGGAGTCGCGGGGTAGCCCTCGGCAGCGAGGACAACGGTGACTGCCGCCTCATCGAGCCACTCCAGTGGCGCAGCCTCATGAAGTCGTCCGGTGGCAGCCTTGTAGAGCAGGGTGGCGAGCGGGGTTTTAAGACGGGGCAGCAGTACTTGGGTCTCAGGATCGCCAAAACGAGCATTAAATTCGATGACCTTTAGGCCCTTGGAGGTTAGAGCTAACCCCGCGTAGAGCAGGCCGATGAAGGGTGTATCTCGGGCCTGCATCTCTGCGATGGTTGGCTTAAGGACCTCGCGCAGAGTGCGCTCCTCGATATCAAGTGGCGCCCATGGCAGAGGTGAGTAGGCGCCCATGCCACCAGTGTTTGGCCCTAAGTCGCCATCGAGAGCTCTCTTAAAATCTTGTGCCGGTTGCAATGCCAGAATTGTCGTGCCATCAGAAATTCCGAAGAGAGAGATTTCGGGTCCATCTAGAAACTCTTCGATCACGACGCGCGGAGATAAGTAGGCATGGTCGAGGGCTACCTGTCGATCGCTAGTAACAACAACTCCCTTACCTGCCGCCAAACCATCGTGCTTAACAACATACGGCGCTCCGAAGGCGTCGAGCGCTGCCTCCATCTCGGATTTTGTGGTGCAGGTGAAGCTGCGGGCAGTTGGAACTCCCGCATCTCTCATCACTTGCTTTGCAAAATCTTTGGAACCTTCAAGAGAGGCCGCCATGGCACTTGGACCAAATGTCGCGATCCCGGCCGAACGCAGGGAATCGGCAAGGCCATTAACAAGAGGCTTCTCGGGACCAATCACTACAAGATCAATTTCCAGGAGTTGAGCTAGAGCAACGACCGCAGAATTGTCATCGGTGTCGATAGCGTGCAGCGCTGCAAAGTTAGCGATTCCTGGATTTCCTGGAGCCGCATGTAATTCTTCTAATTGAGGATCCCGCTTTAAGGCCTGGGCAAGCGCATGTTCGCGCCCACCGGATCCAATCAGAAGAACCTTCAAATGAGATCCTTTACAACGATCGTCTCATCGCGACCAGGGCCAACACCGATTGCGCTCATCGGAGCACCGGAAATCTCTTCTAGAAATTTCACGTACGCCCGAGCATTTTCTGGAAGATCTTCTAACTTACGAGCCTTTGAAATATCTTCCTTCCAGCCGGGAAGATATTCATAAATGGGTTTCGCATGATGGAAATCTGATTGTGATGATGGAAGCTCTTCAACGCGCTTGCCATCAATTTCGTAGGCGACACAAACTGGAATCTGCTCCCAACCAGTAAGGACATCGAGTTTGGTCAGAAAGAAATCAGTGAGGCCATTTACGCGAACCGCGTAACGCGCGATAGGTGCGTCATACCAACCGCAGCGACGTGCGCGACCAGTTGTTACACCAATCTCTCCGCCGATTGTGCGGAGCTTCTCTCCATCCTCATCAAAGAGTTCGGTAGGAAATGGACCGGAACCAACGCGGGTTGTATACGCCTTAACAATTCCGATAACGCGGGTGATCTTCGTTGGTCCAATTCCGGATCCAGTAGAGGCGCCACCCGCGGTTGGGTTGGAAGAGGTAACAAAGGGGTAGGTGCCGTGATCGACATCGAGCAGAGTTCCCTGCGAACCTTCAAGCAACACGTTCTTGCCAGCCTTCAGTGCTTGATCGAGAAGGAGCACGGTGTCAGTGACATAAGGGCGCAAGATATCTGCATATCCGAGATACTCCCGAAGAACCTCTTCAACCTCGATACCCTTGCGATTAAATACCTTTATCAGGACTTGGTTCTTATCGCGCAGCGCTGCCTCAATCTTTTGGCGCAAGATCGATGGATCAAAGAGATCTTGCACGCGGATACCGATGCGATTGATCTTGTCGGCATAAGCCGGACCGATTCCGCGACCTGTTGTACCAATCTTTGAGTTACCAAGGAAACGCTCGGAAACTTTATCTATCGTGCGGTGATAAGGGGTAATCAGGTGAGCATTGGTGCTGATCTTGAGCTTGGAAGTATCAATTCCCCGCTCATTTAATCCGCGAATCTCTTCCAAAAGTACTGAAGGATCAATCACTACGCCGTTACCAATGACAGGAACGACGTTGGGACTCAAGATTCCAGATGGCAGAAGGTGAAGGGCGTACTTTTGATCGCCGATGACAACAGTGTGTCCAGCGTTATTGCCACCTTGATAGCGAACCACGTAGTCAACACGATCTCCCAAGATATCGGTCGCCTTACCCTTACCTTCATCGCCCCACTGGGCGCCGAGCAGTACTAGAGCAGGCATTTTTTCCTAACCTTCTTGAGAGATCGTGCGTGGAAGAGAACTACTTATTGAGTGAGGTTCCAGTTGAACGAAGATCTTCGCAAGCCTCAACAACGCGCTTTGCGAGGCCAGCCTCTGCAGCCTTACCCCAGGCACGTGGATCGTATGCCTTCTTATTTCCGACTTCGCCATCAATCTTGAGTACCCCGTCGTAGTTCTTGAAGACGTGATCTACAACCGGGCGAGTAAATGCATATTGAGTATCGGTATCGATATTCATCTTTACGACACCGTAATCAAGAGATTCGCGAATCTCGGAGAGAAGTGAGCCGGAGCCGCCGTGGAAGACGAGATCCATTGGCTTAGAACCGGCAGGAAGACCCAACTTGGCAGCGACCGCGTCTTGCAGCGTCTGCAAAATCTTGGGTTGCAGAACAACGTTGCCAGGCTTGTAAACGCCATGCACATTTCCAAATGTTGCTGCCACCATGTAGCGGGCATGTGGATCGTTGCCGAGAGTATCGATGGTCATCAAGGCATCTTCAGGAGTTGAGTACAACTTCGCATCGTGCTTTGCTTCGATGCCATCTTCCTCGCCGCCAACTACGCCGATTTCGATTTCAAGAATTGTGCGGGCAGCCTTGGATTTCTCGAGCAACTCTTTTGCGATGGTCATGTTCTCTGGCATTGATACTGCTGAGCCATCCCACATATGTGAGTTGAAGAGTGGAGCCTTGCCTGAGTTGATGCGCTCTGCACCGAAGGCCAAGAGCGGACGCATAAAGCCATCGAGCTTCTCGGCTGGGCAGTGATCGGTGTGAATTCCGATGTTGACGTTGTAGTTCTTAGCAACAATATGTGCGAACTCGGCGAGCGCTACTGCGCCATCGACCATGTTCTTCACGGTTGAACCTGAGAGGTATTCCGCTCCGCCCCAAGAGATTTGAATGATTCCATCTGACTGCGCCTCTGCAAATCCGCGGATCGCACCGATCAGTGTCTGTGAAGAGGAGACGTTGATCGCTGGGTAGGCGAAGGAGCCTGCCTTCGCGCGGTCCAACATTTGGGCATAAATTTCCGGGGTTGCGATTGGCATCTTTAAAGTTCTCCCTGTTGAGGTTAAGGACGGCTGTAAGAGGACGCCGCTGGCTCAACACTGGGTCAGGCTGTCTTGCTTACGGCTAATCCCACCACATTTCAGGGCGGATTGGAAAACCTAACGGGCTGCGCCCCCTAATTGATTCCGAAATGGCTCAATAATCGATCTATCCCAAGCAGGCCGAAGTTTGAGTGCATCAAGGCATGCCCGCCTTTGAGTAGCCATCGCCCGGCCACCTCGAGCGTATGAAGATGTGCGATGACCCTGAATGCGCCATTAAGTAATGAAAACACGGTGCCCCCTTTGTTATGCGCCACCCCAGATCTCTGCGGTGGCGAGCGTGTTAGGAGGGCAAAGTTACGAGCGGGCCAAGATCAAAGAGCGGGGCCACCCTCACGATTGTGAAGGTGGCCCCGCTGTGGATACTGCTGGGTGGGATTATTTAGGGAAGGATCTCGCTCATATATTCCTCATTGATGAGCGCCTTTGCGCCCATATAGAGCGCGACTAGCGCAGTTACCAGTCCAAACCAGCCACCAGTCTTGACTGCGCCAGAGTGGCCGCCCGCCCAGTTGCCATAGGACAACAGGATCAAGGTGATCGTCAGGAGAGCTCCAAAGAGGTTGTGCTGGATGCTCCGCTTCATGACAGCCATCCAGAAGATGAAGTTCGCTACGGCAAAGCCGAGGATAAGCACCCCTAGCGCGCCAGGTGCCTGTGTTGCTGGGTGGGTGATGAAGTACCAAAGTGAGAGCCAGAAAGCTCCAAAGGAGCCGAAGAAGGTGGCTCCGATTGCATCCCCGCGGAGGAACTCCATAATGCTGACGAGCAGCCCGACAGCGCCACCAAATGCGAGGGCGGTGCCGATCATTGCTGAGCCACCGGCGTTATGCCATAGCCCAGCATTTTGACTACCAAGCAAGAAGTTAGTGATACCAAAAGCGGCGAATCCTAAGGGCGCTGGATTAGCGACCATGTGATTACTTGCCATAGCTAATACTCCTTATTGGACAACCTGCAACCATCTACTCTGATGGCCCACATAAATTATTCTCCTCAGACTCAGAAATTTGTGTTCTAAGTCACAGTAAGTCTGAAGTTTTTTTCTTCCTCCTATTCCTTGTCTGTAGATAGGGCGCGAGGTAGCCTCGCAGGTATGAGTTCACTGGAGAATCTCTCCCACGAAAATCGGACATTTCCCCCATCTGCTGCCTTTGTTGCGCAGGCCAACGCTCAGGCTGCGCTCTATGAAGAGGCCGCCGCCGATCGCCTCGTCTTCTGGGAGCGCCAGGCCAACTACCTCCATTGGGAGCAGCGTTGGGATCGCACATTGGAGTGGATCGTCCCCGATGCCAAATGGTTCCTCGGCGGAAAGCTCAATGCTTCGTACAACTGCCTAGATCGCCACGTCCTTGAGGGTCGTGGGGAGCGAGTCGCTTTTTACTTTGAGGGCGAACCAGGCGATACCCGGACTATCACGTATGCCCAGATGCTCCACGATGTTAAGAAGACCGCCAATGCGCTCCTCGAGTTAGGTGTCACGGCGGGCGATCGCGTCGCAATCTATATGCCGATGATTCCGGAGGCCGCCATTGCAATGTTGGCCTGCGCCCGAATTGGTGCCGCTCACTCTGTTGTCTTCGGTGGCTTCAGTGCCGAAGCCCTGAAGAGTCGCATCCTCGATGCAGATGCCACGTTGGTCATCACGTCAGACGGCGGGTATCGCAAAGGATCAGCCTTCCCGCTCAAACCAGTAGTTGATGAAGCGCTCGCTGGTAATGATCACAACGTCAAGAAAGTCTTAGTTGTTAATCGAACGGGACAAGGAGTCGAGTGGGTCGCGGGGCGTGACATTTGGTGGCATGAAATTGTCGATCGTCAGAGTGCCGAACACGTTGCTGAGAGTTTCGATTCAGAGCACGTCCTTTTCATCCTCTACACCTCGGGCACTACGGCTAAGCCGAAAGGGATATTTCATACAACTGGTGGATATCTCACGCAGACATCTTTTACACACCGTGCAGTTTTTGATCTAAAGCCAGAGAGCGATGTGTATTGGTGTACAGCCGATATCGGGTGGATCACCGGACACTCCTACGTTGTTTATGGACCGATGATTAATGGCGCGACCCAAGTTATGTATGAGGGAACTCCTGATACGCCGACCAAACATCGACTCTTTCAACTGATTGAAAAATACAAGGTTTCCATTCTTTACACCGCGCCTACCTTGATTCGCACTTGGATGAAGTGGGGTGATGAATACCCTGCCGACAGTGATCTCACCTCACTTCGCTTGCTCGGCTCGGTGGGAGAACCCATTAACCCAGAGGCCTGGATGTGGTACCGCGAGGTCATTGGTAGCGATCAATGCCCGATCGTTGATACCTGGTGGCAGACCGAGACAGGTGGCTTAATGATTTCTCCGCTGCCTGGTGTAACTGCAACGAAGCCTGGCTCCGCAATGGCGGCGCTACCAGGGATAAGTGCAAAGGTCGTAGATGATGAAGGCCGTGAAGTCGCAAATGGATCGGGCGGATACCTAGTTCTTACTGAGCCCTGGCCTTCTATGTTGCGTGGCGTATGGGGTGAGCCAGAGCGTTATCGTGAAACGTACTGGTCGCGCTTTGCTGGAATGTACTTTGCCGGTGATGGCGCGAAGCTGGATGAGGATGGCGCAATTTGGTTACTTGGTCGCGTCGATGATGTCATGAATATTTCTGGCCACCGTATATCAACCACAGAAGTTGAATCATCTTTAGTCTCGCATCCCAATGTTGCCGAAGCTGCAGTCGTGGGAGCAAATGATGCGATGACGGGCCAAGCAATCGTTGCCTTCGTTATCTTGCGTGGTGGAATTCCTAGCGTCGGTGGCGAGGAGTTAATTAAAGATTTGAAGGCTCATGTGACAAAGGAGATCGGTGCTATCGCCCGGCCAAAGCAGATATTGGTTGTTGCAGAACTGCCAAAAACTCGCAGTGGAAAGATTATGCGACGCTTACTTCGCGATGTCGCTGAAAATAGAACGGTGGGAGATTCAACGACCCTCGCCGATCCAAATATTATGAAATTAATCGGCGAAGGCTTGAAGAGCGGTAAATCCGAGGACTAGTGACCGTCGCGTGGGTGAAATTTAGGGGCTAGCGCTGCGCAAGCCGCAAGAGCTTTGGCTTGAGCGCCGGTCGCTGAGGCCTGTGGTGCGGGAGCGCCACCCGGGCCGTGGGCAGGTGGAGTGATTGCAACCCCGCCATGTGAAACGAGACAACTGTTGTACTTCTTGAATGCTGCTTGCAATCCAGCATCGTGAGCACCGTGGTCATCGCCTGGTCCACCATCGGGACCGTCACCAAGACCACCTGAGATACCGCCGCTGATGCTTGGTGTTGTTGCCCAGACCAATTTACCGCTCAGTGCCTTCAGGCAGGTAAAAGATTTTCCGGAGATTTTCGTAGTCGCACCTGGCTTGGTGCAGATTCCTCCTGCGGTTGCAGTGTTTGTGGCGGCCGAGGCAATTCCAACCGAGAAACTTGACAGGATGGCGATCGCTGAAAAAATTGCAATTCTCTTTTTCATCACGATCCTAAATTACCTCTCAAAAGTTTGAGATGACTGGTTCTTTCCTGAGATTATCTAGTGAATATTTATGTTTGCACGTTTAGTAATGTCAGAGATGATCGTCGGAGCCTCGGCATTGAGCTTTGAGTAAATCTCGCTCTTCGGGATCTGCTGCACCCAACTCCAGGGCGTTATCAAGAGTAAGTGACCCAGGATCAACAACATCACCGTTGTGCGAAGTACCGAGAAGAGCGCTCCAAGAATCGAATCAATCCACGAGAAGGGGGCAAAGAGAATCTTTGAATGGAATAGCCTGCCGACCCTCTTCAGCACCGCTTCACCGATAGCCGAACCGACGGTGATTGCGAGGAAGAGGTATACGAACTTCGAAGCTCCGTGGTTATGAAAATGGTTTAGTCCAAAGTAGAGAGCTAACAAGCCACCGCCTATGTAACCGATTACGCTGAAGATCGTTGCGAGCAAACCGGCCTTATAGCCTTGAATAAATGAGAGCAAAGCCGCGAGGAGAAAAACTGCATCGATCCAGTTCTTCATAAATTAATCTTCAGATACTTTCTGACCTCGTCCTTAAGTTCCTTAGTCGAGGTGATGAGTCCAATCTGCCGATAGGTGACCTTCCCATGTGAATCGATAAACCAGGTCACAGGAACTCCTAGTCCAAAGATGCCACGTGTAACACTTGTTGTGTCGAATAAGACGGGCCAGGTGATGCCCTTCTTGATGACAAAGTTTTGGCCGGCTTTCATATTGGCCTCTTCAACATCCACGCCGACCATCGAAACCTTGTGAGTGGCTTGCAGGTCCAGGAGATGTGGTATTTCTTGGTTGCAGGGTTCGCACCACGACCCAAAAACATTGACTACAACCGGTCCGCGAATCGCCTGGTAAGTCACGTGAGATTTGTTGTCGAGACAAGGCAGCGAGATTCCTTTTTTGACCGAACTATCCACTTTCACGCTGGAGCAACTAACGACTGCCCCATTGGTTGCTTGCGCAGTGACTGGCAGGGATAAGGAAAGTAAAGCTAGCGATAGAACGGACGCCACCCTCTTCACCGAAAGTCCTCGTCCCTCTTCACCAGCGCCATAGCCTTGATCTTATCGACTTCACCGATTCCGAAAGAGGGACAGAGCGTGGCTAGGGGACAGGCACCGCAAGCCGGTTTGCGGGAATGACAGATGCGGCGTCCATGCCAGATCATTCTCTGCGAGAGGTTGGTCCATTCTGACTCCTTGATTAAGCGACCGACATCTTTCTCGACCTGCACAGGATCTTCCGATTCACTCCAATGGAAGCGGCGGCTCAGGCGACCAAAGTGGGTGTCGACCGTAATCCCTGGAATTCCAAAAGCATGTCCTAAGACAACATTCGCAGTCTTTCGCCCCACTCCGGCAAGCGTCACCAACTCATCTAGATCTCCTGGCACTTTCGAGTTGTACTCGGTGACTAACCGAGTGCTCAGAGATTTAAGGCTTTGAGCTTTAGAGTGGTGGAACCCTAAGGAGTGGATAATCTCCTCAATCTCGGGAATTTGCGCGGCAGCCATCGCACGCGGAGTGCCATATTTCTTAAATAGTTTCGGTGTCACCTGATTGACGCGCTTATCGGTGCATTGCGCCGAGAGAACCGTCGCCACCAACAACTGAAAGGGAGTCCCAAAATCTAACTCGCAGTGGACATCAGGGTAGAACTTGGTGAGAACGCGGTAAATGGCGCGCGCCTCTTTACGTTGTTCCGCAAGCTTCTCGTCCACGGTGCAAGCCTAGCGACGGCTCTTTAAAACCGGTTGGAGCGATTGACGCTCTGGCTGTAAGGTCTGCTTGTGACCCAAAAAGACGATGATCTGATTATCCGTCAAGCACCACTTTTCAGTGCGCTTGATGATGATGCCGCTCACTCACTCCGTGAATCAATGGTGGCGCTTAAACTCAATAAGAGTCAGGTACTTTTCAAAGAGGGTCAAGAGGGTGATCGCCTGTATGTAGTGGTCCACGGCAAGATCAAATTAGGAACAACGAGTTCGGACGGGCGCGAAAATCTTCTTTCGATTCTCGGACCTGGTGAAATGTTTGGTGAACTCTCTCTCTTCGATCCAGAGCCACGCACCTCAACGGCAACTGCAGTCACCGACGCTCGATTGGTCTCCCTTGCACACGATGCCGTTATTGGACTTGTTACATCGAATCCACAAACATCTCTTGAATTGCTGCGTCGCCTCGCGCAACGCCTGCGCAAATCCAACGAAGTCTTGGCGGATCTCGTCTTTGCGGATGTGCCAGGCCGAGTTGCAAAGGCAATCATGGATCTAGGTGTGCGTTTTGGTGTGCAGAAGGAAGATGGTCTACACGTAAATCACGATCTCACTCAAGAAGAGTTGGCGCAGTTGGTTGGTGCGTCTCGCGAAACCGTTAATAAGGCCCTCGCTGATTTCGCAGCGCGTGGTTGGGTGAAGCTAGAACCACGCGCTGTTCTTGTTACCGATATTGAGCGGATTTCTAAGCGCGGCCGTTAAGCCACTATTTCTAGATCAACCTGTTACTGAACAGGCAGAACTTGTGCTTAATCCAGTTGCAGTAATGAGGTTGTTGGCTAACCAATTCTGCTGAATCAAGTATTTATACGAGCCCAGTTGAATGTTGTACATGTAACCAGAGGTCGACGTTGTCGCTCCGAACGTCCAGGCACACTTGTCGGCATTCTCTGATCCGTAAACGTCATACCAAGCATTGAGGAATGGGTCCGTGATTGTTTCATCGATTTCATGAGTCATCACACTTGCCATCGCATCAAGAGAAGTGCTTCCGTTAGGCGAGATTATCTGTTGTGCACAAGCCGCGTTGTAGTTCGCTGTGAAATCTTGGATAGCGACATACTGAACGTTCTTGAGAGAGAGCGTTGTTCCAAAAGAGTGCCAACCACAGTAGCTAGTTCCAAAACCACTAGTCAGTCTGGTCGATTTTGCCCCGATATACATATAGATGGGAGTGGTACCAGCTGGAACTATCTTCGGGTTCGCCGTAATGAATGTATTGATGTAGGTCGCGACATTTGCGTCAGTTACTGAAACTGCAGTCGGCGCAGTGATCGAAGTGCTGTTTACCCATTGCAAAGAAGGAGCGACTTTGCCCTTCGTCGTAAAGTAAAGGGAGTTGGTGTTGAAGACGTGGCCAGGTTTGGCAATGCTATTTGCAGGTGCAGTTCCCAATGAGGTCACGATATTTCCTAAAACGGTATTCCACTTTGTTACGTCCGCCGGCGCCCATGCCCCGACCCAAACTGGAATCAACGAGACATTTCCCGAGAGCGTGGTGCAAGTGCCGTGACAGGTTATTGGGTTAACCGCTGGGCCTCCCACCACGCTTTTAGCAACGCCCGCTGCTTGTCGAGCGGCAAGACCGAGAGAGCGTAGCCACGGTAGGTCTCCGTCGACTTGATCTCCCTGAGTAATTGGCGCAGTGCGCTGAGTAGCGGATGCAGGGCCCTGCGCGAAGTCAGCCCAGTTCCGTACCGGGAAACCGTTAGAGCGCAGCCCTGAATATTGAAAGTTGTCATCACCCTGGCGGTTAGAGGTGTTGTTCACGGCGGCCAGCGCTGATGGAGAGGGTTGGTCAGCGAAGGCAATCGCGATAGGTGTTAAAGAGAGGTGCTCGACCTCGCCTCCGCTACGCGACCTCGACCGTTAGTTCTATCTCTACCGGTGCATTTAAAGGAAGCTCGGCCACGCCGAATGCGCTCCGAGCATGCTTGCCGTTGGCGTCGCCAAAGATATGGATTAGCACCTCAGAAGCTCCATTTACAACGGCAGGTGCAGCTATAAATCCAGAGACTCCATTTACGTATCCGACAACTCTTACGACTTTAACGATCGAATCGACTGGCGCGACGAGTTCGACAGCGGCGAGCGCATTGAGGATGCAGACCTGTGCCATCTGCTTTGCCTGCTCTGGGGTGACCTCACCATCCACCTTTCCGGTGAAGGGGATCTTGCCGTCGACGAGGGGCAGTTGGCCAGCGGTGAAGACGAGATTTCCGGTACGGACTGCAGGAACGTATGCCGCTACAGGAAGGGCGGCTACTGGGAGGGTGAGTCCTAGTTCGGCGAGCTTGGCACGAACATCCATTTAAGCAACCTCTCTCTTCATATAGGCGACCAAATTATCTCCGCCACCGGGGGCCGGAATAACTTGTACGAGTTCCCATCCTTCAGAACCCCAGTTGTCGAGGATCTGCTTTGTTGCGTGGGTGAGCAAAGGAACGGTCACATATTCGAATTTAGTCATCAGTTACCTCCAGAGAGCGCGGCCTTCACCAACGCTGAAACGGTGCCGCCATCGGCCTTACCTGCAATCTTCGGTGAAACAATCTTCATTACCTGACCCATACCAGCAGGCCCGCTTGCACCCGTTTCGGCAATGGCCTCGGCAATTAGCTGCTTGATCTCATCCTCGGAGAGCTGGGCAGGGAGGTAGGTAACTATAAATTCGCCTTCGAGCTTCTCACGCTCGGCGCGATCGGGGCGGCCACCATCAGCGAAAGCCTCTGCGGCTTCACGACGTTTCTTGGCCTCACGAGAGAGAACAGTGATGATTTCTGGCTCGCTAAGAGTGCGTGCCTCTTTACCTGAAACTTCTTCGTTGGTGATGGCAGTAAGTACCATCCGAATGGTTCCGGATTTGAGTTCATCACGGGAGCGAATCGCCTCGGTGAGATCGTGCTGCAGTATCTCTTTGAGTCCCATAGGGGTATCTTCTCATGTCTATGAGTTATCGACTACGCGAGGCGACGCTTCCGATTTTGCCTGCAGACCGAGAACCTATTCGCGTCCTCCACTTCTCTGACCTCCACCTCACCCCAAAGCGCAAGGTAGAGATTGAAGACATCAAGAGTTTTGCGGCGCTGCAGCCCGATCTAGTTATAAGTACCGGCGACTTCTTAGCGGATCGCGAAGCAGTACCAGTGGCGCTATCTGCCCTTTCAGATCTCCTCGAGCTACCTGGTGTCTTCGTCTTTGGCTCCAATGATTACTACGCGCCACGGGTGAAGAATCCCTTCACATATCTCCTAAAAGATCACGGAAAGCGAATCCTCGGCGATTTACTTCCAGTAGAGGAGTTGCGATCTGGCTTAACCGATCGCGGCTGGAAGGACCTCAATCACAAGCGAGCCGTTCTGCAGATTAAAGGAACCAGTATCGAATTTCGTGGAACCGATGATGCTCACCTCGTGCGAGATAACTACTCCCTCGTCGCTGGTCCCGCAGAGGAGAGTGATCTGGCGATTGGGGTGACGCACGCTCCCTATTTGCGCATCATCGAAGCTATGGCTCGCGATCATCTCGATGCGATTTTTGCCGGTCACACTCATGGTGGTCAGGTTAGATTGCCATGGCCAGGTGGTTCGAAGGCGTTAACGACAAACTGCGATTTACCAACGTGGCGGGCACGAGGAGTTTCGAAATTATCTGACGAGCCGTGGCTCAATGTTTCCGCGGGAATGGGCACTTCCCCCTTCGCGCGAATTCGAGTGGCATCGCCTCCGGAAGTCTCGTTGATTACTCTCGAGAGTAGTTTGTAAAAGCTCCTAGCGCCTTGAAGCCAGCTTTCTCGTAGGCACGCTGCGCAGCGAGATTTCCAGTTCGTACTCCAAGTCCTAAGACAGGAATACCGATTTGGTGAGCATGCGCAGCGATTCCCTTACTGAGCGCAGTTGCATATCCAAACCCCCGATCTTGAGAGCGGGTGACAACAGATGACATCACATGGAAACCTGATTGCCACTGCACGACAACTGCGCATGAGACTAGTTCACCTATTTCATTGCGAATTCCTCCCCAAAAGACTTCTTCGGGATCACCAGGTGAGACTGATGAATCTGGAGCATGCTCTTGGATGAGCTTCTTGATCTCTGTGACATCAGTCAAAAGTTCAATGGGTGCAATCGCGCTCCTTGTTTCAATCTCCCAAAATTGAAATCCGCCTCTCCGCACCGAAAAACCTTTGAGAGGTAAAGGGTGTGTGGATGCAACATCGGTACAACGTGGATCTAGGAACCCTCCTTCGCCATATAGGTGCCCGTAGAAAGGTTCGCCTTTAACAATCAATGAGAAAGATCCGTCATCCTTATATGCTGCAACAAAATTCTCATGACTCATGTAGTACTTCGCCGCGTTCCGAGTCCGAAGCAAACTTTCTGCCCACGACTTCGCCTCTTCAAGATCCTCGGTCACTTCTAACATTTCTGAATTGTAGAGTGATAAAATTCAACGACGCACGGTTGGTGACATTAAAGGAACTCAAGAAATTGGGTTCCTTTTTTGTTTCCACAGCCTCCAGCTCTTAACAACTCTTTGACCAAATCCAATTTGCTGTCGCATCTTGAATTACTTTGAAAGTACCGGGGCGTTGTGTTGTAACGGTAGCCTGCAAGGTTTCACCAACCGTGCGGAGTGGGTTCGATTCCCATCAACGTCTTCGGCAGTCTTGGACCGACTCGCTGATGAGTGGTGAAGAATTAGCGAGTCGGGCTGAGCACCTTTTGAACTAATTAATTGCTGAACTCCGCTGCAACCAACTCTGCGATCTGGGCGGTGTTGAGTGCTGCGCCCTTGCGAAGGTTGTCGCCGCACATAAAGAGATCGAGAGCATGATCATCATCGAATGAGCGACGGACGCGACCGACCCATGTTGGATCTGTGTTGACTACATCGGCAGGGGTAGGCCAGATGCCATTCTCGGGATCATCAAGGAGTTCAATTCCTGCGGAGTTCTTCAATAGATTTTGAGCGCCTTCGCGAGTGACCTCGGAATCAAATACTGCGTGGACTGCCAACGAGTGCGTAGTAATAACTGGCACGCGTACGCAGGTCACGGCGACTTTGAGGTTTGGCAGACCAAGAATCTTGCGAGATTCGAAACGAACTTTCGTCTCTTCAGATGAGTAACCATCGGCCTTAAGCGAACCAGCCCACGGAATAACGTTGAGAGCGAGTGGTGCCGGAAAGGCGCCGAAGTCCTTAATGACGGTGCGCAGGTCACCTGGCTGCTCGCCGAGGTGAGTTCCAGCGACGGCAGAGATCTGGGAGCGCAGGGTTTCAGGACCAGTAACACCCATACCCGAAACAGCTTGGTACGAGGAGACGAAGAGCTCCTTAAGACCGTACTCCTTATGGAGAGCACCCATCGCAACAATCATGGTCATTGTTGTGCAGTTTGGATTGGAGATGATGCCCTTTGGACGATTCTTGATCGCCTCTGGATTAATCTCAACTACAACTAGGGGGACTTGATCATCCATGCGGAAGAAGGTCGAGTTATCGACGACGATCGCGCCACGTGAGACGGCGATAGGCGCCCATTCTCCGGCGATCTCATCAGGAGTATCAAACATCGCAATATCGATTCCATCGAAGGCTTCAGGTGAGATAGCTACTACTTCTACCTCTTCACCGCGCACCATCAACTTCTTACCGGCGCTGCGCGCTGAAGCGATAAGGCGAATCTCGCCATAGACGTCAGGACGCTTACTCAATATGTCGAGCATTACGGTGCCCACAGCGCCTGTTGCTCCAACGACTGCTAGTGATGGCTTCTTACTCATCGTCCGGTTCCTCCATATACAACTGCCTCGTCGGTGGTATCTAAATCAAAAGCGGTGTGCGCTGCCTTAACACCGATTTCAAGATCGGAGTCGCGAACGATTACGGAGATGCGAATTTCTGAAGTCGAGATCATCTCGATATTGAGACCAGCATCTGCCAGGCAGGCAAAGAAGGTTGCAGTGACGCCGGGATGTGATCGCATTCCCGCACCAACAAGCGAGAGCTTGCCGACTTGATCGTCATATTGCAGTGAAGCAAAACCAATTTCACCCTGAATATCTTTGAGGAGCGCAGTCGCTTCTGCGCCATCACTCTTCGGAAGTGTGAAAGAGATATCTGTTAGTCCCGTTGCAGCAGCGGATACATTTTGGACAATCATGTCGATGTTGATCGCGGCATCGGCGATCGCTTGGAAGATGCGGGCCGCAACACCGGTGCGATCTGGAACTCCGACGATCGTGATCTTTGCCTCGCTCTTATCGTGGGCGATGCCACTAATAATTGCCTGTTCCATATCTTCTGCTCCTTCGGGATGATCTTGCACGATCCACGTGCCTTCTAAATTGGAAAATGATGAGCGAACATGAATCGGAAGATTGAAGCGACGGGCGTACTCAACACAACGCAGGTGAAGAACCTTCGCTCCGCTGGCGGCCAATTCGAGCATCTCTTCGTAGGTCACAGTGTTGAGTTTGCGAGCGGTCGGAACTACGCGAGGATCAGCGGAGTACACACCATCGACATCGGTATAAATTTCACAGACATCTGCATCAAGCGCCGCGGCGAGAGCAACAGCCGTTGTATCGGAACCCCCGCGGCCAAGAGTTGTTACATCGTTGGTGTCTTGCGAGACACCTTGGAACCCGGCGACGATCGCGATGTGTCCACCCTCAAGGGCTTCGCGGATTCTTCCCGGCGCTACATCGATGATGCGCGCCTTGCCGTGGGTCGAGTCTGTGATAACTCCAGCTTGCGAACCGGTGAAGGACATTGCCTCATGCCCAAGATTTCCGATGGCCATCGCTAGCAGCGCCATAGAGATGCGCTCACCAGCAGTCAACAACATGTCGAGCTCGCGACCGTTTGGCATTGGAGTAACTTGGTTGGCGAGATCGATTAACTCATCCGTTGTATCACCCATCGCCGAGACCACGACGACGACTTGATGGCCCGCCTTCTTGGTGGCAACGATGCGTCCAGCGACGCGCTTTAGGCCCTCGGCATCAGCGACAGAGGAGCCTCCATATTTTTGGACAATTAGACCCATGGCAGAACTTTGACATAGGAAGATGAATTTTCTAGGGGTGTCTTACTATGTAAGACACCTAACCGTCCTACATATTGAGATTATTACTACTCAATGGTGCGTCGCCCCTCAAAGGCGCGGCCCAGAGTTACCTCATCAGCATATTCAAGGTCTCCGCCCACCGGCAGACCCGATGCCAAGCGACTGACCTTGATCCCCATCGGTTTGATCTGACGGATCAGGTAGGAGGCCGTGGCTTCGCCCTCAAGATTGGGGTCGGTGGCGATGATCAGCTCTTGGATATTGGTGTCAGAGAGGCGAGCCATCAGTTCGCGGATCCGGAGATTTTCAGGACCGATGCCATCAATCGGCGAGATTGCCCCACCAAGGACATGATACTTCCCGCGGAATTCGCGGGTCTTCTCGATTGCCATCACATCTTTGCTCTCTTCGACGACGCAGATCAGAGAGTTATCGCGCCGCGGATCGCGACAAATTCGGCAGAGATCCTCCTCGGAGATATTTCCGCACTCAATACAGAATTTAACGCGCTCTTTTACGGTGCGAAGAACATCAGCCAATCGAGTGACATCTACGCGTTCGGACTGGATGATGTGGAATGCAATGCGTTGTGCGGACTTTGGTCCGATGCCGGGCAGACGGCCGAGCTCGTCGATTAAATCTTGGATCGCTCCCTCGTACATCAACGCTCGAATTCCCGAATGACCTGCGCGCCAAGTTCACGAGCAAGTAGTGCTGTACCCGAAAGCTGATCCGGATCGCTCGCCTCTTCGGTAGTGCGCTCATACTGTGGCGCATTGATCGATGGATCTACGACAACTTCGATCTTGCGAACCAACCCGGTGACATCTTGGAAAGCTGCAGCGAGGATCTCATCACTTCCACTTCTGACAAATGAGTCGCGAGCTCCGGAGTTAACGATTGCGATCGTGATCGACTTGTCATCCACCGCAAGAACTTGTGCGCTGGCAGAGAGCAACGACCAGGTCAATCGACGGCGCTTCTTTACATTTTCAATGACATCTGGCCATAAGCGACGGAGTGCAGAAATATCGACGGGGCCGACGGGCTGGTTTGTGGATGGCTCGGGTGCGGCAGCACGAATCGGCTTCTTCACTTCAGGTGTTGCAGCAATTGCAGCAACTGGCGTCTCGACAGGTTTAGTGCTCTGAGGCGTTGACTCCACCGCTGGAGCTGCATGGGTAACCAGATTTACTCCGCGCTCTAGCCTCTCGATTCGAGCGATCAGCGCTCCATCATCGCCAGTTGGCAGCAGAATTCGCCCGCAAATAAGCTCAAGGATCAAGCGGGGCGCTGTTGCGCCACGCATCTCGGTCAATCCCAAAGAGGTTATATCTGCTGCGCGGATTAGTGTTGCCGCGCCAATTAAGTTAGCTTGCGTGCGCATCCGCTCTAATTGATCTTCCGGAAAATCGCGCAGCACATGAGATGCGTTCTCCTTTACAGCGCCGACGATGATCAGATCACGTAAGCGCTCCAAGAAATCTTGTGTGAAGCGGCGCGGATCGAAGCCTGATTCAATTACTTTATCCACGGTATTAAAGAGTGTTGTGCTATCACGTGCAGCCAATGCATCAATCGCCTCATCGAGTAATGCGCCGTCGGTGAACCCCAAGAGTTGTACTGCAATCTCGTAGGTGACTCCATCGCCTCCGGCACCTGCCAACAATTGACCCAAGACAGAGAGCGCATCGCGCACAGATCCACCACTGGAGCGAACAACGAGTGGAATCACACCCTTAGCAACTTTGATTCCCTCGAGGTCGCAGATCTTTTCGAGATGAGAGGCGAGAATTCCAGGTGGTACTAAACGGAAGGGATAGTGGTGGGTGCGCGAACGGATCGTTGAAATCAACTTATCTGGCTCGGTTGTCGCAAAGATAAAGATGACGTGAGGTGGTGGTTCTTCAACAACTTTGAGTAAGGCGTTGGCAGCTCCCGGTCCGAGTTGGTGCGCCTCATCAATTATGTAGATCTTGTAGCGAGATTGAACTGGTGCAAAGAAGGCCTTATCGCGCAGATCGCGAGCGTCATCGACCAACCCGTGCGTCGCAGCGTCGAGCTCCATTACATCGATCGAACCAGGACCATTGGCCACGAGATCGGTACAGGATTGGCAGGCGCCGCAAGGGGTAGGCGTTGGCCCCTTTTCGCAGTTGAGCGAGCGCGCCATGATGCGAGCGCTAGAGGTCTTACCGCAACCGCGTGGTCCACTAAATAGATATGCGTGGTGAATCGCCCCGGAAGATAGGGCGTTGGAGAGAGGGACGGTTACATGCTCCTGCCCGATGACCTCAGCGAAGGTCGATGGGCGATACTTTCTATATAGAGCGAGAGACACCGTTCTCCTTTTATTAGGGATCCTCCGCGCACCCGCCAGAGCGCACCTACCCTTGCTACCTTCCGGTCCTGGGGGAGTTCAGCACGGTAACGCCGCACGGAGGATCTATGGAGCATCATAGTTTCCAGAGCCGATAGGCTACGACCTGCTGGCCGCAAGGCCTCGCACTGGAGAATTCGCATAGCGGCCGAGTGCGCACGCTTGGAAAGCGTGTAAAGGGCAACCTTTCGAGGGTTCAAATCCCTCATTCTCCGCCAGGCTTTATTACCTTTTCACCCTAAAATACTTCTCTGCGACCGGTTTCTTAATCGGCGGCCACTGACGAAGAAGGTAACCGTGCCAAAAGCTTGGACAGATGACGCGCCCCAGCCCATGGTCTTGCAGGATCATGCTCACCTCAAAGATCCGCTCTCGTACAAGATCAAGAAGGCCCTCCTTGGCAAGCCGCTCAACCGCCACACCCTCTCGCATCAGCGGCTAAGCAAGGTCTTCGCCCTCGGCATCCTTTCATCAGACTGCATCTCCTCGGCAGCATATGGAACCGAGAACATTCTTATTTATTTACTCCCTGCCTTTGGTCTATCCGGTTACAACATCTTGATGCCAATGACGCTGGTTGTCCTGACGGTGCTTCTCATCGTCACGCTTTCCTACCGTGAAGTGGTGATGGCATACACCCACACAGGTGGCTCATATGTTGTTGCAAGGGATAACTTCGGCCCAGTCATTGCCCAGATCGCAGCTGTGGCCCTGATGTTGGATTACATCGTCACGGTCGCGGTACAAGGTGCTGCAGGAACTGCCGCACTTGCCTCTGCTTTTCCCGTGATCTCCTCCAACAACACACAAAAATTAATAACGCTGGGTGTAATCGGAATTCTGTGTTACGGAAATCTAAAAGGGGTTAAAGAGGCGGGTCGCTTATTTGCCGCGCCAACCTATCTCTTTATCTTGGCCGTTTCCTCGATCATTATCGTGGGAGTCTGGCGCGAATTTCACCACACCTTGCATCACGTCGTGATTGGCTCTGGAAATGTTGGATATGGTCACTCGCAGCAGTTAATCACCTTTGCTTCAATATTTATTTTGCTCAAAGCTTTTGCAAATGGTGGCTCTTCGCTGACTGGCCTGGAGGCCATCTCTAACGGAGTCTCTCTCTTCAAATCACCTGAAGGTAATAACGCACGTCGCACCACGGTCATCATGGCAACGATCTTGGGTTGCATGGTGCTGGGTATCTCATTCTTCGCCAAGGCAACTCACGCAATGCCGTACACAAGTGGCACTCCAACCGTTGTATCGCAGATTGCGCAGATTGTCTTTGGCCACGGAACGGCCGGGCATATCTTCTACCTCTTTGTTCAGTTCTCTACGATGTTAATCCTTTACACAGGTGCCAACACTCCATTCAGTGGCTTCCCATTCTTGATGAATTTCGTTGCCGAAGATGGATTCCTACCTCGCCAACTAACTAAGCGCGGCCACCGTCTCGTCTTCTCAAACGGAATTATCTTCTTGACCATTACCTCTGCCACATTGATTCTCATAGTCGGATCCAATGTCTCCAAGTTGATCGCCTTTTACGCGATTGGCGTATTTACTGGATTTACGATGGCTGGCTACGGAATGGCAAAACGAAACTGGCGTCGCCGTGAATCTGGTTGGAGAATCCGCTTCTTTATAAACTTCCTTTCAGGAACGGTGTCATTTGCGGTTGTCATTATCTTTGCAGTGGTTAAGTTTTCTGAAGGCGCATGGTTAATTGTTCTTATTTTCCCGATTGCCACAATCGGTTTGATTCGTTTGAACCGTCAATATCGTGAAGAACAAGAAGCGCTTCGCATCGATCAGGTCTCCTCGCGCGCAACCAGCATTTCGCGCCACGATGTAACCGTCCTTGTTGACGCAGTCGATATCGCAACGGTCGGGGCGGTGCGCTACGCCCGCTCGCTTAATCCACACTCTCTGGATGCAGTCCACTTTGTGATTGATGATCAGCGTGCCGAACAGATCAAAGAGGCCTGGAAGCACAACCCCGCTCTAGCCGATGTTTCGATTGAGTTTATCGATTGTCCAGATCGTCGCTTAGCAAATGCGGCAGTTGATTACGCAATTCGTATGACGCAATCTTCTGATGTGGAACTCACACTTCTACTTCCACGTCGTGCCTACTCTGGGCTATTAGGGCGCATCTTGCACGATAGAACAGCTGAAGCAATTTCTGCCCCAATCTCGCAGTTGCCACGAGTCGTTGCAACCATCGTTCCCTTTGACGTTGAAAAGATTATTTCGGGTCGTCCTATCTATCAGCATGAAGAGCACTCCACTGATGTAGTTGAGCCAGTCGATCGTCCACAGGTGCGTCGCCTAGAAGATGAGCCACTCGCCTCTGACACGGTAAGCCATTACGCAGAAGATATTCATCCCATCGCTGCTGCACGTTGGAGACATCGTGCCCACGTGACTGGAAGTGTCACGAGCATTCGTACCGCACCGGCGAGCGCTTCTCCTCATGTCGATATTGAAATCTGGGATGAGACTGGTGGAATCACTTTGCAATTCATCGGACGTCGCGAGATTACGGGACTTGAAGTGGGCTCCACGATCTGCGCCGAGGGAATGGTTGGGGAGACCGATGGAAATCTCGTCATTCTCAATCCTTCGTACGAGATCATCATCAACCATCCAGAGAGTTGATTTGTTGGCGGTGGCGGTGGGATTTGAACCCACGGTTGGTTACCCAACACACGCTTTCGAGACGTGCTCTTTAGGCCACTCAGACACGCCACCAGAGGTGACGATACGCCTTAACGCTTCTCTTTAAAAAATTCGCGGAGTAGATGACCGCACTCTTCCTCCAAAATTCCGGAAAAGACCTCAACTTGGTAGGGGTTGCGGGGATCGCGCAATATATCCCAGACTGAGCCAACAGCTCCAGCCTTTTCATCCCAGGCTCCAAAGATGAGTGTCTTAATGCGGGATTGCGAGATCGCTCCCGCACACATTGCACATGGTTCCAGAGTCACCACCAAGGTGTGACCGTCAAGGCGCCAATCCCCGGCTGCCATCGCAGCTTCTCGAAGGGCGATGATCTCGGCGTGTGCTGTCGGATCGTGATCTATCTCGCGACGATTATTTCCACGACCCGTAATGAGACCTGCGGGATTAATTACTACTGCACCAACCGGAACATCGTCTGTGGCTAAGGCGGCGGAGGCGAGTTCTAAAGCCGCCCGCATTAAATCTGTGTAATCAGCCATCAATCACGATCGTATAGCTCATCAAATTGCTCACCAAATCCCAGACGATGAGCGAGGGCGGTGATCTGTTCCTCTGGATACATCTCGAGATCGTCGCTCATCACTTCGAGATCCATGGCGCTGATCCCTAAATCGGAGAGAAGATCAATGTCTCCACCAGGCTGGGGATCGTCATCATCTTCTGGGAAAGGAAGGTCTAGCGCGTCAATTACATCTGCGGCGATCTCGTACTCGACGGCGTAGGTGACATCGCTCAACATCATCTGCATCGCCCCACCTATGCAGGTGGCAATAAGAAAGAATTCTTCATCGATAGCAATCAGCGCTATCGATCTCGCATCGCCCTGTTGGGCCTTGAGTTGGTCCATGATTGAACCGAGTTCGCGGGTATTAGAGAGCCTCGATGTTCTCCAAACCCCGTCTTCGCGCCAAGCGATCACGCCGAAGTCATCTACGTTGAACTCCGCATGGTTCGTCATGTCTCCATCGTCCCACCGATTTAGGCACGCGACAAGGTTCAATTACGCGGGTAAAGTCAGGTTTGTGAAAGTTCATGTTGCCGAGCATCCCCTTATTACCCATAAAGTCACCGTTCTTCGGGATGAGACGACGCCATCCTCGATTTTCCGCGAACTCATCGGTGAAATCGTCACCTTGCTCGCCTACGAGGCGACTCGAGATGTAAAGACGGTTCCGATTACCGTTAAAACTCCTGTAGCAATGGCAAATGGTGCAGTCCTTGCTAAGCCCGACGCAGTTGTCATTCCTATTTTGCGAGCTGGTTTAGGCATGCTCGAAGGAATGGTCCGACTTATGCCATCTGTGCAGGTCGGTTTCCTTGGCATGGTGCGCGATGAGCACACTCTGCAGGCGAAGACTTATGCCAACCGCTTGCCACAAGATTTACATAACCATGAGTGCTTCGTGTTGGATCCGATGCTGGCAACGGGTGGAACTTTGATCTCTGCTATCCACTACTTAATTGATCTCGGTGCTACAGATATCACGATGATCTGCATCCTCTCCTCTCCAGAGGGTGTTGCAGCGCTTGAAAAAGAGTTTGCAAGTACCAGCGCAAACCTCACCCTGGTCACCGCAGCCTTGGATGAGAAGTTAAATGAGAAGGGCTACATCGTTCCTGGCCTCGGCGACGCCGGAGACCGACTCTATGGTGTTGTGTAATGGCGTCAACTAGCCCCGGGTATGCCATCACCATCCGCGTGGATGGTCCCCCTTCAGCCCAACCGGTTGCCGAGATCACGGCAGCAATCACTGCAGCTGGCGCATCAATCACCGCACTCGACGTTGTTGAATCAAATATTGATCGAGTAACGATCGACGTTTCGTGCGATGCGCACGACAGCGATCACGCCGAGAGAATCACTGCGGCTATCTCGCAAAATCCCCAACTAACCGTTCGCAAGGTAAGTGACCGTACATTTCTATTGCACCTCGGGGGAAAGATCGAAGTTACCTCGAAGGTCCCCCTGAAGACGCGCGATGATCTCTCACGCGCTTATACCCCTGGTGTTGCCCGTATATCGCAAGCAATAGCCGCAGATCCCTCTGATGCTCGTCGCTTAACAATCAAACGCAACACCGTCGCGGTGGTGACTGATGGCTCTGCAGTTTTGGGACTCGGAAATATTGGACCTGCAGCCGCTCTACCGGTGATGGAGGGAAAGGCAGCGCTCTTCAAGCGCTTTGCCGATGTTGATGCCTGGCCAGTCTGCCTTGATACACAGGATGTAGATGAGATTGTCCGAACCGTGCAGATTATTGCTCCTGTTTATGGTGGAATTAATCTGGAAGATATTTCAGCCCCGCGCTGCTTTGAGGTTGAACGCCGACTACGCGAACTGCTGGACATTCCTGTCTTTCACGATGATCAACATGGAACGGCGATTGTTGTGCTTGCTGCAATGACAAATGCGCTCAAGTTTGTGAAGAAGAATCTTGCCGACTGCAAGATTGTGATGAGTGGTGCGGGAGCCGCCGGTACAGCTGTGGCAAGGTTGCTAGTCGCTAGCGGAGCAAAACACATCATCGGATTTGATAAAGATGGACTGGTACACGAGAACAATCCAAACGACGACGTGATGCGCAAATGGTTCGTAGATAACTGCAATCCAGGTGCGTTTCGCGGCTCGCTCTCAGATGCGATGGTAGGAGCCGACATCTTTATCGGCATCAGCGCTCCGAATGTACTTACTGAATCTGATGTCGCAGCAATGGCAGCTGGTTCCATCGTCTTTGCTCTGGCTAACCCTGAGCCCGAGATAGATCCCGTGATCGCTCGCAAATATGCAGCAGTGGTTGCCACTGGTCGAAGTGACCATCCCAACCAGATCAACAACGTACTGGCCTTCCCCGGAATCTTCCGTGGCTTGCTAGATGGTCGCATTCACAAGATCACCGACAAGATGTTGGTTGCTGCGGCTTATGCGATTTCGGATTGCGTGAGCGTTGATCAACTCAATGCAAACTTCATTGTCCCCAGCGTCTTCGATCCACGCGTCGTGCCAGCGGTAGCTGCTGCGGTGCGCGCCTCCGCGAATTAATTCAGCCCAATAAAGAGAAGGAGTTGTAATGAGAACTTTCCCAGAAGGTTTTTTATGGGGCGCCGCTACTGCCGCTTACCAAGTTGAAGGAGCCGCGCAAGAAGATGGTCGTGGCGCATCTATTTGGGATACCTTCTCGCACACTCCCGGAAAGACAGATAACGGAGATAGCGGAGATGCCGCTTGCGATATGTATCACCGGTATCCATCCGATATCGCTTTGATGCAGGGATTGGGCCTCAAGGGATACCGACTCTCTCTTTCTTGGTCACGCCTCTTCCCAAATGGTGATCACGTTCGTGAAGAGCGCGGATTCGCTTTCTATGACGACCTCATCAATACGGTAATCGCGGCAGGTATCACCCCTTACATCACTCTTTATCACTGGGATCTTCCTCAAGCGCTCGAAGACAAAGGTGGTTGGCGCAACCGTGAGACGATCGAGGCATTTGGTCAGTATGCAGCTGCCGTTGCAGAGCACTTTGGCGATCGTGTAAAACATTTTGCACCTATCAACGAACCATGGTGCGTGGCCTGGCTGGGGCATGGCCTCGGGGTGCATGCTCCAGGAATTTCAGATCGAGCAACTGCATTTAAAGTTGCTCACCACACCGTCCTCGCACACGCCACAGCAGTTAATGCAATGCGCGCCGTCCGCGGCGATTTGAAGATTGGTCCGGTTCTCAACCAAGCTAACTACCCGGCCGATGATCCAAACGACCCTGTGCAAGCACATGCTTCTGCGATTCTCGATGCGGTGCAAAATCGTTGGTGGATGGATGCCATCTTCTACGGCAAGTACCCCCAGATATTGCTAGACGAGTACGGCTCTGAATTTATTGATGCGATCTTGCCGGGAGATATGGAGTTGGCCCAAACCAAGAATGATTGGCTGGGGATCAACTACTACTTCGATACCCGTGTTGGTCCGAGTGATGCCGCCAATCCGGTGCAATTTGATAACTCGGCCTTGCTCGGCCTGGCAATCGATTCGACCCCTCAGGGAGAGCTCACCGATATGGGTTGGCCAATCACTCCCGAGGGTTTAACCAAAATGTTGGTTAGCTGGCACTCCGAATTTGGTGAGCGCCTGCCACAAATCTTTATTACTGAAAATGGCGTTGCCTACCCAGATGGACCCGATCAGAATGGCGTGATTAACGACCTGCGCCGAATCTCCTACCTCGAGAAGCACCTAAATGCGATCCTCGATGCCATTGAGAAGGGCCTCAATATGGGGGGCTATTTCCAGTGGTCTTTGATGGATAACTTTGAGTGGTCCCTGGGCTACCAGAAGCGATTTGGAATCATCTTTGTAGATTATGCCTCCCAGGAACGGACCCTCAAAGAGTCCGCCCATTGGTACTCGCGAGTCATATCTAGTAACGGGTTATAAGGTTCTTCGTTACCAAATTGTTATTGATTTTCACCCCTTTTAGCCCTTGCTGAGAGCCCCTTCACTTCTGCATTGGGCTCTTCGCGTCTTACACTTAACCCACACCGCGGGAGTCAATCTTCATGGGGAGTTTGGACCGCGATATACCCCTTAAGGAATATATATGTCGATTAGCAAAAAAGGTTTGCTCGCTGGCGTAGCCACAGCAACCGTTGCGCTTGTTGCAACATTTGTAGCTCCTGCAGCGTATGCAGGAACTTCATCTGCTGCTTGTGCCAACGTTGGTTCAGGCTATGCAGTTCAAAAGGGCAAGACAGTTGAGGTCTTCACCTCAGTCGTTGGCGATGAACTTACTCGCTACGCTGCAGCATCTGCTGACTTCACTGCTTGCACAGGCATCAAGATCAACTGGAACGGTAGCGATCAATTCGAAGCTCAACTTCCAGTTCGCGTAGCTGGTGGCACCGCCCCAGATCTCGCTTTGGTTCCACAACCAGGCCTCATCGCACAGATGGTCGCCACAGGTAAGGCTGTTCCAGCTCCAAACGCTGTTAAGAACAACATCAACCGCTACTGGTCAAAGAGCTGGCGTGGACTAGGTTCCGTTAACGGCACCTTCTACGCAGCACCTAACTCAGCCAACTTGAAGTCTTTGGTTTGGTACTCACCAAAGCAGTTCGCTAAGTACGGTTACACAGTTCCTACAACTTGGACAGCAATGATGGCTCAATCAGACAAGATGGCTGCAGCTGGTCAAACAGCATGGTGCGGCGGAATCGGTTCTGGCGGAGCTACCGGATGGCCTGCAACTGACTGGCTCGAAGAGGTCGTAGTTCGCGAAGCCGGTTCAACCGTCTACAACAACTGGATCAACCACACAGTTAAGTTCTCAGATGCCCCAATCATCCACGCAATGAACACAGTGTGGAACTGGATGGGTAACTCCAAGTATGTTGGCAAGGTTTCAACCATTGCTACAACTTCATTCCAGGATGCTGTAACAGGTATTCCTTCAGGCGCTTGCATGCAGCTACAACAGGCTTCATTCATCGCAGCTTCATTGCCTAAGGGCTCTGTTGTTTCACCAACTGGCGATGCATGGGTTTACTACCTCCCAGGCATCAACCCAGCTGTAACAACACCTGTTGAGGGTGGCGGAGAGTTCTACCTCGCCTTTAACTCAAACAAGGCAACAGTTGAAGTTCAGACCTACCTCTCAACACCACAATGGGCTGTTAGCCGCATCAAGGCTGCTGGTTCAAACGGTGGTTGGTTGAGCGCTAACAGTGGCGTACCTGCTTCGGCTTACTCCAACCCATTGGATGCTTTGTCAGCTAAGTACCTCTCTGATCCATCATCTACCTTCGTCTTCGATGCATCTGACGCAATGCCAGCTGCTATCGGAAACGGCGCAGAATGGACTGGATTCACTGACTGGTTTGCTAACGGCACACCTGTGAAGACAGTGGCTGCAAAGATCGACGCAGCTTGGCCATCAGCAAGCAACTAATCAATTAGTTCGCTAGTTTGTGCAGGTAATGGCGGGGGCCAAAAGCCCCCGCCATTACTATTTACCGCTAGACGGGTTAGCCTTAGACCCTGAACCAAACACTTGATAGATGAAAGAGAGCCCATGTCTTCCTTCTGGAGCGATAACCTTCCTAAGCTCGGACAGATGGTTGCGGCGATCGGGATATTTCTCGCCGTCCTTGCAGTAATTTTCTTTATAGCGGGCAAGGCAAACGGTAAGAAGCAACGCCCCATCGCGATCCTCGTCTTCCTCGGCCCTGCACTTCTCTTAGTAGTCATTGGTTTGCTCGGCCCTGCAATTCGAACGCTGATTCTCAGCTTCAAAGGCTCTGCCTCACATCACTGGGTTGGTTTTAGCAACTACCACTGGCTCTTTACAGATCCCAGTGAACGCATTGTGCTTCGCAATACCGTCTTTTGGATTCTCTTTACTCCAATAATTACGACAGGGCTGGGCTTATTGCTCGCAGTTCTACTTGATCGCATGCGCCGTGAATCTGTCGCAAAATCCTTAATCTTCATGCCGATGGCAATCTCTTTCGTTGGCGCTTCTATCGTTTGGGAATTTGTTTATAAGTATGCGAACACTGATCAACCACAAGTTGGATTGATGTCATCCATTGCCAAGCACTTAGGTTTTGAACCCCCTAACTGGCTCCTAACTCAGCCACTCAACACCTTCTTATTGATGGTGGTATTTGTCTGGTCACAAACGGGATTTGCGATGGTCATCCTCTCCGCCGCAATCAAGGCGGTGCCTGCCGATGTTATGGAGGCCTCTGCTCTCGATGGCGCACACGGTTGGAAGTTATTCCGCGGGGTGACCTTCCCAATGGTTCGCTCAACTTTTATTGTAGTTCTCGCAACCATGGTTGTTTCGACGCTTAAACTCTTCGATATTGTCCGCGCGTCCACCGGCGGAAACTTCGGTACCTCAGTACTTGCAAATGAGATGTACTCCGAAACCTTTATTCGCTATGACGCGGGAAGAGGAGCGGCGATGGCGATCGTCCTATTCCTGCTCGTTATTCCAGTCTTGGTTTATAACATCATCAATCTACGTCGGGAGCGTGCCATCTCATGAGCATTTTGAATCGCAGTAAGGCACCAAAGATTGCGGAGCAGAATGCCGGCCGTAAACTATTTGGAAGTCGTGGCGCGACTATCACCGTCTGGATCATGGCTGTTATTTGGACAATCCCAACTTTTGGCTTATTCGCGACCTCCTTTAGGCCCAAAGCAGATATCTCTGCCACTGGATGGTGGAATCTCTTTCTACATCCACACTTAACTTTCGCAAACTACTCTGCGATCTTCAGCACCAGCACGGTAAGTGGAATTCCCAACGGAATCTGGCCATATATCGTCAACTCATTTGTCATCACTATCCCTGCTGTTATTTTCCCAATCACGATCGCAACAATGGCGGCGTACTGTCTTGCATGGGTTAAGTTCCGAGGCAGCGACATTATTTTTTACGGGATCTTTGCGCTCCAGATTGTTCCAATCCAGTTAACGCTCGTTCCACTGCTAAACCTCTTCCGCTCGGGAGCTGATAGCGGCGCACACATTGGATCGCTGACTCTGATCCCCGGATTAAATATTGCCGGAAAGTTTGCTGGAATCTGGGTTCCGCACACCATGTTCGCGCTACCCCTTGCGATCTATCTTCTCCACAACTTCATTGCCTCGCTGCCACGTGATCTGATGGAGGCGGCGCACGTAGATGGCGCTAGCCACTTCACCGTCTTTCGTCGGATTGTTCTACCACTTTCAATTCCGGCTATCGCGGCCTTCACCATCTTCCAGTTCTTGTGGGTTTGGAACGATCTGCTTGTTGCGCTGACATTTACCGGCGGCACCGAAGGAATTGATCCGCTCAACAACAAACTTGCGGGCCTGGCGGGCACGTGGGGAAGTCACTGGGAGCTGCTTACCTCAAGCGCCTTTATCCAAATCTTGGTACCGCTTGCCGTCTTCTTCTCGCTACAGCGCTACTTCGTCCGCGGCTTGTTAGCTGGTTCCGTTAAGTAATTAGCGTTGTAACCAGATGGTTGTATTGGCTGCAATAGCCAATTGACCACCTTGGAGTGAGCTACCTGTAGCGGACTCCAAAAGGATAGAACTGCCCGATACAGCGATAGTGGATTCGCTATCTGTTGTATTGACCACAACTTCTAACCCTGGTTCGCGAGTGAAGTGCATGATCCCTGCTGGAGCGTCGATCCAAGTAGGAACTCCCTCGCCACCGAGTGCGGGGTGTGAGTGGCGCAGAGCGAGGCTCTTCTTGTAGAGCGCCAAGCTGCTATCTGGATCGGCGGCTTCGACATCCATCGAGTACTGCGCCCAATCTGCGGGTTGTGGCAACCACGGTGTGCCAGTGCCGTACCCATAGTTTGAAAGTTTTGAGTCCCATGGGATGGGAACACGACATTCATCGCGACCCTTATCGGTGCCGCCACTTCGAATAAAGGCAGGATCCTGGCGAGCGCTATCTGGAAGGTCAGCGCTAGGAAGTCCCAACTCTTCTCCTTGATAAATATAGACGCCACCCGGGAGGGCGTGGATCAACATGGCGAGCGCTCGCGCTTTACGGGGGCCACCGATGCGTGTGACAACTCGAGGTGTGTCGTGATTGTTCAGTACCCAAGTAGCTGGTGCTTTCACGTCGACGAGCTCTGCGAGGGTACGTTCGATGCTGGCACGCATTGCGGCTGCATCCCAACCCAACATCATAAAGTTGAAGTTGAAGACCTGGTGCAACTCTCCCTCGCGGACATAGCGGGCTGCGCGACTGGATGGATATACAAATGCCTCGGCCACAGTCATGCGATCGCCAGGGTACTCATTGAGAATGGTGCGCCACTTTCGATAAACCTCGTGGACGCCTTCACGGTCAAAGAAGGGAACATCCGAGAGGAGCCCAGCCCGCTCCTCCTCGCTGATTTCAAGAAAATCTAAGCGCAGGGCATCGATGAGGCGTTCTGGATCCCGGTGATCTACAAGCAAGTTCTCCTTGACTGCGCCATGGGCTACATCGATGCGAAATCCATCTACGCCGAGGTCGAGCCAGAAGCGCAAGGTCTTTTCAAAGTCTGCGGCGACATCCGGGTTACTCCAGTTGAGATCGGGCTGACTGGAATCAAAGAGGTGGAGATACCACTGTCCATCGGCTGTGCGCGTCCAGGCTGGACCGCGGAAGATTGAGATCCAGTTGTTTGGTGGAATCTCACCATTCTCGCCGCGGCCATCGTAGAAATGGAAACGGGAGCGCGCCACAGAACCTTTGGGTGAGTTGAGTGCTTCTTGAAACCAAATGTGATCTGAGGAGAAATGATTGGGAACGATATCCGCGATGAACTTAATGCCATGAGAGTGCGCCGCTTCAATGAGCGCCTTTGCATCCGCGAGAGTCCCAAAGCGAGGATCTACATCACGAGGGTCCGCTACATCGTACCCACCATCTTTATTGGGGGACTTGTAAAAAGGGCTAAGCCAGATTGCATCGATCCCAAGATCGGCGAGATATGGAAGTCCAGCGATGACGCCCTGTAGATCGCCTTCACCATCTCCATTGCTATCGCGAAAGGAACGGGGATACACCTGATAAATAGCGGCATCTCGCCACCACGCAGAAGAGCTCATACCGCAATCTTATCTACCTAACCCCCTTACCTATCTAGAGCCATGGAATAAGATCTCCACATGACCTTTGTGAAGCGCACTGAACTTAAAATGTTTGATGGGCGTCAGATTTTTTATTACGACCGTGAGCCTGTGGAACGTAGCGCCGTTGACACTCGTCCAGTAGAACCGCGCCCACTTCCTGGAGAGATGCGTCAAGATCCACTCACCGGTGAGTGGATCGCCATGGCGGCCCACCGCCAAGGTCGCGCCTTTTTACCACCCAAAGAGTTCTGTCCACTCTGCCCAACAAAGACTGACTTCGGAACAGAGATCGCGGACTCCACCTTTGAAGTCGTTGTCTTTGAGAATCGCTCGCCTTCTTTCTCTGCGCCTTCATCCGAATTGCCAGCAGAAGTTATACAGGCATCCGGTCGTTGCGAAGTAGTGGTCTTCTCGGATCAACATGAGGGAAGTTTTGGAAGTCTGGAATTAGCGCAGATGCGCACTGTGATGGCAGCCTGGATTGATCGGACCCGCGAAATTTCAACGCTTCCATACGTTGAGCAGGTCTTCGCCTTTGAGAATCGCGGTGAAGAAGTCGGAGTCACTCTCAATCATCCGCATGGTCAGATCTACTCATATCCATTCATCACTCCGCGCACTTCCAAGATGTTGCAGGTGGCCCAAGAGCACTTTGATAAATCGGGAATCCCACTCATTACCAGCATCATTGATCGCGAGATTAAAGATCAAGTGCGGATCATCACGCAGAATGATCATTGGATTGCGTATGTTCCATTTGCTGCGCGCTACCCTTTTGAAATCCATGTAGCACCAAAGGTATTTGTGGCGGACCTCTCCGAATTAAGTGATGCCGTTGCTGATGCCTTCCCTGAAATTGCTAAAGAGGTTTTATTGCGACTCGATGGGGTCTTTGGGATTCAAATGGCTTACATCGCGGCCTGGCATCAAGCTCCAGTTCGCGTGGGGCGCGACCTTCTTGGACTGCACTGGCAGATCACTAGTATTCGCCGCGCACCAGGAAAGTTAAAGTACTTAGCAGGCTCCGAGTCCGCAATGGGTGCGTTCATTATGGATGTAAAGCCAGAGCAATCGGCGCAGCAATTACGAGACGTTCAACTCTAACCAAGTCATCTCGAGCTCTTCGTATTCGCGCTCTAAGCTCTCCTGCTCTGCGTGCAAAGCACTTAATTTTGTGTGATCCGTTGTAACAGCAGCAAGTTCAACCGCAATCTCCGCGATCCGGGCTTGGCGGCGCTCCATCTGCTTCTCAAGGCGGGCTAACTCTTTCTTGAGCGCCTTCTGTTCAAGGATGCTCGACTCTTTCTTCTCGCCGATCGCTTTGCTTACGGCTGCGCTACCGCTCTTGCGCAACTGCAAATACTCATCAATACCGCGGGGAAGATCCCGCAGAGACTTATCGCCAACCAAGCCGACAAAGGTGTCGCAGACTCGCTCCAAGAAGTAGCGATCGTGTGAGATCACGAGAAGAGTTCCGCCAAAAGAATCCAGCAAATCTTCCAGTGCAGTCAAGGTCTCTACATCAAAATCGTTGGTTGGCTCATCTAAGAGCAAGACATTTGGGCTATCCATTAAGAGTCGCGTTAATTGCAGTCTGCGACGTTCTCCACCCGAGAGATC
>Ga0208389_1000115_pt1 | contig 43733 bp, 52 predicted proteins | sample CryBogCBH12Aug09_FD_184625 | JGI IMG/M metagenome (GOLD analysis project Ga0208389, IMG submission 184625) | Freshwater microbial communities from Crystal Bog, Wisconsin, USA - CBH12Aug09 (SPAdes) (version 2) | ecosystem: Environmental > Aquatic > Freshwater > Lake | place: Crystal Bog... | reverse complement strand
AACAGTTAATCAAGTTTGAAAATTTTGAAGTAAAAACAAAAATTAAATTGTCATAAATAAAATAGGTGGTGAGGAAAAATTACAAGATGACTGCAGAGACCTTTAATTGGAGCCTTTGCGAAAAAGATCATCACTGTCGATACCTGAGACAAATGTTATAAATCTTTTTAATGGTGGTAATTTACAATTGTTCGTTATAAGCTAAAGTGTTTGTGCCTGGCAGTCTCGGTTCCGAGTTTCATGAAGCAGGCGATCGTCTAGTACGTTTACTTGATAACATATTGTTATAACTTTGACATTGGGAGTTTTTATTGAAACTGCATTTGACTTGTTAATTGTGTTTGACACACAATACCGATCCGCTGATGCAATACCTCCACGCGCTGATCCTCATCCTGACCCTCGGCATGCTATGGAACCTGCAGTTCATCGACCTGCCTGTCCCACGACCGCCCCGGCAGTCTTTCCCGCATCTGGCCGCCGCTCCGCCGCTCACCAAGGGCAACATCGACATCCATGCGATCCGCCGTCGGCTGCGTCTGCTGAAGCAGCGCGCCTGTGGACCAGCATGTTGAGGCCGACGGTCCAGAGCTCGCCGCCGTGCAGGCCGACGAACGCTGGGATGTGCTCGAGGCTGCAGCGCCTGGCGGTGTCGCCGGTGCTGAGGTTGAAGATGATAAAGTCCTGCGAGCGCTCGGCGAACGCTGCAGCGGACGTGGCGTTTACGAAGAAGAAGGCGCCGACGAAGCACGCGATGCGTCGGACCCGGCGATCGGCGACGTGAAACAGCGCGCGGTCCGAGCAGGCGAGGATTTGGAGGTTGTCGGGCCAGACCTGTTGTTGTGGATGCGAATAAAATACAAAAAAACAGAGCTCATATGTAAGTAGATACAAATAGAATTTACCTTCATCGACGACGCAGCAGCCGGCAGCAGCGGCAGCGTGTCGACGAAGGTCGGCTCGGGGTCCTCCGCCTCGAGGTCCAGCGCCAGGAGCGCGTCGCAGGTCATGGCGTATATGCGCTGCCCTGTCTGGCACATTGCGTGCACCTGGCAGACGTCCCACCAGACCCATTTGCCCTCGTCTTTGATGTGCAGCAGTCCCAAGGACAGGTGGCTGTTGGGCATGATGGCCAGAAAGGATCTGCCCTTCCAGCTGGCGAACAGGACGTTTTCCTTGTGAAATCGGTAGACCACGGGCGCGTCGTCGTCCATCCCGAACAGCATGCTGCTTTCGATTTCTGTCTGTAGGGTGAGCAAAAGGTTGTTGTCGAGCTCGGTCTGGAGCACGGCGTGCGGAGCGTCGCACTTGAATGCATGGAAGACAATCGGCAGCGCGTCGTCCGCCACGGACAGGGTGCAGATCAGGCCTCCGTCGGTGACGTGCAGCCACAGATACGTGGCCGCAGGGACGTTGGCTTCGTACGTGGCGACCGCTTTCCACTCGTCCTCGGCGGCGTAGTGATCGATGGTCACCTTTCCGCACGTCGTGTTGGCCCACGTCCAAAACTCCCTTCCGTTGTCCGCGAAGCACGCGCCGATGTCGTCCGACCACACGGTTTGGGACCTTCCCATGACGTGTCTGGCGTCTGGACGGACAAAGAGTTTGAGCGTCTCTATCGGCATGCCGACGATGCGTTCGATGCTGAGCTCGTCGCGCGCGGCTCTGCATGTGGACCTCAGTCTGAGGAGTGTTTTAGTGCAGCGGATGTGGGCGATTATTAGGGTCAGTGTGTCTGCGTGAAACATTGCTGAAAAGGTTCGACCAACAACGTGTAAAACAAATTTTGATTTCCTTTCAAATGCTCTCCGAATTCGCCCGCCATTGCATCATGCTCAATACGCTGTGCATGTCGCTGATCATTCTGGCGATCTGTGTTGTGCTCATGGAGCCGCTGGAGAGCGCCGGGCACACCACTCGAAGGCGGCTGTCTCTGTGTCTGTTTGCCAATCGATCGTACAGCCGGGCGGTGAATCTGCTGAATCTGGCCTTCTATCCTCGGCACACGACCGTGAACCTGTTTGTTGTGAATTCTACGCCGGTCGCCGACCCCGTGTGGATGCATGGTCGGTATAGGCATGTGAATCGGATGCCGGCTTACGACGGTTCCGAGTGCCTGGTCCTCTTAGATGACACGATGCAAGTCAGCCCGGTGTTTGGCTTCTGGTTCCTGCGCGCCTGCGATCGCTCGGTCGTCTCGGGCGGCGAGGCGGGTTTGGCGCTTTCGGGCCGCGTGTGGGAGCGCTTCGACGCGGCAGGCGGCAGCTTTCAAAACGTCTCTGAGGGCGTGATGGAGTTCATTCGCCGACACAACCTCACGGTGGTATATCCAGAATTTCTGGGTAAGGGGTACACGTTTGTGCGTTCGCGGTGGCAGAGTCCGATCGATCCCGAGCAGCCTCCGAAGCTGGCTCGTGGGATGGATGCTGCGTTCTTTGCCTTGCGTTAAGGAGTCGACCTCGAGCCACAGCGTCAGTCGACCTTGAGCCATTTATGGGCATCGATGATCTTCGGAGTAAACGAGATGCGATGATCCGTGCAGTGGTCCACAACAGGCTCTTGGTAGTCTCGCTCGAAGTCCAGTTCTGCAAGAGTGTGCGCCCTTCCGTTGTCCACCTTGTTGCCGTCCAAATCGGCGAATGTGAACGAACAGCCTCCTCCTTCGGGCCCGACGATAACCTCGTGGACCTGCAGAGGCACAGGCTCGCCTGGCTGCACGCTGCTGTGCCCTCCTCCGCTGGGGAATCCCGGATGCATGGTGGGATTCTTCTTTTTCTTCAGAGTTTTTTCGTTCACTGCGGTCTGTGTGTTCTGCTTGGGCTGCTGCGCCTCCTTATACTGTGCCATCCTTTCCGTGACACGCCTGATCCGTTTGGGCCGTTCCTGCTTTTTCTTTTCTCCTGGTTTTGTGGCCGGAGTTTCCTTCTCTTTCTTTTCTCCGATTTTTGGTTTTTTGGCCAGAGTCTCCTTGAACAATCCCATCTTCTCCGTGTCGCGTCTGTTCCGTTTGGGCCGTGGTTCGATGCTCGGACTCTCTTCCGTAGTCTGCGGAAACGTGGGGCGCTCTTCCGTTGTCTGCGGCAAGGTAGGGCGCTCTTCGGAACCAGCAGCCTCGATCACAGCCTTGGGGGTCGGTGGCACCGGGCTGGGCGGCGCAACAGGGGTGCCATCGGGAAACACCCTGGAGCTAGTGGTTCTAGTACCGCCTAGTGCGACGCCGCCTCCTGGTATCAGCTTTTCCACTCTGGCACTGCCGGATTCTTTCTTTGAGGCCGGTCTCAGCCTGTCGCGCGAGTTGTTGGGCGACGAGACGGGGGTGCCATCGGGAAACACCTTGTAACTGGTGGTTCTGGTGCCACCCAGTGCGACGCCGCCTCCTGGTATCAGCCTTTCCACGGCGGCGGGTCTCAGCCTGTCGCGCGTGCCATCGGGAAACGCCCTGGTGGTTCTGCCTCCCACAGTGAATGGCGCGCTGGTAGGATTCTCGATGGTGACGGTCAGAGTAGCCGAGAGCGAGGCCTGCGCGCGTATTCTCATGGCTGCTGATTGTCGTTGCGTCTGTGCCTTTTATATGGCGACAGAATGTGTAGAGTAAATTTGAAGCGCGCAGTTTATTCTCCCTCGTCGGGCTCGGGGTTTTTCGACTTGGCCTGTACAAAGTTGGCTACGAAAATGCCCAGGTAGGCTGACGAGAACAGTATGCCGATGAGATACAGGTGCGCTTGCGTGGATTCGCTGCACGAGGGAACGAAGGAGTACATGTACAGCAGCACAAACATGGCAACGTCGGACGCCATGAAGGCATACCGGATGCATATCCAGTATATGCCCTGGAGGCTCGTCTTTCCATGGAGCGCGTAGCATGCTTTCTGAAAGAAGCGCGCCGAGATGAGGAACAGGAATGTCGCTACGTAGGGCGTTTCGTTGGTCTGGTAGAAGCGCGCCGAGATGAGGATCAGGCAGCCGATGATCACGTTGATGGTGTTTTGGTTCACAAGATGGTACAGGCTGTACAGTCCGATGTATCCGACCGTGCACCAGTAGAGAGCGAGGTCGTTGTATGTGACCCACAGGGACTGGGGCGTGCATCCGACGACGATTGAGACCAGAACGACGCAGAGAACCACCGTGTTGTGGTTGTGGGCGGTGGAACCCTTGACCTCGAGTATGAGGGCGATGGTTTCTCCCAGGTTGATGATGAGCCACGTCATTATGAGCAGCACAAACAGGCTGGCCCAGTAATTCATATCCATGTCGTGCTGCACGGAGACCATTCCGTCGGACCAAAGGACCGAGGTGCCGCGCTGCAAGTCGCACGTCGTGATGTGGAATGAGCTCATGCTTGGCAGCTTGGCGCACTTGGCCTCGTTGAACCAGAATTTATCGAATGGCGGCGGCGCGTCGGTGACGGTGGTGAGCGGCTTGTTTGTGCACGGGAAGAAGGTGTAGTTTTCGTGGGCGCACAGCGCGCCGAGGGTTCTGGGGCAGGGGTACGACGGCTCGCTCTGGCGCACGCTGGCGTCGAGGAAGAGGAACCCTTGCTGCGTGATTCGGACTCCGGACGATATGGAGAGGTGGTAGAGGGCCTTGTTGTCGAAGCAGAGTCTGTTGGTGATGAGCATCGGTGGGCGAAATGGGGAGGCTTAAATGTGCGGAGTTTGCGAATTTGAACAGTTGCTCAAGCAGGCTGGCGTTAATCTCAAATCGCCGTACAGATCTTCCTCAGGACATCCTCGTTGAGCCACGCGAGCACAGGGCAGCCCCCGCCCAGCCTCGGGTGCAGCGCCATGGCGAGCGCGAGGCGCCGGGATTCGCTGCGGCGGGCGAGGAAGCGTCGGGCGTATCGCTGCATGCTTTGGATTGGGAAGCGCCAGGCGATTGACGAGATGACGAGGTGGGTGTTTTCGTTAAGGAGGAGAAAACTAACCTTCTCTGGGGTGCGTTGTTGCACATACCAGAAGGTGTCGGGGCTGTTGATGATGTACCTGAAATCATCCTCTGATTTCTTTGATGGGCCAAACACGTACATGTTGTGCCCGAACTCATCTTCTAATTCATTGTGTATATAGTATAATTGCCCACTGTATTTTATGATATAGCCTCGCATGAAGGGAATCATGCCGCGGAAGTCAATGCGATAGTACATAGTTAAAGATGGTAGTTTGAGTTGGTTTGCTGTGGCTTTGGTCTGGTCAAACGATTTTTATCTTGCAACCCTGATTAAATCATTTTAAATATTCGGTTCGATTTGATTTGATGTTTTGACTGATTCGAAATTCATTCGAACGCAGCGGTTCTTGGCTAAATTCTCGATGCGCAACAAGTGAGACATCTCCTGACGATGCTGCAGGCAGGAGCTGAGCATGGACTGGCTCTCAGTCGTATATGCTGTATTTAAACTCCCTCGGAAACGTATGTTGATATGACCACCCCCGCGATGGTCTTCTCTTCCCTCCTCAAACTGATGGTGATAAGTTTGGGCGTGTTTTGGTCAGTGTCGTTCATCGTCGCGCGACTCTTCATTTTCTACGAAGCCTACGTCAATTTTCAAGGCGTCCTCAAGGACGAAGAGTGGCTTCGCTCCCAGTGCGACCAACCCGAGTTCTACTCCAACATGCGCCAGCACTCGGACCTCTGCAACGACGTCCGCCGAAACGCGGAGCGGAGCCCGGTGCTGATTGCGCTGAATGAAGTCGCGGGCACCGCGCACTTGTGCGGGCGGTACAGCTGTGTGGAGAGCCTCGCGTTCCTGTCCACCAGCGCCGGGTGGCCTGTGCTGGCTGCCATCGTGGTGACGGTGGTGCTCGCCCCGACTGTCTTGGTGCGGATTGTGCGGTCCATGGTGACCGGCCGGCGGCTGCCGGAGTATGCGGATCATCCGTTGCGGAACGGCAGTTACAATCATTACGGGAAGCTGCTGTAGAGAGTACATAAATAGCTAGCAAATGCGTATTCGCCCACATGCGCCGAGTCGACGAGCGGGCTGATAAGGAAAGCAAAAAGGCCCGCAAGTCGCTGCGCCACGGGGTTTTCAGCCTGAGAGGCGTGCGAGAGATTACAGAGGCGGAGCGCGAGCTCTTGATTCGATTCGTACGGGCTGCGGACAAGACTGAATGCGGGACCCCGCGTGGTCTGGACATTGAGGAAGACCCTCTCGAGTTTTTCAGGCGCTGGGAGATGCCACTGGGCATCCTGAACGCCTTGGTCGAAGGGACTCTGAAGTCTGCCCCGAAATTCGACCGGCTGTTCAGGACCCATCGGCGCGATTGCGAGCGCGTGATCGAACTGGTCAGGGAGCTCGTGCCCATCGTGAGGCGAGCAGCGGAGGAGGCGGCCGGTGTGCGGAGCAAATTTGTCCACGTGTCGCTGGGTGTGATCGAGCCAAAGGCTAAGGCCCAGCTTCCGCATCCGGATTCGACCGGATCGGACGCGCAGAGGTTTCACGTTGCTTCGGTGTCAGTCACTAATTTCGAGGATCAGGGGAGCACCGAGTTCGGAGACGGAACATCACAGTTTGGATTTAAGACCTTTGAGGGCCCCATTCTCTGGCGCGGGAGTATTTGGCATCGCGGCGGCGAGAACAAGTCGGACTTCCATGCAAGACTGGTGCTCTTCTTCACTTTCGACGACAGCGATAAGGATCTCGCTATCGAGGACAACCTGCCGTTTGTCTAGACGCGCTGAAATCCCATGACTCGGGATTCGCGCAGCCTGAGATTCCACCGTTTCATCCAATGAATTTCGCGCGCAGTGCACAGTGAGTTTCGCGTCGTCGTTGCGGTAGGATCGCAGCGACTCGAGGTCTCCTTGCTCCCAGAATTGGATGGCCTGTTGGCCGCTTGCGCTCTTGGGGTCCGTTTCCCTTGGTTTATTTAATTTGCTTAGCAATGCAGCTTGTGTAGTATAAAAGTGAGGAAGCATGTTATGCAATTCCGAACTCATGTCGTCTGTGTTTCGTGCTTTCACCACTGTGATGGAATGGTACAGGCAGGCGTCTCACGAGAAGAGACAGGTCGCAGAGGTCAAGAAGATTGGGATTCTGCAAATGTTGCCCAACGGACTGAAAATCGTTTTTCAGAATTTGTCGGATGAACAGGTCTTCATGTTTGGCGCTACAAACAAAACTCTTCGTGAATATAAGCGTAATGAACTTTGGCATAGGTGCAGGTGCAAGATGGTGTCGCTCTTTGGAAGTGTGCTTTACAAAGATTTGGAAGATCACGAGAAGTCTATGGGAACGCTTATTTTGCCTGCAAACAGCGAGTGGATATTTAGGGTGACAGTAGATATCAATAGATATTATTCCAGGATTGAGCTGACTATAATAGCAAATCGTCTGAACACTGAAGAGTATAAACGCTGTATGTATTGTCTTTATGTTTTCGGCAAGACAAAGGTTGTCCGAATCAACTGGGATTCACACGAACTCGACGATAATGATCTGGACATGTTTGTGAGCAGAAAATTTCGTGAAATACATGAGAAGCCCAACGAGGTGATGACCTATGTCAATTAGAACCTGGTTCAGTAACAATGATTTGTTGAAACTACAGGCTGAAATGCCATAATCCGCGACTCCTTGAGTTTGATTCTCCAGCGTTTCATCCAATAAATTTCGCGTTTTGTGCACAGTTCATATGTGAGCCTCGCGTCGTCATTGCAGTAGGATCGCAGCGACTCGAGGTCTCCTTGCTCCCAGAATTCGATCGCCTGTAGGCCGCTTGCGCTCTTGGGGTCGAGTCCGTTTTCCTTGAGGAGCTCGTTGAGTTTTGTGCACGCCCCGTAGCCCATCGTGGTCTTCATCATGTACAGCGGGTCGACTGTCTTCGCAGCCCAGTCCCTCATGCTCCGGCCGCAGTGCTTGGCGAATCGAGGGAGGTCGAACTCGATGCCGTTGAAGGTATAAATCCGTTTCGCCCTGTCCAGCATATCCGCGACGGTCGAGAAATCCTCGCCATAAAAGCAATGGGCCTGCTCCTCCAGGCTCCATGCGCAGGCCACTGTGACTATGTCGGCGGGCCCGACGCCTGTGGTCTCGATGTCGAATCCGACGGCGTCGATGGCAGGTCGAGCCGCGCGTGGCACAGGCTCAGGTATGCCTTGAGCTCGTTCTCTTTGGCCTTCTCTATGTTCTCCAGACATGCGTTGATATTTTTGGCTTTGCTCTCGCTCTGGATGATGCTTCGCAGCTGCGGGGGTATGATGGTGGATTGACGTCTCATTTTGTACACAGAGTAAGGCAGGGATTGGAGAATAAAAGGGGATTTAATTTTAATTTTTGCTGTTGTTTGAAACGTTGCGTTTTTCAAGAAATCATGGACCCGATCGATCGAATCGCTGATGCTGTGACAAAATACTGCCTGGATTCCATCAAGGTGTTCTGCTATGTTGATTATGTCCTGAGCACCAGCGAGTCAACAGTTGCTGCCATGAAGCACCTGGAATCGAAGGGCCTGCTGAAGGCAGTTGATGCGGAAAATCCAGAGCAGATGGTTCGGACCGACATCGCGCGCTGCTATCGATGCCTGGATGCGATGGACGAGATCAAGCGCGTCGCTCGGCGTGTGTTTGACGCCAACTTTGGCTTATGCGAAGCGGGAAAGTTTGTTTTCAACCAGGAGATCAGCTTCTCGTACGCCTGCAAGATGCTCACAACTATGAGCCCTCTGAGACAACACTTTCTGAACGGTCCTCTGCAAGATGACATCGTGCGTGCGGAGCTGGTCGTCGCGCTCTCGACTCCGCTGTCGGTTATCTATGAGCCCGAGCTGCTCTGCCTTGAAACCATGCCAGAGAGGGATGAGATCATCGGCTTCGAGGGCTAGACGAATTCGGCGACCACCTGCATATTGATAGCGTCCGTGCGCCTTGTCGACGCTGCCGCTGGAACCAGCCAATACGCCTTGCTCACGGCGCCGGACTGTATCATGTTGCACGACTGGCTGATGAAGGAGGTCATCTGTCTCGGCGGGCTGTCCGGCAGCACCATGATGGCATTGCTGAGCCATTTGATGAGCGTGGACGTCGGCAGGGAGCAGCTCAGGGAGAGGTCGAGCACGCGGGCGGCATCGATGATGAATCCCTTGGACGTGGTGTAGACAAACGGGGCTCCGTTTTGCACTGTCGTGGACAAAGTTTTCAGACGAATGGGCGACGGACTCTTTGCGGTTACAAAGACAAGCTGCTCCGAATCGCCTGGCGACGGCGTGCTGGCGAAGCCCAGTCCGTACTGGATGCGCACCATGATGCCTGAGTATTGAAACGAATCGAGCGCTCCGTGAGTGACCACTGTGACCGGCTGTTGCAGCACCAGCGCAGATGAGTTCAGCTCGTTGCTTATGCGCAGGGAGCTCCATGCCTGGGGTGGTGGCTTGACGGGTATGAAGTTATCTTGCTGCACAGCTGCCATGGGCTGGTCCTGGTCCCACTGCACGTATACGTTGTTCCATTCTGTGCCGATAAGGTATACCATCCAAGCATCCATCTGCTGAAAGTAGTGAAGCTCCATATGAGCCAGCATGAGCGTTGGCGTGCCCCCGCCTGAGAGCACGAGGCTCTGTACGCCCATTTCGAATTTGAGGCTTTGCGTAAGTTCTTGCGTCCTGTAGCTAGTCGAGTTCCGGAAAACAGTCGCAAACAGGGCGACCACGACGCCATTGCATGCTTTGTTGTCAGGACAGGATGCCCACGAGCGGATCACCGGCTCCGTCATGTTGAGCGTGTACCGTCCGCGGTCGAACTGGAGGTACTGGCTCAAGATGAGATGCGTATCCAGCGGCACGATCCCACTGCCGTCGAACGACCACTGCGAATAGATTCGGACGAGCCCGCTGCACGAGGCCTGTATGCACGGACGGGAACCGTTGGTCTGATTCGTCAGGAAGAGCGAGACGAGGGTCTGGGCGTCCGCCGAGAAGTTGAGGTCGGCGGACCAGTACACTCCGTTCGATTTCGGATTCGACACTTGGAAATCGCTGATCGCCGACACCTGCGGTTGGTAATAGCACTTTCCCTGGTATTCAAACGTCCCCTGCTTGCATTTGCCGCAGCCGTCGACGACAACAGTCGAAATCTTGGTCGGGTCCATGCACCAAACGCACTTGTCGTTGCGCACCGTCATGTTGGGGTACGGGCAGCAGAACCCGGAAGAGAGCAGCGGGCATCTGCAAGTGAAGGGCTGCGTGTTGCTGACCAGGGCCTGCACATTCAGGGGAAAACCGGTGGACGCGCTGATGTAGTGGTTGGCGTAGCGCAGAACCGTGATTCGAAAGAAGCGCGCCCGGATAGGGTAGTTGAAAATCGTCAGCGCCGCGTCGGAGTAGTTTTGGAACGAGTAGTTGCCCCAGTCTATGAAGGTTGTGTTGTCGTCCGAGGCGCCGACGTTTATCTCCTTGAGCCATCTGCCCCTGCTGCTGCTGAACACCAGGCCGGAAACCACCCACGAGGCATTGAGGCCTGCTGTGACAATGGATTGGTTGACCGCTGCGCGCCAGCAGCCGCATGTCTGGTTTTGGGGCAAGCCAGGGCTGAACTTTTGCACCCCGCGAGATATTCGGAGCTGTGTCGGGATTTGGGCCAGTGACATTTCGTTTGGCACGATGTTGGGGCAGTCGATGCAGCGCGGAGGGAACTTGGCTATGTCGTATCTCTGGGATGGTGGGCAATAATACGCTGCTGGATCATCAAGCAGGGATACTAGGGGTTGTGTCAACAATATTGCGAATGCTAGGATATACTCCTTCATGATTGGCTCTGGAGAACACTCGTGCGCTTTTGTATCATTGGGACTGGAAACGTAAGTTTTATTGTGCAATCTAAAAGCCGGGCTCGGTCGGAAGGAGATTATTCCCAAAGATCTTATGCTGCTTGAGCGTCGCAAGGAAGCTGGTCATGAAGGACTTGAAGCTCTTGTCGTCGCTGTATGTCTTTTCGAAGAACGTGATCCTGCTTGACTTGGAATTGGCGGACGGCTCCGACCACGACGGGTCCGATCTGAGTGTGAAGATGATGTCGTCATACACGTCGTTGAGCTCCAATACGCCGTCTCCAAAGTGGTTCAGCACCAGCTGGACGTGAAACTTTGGATTATCCTGGCTTTGCTCAAAGAAGATGCGGGCGAGGACGACCAGGGTGTTTATCTTTCCAAATTCCTTTGCGCTAATGATCTCGTCTGTTTGGATGATTTTGCGGAATTCAAAGAAGAAGGAGTTGTCTATGGTGCCGACGTTTTCGGTGATGACCGGAGCTGCGAGCGAGGCAGGCAGCGGTATGGACCCAAACGTAAAGACGCGCGTGTCTATGCCCTTTTGCAGCAGAAAGCGCCGGACTTCGTGATACATGTTGGACGGATCGCCGCCGAGGTACGCCCCGCTTCGCCGAGTGATGGTGTCGGCCTTTCCGACAACGTTGTCTGCCAGCCTCTGCAGCAGGGATGGTGAGTCGTCCGTTGGTTGCTGCTTGTACCCACATTCGTTGTCGAAATTTCTGTAGTACTGTGATGCCATTCTGGAGTGGAGACGAGTCTCTGTGTTATATACAGAACGGCTTGTAAGGCGTGATTTAATTTTACAGAGAGGTCTCGACTGGTATTAAATTGTTGTTGAGGAGATCATGCTCGCGAAAAATGGCATAGAGAGGCTGGAAGTCTATCTTGAAGTTCTGCACGCTGGTGAAGCACCGCTCGTACGTCAGTGTGTTGTGCATTGGGTCTGTTGTGCTCCAGCCTTGGTCTTGAAGGCATTGGAGCACTTTATGATGCACTTGGTTCATTTCATACAGCCCGTGGCCGAAATGATTGAGGCAGATCTGCACAAAGACCGAATGATTGTCCTGATCGTATGGGAAGAAGACACGAAACATGAATACATTCACGAGCACTGGAACTGAGTCTGTCTGGTATGCCTTTCGCAGCATAAAGTAGAATGCGTTGTCGACGCTGTTTATCGCTGAGACAGACACGCCTGCTTTGCCCTGGTTTACCAATTCAGGGTAGTCTTCGTCTGTGAGCGGCCTTGTATCGAGCCCCCGCGATAGCAGGTAGCGTCTCATTTCGTGGAACCCGTTTCTCGGATCGGAGGTGTGCTGCATGGGCTGTCTGCCTTTTGCGCAGACTATTTATATCATGATGGGTTCAAACTTCCGTCATCCACACAACCGACAGCCGGTGCGCGTACGTCATGAATTTCGCAACGAGCTCGACTACATGAGGGCTCGCCACTGCGATTATGAAGGGTTTGATGTCGGGTATGCGCGGACAATAGAGGTATGCGGCGAGAAGCAGCGCGCCGGTGACTGTATGGACAAGGACCGGCTGCCTGTCCAGAAATCTGTGCTGCATGATAAAGCAGGCGGAATGAAGCGCGCATGCGTACTGCAGCTCCGTGTTTTGAATGACGGACACGCACGCGGCGTGCGCTGTGATTGCCAGCAGATCTTCACAGAAGCTGTCCACCATCTGTGGGCGATGAAAGATGGTCGGCACGTACCGGACAGCCAGCATCACGGCTGCTAGTGCGGCTGCAATGATTGGCATCAAGGGGTCCAAGTACCTAGCGTCCCCTCTCGCGTCGAACAGGACGAGGCAAACGACCGCTGTGTACATTCGGGGTCTTTCCCGTGTGGATTTATTTACTCTTGCGCCCGAAAAATGCCTTAAGCGCGAAATTCACTAAAAAGCCCTGCGCACACAGCAGAGGTGGTGCTTGACCTTGATCTGCTGGCAGTGCTCACACGCTTGCATGCATGAGACACAGAGGCTGATCGATTTCCCCTTGCATCTGACGGTCTCCTGGGTGGGATCCCTGCACAGCATGCAGACGCGGCACTCCTTGCAGAGCAGGCCGGTCATTGTCGGGATGGGCTTGGTGAACACCCACTGTTTGCCCTTTCCCGGGACCTCGCGCTCTTGGATCGAATCCAGCGCCTTCTCGCACATGATGACGACGTCCGTTCCGGTGACAAACTGGAGCTGCAGGGGGTGGATGCTCTTTCCCGTTTCCAGCATCGATTTGCGCGTTTGGAGGACCACCGGTTTCGACTCCATGGGAGTGATTTTCCGATTGAGGCCCAATCCGCAGAGCGGCATGCACCCCTTGCCGCACGACGAGCATCCGAGGGTGGGCAGGTAGTCGCGCTGTTCGTCGGTCCATCGCTTGGCATTGTGGATGAGGTCGATGAGGTGCTGCTCCATTGGCTGTTGGTGTCAAGATGGTTTGAAAAGGTTTGTGGAGTTTTAAAGAGGATTGGGATTTATTTTTAAATCAATTATTTTTTTTCGGATGAAGTTTGACTTGTTTCTGCCTGTCGATTGTGCGATTTCGAGATCCAGCAGAATACGCAGTTGCAGAGACGCCTGTATGGTATGCTACGATTTCTGTTGTCACGAGTTTGTGCTTCCTGTCTATACTCTTCAATTTCGTAGGTCTCACCAAATACAGTGCTCATTGACGAAGCTGTGCTTCTGTTTGATACCGATAGCGGACTACATATATTCTTGACGGGGTCCAGGCAAGGAGTGTTGGGTGGGGATATCATATGTGTCCGAGTCAGAACTTGCTAGGATTTATACGCAAGCAGACAGCCACAGCAACTCTGGTTGTCATCCTCATTTGTCTGCTGGATCTGAATGTACTGTGCCAGCGGAATAGGCGAAACAGAATAGTATACAGTGAAGGGCTTGATGGCTGACATGTCAGGGGGACTCCCTGATGGCGGTTTCATGGTGCGTGCGGGCACATGGCGTGTTTATATGTTGATGTTCATCTCTTCAACGTGTGTCTGTATTTAAGAGCTGTCATTTACCATGCGAATGAGTCAGCGAAAGCCAACCAGCAATGCACTCGTTGCAAGCAACAGTTCAAACATCAACGCTCCCGCTGCCTCTTCGGACGCGGTGGTTGTCTCTGCTCCCATGCGCTTCACCAAGCGGTTCAATGTGCAGATCACCGGGACCATGGCCAATTTTGACGCGGAGGGCCCGTCCACTGCACAGTGGCGGCCTGTGGAGGGACAGCACGTCAAGATTTTCACCAACGCGTCTGCTGAAAACGACCTGGGCTCCGCCATCAAGGTCCTTCAGTCCACGTGGCTGGTGAATGCCAGGATTCTGGAGCACAAGAACTCGTTTCCTGTGCCGCTCGGAATCAATGTCAGCTGCATCAAGGGCCAGGAGCATGTGGATACCGGCGAGGCGTACACGTTCACCGCCCTGCCGAATACCCATAACCCCACGCCCCTGGTGATTTTTGAAGCGGACGCGTCGGCGCAGACGAGCCAAGAATGGAGGAGGATGTATGGTGAGTATAATGAGCGGAACTTGGATTCGCACAATGTGCTTCCGGTGGCGAATCAGAATTATGTCTTTGTGCATGAGAATCACCCTGTGATTTCTCTGCTCAAGGCAAACGCTGATTTGCTGGGGACCGAAATCACAGAGGACAAGCGCATTGACGGCGAGTGGTATAAGGTGTCGAAGACGGTGTTGTCGACTTGTTGTAACACGCTTAAGTCAAAGGTGCTGAACAAGATAGCGTTTAATAATTTGATGGATTTCAACGTCAGCCTGAAGCGTCTTGACGCCAAGGAGTGGACTCATGATTCCGATGTACTGGCAGAGGCGTCGCAGAGGGAGGCAAACATCTTGGACAAGCCGTGCTCATTCATGGCGCGGCTGGAGATGACGTATGAGCTTCAGGGGTAGGTGGCGGTGAGTGAAGTTTTTGTCCGAGTCAGCACTTGTGAGTTCGGGGCGGTTGAATAAAAAATGAGCAGTGGTGAGCGGTGCTAATGGGCTCGTTGCGTGTTTTAGTGTCTTTAGGGACTCACAACATTGGATGTGTATCACAGGATCCATAGCTCGTGCGCCGTCACCTCGGATTTCAAGTTGACCCTTCGGCCCGTGTTGACCCGGTTCAAATAAAGTGAGCAGCTGTGTCGAGCCACGCGCAGCGCGAGTGGGCTTGCTGGGCGTATCCGTGTCCTTAGGGACTCACAATATTGGGTACATATCACTGGGCTCATTATTCATGCATAGGTGTCTGGGATTTCAAGTTGACTCTTCGTGCCGAAGTGGCGCCGACTGAAATAACGGGCATAAATGGCTTATTTTGAGGAATCGGGGTCCAGTTGCTGTTTGATTTGGTGTTTGTATGTACTCAGTGCCCAGCGCTAACTGCAGCCGACTCGGAGTTCCGGCCGCGGAGTTGTCCGAGGATTCACAGATCTGTCAAACGACAGAAGGGCCAAAATCAATGCGCCCATACATATGTGCGAGGGGATTTCGCAATATATCTGCAGGGATTTCGTCATCTTCTTCTTCGAAATTTTGTATATTCAAGCGGTTTTTTTTCGAAAGAAGAGGATGTGCGCGATTAATAATTAGGCGCTGCCAAATACATTTCGGTGTTTTCGCCCCATTCGCATGAGCTTGATATCTTGCTGGGATATGGGGCAAAATATATTCGATCTTTCTGTATCTCCATGTCATCATGACTCGAGCTCTGAATTAATTTGGCCCCTTCGAAACAATTTCGAATGGCCGGTGTTTACGACTTGGCCATATGTCAGGCTCCTTCCCTTGTTTATTCACCCATGATCGAACCCTTTCCCGCACGATTCGACGCACGCGTGGAGAAGCGTCTTCAGCTGGATAGATACCGTCACGTGAAGAGAGACGGCATTTCGAACGTGGATTCCGATGGCCGGATCGCGCCAGAAATGCTTGCACCTAGCGACAGCGCGCACGGAGAATTTATTCAGGTTTTCGATATTGGATTGATTTCTTACTTCAACCTCTACTAATTCCTACTGCACGCAGCAACTGGCACGCGACTCGCAGCGCCTGATGTTTTGCATGCTGAGGCAGATCGACATCGACAGGCAGAGTGTGCTGGACTTGCAGGGGAGAACTCACGCGGGCGGGTTCCAGTTGAATGTGGTCCGGCTGACGGATCAGGCGCAGCTTCTGCTGATCGGCCATGTGATTCCTGGCGGTTTCATAACTGCGGAGGACATAGCTTGGCTGAGATCGCAGCCCGCAGAATTCCACGCGCGCCGTCTGGCCGCCAAGCGGGATGTGGCTAGGGATCTGTTGAATGGGAATAAGTTTGCTTATTTTTACGCCGGCGAGACGCTGTTTGTGGTCGAGGAGGGTAAAGATGTAGTCGATTTCTTTCCCATCGCCATCAGCGCGTTTGGCCCGTCTGCTCACCCGCGGCTGGGCAACTTGACTCCTCTCGAGCTTCGGGCGTACAGCAATATGTATCAGGTGGGCAAGATCATGAACCAGTGCAACTATCCCGCCATGAGCCGGTGCTTGACGGTGGCATCGATTGTCGACGATGCCGTGATGGGAAACTCCTCGTTTCTGTGCGACCCGAATGTGGTCGAGGGGGTGATTAGAAATCCGTCGAGCTGGACCTTCTGCATCGAGCCGCGCGGTTCTCTGGGTGTCGGAGGCGCTATTTACGTGCGCAGGAGCGTGGTGTATGCTGATCCAACCAAGGTCATTATCCCGAAAGACTCCAAAGTCGCGTCGCTGGCCGGGCAGGTGCAGTCTTGTTTGTGTGCGATGTGATGCAGCCAACTGACTCCCTATCAGCACGGTCCGACGGATGACTTCGAAGCGGATTCGTATGCTTTCCAAGTCGGCGTGTTTTTTGGCGACGAGGGTAAGCCCGGAACTATCAAGTGGGTGACCACGACAGGACGCCAGCCGATGATAGGGGGCCTCGCGTTCTTGCTGAACGCTACGTGTCTCAGCGAGGACGACGCGCTGTTTTATGCCAAGGGCAGGTTGTTCAGACGGCACTTGAAGCGTGAGTGAATTTTTGTTGATTTGTTGGTTGTGTTGATTAGCTATCACTCTTGAAGCAACGCAGATTTCGACGACATATCGATTTTCGCAAAGCGGGACATAACGGGCTCGGACATTATTCTTGCGCACAACAAGCGGCTGCAGAACGGGCTCGGGTTTCGTCTTTCCTTGGACGGTGATGAGCTCATCTCCATTGCGGTCGAATACCCCTACGGTGCGCAATTCTGGGAAGATAGCAGGGGCGTCGAGGATGTGTGTCGCTGTGATAGCGCTTGCAATGGTAGCGAGATCAAAACGCGCATCCGAATGCCCTTTGCGTTTTCGAACCCGAGGCCCGTGACGGAATGGACGGAGGAGTACGTCGAGTTGGCTGCTGGCATCCCTCCGAGTGAGAAGGATGAGGTGATTGAGTACATCCGTAGCTCGACGTGTGTCAAGGGCGTTGACGCGCCAAAGGTCATTGATGCCGGCGGAGATGCATCGCTTGCCAGCAGCGGCGCAGAAGTCATTGATGCAGTGGGCGGGGTATTTGTTGGAGATGCAAGGACAGAGGTCTTCACCTGGTCGGACGACGTCGGCGAGCCTATCGAGGACGTATGGAAGGATGACTTGGCAGAGGTAACGGTTTGTGCATGAGAGGTTTGGGCGTCGATTCCTTATGCGTGTGCGCAGTTGTGGGAAGACGATTCGCTTGCAGCGCTTATGACCGAAGAGGGAGCACAGGTGTCATCGAATCATATGACGTCAAGTGCGTGTCTGACCACCCTTTTTGCAGGAGATTTACAGTCTCAGCAGCATGCTGCAAGAGGAGTCGATTCCGAGCAAGGTGATGCCGCGTTGCTGTCAGCCTGATGTTCTCAAGGGCGTGCTGCCTGCTACCATCGACCCAATTATCGACCTCACCGATCAGAGCGCCGCGATGAATCTGTCTGTGCCAGCTGTTCTTCCCTCCAAGGTTTGCAGTCTGCTTTCTCTCGTCTGTGTTTCGCATATGTTACGCGCGAGCTCAGGTCCGCCGGGCGGATAGCGTGGTCATCATGCCGCCTGCTGGCTATGTCGCAAAGAGCGCTGTCACTCGCCAGGTGTGCTGATGCGTTGGCAGGCCTGTCTGTGCGTGTGTAAGTGTGCTTGATTGCAGATGCCGAAAGAGAGTGTGGTGATCATGCCGCCTGCGAAGGTGATTTAATTTTTTTGAATAGATGGCGGGATCTAATATCTTTTTGTGAGCAGAAGAAGGACTAGGCTGGCATCCGTTGCGTCGCGACTTTCGCTTTTTTTCATGGGCACATCTCAGCAAGTGTCTCTTTTTTTCAGCGGCACCGCTCAGCAAGTGTCTCCATTTTCACTGCTCAGCAAGTGCTTCTCATTTCCCAGCGAGCGCTCCCCCAGTGAGCATCTCTTGCGATGAAATTCACGACACGCTTTGAGTACATCCTCGAGCGATTGCTGCATTGTGCACCCGTCTTGTGCGTTGTAGTACCTGTTGATTTCTCCAAGTAGTGTGGGAGAGATGTATTCGCTCTTAAGCACCACAACGTCGCGAGCACAGTACGGGGGCAGGAGATATGTGGCGAGATACGCCTGCGTGTACTCGCTCATAGTTGCGTATATGGACGTGTCTTCGCATGAGAGGAGCCGCTCGTAGTACTCGCTTTCGATTCGATACTGCTCCGCCCTGCGCTGACGGTTGAGCTCAGAGTCCTGCTGCTTGAACGCTTGTGCCATGAAGGCTGCCAGCAGGTCGTGGCTGTTGATGACGACCGGCTCGCCCGTCTCCGCTCGCACGCCGTTGGCTATGGGCAGAGGGGGGCATCCGAATTCGAGCAGGGCCATGGCTCGGATTTCCATGAATGGGTCGGCCATGCGTAGGGCGCAACGGGTGCCTGAGCGTGTAAGGGGTCGTTGAATAAGAAAAGGATCTGCTGTGTCAGGTAGCTCAGGCGCTGCATCAGCTCTGTCTTGACAAGCAGCAGCGGGTAGAGATTGGAGCAGAGGGGCTTGGCATCGCGCCCCTGAGACAAGGCGCTGTACATATCGGCAAGCACGGCGTCCATTCCCGCGTCGATGACTTGCAGTTTGGCCCTGATCTCGCACAGTTCGTCGCACATCGGCGCTTGCGAGCGGCCTGTTAAATATATGTATCATGCAGCGACGAACTGCTCCGCTCTCTCGTGCTCAAAGTCCTCGCATTCGCACTCGACGCAGTTGAACGGCGTGACTTCCGTTTTCCAAGACGGAGTGGGAGGGAAGAGCAGGTAGAGATCGTAGTACCCGTAGTCGCATCCGAGCAGCTTGACGTTGAGGGAGACCGTGTGGAATGTTATATTCAGAATATTCAGCTTCGCCTCTCCGTTGGTCATGTACTGTATGGACATGTCTATGGACGACGACACGGCGACCACCGCGGCGAGAAGAAGCAGCAGCCGGGGCATAGCATCCGCGCTCTGTGCCAAGCTTTTGTATGCACTTTGTAGCGACAAACGATATATAAAGCGTCGATACGTTGGTGTCCAGATATGCAGCGCCGACCTGAATGGGAGAAAACGCTGTCCTACTCTTTTCCAAAAACCATTGGTTCGTTCTTCCGCGAGGCGCTTGCCGTTACATTGATCCTGATCTTGGAGGCCAGGACATGGGCCTACGACTTTTTTACTCCCGGGCTTGTGCTGTTTCTCATCCTCATCACGTTTCGAGTTCCGTACATCAACTCGTATGCCTTCCTGTTCGAGACCTTTTCGATCGATTCCTGGAAAATGGCGAACCATGTGGGGCTGCAGAAGCACGCCGACTTCTCTCAAAACTTTATTCACACCATTGTGGTGCTCGGGGCGCATACAGGGGCCGCCATCGGCGCCGCGGCGCTCAGGGTGTACTTTGACGTGGCGTTTGGCCGCGAAATCATGAGCACGCAGGCGGGGCTGGCCCCTGCGCTGGAGGTCGACGTGGACGGGCTTCGCAACTTCGACTCGTTCTGGAACGCGGGCCCCCGTCTGAAGGCGCTGGCAGATGAGAAGATTTTCAACGGCACGGTGGAGATGAATATCCCGCTGGGAACAAACAGGGACCTCGGCATAGGGCAGATGACGCTCATGCTGTGGTATATTACGGAGGAGATCGGCTACGTCTGCCTGCTGTGCATCTGCTTTATCCACATTTGGCTTGGCGCCGGGGTCGGCGAGAGCAAGCGGACTCCGATGAACCCGTTCAAGCAGCGCTACTGGATGCATCTGTTTCGGGTGTGCATCCTGCTGACCATGGTGTACGTGTCCCTGTACCGGGCGTTTCCGACGGCGCACGGGAGTCTGCATAGGACCATATACCTCTGCCAGTATCAGGCCTGGAACCCTAATGTGCACGTGGTGGATAACGACAACCATGAGGCGTTAGCGCGCGTCATTGGCGCGTTCTTGGGCCTGGCGCTCGGCGTGGCGTACAACCAGATGCTGGTCAACACCGAGAAGCAGGAGAGCACCGACGAGTCGGACTTTTACTTCCGCCTGGTGTGGGGACTCGATCCCGACCCCTCGCACACGAGGGCGAAGCGCACCGGCAAGGACGACAGCAGCAGCAGCGATTCGGACGAGGGCCACGGCAAGAGAAGGGGATACGATCCGTTGTTCAAGGGCAGGCGCCGCAAGGCTGCGAGCTGCGTGGAGAGCACCGTGTGCGTGACGCGGCGGCAGTGCGGGCCCGCCTGCGCGGGGGCGAGCTGCTCCTGCCAGGTGCTGGCCAGGAAGGCGGATTTCAAGCTCAAGATCCCGTGCACGCTCGACCATCCGAAGTGATTCTGGTGACAAATAGTGGCCGAATATATTCGCTTTACTGGTCCCGCGCGCTGCGTGCACACCGATGGCGCGCCGCGACATGCTGTTTTGCGTGCTGTATGTTGGAGACGAGCGCCTGCTGAGGCACATCGTAGCGGACTCCGCGCGGCGGCTGGGAGCGGAGGGCTGGGAGCAGGGGATTATCGGGGCGAGTTTGGTGAGGCTGAGGGTCATGTTTTTTCTGTTAGTTGACCGGGATCCGGCGCTCAAGCAGCGGCTGCTTGACGGGTGGTCGGACTTGTGTGTTGTCGGCGTTGAGCCGGGCAAGGCCAATGTGTTTTTCTCCGAGCTGCGCAGCCAGGTCATCGATCCGTGGCTCGTGGATGAGCGGAGGTGCGAGGACTCGTTCGTGTCGGCGGTGACGGATTTGTATTTGGTGGCTTGAATTCGGTATAAAAGGATGTTTGGACGAATAGTGATGGGCCAGCAGAATATATGTGATTGAATTTATGAATCTTCACTGATATAGCATTTTGATTCCTTTGTATGGAGAGAGATGCTTTAAACATTGTCATGCATCCACTTTGTATCCATTACTAGCATTAGCATCTGTTTTTGCTCGTGTGTCAACCTTTTAGCAGCAATCATTAAAGAATCCAACAAAAATCTTCCTTGATTGTCGCCATATACTTTTGTAAGTAATGGTAGCGCCGTATCGTACATAATGCGCTTGTTTTTGTGTTGTAAGAAAACTTTCAAACAATGAAGGCAGGCTATGAATACAGTGTCTGTCTCTGCCCTTTTTTCTGTCATTATCTTACGTATCGATTCACATTGAAGCATGGTTTCTCTGCATTTTGGATATTGATATTGAATTCGATTGAAAAAGATCGATGAAGGCTCAAAATTCATGCACTTGGTCAAAATGTCCAGCATTTCTTTACGCAGTTCATTACTGGCATTAAATCCACTAAAAATTGCAATGCCAAACGAGCACTGTTGCCTTGCGTTGTCTAAAATCTGCGTTGAGTCAAAGAGCGCTGATAGAAGACTCACTAATCCCAGAGTCTCTGCTCTGCGCATAATTCGAACTTTGAGGCACAATTGCCCCCCTTGATGCAAGGTTGCGACAGCATGCCACATCATTCCCATTGTGAATAACAAATTCCATTGCTCGTGCAATTTCCAACTGCTTACAAAATGACCTGTTGGACCCTTTAACCAATTTTGACTGATGCATCCCCAGTGATAAATATTTGTATACTTATCATGTAATACACCATCATATTGTTCCCCTGTGCTTATAGTGTATAATTGCTTTCCTAAATCCAAGGCAAGATTGCTCCACTGATCTGGGGGTTTGTGTGGATCGAATGAAACAGGAATATGCTTGGGTTTAGTGTATGATACACCTGTATATCCGCTTTTGGCGCATGTACTGCAGTTTTCAAAAACAATGTTACAGTCTGCATTTTCTAATCCAAGAATTTTAAAAGCCGCCATAACAGCATTGTCATTGCCGCTGTTGGCTGTGGCAGTGGTATTAAAAATAACGCTATTTGCTTGAGGAAGACCAGCTTGCTCAAGTACAAGAAAGGCTTCAAGAGTTGGTTCATTAAGTGTATTTGTGATAAGTTTGATTGCATCTGGATCATTTAATCTTGTTCTCAGGATCGCTTTGATATCTGGGTGTTTGGTATTTTTGAAATATTCAGTCAGAACAGGTACTCTGTTCAGCCTGTTGAATAGAGGCACGTGTTCCTCGTTCATTGAAATTTTTAATTGGGATATCTCATCCAACCCTAAAATCTCAGCCAGTTGACATACACAATCATGTGGATATGTAAGTTCAGGGAGTCTGGACATCGTCTTATCATGGTCGTGTGTGTTTTTATATGTGTTTGTATGAAAGAGTGAAATGGCTTCGAATACAAGTTGCTAACAGGCAGATCATGCAACAAGTTGCTGCTTCCTAAACTAATCCTCAGCAAAAAAAAATGTGCAGATTTCCTCTTGTAGATCCGTCGAAATCCATCTTACTCAGAAAGATCTAAATTGCGAAGCATGAAATTTCTTGGTTATTTTTCAATATTAATGAGAGCGTAACGCAGGTGACCACGACAAAGGGGACAGGAGGCGACATTATTATCCTGGAGGAGGCAGCGTATTGCGATCCTGGCTTCTTTTTTGAAACAGGAAAGTGTGTTCATATTATTGGAGTCGGATGATGGCTGATTTCATTTCTTTTTATACTCCACAGTGGCGCCATTAATGATTGTTTCGAACACTACTTTGCTGGCAATCAGCACTCTGACTTCTGAGGTGATAGTTTTGAATTATTGCACTCTAATTTGAATGCAGCCAGTTTATAAGTTGTATCAACAACCAGATCAATTTCTACACAAGATTAATTCGACTCAAGGACCCGGAAACAGGCCTCCCGATGTTTTCAGTCATGCAAGTGCAACTAGCATGCCAAAAATGCATCGAGGCGGGGAAGGGATCGTCGTGCCCCCATCTTTATCATTTAGTCCCTCGCTGGCAGTCAAGTTCAAAGCACCGCAAACTCAAAACCATCATGCAAGACCGACCAGATCTGATCGAGTCCGAGCTGAGCGGATTAGCTTTTGACTCCTTACAATGCTGCTTCAGACCTGCGGACATCGATGTCCTTATGACCCAAGAACCACTACCCCCGCTCCTCAACGCGGACATCTTCATCGTCGTCGATCCCGCCGGCGGAGGCCCGCACAGCGACTACGCAATTGTGAGCTTTCAGCGGAACCGCGGGACTGTTACAATCACGGGAATCGATATGTTGAATACTAAAGAGCCATCGAAGCAGTTTTTACTCCTAGAGGAACACATCCACAAGCTCCGCAGCAACCTGTATCGCTCCAACTCCAAAATCACCATCTTTGTCGAAAGAAATCTGGCCTTCGAGGCCGAGCACCACCGCCACGCGCTGCAGCATCTGCCCAACGTCACGTTCCACACGGACGAAAAGGCCGGACGCGTTGGAGTCTTGACTACAGACAGCGTCAAGTACGCTGCCATGGAAATCTTCAACGTGATGCTGCGCGAGCGGCGCGTCAGCCTGTGCACGCACTTTCATTCGAGGGAGCCCAAGGAAGCCAAGATCAGGCTGCGCGAGCAGCTGGAGGTCTACAGCTTTCAGTTCAAGGAGGCCCTCAACACCTTTCAAAAATCCCGCGCAGCTCTCTCTGGCAAAATTGGCGGGATGAAGGACGATATCGCGATCTGCGTGCAGCTGGGCTGCTACTGGACGTCGGTGGGCATTGTTCAAAAGTCGCAGCGGGGGTTGTTGGTGGAGTAATCCGGCTTACTGTTCTCGCTTTTTGCATATAAGCCGATGTCGTTATCCAAACAAATGCATTTTCCGCCGGACCTGAGTCTGGCCTCTTCCTACATTCCGGCGTGCCTGTGCGTCCTGAAATGCACCCTTGCGTTTGTTCTTTTCGTTTTCTCGCCCGTCCGCGGCTGGATAGGGCTCTGCTGTCTGCTGATCGTCGACCGCATTCTGTGGAACCAGTCCGGTGCCTCCTCGATTCTTGATGTCAACGCCGTCGCTGCCGCCCTAGTGGGAGGGCTGATGGTCATGCACACCCGCTCCGACGGGGTCCACACAATGGCCTATGTGGCCGTGTCTGCAGTGTGGTCCCTCACCAGCGCGCTGCAGGTGGTGGGCCTGACACGCTTGAACAGAGGATACGAAGTGCTCCTCGGCGCGTGCTCGGTCACCGTGCTGTCCTGCCTGTATCAGGCGCCCGAGCGGACCGAGTTCCTGGCTCTCAGGGCCTTTGTCTTCGCCGTGGCCAACACCACCCTGCCGTACATCGGGGTCATGATGCAGCAGTACCACGACATCGATACGTATGTCAACGTGTGTAGAACGCTGCTGGTGATACTGGGCGAGCTAGAGATCGCGTGCGGCTGGGTCGCGGTGTACATTCTGTGCATAGGATACCAGATTCGGTCGGGCGGCTCTGCTGTGACGAAGCGCCAGCGAAGCAGCTACGAGACGCCTACCGCTGTGGTGGTGCAGACCCAGCAGGCATCGCAGCAGCCTGCGTGCGAATCGCCTCCCGACGAGGCCGCGCTGTTGCGGGAGGCTTTGGCGTCTAGGCGTGGGATGAGGGATAACTGATTTTAAAATTGAGTTGGACGTAAGTGGTCAAATAAATTTCTACAGCTTTCATTACAGCTGATCTTTACAGCTGATCAGTGTATATACAGAATCAAAATCCGACAAAACAATACGATGTCCACTCTCGATGCTGTCAGGCAAATGCTTGCCGAGCGCTTCGGCGATTCCGTTGCTCCACTTCCAGAGGGCGAAGGAATTACTGTGTGCTGGACTACCCAGGACGGTACCCAGGCTACTTTGACCGCACTGGTAACCGAAAAGGGAAATCTGAAGGTCGAGTTCACGAGGAATTTGGTCGAAGGAATCGTAGAACCAAATGAAAATGACGATACCGCCATCATTCAAATTAACTCTGAGGCAAGGATCAAGGTCCGCAACAAAACCGATTCCCCTACTATGTTTGGCATCTGGAACATGTCCAAGCCAAATCACACTGTCAAACTATTGATCGATACGATCGACATCCTTACCGATGACGCGCTCATCAATGACCAGCCTGGTGCTTGAACCGATGGAGAACGGGCTGAATCCCATGGGAATAAACCCCGACGCCGTGGAAAACACGTTCGTTGCCTTGAAACATTTTCACACAGTATTTTCCATGCTGCATGGGATCCAGTTCCGATGGTCTGAAGTAAATTTGAACCGTGTTTCTGCGCGTCTGCGAGAGATTGTGCACCAAAGTATACATCACGTGCTCGTGCTCCAGCTGCACACTGAACTGCGTGCTGGTCCCGTCCTCGCACATGCAGAGGCGTCCGAATTTTTCGAATCCGACGATTTGAGATATCTCGCCCCACACGTTGGACGAGTACAGAGTGCATACCTCCTTTAGCGCCGCCATAGCCTCCATTCACCGCCAGCGAGCGCCCAGATTAAATGCGATTTTCGGCCCAACAAGGTCTTTTTTTCCTACCTCTGCTTCGCTCAAGCAGTGCTTCTGTGTATATAAACACCCGCTCGTTTTTCTCCAAATGGAAGGTCGCACCCAAGCCAGTCGTTCGATCCAAGAGCCGTCGTACATCCCCGGCAACGGGAACCCCGGCATTTTGGGAGGCGGCACTTACACCGGATCAAGCTCAGAGCCCCTCCAGGCTGATTGGGAGAACATTTTCGGCCCTGCAGGCAGGGATGTGAAGCTGGATCACCAGCGCCAGAAGCGTCACCAGCGCTGGCATTTGCCCGATGTCCTCAAAGGCCCCAACACCTACCTCACCGACCGCGTCGACGGACTTATCACAGATACCACCAACTCTCCTTTCACCACTGTCATCCTGCCTTACAAGTACATTGCCAATCCTGATGCCAAGATCAAGTGGAACGCTTTCAGCTACGATGAGGGTCTCGCCACGCGCGTCCCGTACGAATCCGCCGCCCGTGTGCTTACGCAGACCAAGCGCAGCTACGCTGCTTTTGCTGTGCGCCACGGTTTGGCAATCGAGATGGAGCACAACTTCATGATGAGCCCTACAGGCATGGAAAACTTCTCCAACCAGGTAAAGCAGCTGGTCGGGTCCATCCAAATGTCCAACGATCTCGACGTGCATATCGCGCTGGTCCAGGCCCCTTCGTACGCAAAGGAGTACATGGAAAAGTACTCATCTACTGACAAAACCCCTTATCAGATCTGTAGAGAGTATGTGGACCTGTTTGGGATGATGCAGAAGAACCCCAACGCGCTCGACATTCTGATAGAGGAGGCCAAAATCCAGCTTCGGATCTGGGGTGCGCCCGAGCCCACGTTTCTGCTCTGCAATAGCAAGCTCACATTCAACATGCAAATGACCCCAGAAAGGACCAACTACATCACACAGGGTATCGACGGCGTCAAGCGGCTCCGCCAGGGTCCGGACATCACATCGTACCGCGGCCTTTCTGTCATCAACTCGCGAGCCTACTCCATGGAGACGGGGACCATTCCGCGCGACGTTTTGAGGCGGCGGGTCCGTGTGGCAGAGTATTACAGGGTTCCTCCACAAAGAGACAACAACTGGGAGCTGGAGCTGTACGACGAGAGCAGGGACACGTGGTTCAAGCTGACGCCGGAGGACCTCGACCGCTACGCGGACCTCTCTGGCTCCAACAGCGGCGCCCCGGGATCCATCACCGTGGAGGAGGGCAACCGTCTGACCTGGCCCGACTTCACTGCCGGCGGCGGCCTGATGCTCGAAAACACCCGATTCCAGCTTCGGATGGAGCAGGAGCCGGACGCGACCACCATCACGATGCCGTGCATCCTCCGTCCCAGCGAGCGGCTGAACTGGCAGGCCACGTACAACGAGATCCAGACCATGCTGGCGGGCGTCTTCCACGACACGCACACCCGAAACGACTACCACGCCATTGCGCAGGGCTGCGACATGGCGCACCTCTTTGTTCCCCGGCCGAACCAGACCAATTTCGCCGACGTCGAGTTCCCCGTCGAGGCCCGCAACGTGCCGTTTTGGCTCTTCATGAACGCCGCGTTTCTCAATGCCACGTGCTCGTTCCTCTGGACGCAGATGCACAATCTCGACCGCGAGCTGGTCAGGCAGAAGATCATCCCGTTTGTGTACGGCTCCGCGTATCCGCAGGTCCTCGCCGAGTACAACCTCATACCGGACAACGCCCGCATGAACATTTACCACACAGTCATGTTTCTGGGCGGCCCCATGCGCTGGCACCCGGACGACGACGTGCGGCGCACGCTCGAGGCCAAGTTTGCAGAGAAGCGGATCGGCGTGCACACGCTCCGGGCGTCCCTGGTACATTTCGTCAAGCGCTGCCTGGATGACTCGATGGAGGAGCCGCCTTCGAACCGGATTCAGCTCGGGAAGCGCCTTGACGAGGCCTTCACCCTCAGCCGCTTCGCGCAGGCGGGCGAGGCAGAGGCCGTGTATCAGCGTTGGCCCGCCTCGCCTGCGGGTCTGCTTCCCATCGCCCTGGCGGCAGGGGTGGCAGAGAACACCGGGTCGTTGGACGACTACCGCGTGGAGAGGTACTTCAACGACCACGCATACCAATACGACTGGAACCAGATGCCGCAGATTCGGACGGGCAACGGGGTTTCAATCCACGAGCCCACCGTTCTCGACAGCTTTTTCTACGCTGCCATGCGGCGGATGATGTGCCACGTGCACGATGGGCAGATGTGGCCTGATTTCTGGCCTGTTCTCAAGCCCAAGGGGAGTAATGAGGCGGTGGAGTATGTGATAATTCGACCTGTGATAGAGCATAACATGCTGGGAATCATCATGGGCAGAGGCGGGGGAGAAGAATTGGGAAATACGCTCTGGGGGCAGACGGAGTTGTCATGTGAGTTTTTGTCTTGATTTTTTAATCAGCTCATTTCTGACAAAAAAGGGAACAGGTTACGACGACAGCTTTCATGGCGTCTGGGGAATGAGCTAGTGAGTATTTTCTTTTGTTTGTTTATTTGTTTGCGAAATTCTAACCAGCAGGCGCCGCTCCGCTCAACAGCAAATACCACAGCAGGTGTGTGTTTTTTCTCGTTTGTTTTATTGCATTTTGTCATACTAACCCCTGGCCCCCAGAGCCCTTGTTTTCAACAACAAAAACCTGATCCGAATATGGGACGTCGCCTTCGACGGATACAACGGCGGAAAGGACGATCGCGCGGTCGACTGGGCAGCAGAGGCCCCTGGCTGCGATCGGCCGTTCAACCAGGCTGTCAGCGATATGAGCGTCCCGTTCAACGGACCCAGCATGATGGTGATGAAGTTTCACGTGAATACCGGGGCAAGAGACTACAAGCGAAACTGGCCGTCCCCGATCGTATTTCACGACAAGCTCGAAATCGAGCCGCCGCGGCACGGAATCGACCCCGAGTCTCTGTACACCATCGCAGACAGCAGCTGGCGCGTGTTCAACCAGCCGGAATACCGCGAGCAGTATCGAGCGTACCTGAATCGCATGCCGGATTTTTCGTACTACCACCAGACGCGCAAGCTCCCGGGATACTCCTCGGTCGACGCCGAATCCGTGCAAAATGCGCTGGCGTTCCAAGGTTCGATGCGCATCGTGCGGCCCAACGGCGTGCGCGACGAGATCCACGGGTCGGGGCATCACGGGAGCGACATGGTGGGCATCGCGTCCATCCGATCCGGCAAGGGGATGCGGCCCATCATGTCCCCTCCGACTGCGATGAGAATTGTTTAAAAAAATTAATGATGTGTCACTTGGCGAAATCGTTCGTGACGTGTCACGTGGCGAAATCGTTCGAGAGCAGAAGATGCGCATGTCAATTCTTCTGTTTGTATGGGCTGGCTGTGTGAATGGGTTTCTGCCTCCGAATCGATTTCTGGGACGCAGACGGCTTGGCCCTACAATGGCTCTCCGCAGAGCCACGCTGAATTTCGAGTTTCCCGACATCCCGTATGCAGCGGCGGTGCACTACATCCATTCGCCAGAGCAAATGGCAGGGGCACATAAGCTTGGAGCCCCGTTGTTCCAGATAGAGAGTGTCGAGGCTCCTCGTATCGGTACAGACAAATCGTCTATTTCGTTTGTGTGCTCCTTTATGCTTGCAAAAACTGTGCGCGTAAAGATGTTTGCTGTGCAGCCAAACGAATCGAACCTGATTTTTTTCAAAGGCAATCGTGCCATGTATGCGATGAAGATGTCGGTCGATCCGCTCAGGGCGTTCGCGTCCCATCGTCTGCGGCTGGATTTGACGCTTTTCTCCGAGGATAAGGCATTGAGGACCACGATCAAGACGCTGATGCCTCTGATGCTTTATGTGAACTACATGGGCGAGCTGCAGAGCTTCCAGGGCGAGAACCCGTTGTTTGCGCAGTACAGGCGCGCGGTTCTCCGGAGCAAGAGCAGCGACGAGTTCTGGATCATCGCTGAGCGTGTGATGAGGGAGTACAGTGGTGAAGAAGACTATGCTTGATTGTGAGAATAAATTGTTTTTCGAATTTAGGCTAGCGAGTATATAAGGATTAAACCCTGCATTTACTAAAGAAGGATGTCATTTAATGATATGACTGTTTTCGAAGAGCACGACTTTCAAATGGAAGAGCTTACTTTGGCAGAGGCTATCAGAATCGACCAAGAAAACATTAGGTGGTACAATTCAATCAAAGATGATTATGAAAGGGAACACAATGTTTTCGAAGAGCAGGGCTTTCAAATGGAAGAGCTCACTTTGGCAGAGGCTATCAGAATCGACCAAGAAAACATTAGGTGGTATGATTCAATCAAAGATGATTATGAAAGCGAACCAAAAGCTTTTGAAGAGGAGAGTACAGAAGGAATGAGCCAGTATCAGGCATCTATTGAGCAGGAGAACGAGGACGAAATGAGCTTGTCTCAAGCTGTAAAGATCCTCATGCAACTCAACGAATTTTCCGAATAAAACCTTTATTCCTGATCCCCAGGCAACGTGCCACACGTTACGTCTGATCCCTCAAGCACAAACGCGTACGTGGCATACTGAAACACGGCATCCAAGACCCCTCTGGCGCACCACGGGGTGTTTCGGGCCTCTTCTACGATCCCTATGAGCGTGCTCCTTCTCACGTGCGTCGCAAACGCGCCCTCCGCCTGCAGGGTTTCGATTGCTGCTCGGGGAGTTGGTGCCCTGTGGATTAGAATGCAGTAGTGGAACCAGTTCACGCACGCAGTGGTCGAAAAGTACTTGGCGCTGACCTCAGCGTAAAATGAATCAGGGGCGTCTCTCGGCCAGCTGACGACGTTGGGCAGCAGCGCCTTGAGCGGGTGGGTGGGTTGAGCAATAACTTCGTGTTCTGCGAAACACATCCGAAAGCGTTTGTGCTCCTGTTTTATAGACGTTGACCCGTGAAGTTTGATACAGTCCTAAAACCCCAGGTTCAAAAAACCAGGATGCGTCAACCCGTAAAGCGCAACAACCATACAAAAACCTCACCCCACCGCACCCACAAATGCACCGCCGCAGGAAACCGCGCCCGGAAGAGGTGGCCCCGGAGAGCATCTGGGCGGTGTCGGCGTCCTCCGACTACGCGTGGCCGGCCGCGTGGATCGCCTGCCCGTCAAACGTGCTGGATGCGGACGAGTCGACCCTGTGGAACGCGCGGGCGTTTGCGCCGGCGTGGATACGGTTCGACCTGGGCCCCGCCGCCCCGTGCGTCGCCAGGCTGGAGCTGCTGCCGTCGATGGCGCCGACAGAGGGCGAAACGGAGCACCGGATCCAGATGGGCACGAGCCTCAGCAACATGAGCACCGCGATGACACTCGCAGGCACGTGCCGCGACCGGGAGTGGATCGTGTGCAAGCTGCCGCAGAGCCGCCGGGCGCGGTTCGTGCAGATCCTGACGACCAGAAGCCCGAGCTGGGTCGCGTGGGTCCGGATACGGATTTGGATCGAATGACACGTCCCGATACAAAAACGGCGTCCCCAGCGGCCGGCGCCATGCTCCATTTGCCTATCTCGGTGTATTCGTACGACCGCCGCGCCAAGGTGTACAGGTTCACCGGATGCCTGCAGTGCACGGTATCCGGCACCCCTCTGCCAAAGATCATGACGTGCAGCGCGAGCCTCGGGCTCCTGGGCGAAAACATGGAGCTCTTGAAGTCGGCGATGCGCTCCCCCGCAGTGGTGCTGCACAAGGGCCTCAAGACGCAGATCTACAACGCCGCGTGCGAGGAGGTGCACACGCTGCCCGCGACGACGCCGCTGTGCGTGCTGAGGTCGTACGAGCTGCCCCACATCAACCTGTGCACCTCCATCGCGCACTACCGCCTACGCCCGGACGGCGCCCTGGTGCTGGTCGACACGGGTCGGATCCATTGCGCCATGTGCTACATCCCCGAGGAGATGGACACCGACACCGTCCGTGGGCACCTGCACTCGCGGGCGCGCTCGATTCGCAAGCTCCTCAGGGATCGCCGCATCGTGGTGGAGCTTGGCGAGGGGCGCGCGCCTAGCGTGTTCAGCTGCGAGACGCTGAGGAGGAAGGGATAAAAATTGAAGAGAGTGGGGGAAAACGTATAAAAGTGATTGCCAAAATAAACCTAGCCGCAGACATGCCCCAGCGGATCGGGTTGCGCGGCAACAGCAAAGCTTCGCGTTTCGATTGGGAGAAGTTTCTGAACGAAAATGCCAGTCAGAGCGGCGATCTGAACACGGCAGCTGTTGCCAGCGGCATTCAATTCTACACTGCGAACCACGAATTTCACCTCAAAGTGACCAAGAGCGTGGGCGATTTTGAGCTGTACACGATCGGCAGCGGGTTTCTGGTGGCGTTTTCCTCAGCCGGCAGAAGGCTCATCATTTTCAGGGGAAATACGGACCAGACGTATTCCTTCACAAACGCGGATGACAAGGCCCCTGTGATTTTTACCCAGAATTTGATGTCGGAGGCAAACGTCGTGACCGAGATGCGCGCCCTTTTCAAAAAAGGGGCCTGTACTGTCGAGTTCATGGAGAACCACATGCGGGAGAGAGAGGCTTCTATTCTCGAAAGTGTCTCCAAGCGATTCGCTTCATTGCGCTTCGATATCAATATGCTCTGGTGCGTCTTCATTGCCGCTATTGTGGTTTTCCTCGTCCTGATTGTTGGGATGGCCCTGTTTTTTCAGCGCAATGATGCAAGGATAGCCGAGCAGATCGCTGCGAGTTCAACTCAGATAGGGACCCTCGAGACGGCTAATTCCCAGGTGAAAGCGGACGTCGGATCGGCAGTGGGGCTTATCGGGAAACTGAATGATAAAGTGAAAGAAACTACAGCATCGTATGAAACGCAGATACAGTTGATAGCTGCGGAAATCGAGGCTCAAAAGCAAGCCAATATGGAGGTGAATAGTGAACTGAAGGCAGTGAATAGTGATCTGAAGGCAGTGAAGCAGGCTGTCGGGTTCATCCTGACTAAGTACAACCAAACTACGGTGCACATGATTGGCGACGGCAAGGAGAACAAGTCAATCGGCAGTGAGTTAGTGCAAATCTCTCAAAACACCGGACTCTCCGCCTGGGACACCGTCTGCAGGCTTTGTTCATTCGCGGTGACTTCCGTCGGTACGGTGGTATCCGTCGTGATCGGGATACAATTCCTCCGCGTGGGCGCGTTTGGAGTGGCGAGCTTGGCTACGAAGAATAACCGAGCTCTCAACTAGGTCTCCCCGGAGATAAGCACCGCCTCCATTTTAATCCGTTGATTGAACATCCGAGTCCTCTTGGCTGTCCAGTGTGTACCGCACGAGCAGCGCGCGATCCTTGTTGAGCTTGCCTTCCAGCTTGAGGATGCGCTTCTCGATGGCCTCGCGCCGCTGTTTGAAGATGCCCGGGTCGACCTTCTTCTTGGCGGATTTCTTGGTGCTCGGGGGCTTGGCGGACGTCTGCGTCATTGGTGGGAACACACGTCGAGGCCGCTTGCGTAATGGGACGAGTGGATTATTTTTTTCTTGCGTATTTTTTTTCGGACGCCTTTTTGTGCGCGGTTGACCCGAGGCGATGAGATCCCACTACATTAGTGACTGACATGCGGCCGGCGAGCATGGCCTCGGTGTCCGTCGACCACTTTATTCGGTTCTGCTCGGATTCGAACATCGATCACAAGCAGGTGGGCGACAGCCTGCGAAAGCACCTGCTGTCGTATCAGCGCAACATCGAGCGGCGGGGCGCGTTCAAGGTGCTGTTTGGCGACGCGTTCATCAACTGGGACTACATCGAGAGGAACCTGCCCAAGATGGACTGCGTGCACTGGATCACGGTGTTCAAGTATTTTGACTTTTCCAAGGTGAATCTCGGTCGGTCGGTCCTCTTCAACATACACAAGCACCTCAAGACGCTGGGCCTCGAGGGCATGGACATTGTGTGCCGGGTCTTCCTGCTGACCAACATGAACTTCATTTCGTCGCAGAACGGCCTCGAGCGCCTGCTGTGCGAGTACGAGGTGGAGGACGCGTTCAACAAGAGCCTCCACTTTTTCGCCCTGTGCGCGGACGCGTCGTTTGACATGGTCGACATCACGGCCGTGTTTTGCCAGATCATGAAGGAGTGCGACGTGGACGAGACCGGCATGGAGAGGCAGATCCAGTTTGTGAGCCTCCGAGAGGAGGAGCTCGCGTCCAGCTTCAAGATGAAGCAGATCCGGATGATGGGCGGGCGACCGAGGCTCAGGAGCAAGCTGGCCGACATCAAGAAGGAGGCGCGGTCCGTGGTGGACATGGACGAGTTCGAGTCGTGGGGCAGGGTGATCAAGTTTCCGAATGTCTTTTCCCTGCACATGAAGCACCGGCTCTACTTTCTGATGTCGCAGGTCCACATCCCGTCGCCCCTGGAGCACGTTTCGTGCATCACAAACGACGGATACGTGTGCAAGGCCCTCGAGTCCGCCACGGTGCAGAAGCCGGACGTCGATATCCTGTACAAAGTCATCACATCTCTCAAGCTCACGGACGAGCCGTTCAAGGAGCTCCACGACTTCCGATGCGAGTGCACCGGGGCGTTTCCCGTCACCCAGCTCGGCACCATGCGGCTCAACGACATGCTGCACATGTACGTGTGCGCGTACCAGAACCCGTTGGTGTGGAAGGACGTGTGGAAGCTGCTGGTGCCGCTGCTGTCGCACCAGGTCATACGCGACGTCGAGACGTTTACGCACAAGAGGCCTTTTAATTACAAGGCCATATTGGCGATTATGAATGGATCATGAAGAAGATGCCGAGCGCTGTTGAGGAAAGGGAAACGAACGCGGGACAGGATCAGCGTCCTGCCTACAAAGTGCTCGTGCGCGAAGCAGAAGGCCTCGGCGAAATAGGTCAGCGCCGCGACGATGCAGCTGCCGGATGTCAAGCCCACTGCGAGGCGCGAGGACCCGTGCGTTCCAGTAGGCGAGCAGGCGCCGTGTCACGGGGCTTGCCTCGGTAAACATGCCTGTATGAAGGCTCGAAAGCACGGGGAAGACGAGGATGCTGCAGGCCAGATCGTAGATTCCGTTGATGATCAGGAGTACGCGGGCGTAGTCGTGCATCTCACTTTGCAGTGATTCGGCGTCTGTCGGAGGCTGGAAAGTGCTCTGAGCAGGTACACCGCGGCGCTTTGTTCGTCGTCGAGCAGGAGGGAATGGAGCGCTCTCTGAACGTGTGTCTGGGCGCGGTGCTCAGGCATTTTTGTTCAGCCTTTCGGACATTTATATAATACTTCCATCCAACGGACACATCAGGCCTTGAACGTACGCCGCGAAGCAGGCGGCGGTGGATCTTTCGTCTTCCGTTTTTGTTTCCCTCAGCTTGGCGAGGAAGCTGGACATCGGTTCCAGAGCGAACTTGATTTTCAGGACCTTTCCGCCGCGAATGAGGATGACATTCGCCCCGGACGAAGTGAGGCATACCAGATCGGGCTCCTTGGCGGTCAGAGCCAGCAGCGCGTTGAGCCGCTTCTTGGTTCCCTCGCCGTTCATCCGTCTGCACCTTCGGCCGAGCGACGAAAGGACGGACTCGATCCATGCCAGCACGTGCTCTGTGGATAGGGTGACCCTGTAGTTCAAAAGGACTGCGTCGTCTATTTCCAGGCGTTCAAACTCGACAAAGACCGCCCCGGACTGCGCGTCCACGGTCACGCGCTGCTCGTCAGCTTGCATTTTCCCGACTCGGAAGAAACCGTTTAAGTACAGGTGCCTCTGGACAAACACGGTTGGTCTTTTTTTCTCACAATGCCTCTCTCGATCCAGCGGATCCCGCCCCGCTTCTCGCCGAGCGACCGCCTGTTTTTCAGGCACGTCCTCTGTTCGTGGGGCGACCCCGAGGCGTTTTCGGACGACGACGCGCGAAAGCTCAGGCGCCTGTTTGCGCGCTGGTTCGGGGTGCGCAGCAGGGGCTACAGGGTTCGGATCTGGAAGGACGCCGTCGTATTGTCGCACCCCGCGCTGCCCGAGGTCGAATATTCGGTCTCGCTGCAGTCGGATCTGGTGCTCTACGCCGTCCACCGCCCGGGAGCCATCGTGCCTGGCGCTCACGCCGAGATGAGCTACCTGGGATACGTGGTGGATTTGGCTTTTGGTGAACAGTTGGTTTGATTGAATGGGTATAAACATGTTATCTTTGTCGAGAGAGCAAATGCGCATTTGTGTCTTGGTTTTCTCCATGATCGCTCTCTCTGCAGCGTGTCCAGTTATCCCATTTTGTGTATACACAGACAGCAGCGCGCCGTGCACGACTCCCGCGGGGGGACCCAACTGCCTGTGTCAGGCAGGGTTTGAGATGGTGAATGGGCTGTGCCAGGCATGCCAGGTGGGGTTCTTCAAATCCGGGCTCGGGCTGGCGTGCTCCCCTCTGTCCACTCCCACGTGCGGTGCGAATCAGTACCTGGTCAGAGGGACGCGCTTTGCAGACACCGTGTGCCTCGGCTGCATGGACTCGCCCGGGTCGTTCTCGTACCTGATAGGCAGCGGGAGCAGCGAGTGCGCGTGGCAGTGCGAGGCGGGGTTTAATAAAAATCAGCTCTAGTTTGAAGCAGCAGCGCAAGGACGTGCAATGTGCAACTATAAACGCGTAGTGAATGCTGGAACGAAAATGAGTCGTGTATTGTTTGTGTTTCTTGTTTTCAGAATGCTGCAGGTGAATTGTGATTGCGGAAATTTGCCGGGTTACGGGACATATTTTGGGCTGTATTGCGGAATACATCCATGCGACATAGGAACATATACCACGAGCCTTCAGGCAACAGAATGTTTCGCGTGTCCAACAGGCACAGCGTGTGCCTATGGATGCGGGCCTTCATGCCCAGCGTGCGGACAGGGCACGTACGCGGACACGGCTGGTTCCATATCTTGCACCCAGTGTACCGGTGCGTGCAATGGTGTCTATGGCCAATACAGTTCGTGCGGAGCCGACAGCGCGGGATCGTGCCAGTGGTGTGCCAATGCCGGAACATACAATTACTACACCACAGACGGCGGTTACTCAGCCACGTGCAATCTCGGCGCCGCGCCTGCAGGGACGTATAGGAGCATCACGTACCCCCGCACACCGTATTCGATGAACCTTCCGAATTACTTTGCCAATCCGTACGCACTGTGGGCTTCAACACGGAACAATCCGCCGCCTCCTGGCACTTCTACCTTCACGTTTCTGGGCATCGAGCCCAAATATTTGCAGCCTTACTACCACGGATACGATTCCTTGGGCACCGAATTTTTCCTATGGTGGTGGGATCACCAATGGCTCGTGAGCGACACTTCCACCCACGTCGGAACAAACCAATATTTGATCCCAGGCCCCTCGTACGACGGCTGGCCCCACACCTCAGGCGAGCAGTTTATCACCAAACCCCTTCTCGACCAGGCGACCAATCTGGTCTGGTCGCTCCCGTGCGCGGCTGGCCGATTCGCCTCAGCCACAGGCAGCCTGTCGTGCACCGTGTGCGGTCTTGGGTCCTATGCTCCGACCACCGGCATGTCGAGCTGCATGCCGTGCCCTCTCGGCACCTACGGCCCCAAGACCGGCCTCACGGTGTGCACCGCCTGCGCTGCTGGCAAGTACAGGGACTCAACGGGAAACGCCGCCTGCCTGGCCTGCCAGCTTGGAGTCGCCAGCGTCGCGGGGGCGTCCTTCTGCTCAGCGTGCGTCCCGGGAAAGTACACCACCACAGCGGCCGTCTGCGCCGCCTGCGCGGCAGGGACCTTCTCCTACTTCCAGGGCGCCACGGCGTGCCAGGCGTGCCCGCAGGGCTCCGGGTCCGACGCTGGCGCCACCATTTGCGTCAGCTGCAGCTCAAGCGCGACGTGCAAAACCGGCGCGCACTCGTGCGTGGCCTGCAGCAACGCGTGCACGGCGTGCCCTGCAGGCCAGTACAACGACGGCAGCGCGTCGGCGTGCTCGCTTTGCGCCGCCGGAAAGTACTCGGCCAATGTGCAGGCGACGTCGGTCGACACGTGCGCGCTGTGCGACAATGGCTACACAACATTGCCCGCCGCCAGAGGGCAGACGGCGTGCACCAGCTGCGCGCGCCTCAACCAGCCGATGCCAAACTACGCCTACCAGGTGAACCCCGCGCCGGACGTGCTCGTTTGCTCGTGGGGGTGCAACTCGGGGTATATCCGGGTCAGCTACAGCACGTCGTCGTTTGTCGCGTCCTCGTTCGCGGGATACAACGCCACCCAGGCCCTGCAGCTGTTCCACATCCTGCACGATTACTGCTGCGACCCGACCATCCTGTCCAGCCCCGGAATGTACCTCTCCGGTTGCAGCCGATCGACGGACGGCGTGGCGGCGAGATGCCCGGCCGTGGCGAACGGCTTGTTTGTGATGAGCCCGACCCCAAAGCTCAGCGGCTGCCTGGACTTTGTGTGCAACGAGTGGTACGTCTCCACTGGCACGGCGTGCATCGCCCAGCCGTCGTGCCAGGCCAACTACACGTACCAGCGAGACGCCAGCGGCAGCATTGTCACCACTGGCGGCCTCTTTGCGTGCGTCCCGTGCAGCCGATGCATGAACGGGGCGGGGGTCCTGGCCCCGTGCAACAAGACCGCCGACACCCGGTGCGCCCTGTGCCCGCCCAACACCTTTTCCTTTGGCGGGTCCGGCTGCGTCAACCCGGTGCCGCTGGGCTACATGGGCGTCGTGGTGCAGCTCACCGCCATGCCCGCCTACCAGGGCAGGGCCGACGTCATGGCCGACGGCGTGACGCCCGTCCAGTGGGGCAACATCCTGATCTACACCTTCACGCCGTGCCAGCCGATTCCGAGCTCGTCCGTGTTCATAGGCCAGGACGTGCCGTGCAGGCGGCTCGACACCCAGCAGGCGCTGTGCCAGCTGCCGTCATGCAACACGCAGTGCAGGCCGTGGAACGGGACCGCGGGCTGGTTCAACCTCAGGGGCCAATGCAGCCCGTGCCTCTATGACAGCTTCTGCGGTCTGAACGAGTATTCGGACATGAGCGTGTGCGGCCCCGCCCTGTCCCCGGCGTGCAGGGCCTGCCCTTTGATCCCGCTGCCCAACGCAGTCGGATGGGTGAATCCGGGCCGCTACGTCCAGGGCGCAAAGTACCCGTGCGCCGTGGTGTGCAAGGACGGGTTCGTTCTTGATGCCAACAGCTCTTGCGTCCTCTGCCCATCGCTGCCAAATAATTCGAAGGTCAAGACCGGATGCGACTGGGAGTGCAGCCTGGGGTACACGCAGGTCGGTCCGAGCTCTTGCGTGCCGTGTGCGGGCGTGCCGACTGCGTGCAACACGGGGTATTACGTGGGCTACGGCACCGGGCAGTGCGCGTATTGCCTGCCGTGCACAAACGTGGTGGCCAACTCGAGGTACATTTCGCCGGGCGTCGCCAACGGCCCCAACTCGTGCGGCCTCCTGTGCAACCCGGGCTACTTTGCCGATCCGGCATTCGGGTTCGACGTCTTTGGCAACCCTGTGGCCTGCACCCGCTGCACCCAGCCGCAGTGCATCAGGGGCGTCTCGTTTGCGGTGCAGTGCGCCTACACTGCGGACGCCTACTGCGAACGATGCTCCGACTGCCCAATAGGATACACCGTGTCCCGGGCGTGCACCTTGGGCGCCAACACCACCTGCGTCCAGTGCGGCGGGCTCCCTGCGGGCGCCGTGTGGACAGCACCCGGGTGCGTCGAGTGGGACTGCGGCCCTGGCTACTATCGCGGAGACACCGAGTGCGTCGAATGCAAAAAGCCCGCCAACTGCAGCAAGTCCGACAGCTACAGCTACGTCGCGAACAAACCCGGGTGCGGGGTCTGCACTCCGTGCAACGCGTCGCTGCTGCTGCCGTTTCAGTGCTTCAATGGCGACGGGCAGTGCGGGACGACCTACTGGTGCGGGTGGACTTCTTCTTCTGCAGCGCAGACGACATCGGTGGCTGGAATTACGACAACTACTACTACCACACCATCGCCGAGCACCCCGGTCCAAAACTACGCGACCCTTATGACCGTCACGCTGTCCGCTGCACAGAGTGTGTCCGACTTCACACGCTACGTGCTCTGCCCGCAGTGCAGCTCGGTTCGCGTTTTATCCGTCACGCGCGGAAACGTCACCACATATTGCAGCTCCGGCGGCTGCAGGCGGCTCCTCGCGGAGACGATCGTCATCGAGGTGGGAATCATCAGCCAGGCCCCTGTGGCCCCCACCATCGACAGCGCCGCCAACCCCAGCGCCGTGAGCGTGTCGGCGAGCCATGCGGTGCCGGACGCGACGGATATCAGCAGCCCCGAGCAGTTTAGAAGCTTCATACAGACCATGGAGTCGAGGCCGGATCAGCCGCTTTCATCGTCGTTGTGGATTCTGCTCGTCATAGCGGCGGCGTGGATCGCTTCGGTGACACTGATGATACTCTGCTGCGGATTCGAATACAGGCGGATGCTCAGAAGGCCGGCTGTTCGGCGTGAGCTGATTTTGCCGGCGGCGATGCGGGGTTAAAAAGTCAACCATTGTATGGTTTGAAATAAATAACTGTATGCTCCTCAACCGCGTCTACGCCATTCCGCGCGAATGCCGCGACGCGTTCGCTTGGCTCATGGATCTGTGCAAGGAGATCGGGATCGAGGTCAGCGACATCAATTTCACATCGACCAAGCACGGGCGTTTTCTCAAGGCCGAAGGAACCATTCGCCTCCGGGAGCACACCGCCACGTTTCTCGTGTCAGATGCCGGCGGATCCATGAGCGTCTACGTTAAATCGTTTCAAACAGAGTACCGCGTGTACCACGAGAGCTTGTACGACGTTCGGCCGACGTATCCGCTAGGCGGGGTTATGGAGGCCCAATCCATGCAGGAAGCGGACGCCCTCGCCGAGTTTATGGAAGGGCTCTTTGTCGACGAGTGAGCTACCTCTTCTTCCTCAGCTTGCTGAGCGTCTCCTTGGACGGCACGCACCACTGGATGTACAGCGCGGCAACAAACAGGCCAACGCACTGGCAGACGACGGGCGAGACGGCGTCGGACAGGCTGTTCTTCAAGTAGTGCTGCATGACGGTGATCAGCGGGTTCATGCTCCCCTGAAACAGGCGCTCCAGCGTGTAGTGAATTGAGCTCAATGAAAGCGCGACCACCCACAGGCTGGCATTGTCGGGCGGGAACGCCTCGGCTTTGCTTTGAAGACCGTCCTCCTTTTCGTAAGGGCTCATGAGCGGTATGGTAGCGTATGCTATGGCTATGCTTTCAATCATAGTCCCCACTCCCTCGTTGACCGCGTGCGTGAAAGCGCTGCCTCTGTAGGATGATGAGAGTATGCTGTAATTCGCTACAAGGTCCTGGTTCTGAGCACAAATAAAAGTCACAATAACAAATCCAATCAGCTGGCCCGCAAACCGGCCTAGGATGTCCTTCCAATTCGTGTTGCCCGCAGCGTCCGTGTACAGGGTCGCTGAATAAAGCATGATAGTTGTCATGGGCGTGCCGTCGGGGAAAAAGTAGTCGGAGTCCTTCATCGTCATGATGATGGCAAAGACGCATATTGATGAGACGTACTGCTTCAGGTAATCCGTCTCGGAATCGGGTACGTATGCCGCGGAGTACGTGACGAGAATGGACGCCATGGCTTCTAGGACCAAGTGTTTCAAGACGCTGCTGGTTCCTACTGGCGGTGTTGTAGAAGTGTGGTTCTTTTCGCAAAGTCGCATCTGACTCAGCATTTTTTATCACGCAAAACGTGGCTTTTGTACCGGATGCACGTCTTCTTTGTTCCCATCGTATGCCGAGGAGCGGACGGAGTCAGGCGCATCACATGGCACGTGCTGATCGACCCCAGGCCCGAAGCTGCCGCCATCATCCAGCGCGCGTACCGCAGGCACCGGCGCAACGCCAAGGCGCTCGCGTTCGCCATGGGACTGCACGCTCGCCTGGGAAGCCGCAGCGCTGTCTCGGCGGTTGATGCGGACCTGGCGGCGATGATAGGGCGTATGATATAAAGCTAGGCGCAAATAAAGCAAATGTTTTCATGCGACGGATGGTGCTGCGGACGCGGCCAGTTTGCGCAGAGAAACCTGTGCGCTGTGACCATCCAGCGCGCGTACAGGGCGTTTTTGTTTCGGAAGCGCAACGCTTCGATGCTGGCGTTTGTCATGGGACTGCACTCGCGCCTGGGCTCCGCGAGCCAGATCTCGCTGCTGAAGGAAGACGCCGTCGCTGGCATCCTGGCACACTACATCAGTCCCGCGCCCAGTTCCTTGACCCGCTGAGCGTCCGCTTTGAGGATGTGGAGGGCGTGATGCTTCTTGAAAGTGACTATCCCCATCTGATCCAAGAAAGGCCGCACGCGGCGGCATAGCTGATTCGCGGCGTCGGAGTGAACAACCTCGGTGAGCACGCTCTTGAGACTCACTGTGACGGCGGGCGGTTCCTTTGGCTCGTCCTTCACTGTGATCACGGGAGATTCAAACACCCGCGCTCGAATTCGGTGCAGATCTTCGCTCGAGGCCCCGCCGGTGGCCTGTAGCGCATTTTGTGAGTTTTTGGCTTGAAAGGGAGAAACAGAGGGGCTCATACTTCTGTTTTGAAAGGGAGAAACAGAGGGACTCATACCTCAAGAAAGGCCACTTCCTCCCTCGCCACGCGGATAGCGCACTCCCGTAGGTACATTTCCCACGCAGAGTTCTCGTACGAATCGCGGTAGTATGAGGTGCACTGCATCTGCGGATAGAAATAGTGGGCGAAATAAAGCACGAATTGCAAACTCTTTTTATTTGCTTCGGCGCGCAGATCTTCACACCAGATTGAACGATGCGGTGGCGATCTGGGACAAAGCGGTCAAAGCGCGCCTGGTGTGATGCAAACGGAAAGCACACTTGTCCGGATGTATCTTCAGTAGGATTTTTTTGCCTAGTTCCCGAAAGTTGATTGTCGCGCACCTTTTCACGCAAGATTCGTAATCCATGGTCTCGAATCCCTTGATACGCACAAGGCGTGCAATGGAAATGAGCGTCATTTCCGCTGAATGGAGGACGTCGTCTGCAACAAACAGGCTGACGAGATATGCGATCACCAGGTCGCTTGTATTGTCCGATGTCCATTTGAGAAGCATGAGAATTCTGATCCTGCTGTTGAGGAGCTTCTTTTTAAGCAGATGCTTTTCTACGACACAGACCAGCTTGGAGTAGTCTGTAGAGTCGAATCGCGACGTTTCCCGTGGCATTTCATTTTGGTAGATCTTGAATTTCTCCTTGTCTGTCAGCTCACCGCTTTTGGCAAGAGAGGCCTCGATTTCCAGAACCAAGCGATTGAACGCAGCTTTCACGTCTTTCTTCCAAAAATTCAAGTGGTCAGTGATAAGATCCAACAGCTCATCTTCCCCGCTATTGAAAATAAGTTGAGGGGGTGCAGTGTCTGGCTGACTTACATACTTGGCGGAGATGTGATTCGGATTGTGAGAGGCAGCTGGCTCCGCATCGTTTTTTGGGTCGTTGGGAACGATTCTGCTGGGAAATTTGCTCCGAATGGTTTCCATCGTTCTTTTGATACTCGCGAATATTCTCTGTCGTTCTTTAACCACCCAGATGAAACCGAGGACAGCACTGCGGATTGATTTGTACGCAGCTTTCATGACACAGCAGATGATCCATATGAAAAAATCCAAAATGATCCGAAATGGCTCACAAAAAATGTACAAGCCTGCATACGATACAAATACTATCACCCATATCTTGATGTTGTACGGGAAAACGTCATCGTTTGTCCAAAAGTCCAGTATCATGAACAAAGTGTTCCAAATTGTGGTCCAGTGAATCAGTATCAACAATCCTGCAAACATAATTCCGAACACATAAAACGGATACATGACATCTGACAAATCAGAGTCACGATAACGGTCAAACGAGACATCAGGCGTAGGCATTTGCGCGAAATCAAACGTGGGCATTTGCGCCCGCCAGACAACGGGAGCGCAAACATAAACAGTGAACATTTATATACCGACAAGGAACTTTCAGCTTCTTTTGGAATGGCTAAAAAAACACAGACTTCTGGCTTACTAGTTCCCATGAAGTGTGTTATTTTTTCTGAAATCGCAACGTTTGGCTGTTTTATAATATTATAAACATTATAAACATTATAAAAT
>Ga0208389_1000113_pt1 | contig 44046 bp, 54 predicted proteins | sample CryBogCBH12Aug09_FD_184625 | JGI IMG/M metagenome (GOLD analysis project Ga0208389, IMG submission 184625) | Freshwater microbial communities from Crystal Bog, Wisconsin, USA - CBH12Aug09 (SPAdes) (version 2) | ecosystem: Environmental > Aquatic > Freshwater > Lake | place: Crystal Bog... | reverse complement strand
CTACGCTCGCCTTGTCCTTCAGCTCCATGACACCTGACGCAATTTCTAGCAAACACTTGACCGCCAGCTTGGGGGTCGGCAGCACGGTTTGGAGGCTTCATAGCCTTCAATCCCGAACCTTCAATGATTGAGCCCACCGGAATTCCTTTGGATAGAAAGTTCATGTAACTAACGTAAGCCTTCATCTCTTTTGAGTCGTAGGGTAAGGGGCGACCATTCATACTTCTTTGCATACACCCATTAACACGTTCTTCGACGGTGCTGACATCATCTTCTCTAGGACGGTATTGAGGAAATACGGCAGATACACCTACAAAAGGAATCGCGTTAGCTAAGGTGCCACTTTCTTGATGACATGAGCTACAAGCTAAGTTATTGCCCGCATAGCGCATCTTTGGATTCTTAACCTCGGGCCCGATAACAGCATAGGTTTCATCTGTTAGTTTTTTTCCGTATCTCACCAATCGACCATAGTGATCATCCGGTAGATTATCGATATCGTAATATTCTGCAGGTCCTATTTTGATTGTTTGCGGTGCATTTTGTGGTGATGGTTGAGCACGCGCATTGACCATGTACGACAACACCAGTGTGGATGCCGATAGCGCTAGCACCTTAAGAATTTTGTTAGATTTCATTATTTGATGCCCTGTCCAATGAGGACACCATTAACTGTGGTGCCATATAAATTCACGCCATCATCGGCGTGGAAGCGTTTACGAGTTTTTTCAATATCTCCTTCAACCAACCTAGGGTCTTGAGGGCGCTCATGGACGTTTACATAAGCTGCAACATCCCATGCTTCAATATCACTCAAGGTCTCGCCGCGACCAAGTGGCATATTGTGTTGAATAAATCCGGCAGCAGTATTGATGCGATGCATGCCGGCACCCCAGTTATAGGAGTCCTTACCCCATAACGGTGGGAAAACATAATTCACGCCAACTTTTTTACCTTCGCCATTTTCACCATGACAAATCACACATTGCTTTTCATAAACCACTTTTCCGCGAGCGATGTCAAAGCCGCCTTTAGGGGGTAGGGGCTCATCAAATCCTCTGCCTGGCAGAGCTTTAGCAGTAGGCGCGCCTGTAGATAGCCAATATGAATATGCAGTGAGCGCAAGAATAATTTCACCATCGGCAGGAGGGGGTGTGCCGTTCATACTGAAGCTAAAGCAACCTTGCAACCTTTCGGCATAGGTATTTACTTTATTATTTTTCTTGCGATAAGCAGGGTACATTGGATAAGCACCCCACATCGGAGATGAGTTTGCTTTTCTACCTCTATCTAAATGGCAATTAACACAATTCATTTGATTGCCGACGTTTAGCGGAGCTAAAGCTTTGGTGTTTACAAAGAGTGCCTCGCCTTTACGAACCAAATCACCAAAAGCATTATTTTGCAAGTCAGCATCTTCTGGTGGGCTGAAATACTTAACCCCGCTTAATTTGTTCGGGGCAGCAGGAATTTGTGTTTGATCCTCCATCTTAATTTTGTCTGCAGCAAAGACATGAGCGCAAAGTAGTAAAGAGAGAAGGGCGACTAAATTTTTGGAATATCTTTTCATATATAGATACATATCAATTATGTTTATAGGTAGTTTTCTAGAAGGTTCTATCTCAGGCGATGCTGGGATTCATCAAAAGGCTCTGTTGAGTCGCCTAGACTTCCAAAGTACTCAGACACCGCTTTAATTTGGGTTTCTGTAAGACTCCCAGCAATGTGCTGCATTAAATGATTCGGGTCATTACGCCTTGTAGCTGGAAGGCTTGAAGACTTACTCTTTGCAGTGGAAGCCACTTTTTGCTCTTTCCAGGCGTTTAATTGGCTTTCAAGATACATCGGCGATTGACCTGCGAGCGGTGGGAATGCATCACCAACACCTACACCATCTGGCCCATGGCACAGAGTGCACTCCGGTATGTTTTTACTCCACTCGCCACGCTGGGCAATCCAAGCGCCACTGCCTGGAACTGGATTTGTATTATTGGGATGGTTTACATTCACTTTTGGTCGATTTGAATAAGCAACTGCTACTTGTTTAATTTCTTCATCAGTGAGTGCTTTTGCGATTGGCTGCATCACGGCATTGCCTCTGGCACCACTTCTGAAGTCGTATAACTGTTTTTCAATGTAAGGCGCGGGCAAACCAGAGAGTCTTGGAAAGCCTGCTGATGGCATTCCCTTTCCATCGGCTGCGTGGCAGCTGATACAGGGCATTGCTGCTGGATTTGCCCCTCCATGAATCATGATTGATTCACCTTCTGCCGCATTTCCTAGTGTTGGGGCTAGAACCCACATAGCAAGCAGTAACGTTACCCCAATTTTTTTCATTTCTAATCCTTATTGGCTTATAGATTTATATAATACTTTATGATATATTATAACTAAGTAAATTAATAAAAAGGCAATAAATGTCTAAGACAGAGAGTTCAAGGCTTCCTCAGCCATATTGGAATCCCCTAGTAGCAGGTCTGCTACTGGGCGTGGTTCTGTTGGCTACATTTGTGACGACAGGCCACGGATTGGGTGCAACGGGATTTACAACGCGCTTCACTGCTTGGATGGGGATGCAGATCGTACCGGTTGCAACTAATGCAAACGACTACTTAGGTGGCATGGTGGAGGACGGCAAACCATTAAGCGCTTGGATAACTTGGCAAGTTATAGGTGTTGCACTTGGCGCGCTTATCTCTGCATATTTAGCACATAGAATTCAGTTTCAAATGGATGGCCGCAAGTTTTTAGGTGGCTCTAATCGGCCAGTCACTGCCCTTCTAGGTGGGGTATTGGCTGGTTTTGGTGCCCGCATCGCCGCTGGATGCACTAGCGGCTTGGGCTTATCTGGCGCAGCAGTCTTGAGCCTTGCCGGCTTTACTTTTTTATGCACATTCTTCGCCGTGGGATTGCTTGCCAATCTCCTTATGAAAGAGGAGAAATAATATGGAAATGATCATTTCAGGCCTTGTTTTAGGTGGCGCGTTTGGATTTGTATTGGAACGTGCTGGTTTTGGTAACCCCAATAAATTAACTGCCCAATTTCGTTTGAGCGATTGGTCAGTCTTTAAGGTCATGTTTACAGCCATCGTCTTTGCTGCTGTTGGTCTCATGATCTTTGAAAGACTTGGTATTGTGGCTAGCGAGGAGTTATTTGTCCCGCCTGCATTTTTAGGCGCCGCTGCTTTGGGTGGTGCGCTAGTTGGAGCTGGCTTCGCTATTGGCGGATATTGCCCTGGGACCTCTGTTGTTGGTTTGATGTCTGGCCGCATCGATGCAGCTATCTTTTTAGTGGGTTTATTGCTCGGTACAGTGATATTTGCTGGCGTTTACCCAGCCATTGAGTCTCTAACCACCTTAGGTGAATTTGCCAAGGCTGCTGCCTTACCAGATGCTCTCCACGTATCGAGTTTTTCAGTTAATGTGGTGATGGTATTAGCAGCGGTAGGCGTATTTCTTCTGGGATCGTGGATGGAAAAGAAGTCTTCAGGCCCGGTAAGCTCCACAACGAATTAATGCACTTTTAAGGGAAATTTATGTCAAAGAAATCAACTGTCGCAGCTTTAGTATTAGCGCTATCTGGTCTAGCTGCCGCTCCTATTGCGCATGCTGCAGACGCACCCAAAACACCGGCTGGCGCAGAGCAAAAAAATCCTTGTGGACCAAAAAAGGATGCTACAAACCCATGTGGTCCGGCGAAGAAAAAAGCTGCAAACCCATGTGGACCAGCAAATCCTTGTGGCCCAAAAAAACGTAAGACAACTGATTAATTACACTTGATGCATATAAAAGAAAACCTTTCTTCCGCAGCACAGGATCTTGCTGGTGTGCAAGCAGCCTATGCAAATAGGGGTATCTCGTTGAGTGAACTTGCCTTATGCGGCGCTAAAGAGTTTGTAGAGTGGCAGCATTATCCAAATAATGACTTAGTGGATGCTATTAGTGGGTATGAGTTTTATTACCACTCACATTCATCTGACGAGATGCCTAAAGGGGAGCATGGTCATTTTCACCTTTTCAAACGTCATGCTACAAACCCAGAAAAGTTTCATCATTTGATTGGCATTGCCTTGGATCCTAAAGGAGTGCCAGTAAGAATTTTTACGACCAATCAATGGGTCACTGGCGAGAGCCTATTGGCTGCGTCAACTGTATTAAGGCTCTTAAAAAATTTCAATGTTTCAGCTAAAGGACGAATGAGTCCATTGGCCAAGTGGATCAATGCATTTACTAAGTTGTTTTATGCCGAAATGGAAAAATTGATTGTCGAGCGCGATCGAGTTATCGAAAATCTCGTTAAAAAAATGGGTTCTAGATCGGTAGCGTTAGAGTCTAAAAAACATCATGTAGTAACTCAGTGCAAGATTGACCTCATGCAAGGTCTTTCAAAACATTTATCAGCATCACATTAATGAAGGAATGGAAATGAAAAAGATTCAATGGATATTGGCCTTGGCTATAGCTTCCCTTGTTGGCTTGGCTCAGGCCATCACCTTACCGGGCCCGGTAGTTAGCGCCGATTGGCTCGCCAATAATCAATCTGAAGTACAGATCATTGAAGTTAGAACTGATGTGGCTAGCTACCTAAAAAATCCAGAGTTTGATGTGGACAAAAAGACGGGAAAGAAATTCTTAGTCGAAGTAGGTGGTCATATCAATAACTCAAGCTTGCTAGACTTCAAAAAGGTCAGGGTTGAGCGCATGTTGGATGGTAAGAAGGTGAAGTTCTTAATCCCTGAAAAAGCAGACTTTGAAAAGTTGATCCAGTCATTGGGCGTTAATGCTGATAAACCCATTGTGCTAGTACCAATGGGTCAGGATATGTCTGATGTAGACGAGGCATTAAGAACCTATTGGCAGTTCAAGGTATATGGCGAAGACCAAATTGCTGTGCTTGATGGTGGTATTGCAGGCTGGCTTGGTCAAGGACGCGAATTCAGTACTGCAAATACTCCAAAAGGCGTGGGTAATTGGACTGCAAAAGCAGAGCGCAAAGAATTAATTGCCAGTTCTGATGACGTTGCAGCAGCATCAAGCGGCGGTAAACCTCAGTTACTCGATGCTCGTCAGCCAGCCCAGTATTGGGGCGTGGCAAAGAGTCCGGCCGTGATGATTTATGGCCATGTAGCAGGCTCCAAGGAATTTGCCCCGGAATTATTAACCAGGCCAACTAATGGTGCATTGTATTTCTGGAATAAAAATACTTATGAAGCTTTAATGGCCGCTAACGGATTAAATACTAAAGCAGCCACTATCAGTTATTGCAATACAGGGCACTTGGCTGCAGGCGGTTGGTTTGTCATGTCCGAATTGGTTGGTAATAAATCGACTAAATTATATGATGGGTCTTTAGCTCTTTGGACCCTTGAGGGCCGTCCACTGGTCGGCGTTCCACTAAATTAACCCATTACGAACATGACAGTCATCAATTCAAAAATTAATCTTAAGAAAATGCAAGCATCTGCTGATGAAGCATGCCGTCTGATGAAAGTGCTATCAAATCGCGATCGCATGTTACTGCTCTGCGAGATCAGTCAGGGTGAGAAGTGTGTTGGAGAGCTCGAAGAGGCTCTCGACATTCATCAGCCAACACTTTCGCAGCAATTAACCGTATTGCGTAATGAAGAATTAGTTGAAACAAGGAGGGAAGGTAAGCAAATCTACTACTCCCTCTCAAGCAGTCCAGTATTAGATGTGATGGGTATTTTGTATAAAAATTATTGTGGTAAATAAAAAGGGGTATTAATATGAAATGTAACGTCGGCGGTATTGATCGTGTATTGCGTATTGTTGTTGGACTGGTTTTGATCGGTTTGGCAGCCAGTAATGTCGTTGGTGTATGGGGATGGCTTGGTATTGTTCCCTTGGCTACCGGCCTATTTAAGTTCTGCCCGCTGTATACAATGCTCGGCATCAATTCATGTGGAACAGGTTGTGGCAGCGGAGGTTGCTGCAAGTAAAACTTGCTGAGGTATTCCTATGTACTAGGGATACCTCAAGTTTTATCCCCAATACAGCCCGACGCACATCAGTAGGGCGTATAAGTGAACTCCCAATATATTGCGGGGAATGATGATCGCTAGTTGAGAGCGATCTAATGCACGCCTCTTCAGCTCAATGCTGCAGTGAATGAATAGCGGCATTGTAAGAATTGTTAGCAATGTAAATACAGGTGTAAGTAAGCAATAGACAGCTAGTATTTGCAGCCCATAGGCACTAAGGAAAAATAGGGTGTACCACTTCCACAGATCCTGGGGCAATGTTTGCGCGGCCAATGTATTCTTTTTAGATGCTTTATCAGCTTTGATATCAGGCACTTGATTTAAGAACAAAATATTAGCAACCATCAACCCATAAGCAATGCCAATAGGTATTAATTGAGCATCGATATGATCGGTTTGCAATGCTGAAAATCCTATCACTACAAGTGACCAGGCTATAGCAATTGCAAACTCTCCCGCTAGCCCCCGTGACATCAACTGTAAAGGTGGTGCCGAATAGGACCATCCGATGATTACTCCTGCAATTCCGATTGCCAGAAGCATCCAGGTGCTGATATAGCAGAGATAGAGGCCAAGGATTGCAGATAACGTTAAAAGTAACAATCCAAAGCCGAAGATTTGCTTTGGGCTAAAAATATTATTTTGAATATAGCGACTTCCGCCCGTGAATGGACTGATCCTATCTACATTTATGGAGTCACTTCCATTGAGGTGATCAAAGTAATCGTTCAGCACATTGGCAGATGCGTGGACTAACAGCACGATTACTGCTGCAAGTAGGTTGGTAGACCATCTTGACCCCGATAAACTATTTGCGCCAAATAACCCAATCAAGCATCCCAGCAATGTAATGGTGAGAAACGCTGGCCTAGTCGCTAGGAAATATCGCTTAATGAGCCTCATGCTCTCAATATTTTCATATGATTTTAGAAATGAGCTGCTCTAGTTGTGCCGGAGGCAAGGCCCCAGAAATACGCTCAAGTTCAGCCCCATTCTTAAATATGGTCAATGTTGGTATAGAGCGGATATTAAATTCTTGTGAGATTGCTGGATTTGCCTCGGTGTCTATTTTTACGTGCAGCATTTTGTCACCATGAATGGCTGCGCTTGCCTGAAAGGTTGGTGCAAACATTTTGCATGGTCCGCACCATGGAGCCCAAAAGTCCACGATCACCGGTAATTTACTTAACTTGAGAATTTCATGAAAACTGGCCTGATCAGCATCTAAAGGGCCTTTAAGCAAGCTGGATTTGCATACACCGCAAATTGGATTTTCATTGATGCGCTCGAGTGGGAGTCGATTAAACTTTTGGCATTCCGGGCATTTAACCAGCATTTTCAATATTCCATTGATTAGTAAAGGTAGGCATTTGCCATTGAAAGGTTTTGTTCGGAGATCTCCCCGGTTAACGCTGCTAGGCGCAGAGTATTCAATAGAAAGTTTACCTTTTCCAAATACAGGGCGTAATCAGTAGTGATTAAGTCACTTTCAGCACCCAATAGCTCCATAGTAGTCCGGGAACCCACCGCATATCCATTGCGGGTGGCACTCAGCCTCGCTTCGCCGGTCTTTTGTGCATTGGAGAGGGCGGCAAGCTTCTCTTTGGCGATATTTAAAGAAAACCAAATCGTTCTCAGTGTCCGCTCTAGGTTAAGTTCTGATTTTGCATATTCAGCCTTGGTCTTTTCAACCAATAGTACGGCCTCTTCTTGTTTGGCAGATCTATAGCCACCGCTATAGAGAGGTATCGAGAGCTGCAAGCCAACCAGATAATTATTGGTCGCAGTATTACTGGCTTGACCGAAGTCCCCTGAGCCATTCAATTTATCTTTCGATGATTGGGCTACGGCATCCAATTTTGGAGAAGTAATTGCCCCGTATTTCTCCACTTCTTCCTGGGCTACTTTTTCTTGTACCGCAAGCATTTGCAGTTGAATATTCTGCGACTTCAGCTTATTAAGATATGTATCAATATTTTGAACGCTCAGCTTATTGGTATTTAGGGTGATCTTTAGTTTGTCAACCGACACAGGGCCACCGAATAGATCTTGAAGAGAAAGCTTTTTGACCTCGAGATTGGTCTTGGCCTCCAGGATTCTGACTTTAACTGCATCAAGCCTCTCTAAGGCCTCTTGAACATCAGTTTGGCTTGCGTTGCCAAGTTTGTATCGTTTGTCTATTTCTTCACGGGTATTGCTAATTGCCTCGGCTTGTTTTTTTGCTAAGCGATATGTCTCCTCAGCAGCCAGCACATCGAAATACCGTTCTGCCACTAGTAAAATAAGGTTGTGTTGAGCCACTTGCAAGCCTAGATTGGATGCATCTGCAGACATATTGAGCTGTCTACTTTGTGCTAAACGTTCACGGTTATAAATGGACTGCGTTGCTGCAAGCGTATACCGGTTCACAAAGCCATTGTTAATTGATGTATTGAAATTTGCACCATTAAATGTACCCATACCTGGGGCATAAAACTGCGCACCACTAACTGAGGTGTTGTAACTCATACTTCCAGTCAGCGCTGTTAAATTGACATTAGGCATCCACAATGAGGTTCCCTGATCACGCCTTTTCTCACCGGCCATTTGTTCGTAGCGACTAGCAATAAATTCCGGATCTCGATTCTGTGCTTCATGCCAGACATCCATTAAGCTGGTGGCAGATACAGACCCTGCTGATAGAGTAAGTATTGCCATAACAGCAGTTGCAAGGGGTTTTACGTAAAATTTGCTCATTTCATACCTTCTTGATTTATGCGCCAGCCTTGATGCCTAACTTGCGAACAATGCTTTCCATGAGGCACCACTTTGTTAGACCGCTTTGCAGTAAGTTGGCGCCTATAAATGCTGTAAAAGCCAAAAACCATTGGCTTATAAACCATGGGCTTGCCGGGTAGCCGAGGGCCAGTGACAGCAAGATCAATGTGCCTGCAATGATGCGTACTAGTTGCCAAGATGTCATATCTATCTCCTTAAGTATTTCGTACAGTGATTTGTTTGCTGATTTTTTCTGCTTGATGGGAGTAGGCAGAGTAGTAAAGCAATGGAATAACAACCAAAGTCAAAGCTGTTGAGACCAGAATGCCGAATATCAATGAGATTGCTAGACCGTTGAAAATAGGGTCATCCAATATAAAAAATGCGCCGAGCATTGCAGCTAAGCCAGTTAGGGCAATCGGTTGAGCTCTGGTAATAGCGGCATTCACTACTGCATTTTTAAAGTCCGTTCCTTCGCGAACCTGTAGATTAATAAAATCCACTAATAGGATAGAGTTCCGCACAATGATCCCAGCCAAAGCAATCATGCCAATCATCGAAGTGGCGGTAAACTGCGCACGCAATAAGGCATGACCTGGCATCACACCAATAATGGTTAGTGGGATTGGAGCCATGATGATGAGTGGGGTGAGGTATGAGCCAAAATGGGCTACTACCAGCAGGTAGATTAAAACTAAACCGACAGCATAGGCAGCACCCATATCGCGGAATGTCTCGTAGGTGACTTGCCATTCACCATCCCATTTAATAGCATAGTTTCGATAGGGGTCGCTTGGTGCCACCGTGAAATATTCATCTATAGCAGATCCTTGTGGATCTTTCATTTCTTTTATTATTGATCTTGCTGAAAACAATCCATATAAAGGGCTGTCTGTTTTACCTGCTGCGTCAGCTATCACGTAGCTCACTGGCAGAAGGTCTTTGTGATAGATAAGCTGTTCTCGATCGGCATCCACAATTGAAACCAACTGACCAAGCGGCACAGCTTCCCGTTGTGAATTTCTGACGGTAAGTTTGAGTAGTTCCTGCAGGGAGTCTTGTTTATCTTCTGGCAAGCGAATTTGTGCTGCTGCTGGATATTTAGATTCATCATGAATATAGGCAACATCTTCCCCAGCCAGTCCAGCCCTCAATGTGGTAACGATGGCTTGCTGGGAAATTCCCATAAGGCTAGCCTTACGTCTATCAATCACCAAAAATTGCTTAGGTGATTTTGCAATGCTGCTATCGTCAATATCAACAATCCCATCTGTCTTTTCAAATGCGGATCTGACTGATTTGCTGACACTCAGGCGACCTTCGGCAGATGGGCCGTATATCTCGGCGACGATAGGTGAAAATACTGGTGGACCTGGCGGGACCTCAACAACCTTGACATTAGCGCCATACTTCTTTGCAATCTCCACCAATGCTGGTCGAATTCGTCTCGCTATTGCGTGGCTTTGATCTGAGCGATGATGTTTATCAACCAGGTTAACTTGAATATCACCCATCCACGGATTTTGTCTAAAGTAATACTGCCTAACCAAGCCATTGAAATTGATTGGTGCTGCGGTACCAGCGTAGATTTCATAGCTACTAACTTCAGAATTCTTTGCCAATGCAGCGCCCATCTCACGCAATACATCAGAGGTTTTTTCTACTCTGCTATTGGGCGGCATATCTAAAATCACCTGAAACTCAGATTTGTTATCAAATGGCAACATTTTTAAAACAACTAAGCCGGTCATTGGCAATGCCAAGGAAATCAGAATCGCACCAACCACTCCAGCACCCAGAAGCTTTCTATTTTTTTTGCCATGCTGATCATTTAACAGCGGGTCGAATATCCGTTTAAATTTGGGAGCAATCCAGAGGGCCAAATTAAAGTGATTTTTTTCACCATCTGAATGATTTTTCAGCCAGATTCTAGCCATCCATGGCGTAACAACAAACGCTATTGCAAGCGATAGCAACATCCCCATGCTCGAGTTAATTGGAATGGGGCTCATATAAGGGCCCATAAGACCGCTAATAAATGCCATCGGTAGCAGGGCGGCAATCACGGTTAACGTCGCCAGAATGGTTGGTCCGCCAACCTCATCCACAGCCCCTGGGATAATTTCTTTTAAGTTTTTTTGTGGGTAAAGCAGTTGATGTCTGTGAATATTTTCTACCACCACGATCGCATCATCAACCAAGATGCCGATTGAAAATATCAAGGCAAATAGGGAGACGCGGTTAATCGTAAAGCCCCACGCCCATGAAGCGAAGAGGGTGGCTGAGAGTGTTAACACTACCGCAGATCCTACAATCAAAGCTTCTCTCCGGCCAAGGGCAAAGAAAATAAGCGCTACGACTGATAATGTCGCAAAGATGAGCTTTTGAATTAGCTTTGTCGCTTTTTCATTGGCCGTTTCACCATAATTACGCGACACCACCACTTCAATGTCTTTTGGAATCACAACCGATTTGAGTGTTTCTATTTGCCGAATTAGGTGATCTGATACATCAACAGCATTTTCACCTGGCTTTTTGGTAACGGCAATCGTCACTGCAGGGTGGTCCGTTGATTTATTGATGTTGTCTGCATGCCATACGAGACGTTGATTTTGTGCTGGCCCCTCTACAACATTGGCCACATCTTTGATGTAAACCGGAGCGCCCATACGCACACCTAATGGGATATTTTCTACATCGTTGACATCATGTAAAAATGGACCCGTTTCAACAGCAATTGTTCCTTGCTTTGTTAGAAGGTCACCAACAGGCATTCCAAAGTTCGCAGTTTCGAGTGCCATTCTTAATTCTGGAATGGTCACGCCCCTAGAGACCATTTTTTCTGGACTTACTTCAATGCGAATGGCTCTTTTTGGTCCGCCGATCGTTATGACTTCACGCGTTCCTTTTACCCGCTTTAAATCTACCTCAATCTTGTTGGCGATCTTTTCAAGTGCATATGGGCTGACATTCGGATTATTTGAATAGAGGGTGATGGCTAATATGGGCACATCATCGATTCCCTTCGGCTTGATAATTGCCGGCATGACGCCTAGACCTTTAGGTAGCCAATCTGAATTTGCAGCCACGGTGTCATGGAGTCTGACAAGCGCCTCAGTTCTGGGTACGCCCACTTTAAATTGCACAGTAATGACTGATAAACCCGTTTGGGAGACGGAAGTGACGTGTTCTACACCTGTAATCTGAGATAAGACTTGTTCGGCAGGTATTGAAACGATTTCCTCGACATTTTTGGCGCTTGCGCCGGGAAATGGGATGATGACATTAGCCATCGTGACATTAATTTGTGGCTCTTCTTCGCGAGGAGTCACTAGAATTGCAAAGAGACCGAGCAATAGTGCCAAGATCGCCAGTAATGGCGTAATTTGGGCTGATTGAAAAAATCCAGCAATGCGCCCTGAGATGCCTAGTTTTTTATCCATCTACTTGCCCTAGTGAATTAATTTATATTAGTATATTATATAAATAAATAAAGTGTAGAATTATCTTTACAAGGCAAATGAATAGGTAGGATCAGTTTATGGGCATCAAAATTGACCTCGAAAAAATGGAAGAATCTGCCAAAGAGGCATGCAAGTTCTTGAAAATATTGAGTAATACAGATAGATTGCTTCTGCTTTGTCATATCAGCCAAGCTGAGAAGTGCGTTGGCGAGCTTGAAGAGGCTCTCGATATCCATCAGCCAACCCTGTCGCAGCAGTTAACGGTACTTCGAAATGAGGGATTTGTTCAAACCAGAAGGGATGGCAAGCAAATCTATTACTCACTTAAAAATACTGTTGCGTTGCAGGTAATGGACGTACTACTGAAAAATTATTGCATTTAAAAGCTTTTAGCTAATTGCCTTGGGCTTTAATAAACAGAGTGCCTGTGGTGATTTTTTCAATATTCCTTCAGCTTCCAGCGTAGCAATGGCCCTATACAGGGCCTCATGCGTTACGCCAATCTCAGAGGCCAATGATTTGTAGTCTGACTGCAGCGCTAGGATGCCTTTGCTCCCCTCTGTTTGAATCAGGTGTATCAGTTTGCTTTTGATGTCCTTAAGCCCCAGCCGTTCCGACTGTGTCCTCAGACGCATAATTTCTTTGCTTAATAGTTTGATCCACTTCAAAGAAAAATCCTCATAATTCAGTGCATCTCTAAAGGCTTTGATAGGTAGGGCAATAGCAGTCCCAGCGCGGGTTGCAATGGCATCACAGTGATACGAATTGGTTAGCAAGCTGGCCTCACTTAGGAAGCCTCCTTTACAGCGTTGCAAGATGGTTGCTTCACCTTGGCCACTTACCCTGCTGAGGACAGCCTCACCTGAAACAATAAAGAACATGTACTCAGGCGCCTTTCCTAGATGAAAGAGCTTCTCACCTTTGGGAAATGTCTGTGCCTGGCATTGCTCAAGGAGGCTGGGTGGCAGTAGATCTCTTAAAGCGTCTGGAATATAGATATTCATATGATCTTGATCATACGCCGTTTTACTCAAGAGGCTAATAATAAACACATGAGCAAAGGAGGTTTGGATGGAAACGATTCATTTAAAAGTAAGCGGGATGACCTGTGGATCCTGCGTAAAGCATGTTGAGAAAGCAATCAATGCAATTGCTGGCGTACATAAGGTTGCAGTGATATTGGAAACGGGAACCGCAATAGTAGAGGGCGAGTTTGCGCAAGGAGCTACACCCATTCTTGCGGCATTAGAAGAGGATGGATATCCATCTGTAGTCATCATGGATATCCAAGGCGATAAAGAATCGAATAGTAGTTCTTGTAAAAGTGGTGGCAGCTGTTGCTGTCATTAAGCAAATCAATAAGGAAATGAAAATGAAAACTGTAAACAAAATTGGAATCAGTATTGCAGCTGCGTTAGGGCTTGGTTTAGCTGTAGCTTCTGTTCACGCTCAGCAAGGCCCAATGGGCAATGGTATGGGTCCAGGCATGATGCGTGGCGGAATGATGCAAGGTCAAATGATGGGACAAAGTGCCAACATGAAGATCATGCGAGAGTTAATGACTCCAGCCGAAAGACTTGCCATGATGGATAAGATCGCTGACGCCAAAACTCCAGAAGAGCGTTTGGTACTTGCAACATCTACTCAGGCCGAGATGGAAAAGCGCGCCAAAGACAAAGGCATTACTTTGCCAGCAGGGCATAGCCCACAAACGATGTCAGGCAGAAGCTGCGGATAAAGTAGTTGTTTATGAAGAAGCCACCAGCGGGTGGTTTTTTCACACTACCTTCAAAATGAATATAGTGAACTTATGAATACATTAAAAAACGTTATTGGTGCCACTCTTTCTGTTTGTGGGATTGCTATTGTTAGCCTTACTTTTGCTCAACATGACCAGATGCATAGCGCATCGCCTGCAGATACGAGGGTTGTGGTTGTATACCCTCTAAGCATGAAGGAGCATACATTGACCAGCATGCGCGATCACTTGCTAGCAATTAGCCAAATTCAAGAAGCGATGGGTGGTGGACAGTACGATAAAGCTGCTGAAATTGCAGAGACTCGTCTAGGGCAATCTGCCTTAAAAACCCATAATGCTTATGAAAATTCTAAGTTCATGCCTAAAGGAATGCAGGATATAGGCAATGAAATGCACCGTAGTGCCAGCAAGCTCGCCATTGAGGTTCAAAACTCAGGCGCCACTGGTGATGTTAAGCCTGCTTTATTGGCCCTCAGCAAAATAACCCAAGCTTGTGTCGCTTGTCATGCTGGCTATAGGATTGAATAGGAATGTTATTAAAAGATAGATGTAGCTACACCACTCTCCAAAACTAGAAATTCTTCAAGAGGCTTCAAAGAAGAGGCTTTAATTGACCATTAAAAAAGGCTGCCGAAGCAGCCTTTGCTTATATCTTAGCTTTTACCCTTTCTTAGCGTAAGCAGAGCACCAGCCTTTGCTAGCGACTTGCTTGCCAGCAAACAATGCACAACCACCAGCAGCAGAACCAGCAGCACCTTGATAGAGAGCGCAATTACTACAAGCTTGTGGCGCAGCATATTTAGCGTACTTTGCTTTATCCACTTTAGATGCATCTGCTTTGTAACCCAATGCAGCAGCTTGTGGATCTGTTTCAGCAACCATGGCTTGAGCTTGTACTTTGGTGTTTAGAGCCAAAGTTGCAGCACCAGCGGCTGACATGATCATGAATTGACGACGGGTAGTTTTCATAGTTTCTCCAGGTTAAAAAAGACATTTGTAAATAAGACTAATTGCAACTAAAAAAGTAAAGATAGAAAAAATTTGCTGAACTCTTGGACCGCTAATATTTTTTTCTAATATTTTTCCAAATAAGAGTCCAATTAATGCACCAATTGCAAAAGGTCCTGCAATAGACATATTGAGTGTGCCACTGGCAAGAGAAATGGTTGCGCCACCAGCTGAGACAATGGCAAGCACGCCTAAAGAGGTGGCAACAATTGCCTTCATTGGTAAGTCGGTAAAATTTTTCAAAGAAGGCACGATGATGAACCCGCCCCCAACACCCAATAGCCCTGATAGAAAGCCGGCAGTTGCGCCAGCAAATATCAAGGCTCTTGCGCAGGGAACTGTCCATATCAATTTTCCAATTGACATATCGAGTTGGCAGGGCGGTGGCTTCATCATTGGCGGAGTTGTTCCTGCCAACGTTTGAGATGCTTGAATATACATACGAGTTGCCACATAGATTAAAACCGCACTAAATAAAATTAGTAACGGTGTATTGGGGGCATGTTGTCCAACCCAGAGTCCAAGTGGCGACAATATCAATCCAAAGCTAGCCATAAATATCGCCGCTTTATAGCGCAATACTTTTTCCTTCAAGCCGATTAAGGCCCCTACGCTAGCCGCTAGGGCGATTGCAGATAAAGCAATCGGTCCAGCTTCAGCGATAGGCATATGGAAGGCGAATATGAGGAGAGGAACAGATAAAATGCCGCCGCCTGCTCCCGTTAAACCCATCAGCACTCCGACAAAAATGCCTAGTGCTGGTGCCGTCAAAAAACTTTCCATTATTTAGTTTTCAAAAGGACGAGCTAACCATTCCCTGCCTTTAAGCATGGCATTCCAATACAACCAAGGTAGGACATCCTTTTTGAGGATCCAAGCAAGTTTAGTAGCCTTCAACGGATTAATAAGCCAAGGGAATGTTGGCAATAGTTTTCCGCCATATCCAAATTCTGCTAAAACAATTTTTCCTCGCTCAACTGTTAGCGGGCATGAACCGTAGCCATCATATTTCAATGGCATTGGCTGATTCGACCTAAAGGCTAATAAATTCTCGGCCACTACAACCACTTGTTTTCTAGCGGCAGCCGCAGTTTTAGAGTTCGGGGAGGAACAGCAATCGCCTAGACCAAATATATTTGGGTAGCGAGTGTGTTGCAAAGTATGTTGATCAACCTCAACCCAACCAGCAGCATCCGCTATCGGGCTTCCTTTAACGCAGTCTTGTGGGCCTTGCGGTGGGACTACGTGCAACATATCAAATGATTTTTCAACTTGTGTAATGTTGCCTTCCGCATCCTTAACGGCAAAGGTTGCTTTTTGTTCTGGCCCATTAACTGATATGAGGTTGCAGCTAAAATTTAATGTGGCATTGTATTTTTTTACATACTCCATCAATGATGGCACGAAGTCTGCAACACCGAATAATGCCCCGCCTGCATTATTTAACTCGACTTCAATGTTCTTGAGATTCCCTTGCTTTTCCCATTCGTGGCAAGACAGATACATGGCCTTCTGTGGTGCTCCAGGACATTTGAATGGCAGTGGTGGCTGGGTAAAGATCGCTTTACCTGATTTCATTTTTTTGACTAACTCCCATGTATATGGAGAGTGCATATAGCTGTAGTTAGAAGTCACACCATTCTTACCAATTGTGTCTGTTAGGCCTGGAATAGCATCCCAATTTATCTTCAGGCCGGTAGCAACAGCGAGGTACTTGTATTTAACTGGATCTTCGTGACTAAGTATTACTTCATTCAATTCAGGATTGAAACTGCTGATCCTGTCTTTGATCCACGTAACACCTGAGGGCATTACATCTTTGGTATTCCGCCTGCTATTTTTGACATCAAATGCTCCGCCACCGACGAGGGTCCATGATGGTTGATAGAAGTGGTGATCTGACGGCTCAATAATGGCTATTTTTAGCGTTTTATCGCGACATTTCAGACTTGCTGCTAGACCGATACCAGCAGCTCCTCCACCTGCAATGATCACGTCAAAGACGTTGTTTTGCTGTTTTTCACTCAACTTTATCTCCTCCTAAAGCAATGGTTATATAAAAACCCCACTTATATAACCAAAAGTAATATATATATAAGGGTTAGTTATTAGTGTGTTTTTACCAGCTTTATTAAATAATTGCACTTAGAAATTTTACTTAGGCGAGCTTGAGATGAATCCAGTTGTAAAGGGCTTTTTTGATCCAGAAACATGGACAGTGACTTACGTTGTTTATGAAAAGCCGGGCTCTAGCTGCATCATCATTGACTCAGTACTTGCTTATGACCCAAAATCAGGGCGTACACACACCAGACCGGCCGATGAAGTCATTGAGTTTGTAAGGCGCAATGAGCTTAAAACCGAGTGGATTTTAGAAACCCACGCGCATGCTGATCACGTCACCGCCGCTCCTTATTTGAAATCTCACCTCGGCGGAAAGATCGCCATTGGCGACCATATTTCTGTAGTGCAGGGTGTATTTAAGGGCATATTCAACCTAGAGCCAAGTTTTCCAGTGAACGGCTCCCAGTTTGATCAGCTTCTTAAGGACAATCAAGAAATTCATTTTGGCAATCTCAGCATGAAGGCACTGTTTGTTCCAGGGCATACGCCTGCATGTATGGCATACCAGGTAGGTGATGCCATCTTCGTAGGCGACACCATGTTTATGCCAGATGTTGGTACAGCACGTTGCGACTTTCCAGGTGGTGATGCGCACACCTTGTATCAATCAATGAAAAAGATTTTGAGCTTTCCGCTGCAGACGCGTTTGTTTATGTGCCATGACTATCCACCCAATGGTCGGCCAGTTAATTTTGAAACGACTGTTGCAGAAGAAAGAAAATCCAATATTCATATGCATGACGGCATTTCTGAGGAGCAGTTTATCGAGATGCGTACTACCAGAGATGCCACGCTAGAGATGCCGGTACTCATTTTGCCGGCGATCCAAATCAATATCAGGGCAGGTGAACTACCGCCCAAGGAAGCGAATGGGATTTCTTATCTGAAAATTCCCGTTAATGCGCTGTAACAAATTATAAAAATTATATTTAGAACATACATTCAGAGGAACTTTTATTCAATGACGCGAATAGATACAAAGCGAAGAGGCCAGATTCAGCAAGCCCCTGAGAATTTTTTAACCCAAGATGCCATTGCAGACTTAAACAAAAATGGTATGGATGACACCCGTCGCGGCTTTATGCGTAATGGATTTATGGCTGCCCTTGGTGGTGCCGTTGGTCTGGGCACTTCTATGAATGCACTGGCATCCTCAGAAGGTGATCCTGCAATTCTTGAAAAACAAGTATGGCAAACGACCTTAGGCAAAAATGTAGCGACGATGCCATATGGCACTCCATCTATTTATGAAGCCAATCTCATTCGCCGTGAATCACCAGGCTTGACACGTGTTTCAGCAGCATCCGTTGCATTCACACCATTGCAAGGGCTCTTTGGCATCATTACTCCAAACGGCTTGCATTTTGAAAGACAGCATCAAGGTTGGTACAACATTGATCCTGAGATGCATCGCTTGATGGTAAATGGCTTAGTTAAACATAATCGTGTTTTCACAATGAACGATTTAATGCGCCTACCGTCTGTATCTCGTATCCACTTCATTGAGTGTGGTGCAAATACTGGCTTGGAGTGGGGTAACGTCGCAGTTCCAACTGTGCAGTACACCCATGGCATGCTTTCCTGCTGTGAATTTACTGGCGTACCTTTATCTGTGCTTTTAGAAGAGTGCGGCGCAGATCTTAAAAAAGGCAAGTACCTCTTGGCTGAGGGTGGTGATGGTTCGGGCATGACTCGTACCGTCAATTTAGACGACGTACTAAATGATGCCATCGTTGCTTGGGGCATGAATGGTGAAATGTTGCGCCCAGAAAATGGTTTTCCGCTTCGCCTAGTCGTTCCTGGTGTTCAGGGTGTTAGTTGGGTTAAATGGTTGCGCCGTTTAGAGGTTGGCGATATGCCATATGCCACTAAAGATGAGGCAGTTCATTACAACGATCTAATGCCGGATGGCCTGGCTCGTCAATACACATCCATTCAAGAATGCAAATCAGTGATTACAACGCCATCAGGCGGTCAACAGTTGTTGGATAAAGGCTTTTACAACGTGAGCGGTTTAGCTTGGTCTGGTCGAGGAAAGGTAAAACGTGTAGACGTTTCGTTTGACGGCGGCAATAACTGGAAAACGGCTCGATTAGAGACCCCGGTTCTTACCAAAGCATTAACACGCTTCAATATTGATTGGGTGTGGGATGGATCACCCGCAATACTTCAGTCCAGAGCCATTGATGAAACGGGTTATGTTCAACCACCTATTAAGTTGTTAAGAGATGCACGCGGCACAAGATCGATTTATCACAACAATGCAATCCAATCATGGAAAGTAGATTCAAATGGGGAGGTTAGCAATGTTCAAGTTGGTTAAGTTTGCTACTTCCGCAATTCTTCTCTGCATAACGCTAGCAGCCGCTGGTTCCGCTATTGCACAAAAATCGAATACTAAATTTCCGGGAATTGGTAGGGACGCCACTCCTGCAGAAGTCGCAGCCTGGGATATTGATGTGCGACCTGATTTCAAAGGATTGCCAAAGGGATCTGGCTCTGTAGAAAAAGGGCAGCAGATTTGGGAATCCAAATGCGCTGTCTGTCATGGCACCTTCGGCGAATCCAATGAAATCTTCACTCCAATCATTGGCGGCACAACTCAAGACGACATTAAAACAGGTAGGGTAGCTTCGCTTTCGGATAGAAAACAACCACAAAGAACAACCATCATGAAGGTTGCCACCGTTTCTTCGCTGTGGGACTATATATACCGCGCAATGCCTTGGAATTCACCAAGATCATTATCGGCTGACGATACTTTTGCGGTAGTAGCCTACCTCTTAAGCATGGCTGAAGTTGTTCCGGATGACTTTGTGCTCTCGGATGCCAATATTGCTGAGGTGCAAAAACGGATGCCCAACCGTAACGGAATGACACTGAAGCATGGTTTATGGAATGCAAAAGGCAAGCCCGATGTTCAAGCCAGTGCTTGTATGCATAACTGCGTAGCGTTTGTGCAAATTGGCTCTGTTTTGCCTGACTATGCAAGAAGCGCACACGGCAATATTGCAGAGCAAAATCGTGAATATGGTCCTTTTAGGGGTTCTGACTCCACCAAACCACCGCTAGAGAAGTTGCCTGGCTCGGGTTCCACACAAACGGTAGCGCATTCGGCTATTGCTAAACCAAAGACGCCAGAAGACTTATTTAAGGAAAATAACTGCTCGGCATGTCATGCCAAGGCCACAAAGCTGGTGGGACCGTCTACCTCGGAAATAGCCAAAAAATACCAAGACCAATCTGGAGCAGAGGATAAGCTGGTTGCGAAGGTAAAAGCGGGCGGTTCTGGGGTATGGGGACCTATTCCTATGCCATCGCACCCTGACGTTTCTAATGAGACACTTCATACACTGGTTCACTGGGTGCTAACAGGTCAGTAATACAGATTAGACTCAAGTAAGATAATTTAAATTTAATTCATTAATAAGTTTCAAAAAAGGAGTTTTTATGAATCAGCAACGTAGAGCGTTAATAAAGTATTCAGCAGTATTTGGATTAATGGCTTCGGCTGGTTTGATCAGCGTCGCTCAGGCAGAGGAATGGAATAAAGCAGCATTTGAAGGCAAAAGCCTCGATGATGTTTTTAAATCCTTAGGCGCATCTAGTCCCGATAAGTCATCCGCAGTGACATTGAATGCACCAGATATTGCAGAAAATGGTGCTGTCGTTCCCGTGGGAATTTCAACAACGCTCAAGGCCGAGCAAATGGCCATTTTGGTTGAGAAAAATCCAAGCACTCTTGCTGCTCAGTTTTTCCTCCCAGCAGGTACCGAACCTTTTGTGACCACCCGCATCAAGATGGGTCAAACATCGAATGTTTATGCTTTAGTCAAAGCTGATGGTAAATGGTCAATGGCCGTTAAAGAGATCAAAGTGACTCTTGGTGGTTGTGGCGGTTAATTAAGCCAAATCAGAATATCTATTTATAAAATATTAAGGAATAAAAATGTCAGATCCAATGCGCGTTAGAGCAACCGAAAAAGACGGTATCGTCGATGTAAAAATTTTGATGAAGCATGATATGGAATCAGGGCAACGTAAAGACGCTTCTGGAAAAGTCATTCCAGCGTGGTTTATCAGCGCACTCAATGTAAAAGCCCAAGGCAAAGATGTATTCAATGCTCAGTTTGGCCCAGCAGTCTCAAAGGACCCATTTTTGAATTTCAAATACAAGGGTGCCAAAGGGGATAAGTTGGTCGTCAATTGGGTTGACACTAAAGGCGATAAGCGCACCGACGAAGCAACCGTTTCTTAATAATTAAAGAATAATAGGTATATCCATGGCTCCTGTATCCGCTTTATTAAAGAGATGTCTTATGTCATCGCTGTTGATTGCGTTTGGTCAAAGCGCATTTGCGCAAACTGCCGCTGATGACATCGCCAAATACCGAGAAATGATTGCGGACGGCAATCCATCTGAGTTATATGAGATGTCTGGCGAGGAGTTATGGAAAAAACCTGCTGGCCCGAAAAATGCCACATTAGAAAAATGTGACTTAGGTCTTGGCCCTGGAGTGGTCGATGGCGCAGCAGCAGTACTACCAAAGTACTTCAAGGACACCAACCGTGTGCAGGATCTTGAATCTCGCTTGATGACTTGCATGGATAAGCTGCAAGGCATACCTTCACAGGGCATTATTGATGCTAAGTTTGGGGCTGGCCCTAAAAAGGATATGGATGCGATTGTTGCTTACATCGTTACCCATTCAAAAGGCAAAAAAATTAACGTTAGTACTGCCCATCCAAAAGAAAAAGAAATGTATGCCATGGGTAAACGTGCCTTCTTCTTTCAAGGCGGTCCTTTTGACTTTTCTTGCGCCTCCTGCCATGGAGCAAGTGGTAAGCGGATTCGTTTGCAAGATCTACCAAACATAACGACTCAAGAAGGAGCCGCACTTGGCTGGGGATACTGGCCTGCTTATCGTGTTTCAAGCGGTCAATTTTGGACTATGCAGCAAAGGTTAAATGACTGTTTTAGACAACAACGCTTCCCATTCCCAATTTATGGCTCTGACGTAACCATTGCCCTATCAATGTATATGGCAAAGAACGCCAATGGTGGAATGATTCAAACTCCTGGATTGAAGCGCTAAGAATATGAAGACACTCATGATGACATCGACAAAACACCTTTTCTTAGTATTTCTTGGTTGTGGTGCATTGGCTATTTCCGCTAATGTTTCCGCGCAACAGAAAGCTGATCCCCAGTTTGAAAAGATGATGAAGAATAGTTTCCGAGCTGAAGGCATCGCCGGTCTTGATCGCATTGATCAAGATGCAACGCAAAAGTTTTGTTCGGATCCAATTTTTGCATCTAGTAAGGCTGGCGCTGCTAAAGCTATTGAGATCCAGAAAATCAATATGGCAACGATTAAACAACCGACGGATGGCAAATACGTAGGCGATTGGAAAAGCGGTGAGGCTATTGCCCAAAGCGGACGTGGGGCAACGTGGACAGATACGGCTACAACCCCTATCGGTGGTGGCTGCTATAACTGCCATGAGATCGATAAAAAAGAGATTTCATATGGAAATATTGGACCAAGTTTGTGGAATTACGGCAAGAACAGGGGCTACTCTCAGGAAGTGATGACCTATACGTGGAATCGCATTAATAATTCCAAGGCATACAACGCCTGTAGCAATATGCCCAGGTTTGCACACTTCAAACTTTTGAACGAAAAACAAATACAAGATCTTATGGCACTGCTATTAGATCCACAATCACCAGTTAATCAATAGGCTTTACATCATGTCAATTAATCGTAGGGAGTTTTTGCAAACTCTCGCTATCGCTTCGGCTGGTGGTTTAAGTCTCAACTCTGATTTTGCTTTTGCCCAGGAATCGGCTAAGAAGTTTTATGAGCTGCCTAAATTTGGCAATGTTCATTTACTGCACTTTACTGATTGTCATGCGCAGCTATTGCCGATTTACTTTCGCGAACCGAATGTTAATTTAGGAATTGGGATTCAACAAGGTCGTACACCCCATTTAGTTGGCGAATATTTCCTAAAAGCAAATGGCATCCCTGCGGGAACAAGAGATGCGCACGCATTTACGTACCTAAACTTCACAGAAGCAGCAAAGACTTATGGAAAAGTAGGTGGGTTTGCACATCTATCGACACTCGTTAAGCAGATGAAGGCTTCCCGACCAGGTTCATTGCTATTGGATGGTGGTGATACATGGCAGGGCTCAGGAACTGCCTTGTGGACCAATGGCCAGGATATGGCCGATGCTGCTTTAGCTCTTGGCGTCGATATCATGACGGCTCACTGGGAAATGACCCTCGGTGAAGAGCGCGTCATGGAGATTGTAAACAAAGACTTCAAGGGCAAAATTGAATTCTTAGCTCAGAATATTAAGACATCTGATTTTGGTGATCCCGTTTTTCCGGCTTATACGATTCGGAAAATGAATGGCATTCCTGTGGCGATTATTGGACAAGCCTTCCCATACACGCCAATTGCTAATCCTGGTTATATGGTTCCGAACTGGACTTTTGGCATTCAGGAAGAGAACCTGCAGAAGACGATTGATGAGGCTAAAGGAAAGGGCGCAAAAGTCGTCGTCCTCTTGTCCCACAACGGCATGGACGTGGATTTGAAGCTAGCTTCACGAGTGAGTGGGTTGCATGCCATTTTGGGTGGCCATACCCATGATGGTGTGCCGATTCCAGTCCAAGTTAAGAATCCTGGCGGCATGACCTTAGTGACCAATGCTGGCTCAAACGGCAAATACCTCGGTGTATTAGATTTTGATGTCAAAGGTGGTAAGCCCGTCGACTTTAGATACAAACTCATGCCAATTTTCTCGAACCTGATTCCAGAAGATAAATTCATGTCGGCGTTGATTCAAAAAATTAGAAAGCCTTATGAATCGAAGTTGCAGGAGAAGTTGGCAGTTACAGATAGCCTCCTTTATCGTCGTGGCAACTTCAATGGCAGCTTTGACCAGGTAATATTAGATGGCTTGATTGCTCAGAAGAATGCAGAAATTGCTTTTTCACCTGGATTTAGATGGGGAACTACCTTATTACCAGGCCAAACTATCACGATGGAAAATTTGTTGGATCAAACAGCAATTACATATCCGTACACTACCGTCAACATGATGACGGGGGAAACGATTAAGACCATCTTAGAAGACGTTGCTGATAATCTCTTCAATCCAGATCCGTATTACCAGCAAGGTGGCGATATGGTTCGGGTTGGCGGCCTGCATTACACCATCGATCCAGCAGCTTCAATGGGTAAGCGCATTTCTGAAATGCGTCTCAATGGAAATCTCATTGACGCCAATAAATCTTACAAAGTAGCAGGCTGGGCTCCTGTAAGTGAGGCAGCTAAAAATCTTGGTGGTGAGCCAATCTGGGATGTGATTGCCCGGCATTTGCGTGACATTAAAACTGTCAAGGCCGTCAAACTCAATGAACCAGTAATCAAAGGTGTTTCAGGAAATCCTGGCATCGCTCCCATCTAGACCTCAATCAATATGAAAGTCCATATGTCTAAGTTAGCTAAATTATTCCTCAACATTATGTTGGTGGGCTGCACCTTTTTGGGATTTGCTCTCAATGTCCATGCACAACAAGCGGCAAGCCCAACAAAAGTGGTTTATCACATTGATGATGCAGAATCACAGGGTTTAAAGGGCTTACGAAATATCCGAAACCATTTAGATATATCACCAACAACCCAGATTATTGTCGTCACACACGCCAATGGCATTGATATGCTGATGGAAGGCGCGAAAGACAAGAAAAATAATGTGGAATATGCGCCATTGATTGGCGCCCTGAAATCACGTGGCGTTCGCTTTGAGGTCTGTGAGATCACTCTTAAAAATAGAGGCATTAAGAAGGATGTCTTCATTCTTGACGCTGACTTTACACCCTCTGGTGTCGTGCGAATTGCTGATCTCCAAGCAAAAGATCACTACGCCTATATCAAGCCTTAGGTCGATTTAAGTCATCCATTATCTAGCCTGGGATCAATGAAGTATTTTATTGCTTCGATATTGAGCCTCATTCTGTCGAGCCTTTGCTTTGCCGAACCCGTTGACCTTGTTAATCTAAAGCCAATTCAGGTTGCACAAAATACCTATTTTGTTCAAGGTTTCCCAGAAATGGGCTCGAGTAAAAACCAGAACTTTATTTCTAATGCAGGGTTTGTAGTAACGCCTAAAGGTGTTGTGGTAGTAGACGCTTTGGGATCGCCAGCTCTTGCGCAAAAGTTACTCAATGAGATTGCAAAAATCACAAAGCAAAAAGTGGTTGCAGTCATTGTTACCCATTACCACGCAGACCACATATATGGCCTTCAAGTCTTCAAAAAAGCAGGTGCAAAAATATACGCACAAGAGCTCAGCAAGGACTACTTAAATTCTGATGCAGCTCGCCAAAGACTGGAATCCTCTAGGATAGATTTTGCTCCATGGGTAAATTCAAGTACTCACTTAGTAGCCCCTGATCAGTGGATCAAGTCTGAAAAAACAGTAACGGTTGGCGGAGTAGATTTTTTGATTTCAAAAGTAGGTCCTGCGCATACGTCTGAAGATTTAATGGTCTATGTGCCTAGTGAGAGCGTCCTGTTTGTCGGGGATCTTGTTTTTAGAGGTCGTATTCCGTTTGTTGGCAACGCTGATAGCAAAGGGTGGTTGGCGTCGCTCGACCGTATTGAGGGCTTAAAACCCAAGATCGTGATTCCTGGGCATGGTGCTTATTCACCGAGTCCAACTCAAGACATCGCCTTTACCCGTGAATACTTACGATATCTGCGTGAGTCTATGGGTGAAGCCGCAAGAAATATGGATTCATTTGATGAGGTCTATACCAAGACAGACTGGACCGAGTATGAGGGAATGCCTTTATTTAGGTCTGCCAATAGGATGAATGCCTATAACGTCTACCTTTCCATTCAGGGCGAATAGCAGTTTTGTCATATAGGCTCTAAAATAGCGGTTTAAACGCTAAATCCCTGATTTGCATGAAGTTTCTAATAAAATCCTTGGCACTTGCAGTGATGGCAACATTTTTGCTGAGCTCATCCGTATTTGCGAATGAGCCACTTGCCAATGGCAAGGTAATAGATCAAGAGAAATGCTATGCCTGCCATGCAAAGAAGACGGGGTTTGGAAACGGTGACATGATCTACACCAGGTCTGACAGTAAAGTCACAACGCTCGCAAAATTAAACTCGATGATTTCAGTTTGTAATACTGAATTGCGTTTAGATCTTTTTCCAGAGGATGAGAGTGATGTCTCAAAATACCTCAATCAACAATTTTATAAATTTAAACCTTAAGCAGAATTTTTAGATCATGGATGTTGTAGATATTGCCTCAATAACTAAATCAGCTTTGCTTGCAAGCTTCATTGCGACGTTTATTCTTGGTGCGACCATGCAAAAAACGGGCTTTTGCAGCATGGGTGCCGTCTCAGATATTTTCATCATGAATAGTTGGGATCGTCTTAAGCAGTGGTTCCTTGCTATTGGGGTAGCCATCATTGGTTTTGCTGTGATGTCCTATATTGGCCTCATTGATCCGCTTACGAGTTTTTATACCGGCAATAAGTTTCTTTGGCTCTCAACCATTATTGGTAGCATCTTATTTGGCTTTGGCATGGTTTTAGCCTCTGGATGCGGAAGTAAAACGCTGATTCGCATTGGCGGCGGCAATCTTAAGTCGGTCATTGTTTTTCTGGCGCTTGGTCTAAGCGCTTATATGACGATCCGTGGCTTCCTGGGTGTTATACGCATCAATACACTAGATTCTGTTTTTATTAATCTTAATACCCCTCAGGACTTACCAAGCTTGCTCAGCGCTTCAACTGGCATGATGCGATCTTCTTTGCATCTTGTTCTCGGCCTATTGATTGGTTCTGCATTTATTATTTTTGCACTGGCTAAGAAGGCGTTTTGGACTGCTGAGAATCTTTTTGCTGGCATTACCGTCGGCCTCATCATCTGCTCTATTTGGGCTATCTCAGGACACTTTGCCTTTGTAGCGGAAGACCCGAATACCTTAGAAGAGGTTTTCTTAGCCACGAATTAAGGAAAAATGGAAAGCCTTTCATTCGTTGCTCCGTATGCCTATTTCTTGGATTGGCTCATGATGTATAGCGATACATCAAAGGTCCTCACCATTGGAGTGGTTGCCATCATGGGCATGATTTCAGGTTCGGCCGTAGTTGCACTTTTAACGAAATCGTTTCGCTGGGAAACTTTCCGCAACCCTGAAGATACAGCCAATCACCTGATTGGCGGTGCGCTGATGGGTTTTGGTGGTGTTACAGCCTTAGGTTGTACAGTAGGGCAAGGTCTTAGCGGCTTATCTACATTAGCGCTAAGTTCATTTATCGCTCTACCGGGATTCATTTTTGGGGCATATTTGGCATTACGCTATTTGCAATATCGACTTGCTCCGAACCCCTGCAGTTAATCGATTTCATAGATAGGAAATTCAATGCAGATCAACTGGTTGGAATTTACTCCAGGGCCCGCTCTCTTAGGCGGTGTAATACTTGGTCTTGCGGCTGCTCTATACGTTCATCTGCATGGGCGAATTCTCGGAATTAGTGGAATTATTTCCGGTTTATTCACGCCTAAATCTGGCGATGTTTTATGGCGTTTGAGTGTGATACTTGGTTTATTGAGTGCGCCACTGTGGGCTGCAGTACTCTTTGAAATGCATCCAATCCAGGTGATTGATGCAAGCTGGGCTGCTATTGTTGTTGCGGGGCTATTGATCGGTTTCGGTGCTGTTTATGGCTCTGGTTGCACGAGTGGTCACGGTATTTGCGGTTTATCGAGTCTATCCCCACGATCTATGGTGGCTACACTTTCCTTCATGTTGGCAGGCTTCATCACTGTATTTGTGATTCGTCACATGATTGGGGCTTGAGATGAGAAAACACTTCACTCTCATTAGCCAATATTTGATTGGCGTATTTTTTGGTTTTGGCCTGATTATTTCAGGCATGACAAATCCGCAAAAGATTTTGAACTTCTTAGATCTCGCTGGGTCATGGGATCCTTCGCTGTTATTCGTGATGGGTGGAGCAGTACTGGTTGGTTTGGCTGGCTTCTATTTACTCACTAAACGCAGCCAGGCCTTTTTTGGTGGCGCCCTGCATGTGCCTACCAGGCGTGATATTTCAAAACCCTTGGTGATTGGTAGCATCATTTTTGGTGTTGGTTGGGGTATAGCAGGCTTTTGCCCAGGTCCCGCCATTGTTTCCATCGGGTCTGGTCAAGCCAAGGCTGTTGTCTTTGTGATTGCCATGCTTGCTGGCATGTGGATCTGTGAGCATTTTTTTAGCGCTCATAAGCAATCAGCCTGATTTAGAATCAAAGGTATTAAGCGTCTTCTGTCTGATTAATTTTTTGAGGTTGAAATGAGTCTTCCTATTGCCTGTCATAACGATCAATTCGGTACCCTTGGTCAAATTGATCCTAGTCACCTTGCTCAGATTGCAGAGCAGGGCTACAAGAGTGTGATTAACAACCGGCCTGATAACGAAGGTGGCCCTGATCAGCCAAAGAATGCTGATATTGCAGCAGAAGCTGAAAGACTTGGTCTGCACTATGTATATCTGCCAGTCGTTAGCGGTGCATTTACTCCTGAACAAGTTGTTGAGATGGCCCGTCTAATAAAAACGCTGCCAGAACCGATCTTGGCTTTCTGTCGATCGGGTGCACGCTCTACCAATCTTTATCAATTAGCCTTACAGGTTCGCTAAGTAGTCTATGCGGATCGAGATACCCAAAGAAAAGAGGCTTGTGCATGAGATGCTCATGTCGATTCGTTGGGGTGATATGGATGCCCTACGTCATGTTAACAACACGCTTTACTTTCGTTACATGGAGCAGGCTAGGGTAGAGTGGATTGAGACCTTGGGTTTACAAGTGGCCCCTGGAAAGGCTGCCATGTTGATGATGAATGGCTTTTGCAATTTCTATCAACAGTTATCTTATCCGGGCGAACTCATTTTGAAGACATACATTGGCAACCTTGGAAAATCCAGCGTTGACCTCTTTACTTCAATGTCTCTAAGCACAAGCCCAGATGTCATTAGTGCAGAAGGCGGCGCAACTATGGTGTGGGTAGATCTAGAAACCAATAAATCAACTCCTTGGCCGCAATATCTTCTTCAGAAGATGGTTTAGGAGTGCTGCTTGCAGCCTAGCAATCCATACATCCTATCGATCGATCGCTTCAGATCGGAACGCAATCACTTCGATGTCATTATTGATGTTCGCTCACCTGCAGAATTTGCCCTTGACCATGTCCCTGGCGCAATGAATTACCCGGTTCTCAATAATGAAGAGCGCGAACAAATTGGTACTCTCTATAAACAAGTTTCTCCTTTTGCTGCGAAGAAGCTTGGTGCCGCATTGGTTTCTCGCAATATTGCCAATCACCTAGAGAACTCCTTTATTAATTTTCCAAGAGAGTGGCGCCCGTTAATCTATTGCTGGCGTGGTGGAGAGCGAAGTGGTGCTTTCACACACATTCTGAATCGTATTGGTTGGAAAGCGATGCAACTTGAAGGTGGTTATCAAGGATTTCGTCGTACTGTGATTGATGACTTGGATCAGGCTGCTAAAGACTTTTCCTTTGAAGTGATTTGTGGCATGACTGGCAGCGGTAAGACGCGCGTCCTTCACGAAATCCAAAAGCTTGGTGCTCAAGTGCTTGATCTTGAGGGTCTAGCAATTCATCGTGGTTCTGTCTTGGGTAACGAGCCCAATATTGAGCAGCCCACGCAGAAAGGTTTTGAGACGGCACTCTGGAATGCCTTTCAATCACTAGATAAGAATCAGATTGTTTTTGTCGAGTCTGAAAGTAAAAAAGTTGGCGGCGTACATATCCCCGATCCATTAATGGAAACGATTCGGAATGGCCAGTGTATTGAATTGCGCTCCAGTACCAAAACCCGAGTTTCTTGGCTGATTCGTGAGTACCATCATTTTCTATCGGATACAGATAGCTTTAAGCATAAGCTGGGGCTGCTCACTTCTCGTTACGGCAAAGTGCAAATAGCCAAATGGGAAGAAGAGATCGATGCAAAGCATTTCGAATCTCTCGTAGAGGAGTTGTTGGTGATGCACTACGACCCCTCGTATCAATCATCGATTGAGAGAAACTTTCCTAAATACAGCGCGGAAAAATTTTTGCAGTTAGATGATGATAGCGATGAGGCCTTTGCCAAGTCAGCAAAGGCCATCATGGCAGCGGCAAAGCCTTAACTAAAAGCCTGAATACCGGTTTGCGCGCGACCTAGAATCAGCGCATGAATATCGTGAGTGCCTTCATAGGTATTCACAACTTCTAAGTTGAGCATATGACGCACAACACCGTACTCATCTGAAATACCATTTCCGCCGTGCATGTCGCGAGCCATACGTGCGATATCTAAAGATTTTCCGCAAGAGTTGCGTTTCATGATTGACGTAATCTCTGGAGAAGCAATACCTTCATCCTTCATGCGGCCTAAACGTAGGCAGCCTTGTAAACCAAGAGCAATTTCGGTTTGCATGTCGGCCAACTTCTTTTGGATCAACTGATTGGCAGCAAGAGGGCGGCCAAATTGTTTACGATCCATCGTGTATTGACGGGCAGCATGCCAGCACCACTCAGCGGCGCCTAAAGCGCCCCATGCAATGCCGTAACGCGCAGAATTTAAACAAGTAAATGGACCTTTCAGGCCAGTAATTTCGGGGAATTCATTTTCAGTCGGGACGAAGACTTCATCCATGACGATTTCACCAGTGATGGAGGCGCGTAGACCCATCTTGCCAGTGATTTTAGGAGCGCTTAAGCCCTTCATCCCTTTTTCAAGGATGTAACCGCGTATCACGCCTTCATCATTTTTAGCCCACACCACAAAGACATCAGCAATCGGTGAATTGGAAATCCACATCTTTGAACCCGTTAAAGAGAATCCGCCTGGAACTTTCTTGGCGCGAGTAATCATGCCGCCAGCATCAGAGCCGTAGTTTGGCTCGGTTAATCCAAAGCAACCAATCCATTCACCACTTGCTAATTTAGGTAGATATTTTTGCTTTTGTGCTTCACTACCAAATTCATTAATGGGGACCATCACTAAAGATGATTGAACACTCATCATGGAGCGATATCCAGAATCGACCCGTTCGATTTCCCGAGCAATCAGACCATAAGAGACGTAATTGAGGTTTGCGCCGCCATATTGCTCTGGAATGGTGATGCCAAGCAGACCCAATTCGCCCATTTCACGAAAAATGGAAGGATCAGTCGTTTCATTACGATAAGCATCATGAATTCTTGGCGCTAGTTTGCGTTGGGCATATTCAGCAGCTGCGTCACGAATCATGCGCTCTTCTTCGCTCAACTGGGTGTCAAGGAGGAGTGGGTCTTCCCAATGAAAGCTCGGTTTACTCATGATGTTGTGTCCTATTTGATTTTTGATAGGGAGCCCTGTGCGTTTTCAGGAATCGCTATATTCTTACTTCTATTATCCATTTTTTAACGCCTAGAGCACGCCAAAGCCCATAAGCCATGTCATCCATCAGAAGTCACCATCGTTACTATGACTTAATCTTGGCCGCCTTTGTGGTGGTTCTGTTGTGCTCTAACTTTATTGGCGCCGGTAAGGCTGCTGTGATTGATTTGCCTTACTTTGGCCCTGTCATTTTTGGCGCCGGTATTCTTTTCTTCCCGATTTCTTACTTTTTTGGGGACATCCTGACTGAGGTATATGGCTACGCCTATGATCGCAGGGCTGTCTGGGCTGGATTTGCTGCATTGGCCTTTGCAGCCATCATGGCGCAAATTGTGATTGCACTTCCAGTAGCCCCTGGTGAGTATATGGCTCAGTACCAACAGGGCATGGTCTCGGTATTTGGTAATTCCTGGCGGATCGCTTTAGCCTCGATGCTGGCTTTTTGGTGCGGCAGTTTTGTTAACAGCTATGTGCTGGCTAAGCTCAAAATCTGGACCCAGGGACGCTTTTTATGGGTCAGAACGATTGGCTCGACTGCTTTCGGTGAGTTAGTAGACTCCTCCTTGTTTTATGTATTGGCTTTTTACGGGATTTGGCCTATTCAAGAGCTTATACAGGTGGCATTAGTGCAATACGTTCTAAAGACCTCTTGGGAGGTTCTAGCGACGCCATTGACCTATTGGGTAGTAGGCGCCCTTAAGCGTAAGGAAAGCGTGGATCACTACGACATTCACACGAATTTCACCCCATTTCGGGTCAAAGTCTGAATTTGGCTTTAAAGCCGTTAACCCGTTAAAATATTGGACTTTACCCCCATTGCTGGGGTATTCCCTTTGAATTGAATTTCAGAAAGCTAGAAAACATCCGTGCTGTCAGCATCTAATATCACTATGCAGTTTGGGGCAAAACCCCTGTTTGAGAACATCTCCGTTAAATTTGGCGGCGGCAATCGCTACGGCCTCATTGGCGCGAATGGTTGCGGTAAATCTACTTTTATGAAAATCTTAGGTGGTGAATTAGAGCCAACCAGCGGAAACATCAGCCTAGATCCAGGTATTCGTCTTGGTAAATTGCGCCAAGATCAATTTGCTTATGAAGATGTACGCGTTTTAGATGTGGTGATGATGGGGCATGAAGAGATGTGGAAGGCCGCAGCTGATCGTGATGCCATCTATGCCAACCCCGATGCGACTGATGAAGACTACATGCGCGCCGCAGAGCTCGAGGGCAGCTATGCCGAGTACGGTGGCTACACAGCAGAAGCTAAAGCAGGGGAGTTGCTTTTAGGTATTGGCATTCCCATTGATCAACACAATGGTTTGATGAGCAACGTGGCCCCAGGTTGGAAGTTGCGTGTATTGCTTGCCCAAGCCCTTTTCTCAGATCCTGATGTGCTCTTGCTTGATGAGCCAACCAATAACTTGGATATTCATTCGATTCATTGGCTTGAAGATATTCTCAATGAAATCAAAAGTACGATCGTCATCATTTCTCATGATCGCCACTTCTTGAATGAAGTGTGTACCCATATGGCTGATATGGACTTTGGAACACTTAAAGTATATCCAGGTAACTATGACTCCTACATGCTTGCATCCGTTCAAGCGCGCGCTCAACAGCTGAGCTCGAACGATAAAGCCAAGGAAAAGATTGCTGAACTACAGGCTTTCGTTAGCCGCTTCTCTGCAAATGCCTCTAAAGCCCGTCAGGCTACATCGCGTCAGCGTCAATTAGAGAAAATTGAGATTACAGAAATCAAACCCTCTTCACGTCAAAACCCATTTATTCGTTTTGACACCGAGAAGAAGTTGCACAACATGGCTGTCGAGTGCAACGCGTTAACTAAATCTTATGACCGAACCATTTTTAAGAACTTTAAATTGGCTATTCGTGCCGGTGAGAAAGTTGCCATCATTGGTCAAAACGGTGCAGGTAAGACCACGCTTCTCAAAACGATTCTGAGCAAGCGCTTTGATGGCATTGTTGCTGATAGTGGCGATGTGAAGTGGGCTGAGAATGCCAATGTGGGTGTGATGCCGCAGGATAATACCGAACTCTTCGCTAAAGACGAGTTGCTGATGGATTGGATGAATTGGTGGCGCAACACTGGCGATGACGATCAAGTGATTCGTGGCACCCTAGGTCGCTTACTGTTCTCTGGTGATGACATTGGCAAGTCTGTCAAAGTCCTTTCTGGCGGAGAAAAAGGCCGCATGATTTGGGGCAAACTCATGCTCCAAAAATATAACGTCTTAGCGATGGATGAGCCAACCAACCATATGGATATGGAATCCATTGAGAGTTTGCAAATTGCTCTTGAGAAATACGATGGCACGCTCATTTTTGTTTCTCATGACCGTGAATTCGTTTCTGCTTTAGCTAACCGCATCTTAGAAGTCAAAATGGATGGCACCATTAATGACTACTCAGGGACTTACGAAGAGTATTTGCGTAGCCAGGCTATTACTGGTTAAGCAGTTTTAGAGTCTTTTGCTTGGCGCTGGAAGCGCATGGCTGTGCCATCTGCACGGATGCGTTTCCACACAAGGTCTTTTTCTTCCTGACTAAAAAATACCCAGTTACTCACTTCATTTAGGGTGCGACCGCAACCCTGACATATTTCATCGTATAGCGTTGTGCAAACACCAATACATGGTGAATCCGAGTGCTCATCTCCAGTGGAAAGTGAATTAGCTCCGCTCTGGTTTGTTGGATTGCTAGATTGCGTCATAGCGCTACTGTAGACGATTTCAGTGGACTGTGCTCCGCGAGCTCATCAACATAAGCCGCAATACCATGATGCTCACGCTCTAAAAATAATTTGATGGCTTTAGCGAATTGTGGATCTGCAATCCAATGGGCAGAATGGATTGTGGTTGGCATAAAACCTCTCGCCATTTTGTGCTCACCTTGAGCGCCACCTTCAAAGATCTGAATGTTTTCCTGAATGCAATATTCAATTGCTTGATAGTAAGCAGTTTCAAAATGGAGGCAATCGATGTGTTCAAGTGCACCCCAATATCTACCGTATGCCTTTGCATTGGGCTTGTCCACAATCAACAATGAACAGGCGACACGTTGAGCATCTCTACTGGCTATGATCAAATGCAAGTTCTCGGGCATCGTGCTAGCTAGTTCTGTAAAGAATGACTCGGTAAGGTAGGGCGAAGATTGATGCTCTAGATAAGTGTTTTCATAACAGCGATAGAAAAATTCCCAATCGGCTTTAACTGTCTCTACACCTGGTATATGGGTAAAGCTAATATTTTGAGCTGCAACTATGGCACGCTCGCGACGTATATTTTTACGGCGCTTCATCGTCAAGATAGCTAAAAATCGATCGAAATCTTTATAGTCGTGGTTTTGCCAATGAAATTGCACTGAATCTCGCAACATAAATCCTTGTTGCAGCATTGAATCAATTTCAGATTGTTCTGGAAAGAGAATATGGGCAGAGGAGAGTTTATTTTGGTTAACTATGCTCTTCAGACCGGTAAGAAGGGTCGCGCGTATCTGTGGAGCATCTTCACTGCTGCCACAAAGCAGTCTTGGACCTTGCACAGGGGTAAACGGGATTGCGCAGAGTGCTTTAGGGTAATACTGCATGCCGTGCTGCTCATAGGCTTGAGCCCAAGACCAATCGAAAACAAATTCACCATAAGAATGCTGTTTGAGATAGAGCGGCATGGCACCTATGAGCTTGGTGCTGTCGGGTGATTTTAAAACCAGGTGGGCAGGTTGCCAGCCGGTGTTTTCACCAACGCAACCACAGTGCTCTAGTGCACTGAGAAATGCATAGCTTAAGAAAGGGCCTGCATTGGCTGGAACAATAGCATTCCACTCGCCTGCGGATACTTCAGCAAGGTTTCCAATAATCTCGAGTTGATATTCCTGCTGGTTCAATGCAAATTAACGCTGAATCAGTTCAATTTTGTAACCATCCGGATCGGTTACAAAGGCAATGATGGTATCGCCACCCATAACAGGGCCAGCCTCGCGAGTGATATTGCCACCAGCCGCTTTGATCTTCTCGCATGCAGCATAGGCATCAGGGACTTGAATCGCAATATGTCCATAAGCAGTACCCATGTCATATGCGTCAACACCATGGTTATAGGTCAACTCGATTTCTGATTGGCCGTCAGCATTACCTTTGCCATAAGCAACAAATGCCAGAGAATACTTTTGCTCTGGGCGTTCAGTTGTTCGAAGCAAATTCATACCCAATACATTGGTATAGAAATCAAGAGAGCGGGCCATATTGCCGACACGAAGCATGGTGTGAAGAATCATCATGATTTAAATATAACTCGAATTGAATGTTCTTGTTGGGCATGAAAAAACCCAGGACATGCCTGGGCTTGTGATCAGAAGGTCTTAGATTTACTGGATCTTGGCCTTGGCACGGAGTTTTTGCATCATCTCGGTGAACTTAGCCTTTTGCCAATTTTGGTCAGAGGCGATCATTTGCTTTAGTTGATCTTTGATCTCTTCCATTGGTGGGGCCTTGACGTCACGCACATCATCCATCTTAATAATGTGCCAGCCAAATTGAGTCTTCACTGGCTTGTCAGTAATTTGACCTTTTTTGAGCTGAACCATGGCTTTGGAAAATTCAGGGACTAAAGATTTTTCACTGACCCAGCCAAGATCCCCGCCAGTAGGCGCAGAGCCTGGATCCTTGGATTTTGCTTTGGCGAGCTCTTCAAAATTTGCTCCAGCTTTCAGTTGAGCGGTAATTGCTTTGGCATCTGCTTCTTTTTCAACCAGAATGTGCTCGACGTGATATTCCTTCCCTGTGTACTGACTCTTTACAGATTCATAAGCAGCTTTAAGGTCTGCTTCTGCAACGCCTTCTTTTTCAACATAGTCCTGAAATACGGCAGCAACCAAAATACCCATGCGTGATTGCTCAATTTGCTCTTTTACAGCGTCACTTTGGGACAGGCCACGATTATTGGCTTCTTGCAGGATAAGTTCTCGGGTGACCAACATCTCACGCGCTTGATCGCGAACTTGTGGGTTGTCAGCTTGACCAGTCTTTTGTACCAACTTATCCAACTGTGCTTTTGGAATGGGTTTGCCGTTAACGATCACGGCATTTTGGGCAAAAACAGGGCCCACTATCAGTGTGGCACCAAGTGCAGTGATGCTTAGAATTTTTGGTATTGAGATCATGTCAAATTGTCAAAATAGGTTAGAAACAGATTGCTGTAGGTATTAAACACTATTTAATGAGTCTTAAACCTCGTCAGGAGCTAAGGCATTGATAGTTAAAGCATGTATCTCGGCTGGGATGTGTTTTTGTAGGGCAGCGTACACAGCCCTATGACGACCTACCAGGTTAAGACCTTGAAATTCTGGGGTGCATAGGGTGACTTTGAAATGTCCTCCGCCACTAGCAGCGCCCGCATGTCCTGCATGAAGGTGACTTTCATCTTCTATCAGTAGTTTGGTGAGTTGGAATGAAGACCTGAGATCTTGCTCAAACAGTTTGATGCGTTCTTGATTGACGCTCATGCTGACGGGTGCTCCATATGACGACCGAGCCAAATACCTTGTGCAATCACAAACACAATGAGCAAGCCAGTACTGCCAAATAATTTGAAATTCACCCAAGCCTCTTCTGAGAACTCAAAGGCGACATATAAATTGAGGCAACCCATCAGGAAAAAGAAGCATGCCCAAGCTAGATTGAGTTTGTGCCAGACCGATTTTTCGCTCTCTTGTTTTAAAGTGATCTGTTTACCCATCATGACTTGAATCCAGTTCTTATTAAAAAACTGTAGGCTAACAAACAGGGCGCCAGAGAATAACCAATACAGAGCGGTTGGTTTGAGCTGAATAAAGGTCTTGTCATGCAAGAAGATCGTGAGGCTACCAAACACAACAATCATGACTAAGCTGACCCATTGCATGGCATCAATTTTGCGGTGGCGATAGTAAACCCAGAGGATTTGTCCAACAGTTGCGATCATGGCAACAATGGTTGCAGTGTAAATATCACCTAATTTAAAGGCGACAAAGAACAGAATGATGGGGAAGAGGTCGAATAAAAATTTCATAGGGGCATTATCCAGCTATTTAGGGTTTACTTCTCTTCTGTGGTTTTCGCGTTTGCGCTAGGCTCAAATTGTAAGGAAGCAGAGTTGATGCAATACCTCAGACCTGTTGGCTGTGGGCCATCCTCAAAAACGTGACCCAAATGAGCATCGCAATGGCTACAGCGGACTTCCGTACGAACCATGCCGTGAGTCATATCCTTATGCTCGATGATTGCAGCCGAATTTAGCGGGGCGTTATAGCTCGGCCAACCGCAACCCGCATCGAATTTAGTATCAGATAAGAATAAGGGGGTATCGCAACAAACACAGCGGTACTGACCTTGATCCCAGTGGTCCCAAAATTTACCGGTGAATGGACGTTCTGTAGCTGCTTCTCGCGTGACACGATATTCAATATCAGTTAGGGCTTGTTTGTATTCTTGGTTTGATTTTTTCATGGTGTAAATAATATTCTGGTTTGGACTCTAAGATGAGCAGCTTACTGAAATAGAATGCAGATGCTCTGCGGGGGCCTGTGAGTAACTCTCGTTTTCAGGCTGTTCATCAAAAGGCTTGTTAAGAATGTTTAATAGCTTATGGACTTCAGAAAAATCATCTTGCTGGGCAAGTTCTATTGCATGTTGGGCTAAATGATTTCTGAGAACGTACTTTGGATTTACTGTATTCATGAGCGTTATGCGTGCTTCATCACCCAAGGACTCTTTTGCTAACCTGGTAAGGTAATCCTTCAGCCATAAATCAATGCCATCTCGATCAATAAAATGATCGCGCAAAGCAATATCTTTAACTAGGGTGCCCTTATCGATGTTTCCTAAACTTCTAAAGAGGGTGGTGTAATCCACGCGGGAATCGTGCATGAGTTGCAGCAAACGCTCAATCAATTCGATATCTGCCTTTTCAGAGGTATGTAAGCCCAGCTTATCTCGAAAGCTTTTTTGCCAAGCCGCTGCGTACGTTATTGGAAATTCTTCCAGAGCACTTCTTAGTAGTGTTTGGGCTTCTTCGTCAGAATGGCTTAGCTCAATCAAGGGCAACATTGCGCTGGCAAGGCAGGCCATATTCCAATGCATGACTTGTGGTTGGCGGTGATAGGCGTAGCGGCCAGAATGATCACTGTGATTGCAAATATGGTCGATCTGAAATTGATCCAAGAATCCAAATGGGCCATAGTCAATGGTGAGTCCTAGGGCGCTGATGTTGTCACTATTCAGCACGCCATGACAAAAGCCAACAGCTTGCCATTGAGCGACTAGCGTGGCATTTCTGCTGGAGATGCTTTTGAAGAGCTCAAGATAGGGAATTTTAGAGTTGCGACAATCGGGATAATGCTTGGCAATCAAATCATCCGCCAACTCTTTTAATCTCTCGGTATTTTGCAGTGATGCAAAGTGCTCAAAGTGCCCCACACGGACAAAGCTGGGTGCAACTCTAGCGCAGACAGCAGCAGTCTCTCTGGTTTCTCGTATAACCGGCATTTTGGATCCCACCACCGCTAAGGCTCTACTAGTTGGAATGCCTAAAGAATGCATAGTTTCACTGCAAAGGAATTCTCTAATAGAAGAGCGCAACACAGCTCTGCCATCACCCATGCGCGAGTAAGCCGTTTTACCTGCTCCTTTAAGTTGCAGTTCTTGATTCGCAATATCGCCCAGCAAAATTGCTCGGCCATCACCCAGCTGCCCAGCCCACACGCCAAATTGATGACCGCTATAAGCGCTAGCAATCGGGGCTGTAAATTGATTGGATTCTGTTTCGAGGGAATTTCCAGATAGAAGCTCAAGCCACTTGTGATCGGTTGGCAAATCATTGTTTGCGAGTGGAATATCGATCAGTTCTGCACAAGATTTAGAAAACGCCACCCAATAAGGGTCGGGAATCGGAGTAGGTGGGGTATGGCGAGCAGCGTCGTCGCCCTGAAGTGGGAATGCCATAGTGAAGCTATTCTAGGGGGAATTCCCAATCTGCGCCGAAGCCCCTAAAATAGCCAAATGGAAAATAAAGTTCAAATCAATCCAGCCACCCAACTAGCCAATTTGGGTGAAGAATTAAATGTCCCATTTTTGAAGTTATTGGGCGTCCGCTTTTTGAGTGCAGAAATGGGTAAGGGCGAGATTCTTCTGGCCTTAAAGCCTGAGCACACCAATACCTGGGAAGTTGCCCATGGCGGCGTCTTATTGACCTTAATGGATGTGGCTATGGCAGTCGCTGCACGCTCGGCTGATCCTGGTGATCGTAGTGTTGTCACGATTGAACTCAAAAATAACTTTATGCAGGCAGCCACTGGAATCTTACGCGTCAAAGCAGACACTGTTCGCCACACTGCCACGATGGCGTTTTGCGAGGCTAAGCTATACAACGATCAAGGTGAAGTGTGCTGTATGTCTACCGGAACTTTTAAGTACCTTAGGCGCTTGGCGACGCGTAACGCCAAAGGTGAGCGCGTAGTTAACGACGATCTACGCGAGCAGTAGACAATTCTTTTTAAACAGCTAGATTAGATCCTGGTGCGGCAGTCAGTGCACCGGTCACAACATCATGACCAATGGTGCCGTTGGCGTCAAAGCGTCGCTCAACCATTTCAAAAGTCCCATCTTTGCGAACTCTTAACACCGTACTTGAGCGAGTGCCATATGCAGGGGTTTTAATAAATGCGGGGGAGAGTGCTTTTTCCCAGTCTTTGCTGACTCCGGTACTTGGTAACTCATGATCGCTGGCTTCATGAGTATCGGCCAAGAGCTTTAAGTAATGATCCGCATTTTTTAACTGACCACTATCCATGGCCAAGGTCTGAGCAAAAGCAGCTACACGGTGATTTACTTTTGGCCAAGGGGTATCCAGCATTGCATTGGAAAGCCCATACACACCTGGATTTAAGGCTTGCTCAGGAAAAATCTTTCGGGGGCGGATATTTTGACCCATCATCAGGCGATTGCTGACCCAGTGCATTTCTGCATTTGCTGGATCACTCAGATCTGCCATTAATAAATTAAAGCCGTTGTATTGTTGAAAGCGCTTTGCATTCGATTGAATGAACTCATTAGGGCGATCCTTGCCTGTGAGATACATCGAAGATAGCTCTCCCCGCGTTCTCGCATCCGGCTTCTTTTCACTGGGGGCTCGCACATTAGTGAGTGCTGCAAAGCGACCTGTTTTTGAAAAGCCTAGCCATGTCCCTGGGCTGCCCAACACATCAGCCTTGTCTTTGCCTGCTAGTACATGGGGGTGGTCTGCCCACCAATTCATTTGCTCGGTATCGCGTTCGTAGAATTCGTCACGATTGGCAGCCACCACCAATGGGTAGTCTGGGTGTGATTTCCAAGCGAATAAGATCAGGCACATATGAGTTAAGGATCTATATCTCGATCAGTTGATAGGGTAGTAAGCTCATTTTTAACACAGGTCCATCCACACTACCTAGTTGAATTTCTCCATGCTCCAGGGCCTCTAGCTTGCACTCTATTTGTAGCTTGATGGAATCAGGCTCTTGGGGATCAATCGCGGAAAGGACCACCATACCGGCTGGTTGTGAAGCGTCATCAGAATGGAATAACTCAACCCCTGGGGCGTAGCTTATCGAGCTCGATGGATCTACGTTGAACCCCGCTATTTGCAAGCGGCGTTTAATCACACCGCGATATTGACTGCGAGCAACGATTTCTTGACCTGGATAACAACCCTTTTTAAAGTCGACTCCAGCAACGGATTCAAAATTAATCATTTGCGGCACAAATTGTTCTTGAGTGGCTAGAACGATTCTGGGAATAGCGCTCAATACTTCAAGTAAATTCCACTGCATGAGTGCAGCCCCATCAACTGAGTATTCAGAGGCATTGGGCGTCGCTATTAAAACTCGTGTAATTGATTGATCTTGATATAAAACATCGGGCATTCTCAAGGCCAGAGAATCGGTGGCATTGGCAGCATCAGCTTGAGAACCATAGAAGCCCGAGATATGCCAAGCATCAGATACATCACTCACTTTAACTTTGGAGCGTAAGACGAACATTGAAAGTCGCTTGGCAGTACTGGCAGCAATATCTTTTGATATGAAAAGAGCAAAGCGATCCTCTCCTTGTTCGCTTTGAGGTATGAGTGCAAGCCATGCACTTGCTAATAAGCGGCCCTTGGGGCTGCAGTAACCGACTAAGCGGACGGCAGCGGGTCCCTCGGCAATTTCGCCTGGTTTTAATCGCTTTAAACCTAGCACTGAATTTGTGAGTTGATTTTGCAAAAAACTCGCTGCATCTACACCCTCAACAAATATCAAACCCCAATCAGAAAGGGGTGCATGTCCAAAAGAGGGGTTTATGAGTGCGTTTGGAGTGTTTTTGGGGGTAATTGTCATCACGCTTTTATCATAGCCTGATGAGCAGAAAATTTCACAGAAGACCACTTTTCACCCAAAAACAAAAGTCGGGGTTCAGGCTGCCCCCATTTCAAATAATGATTCTTGGTTTATTGGTCAGCTTGGTGCTGGTATATGGGGCAATATTTCTGTTACCGGTCGTGCCAAGCCAATCAAATGCCTCAGATGGTTTGAGCTACCAAGTCAAAATTAAGCCTCAATCTGGACTCACTGCAATTGCAGAGCAATTATCTGAACAGGGTTTAATGGTTTCACCACTCCTGTTTAAGTTTGGTGCTGGCTCCTTATTTGTAGCTGGAAAACTTAAACCCGGCACATATTTGCTGCAATTACGCGGTAGCTTGGGTAAGGTGCTCATGCAGATGGCGCACGGAGATAGAGTCCGAGAAAGTATTGCAATTATTCCTGGCATGACCATTTGGCAACTTCGGGCTTTAATCGACGCACACCCAGCCTTAATTCACCAGACCAAGGGCATGAGCTCAAAAGCACTACTTCAAAATCTCAATTTGAGTTACCCAGGCGATGAAGGGCTGTTCTTTCCTGACACTTATGTATTTGATCCTGACGAACCTGACATCAACATCTATCGTCGATCTTCCCAAGCCATGCAAAAGCAGTTGGCCCTCGCATGGGAGAAAAAGGAGGTGCAAAGCCCCTTGAAGACACCTTATGAGCTCCTCATACTGGCATCCATCGTGGAGAAGGAGACTGGCAGACCGAGCGATCGTGATTTGGTGGCGGCTGTGTTTACCAACCGCCTCAATAAAGGCATGCTCTTACAAACAGATCCAACCGTTATCTACGGGATTGGCAGTAAATTTAATGGCAATTTGCGGAAAGCAGACCTGCGTAAAGACAGTCCCTACAATACCTACATGCGTAAAGGTCTTCCACCAACCCCGATAGCAATGCCAAGTAAAGAGTCATTGCAGGCTGCTGTACATCCAGCAGAAAGTGCTGCCCTATATTTTGTTGCAAAAGGTGATGGCACTAGCCACTTCTCAAAATCCTTAAATGAACATGAGGCAGCAGTTGATCGTTATCAGCGCAGACCTCATCAGACTCCTGTAAATCCTTAAGTTACTTAAACTACCGAACATGAACATTCAGTACCCCGGATATTTTCTCAGCTTTGAAGGCATTGATGGTGCCGGGAAAAGCACCCACATCGAAGCGTTTGGCGAACTATTAAAGCAGCAGTATCCAAACCGTGAAGTGGTCATGACACGTGAACCAGGTGGTACACCTCTGGGTGAACAACTCAGAAAACTCTTGCTCGATGCGCCAATGAATCTAGAAACCGAAGCATTGCTGATGTTTGCTGCACGCCGTGAACATATCGCTCAAGTGATTGAGCCAGCCCTGCAAGCAGGCAAGATCGTGATCTCGGATCGATTTACAGATGCAAGCTTTGCCTACCAAGGTGGCGGTCGAGGCTTAAGCTTGGAGAAGCTGAGCGCATTAGAAATGTGGGTGCAGGGCAGAACTGGCGGTGTCTTACTCCAGCCTAACTTGACCATCTTGTTTGACTTACCTGGTGCCATAGCAGAAGCGCGTCGCTCACAAGTGCGAGCACCTGATAAGTTTGAGCAAATGGATTTGAATTTCTTCGAGCGCGTCCGTCAAGAATATTTGCGTCGGGCTAAGGCTGATCCAAAGCGTTTTCATTTGGTTGACGCCACTCAAACACGTGAAGCTATTTGGGAAGAACTCAAATCACTTCCGCTTGATATCTAAATGAACCAAGCAATGCTTACTGAAACTAGCCAGTCAAAAGTTGCCCCTTGGCTAGCGCCCCTCTGGGAGAGTCTTGATCTCACTACGTTTCCGAATGCGATCCTGTTGCATGGACAGTCTGGCATTGGTAAGTTTGAATTTTCCATTGAGCTAGCTAAGGCTTTGCTGTGCGAGAGTTCAGCCGGGGGAAGCTCTAAACCTTGCAACCATTGCGAAGCCTGCCACTGGTTTGATTCTGGTAATCATCCTGATTTCATTGCGCTTGTACC